>Ga0208827_1000174_pt1 | contig 41880 bp, 46 predicted proteins | sample Sb_taG_5_FD_187709 | JGI IMG/M metagenome (GOLD analysis project Ga0208827, IMG submission 187709) | Peat soil microbial communities from Weissenstadt, Germany - Sb_50d_8_FC metaG (SPAdes) (version 2) | ecosystem: Environmental > Terrestrial > Soil > Wetlands > Peat | place: Germany... | reverse complement strand
CGCGCAATCGCGATGCGCTGCCGCTCGCCGCCCGAAAGGCGCACCCCCCGCTCCCCGATCATGGTGTTGTACCCTTCAGGAAGCCCGCGGATGAATTCATACGCATGCGCCGCGCGCGCCGCTTCTTCCACTTTCTTCTGCGATACATGCGGCTGGCCGTACGCGATATTGTTCCTTACCGTGTCGTTGAACAGCACCGTCTCCTGCGTGACAATTCCGATCTGCGAGCGCAGAGACTCCAGAGTCACATCTCGCACATCGCTGTCGTCAATCAGAATGCGCCCGCCGCTGACGTCAAAGAAGCGCGGGATCAGGTGCACCAGCGTACTCTTGCCCGCGCCGCTCGACCCCACCACCGCCAGCACTTCGCCTGCTTTCACGTCTAGATCGATACCATGCAGCACCAGCGGCGAATCCTCGGCGTTTTCACCGGAATAGGAGAAAGACACGTCGGCAAACCGGATGGCCCGCGCAAATTTTCCCATCCGCTTCGCGCCCGGCTTTTCCCGCACTTCGTCTTCCATATCCATGAAACGGAAAATTTCCGACGAGGCTCCCACCGCTTGCTGGAAATTGTTGTTGAACTGCGCGCACTTGCGGACCGGGTCGTACAACTTGAAGACCGCAATAATAAACCCGAGGAATATCCCGGGCGTGAATATCCCCTTGACAATCTGGTCGCGTCCGAGCAGCAGCAGCAGGGCTATGGCTATCGAGCCCAGAATGTCCATCAGCGGAGAACTGATCGCGAACGCCGCCACCAGCCGAAGGTTTGCGCGGAACAACCTCCGCGCCGCTGCGCGGAAGCGATCCACCTCCCAGTTCTCCATGCCAAACGCCTTGACGATCCGGTTGCCTGTAATCGTTTCGTGCAGAATATTCTGGATATCGGCCAGTTTGTCCTGTCCGCCTCGCGTCGTGCCTCGTACTTGCCGCCCGATTTTTCTCGACGAGTACAAAATCGCGGGAACGAAGAGCAGCAACACCCACGCCAGTTTTCCTCCCAACCGGACCACCACCGCCGCGGTAAACAGAAATGTAAAAAACTGCTGCAGGAATTCCGCCAGCACGGAAGACATCGCGTATTGCACCTTCTCGATATCGTTGACCATAGTCGAGAGCAACGTGCCCGTGCTGTGTTTCGTAAAGAACGCCGCCGAACTCCGCAGGATCGCGTTATACAAATCATCCCGCAGGTCCGTGATCATCCCAAAACCCGCGTAGTTCACCAGGTAGGTTCCGGCGTAGTCGAAGATCCCCTTCAACACCGTGGCTGCCACCAGCGCAAACGCCACCACCGTCCATGGGTTGTGAAAGTGGGACGGAACCAGTTGCTGGAGGTTCAGAAAGCGTTCGCTGCCCGGCAGCTTGAACAACGGGATGGTCTTTTCCTGGGAGCCGGGATTCAATACGCGATCGAAGATCGGGCCGATCAACAGAAGCCGGCCCGCATCGAGCAGCCCTACCATCGCCATCAGCGCCACCGAGACCAGAAACTGCCACCAGTACGGCAAAACATAGAGCAACAGACGGGCGATTGGACGAGGTGGACGGAGCTTTGCCGGTGTTCCTTCGCTCTTCGCGCCCGCCACTGTGGAAGTTGCCATGCGTGTAAGGCTCAATTCTACATGTGATTCCCCGTAGAGATTGTGTGGGAGCGGGGGCTATGCCCCGCTGGGACGGGGCTGACCCCGTCACCACACAATTTCAGCCGGGCGCCTACTTCGGGCTGTCCCGATGCACCGCCTTCACTTTGTATCCCGCTTTCCGCAGCCGCTTGCTTACATCTTCGGCGATCATCACCGAGCGGTGCTGTCCGCCGGTGCATCCGAAGCTGATGGTCAGATAACTCTTGCCCTCGCGAATGTAGTGTGGCAACAGGTAGATCAGCAGCTCGGAGATGCGGTTAATGAACTCCTGCGTTTGCGGAAACGACCGTATGTATTTCGCGACTCGAGGATCGCGTCCCGTCAGCCCACGAAACTCCGCCACGAAATGAGGATTGGGCAGAAAGCGCACATCAAACACCAGGTCGGCATCTTCCGGTACGCCGTGTTTGTATCCAAAACTCACGCACGAGACCAGAATGGTCTGCTGGCTCCCCGACTGCTGTTTGAAGCGGTCGGTCAAGTGCGCCCGCAGTTCATGAACATTGAACTTGGAAGTGTCGATGACCAGGTCGGCAATCTTGCGAATCGCCCGCAGGTGCCGCCGTTCGGCGCCGAGCGATGCCCGCACCGTCGTGCCCGTTCCCAGCGGATGCGGCCGCCGCGTCTCGCTGAAGCGCCGCAGCAACGCTGCATCGCTCGCTTCCAGATAAATTACCCGCGTGGGGATCGTCCGCTTCACCGACTTCAGCATCGCCGGCAGCTTTTCCAGCTGAGCACCCTCGCGCACATCCACCACCAGTGCCGTGCGCGGAATCTCTCCCGACTGCAATGCCAGTTCGGCAAAGCGCGGAATCAGCTCCACCGGCAGATTGTCAACGCAGTAGTAACCAAGATCTTCGAAGGCTTTCAGCGCCGAAGCCTTCCCTGATCCGCTCATGCCGGTAATGATGACCAACTCCGCCGCGGTATGGGGCTCGCCCTTACGCCCGCGAACGGGCCTTCCTAACGGGTGGGTAACTCTCTTGAGTTTGCGGCGCAGGGGCATGCCGGAAATCTTAGCATTTCAGAGGGAAAGGAGCCGGGAAGGTCGGGGCTGAGCGGGCGCGCAAGCAGAATGCAAGGAGTCGTTTCGCAACGGGAGGGACAACAATCGAACACCGCCATCTTTTATTGGTATGATTTACACAGGTTGTGAGTAACTATCTTCGCACTTCAATCCGTAGCATCTCGTTTATTTTTTGCCTCATCTCTGCCGCCATTCACTCCGATTCGGCACGCCCGGTCAGTGCATCCGATGCTCTTGCGACGGCGCCGGTCATCGTCATCGGTTTCGTCGGCGGATTTGTCAAGCACGATGCCATGGCCCATAGCGCGGTCCAAGTCGCTGCGCATCTGCGCCAAGATTATCCGTCGGGCGTGTATGTAGAGGTTCTGGAAAACCATCTCAGGGAAAAAGCCCACGCGGAGATCGTTCGATTGCTGGACACCGACCGCGACGGCACACTCTCGATCAAAGAAAAGCGGAACGCCCGCATCATCCTATACGGACATAGCTGGGGCGCTTCGGAAGCGGTTGCGCTAGCGCGAGAACTGGGTAGAGAAGGCATTCCGGTGCTGCTCACCGTTCAGGTGGACAGTGTCTCCAAGCCCGGCCAGAATGATAAAGTCATTCCCGCCAACGTGGCCGAGGCCGCAAATTTCTTTCAACCGAATGGCTTTCTGCACGGCCGACGCCAGATCCGCGCTGCCGATCCGGTACGCACGCACATCATCGGAAATTTCCGCTTCGACTACAAAGCCCATCCGATCCCATGCAAGCACTACCCGTGGTACGACCGTCTCTTCTTGAAGTCTCACACCGAAATCGAGTGCGATCCCAAGGTTTGGGCTCAGGTGGAATCCCTGATCCAGTCGCGACTACCCCCGCAGCACCAATGAAAAATGCTTGATGTATTGTCTGCTGTGAAAAGGAGCCCCGCAAGAGGGAAGGCTACTGCGAGCCGGCCTTGGGTTGAGTCCGGTCGTCATTCGTGGAAGACGGCGTGACGGCAACGTCTCGCGGCTGGAGTTTGAGAAGTTGCTGGAACAGCGCCAGATCTTTTTCCACGTCGCTGCGCGAAGTCTTGCGGGCTGTGGCCGGCCGCAATTCCTGGCGGAGTCGCGCCTCCAGAAGTCGCGCGGCTAATCCCGGCGAGTCGGAAACGCTCAAGATGTTGGCTCGCGAAATGCCCACATGAGCCCAATCATCCCCTATGCGCAACTGCAGGACGGGTTGCCCGGAAGTGTCGATCCCGGGCGTGGCGCTCGCTTGCAAACGCTCCCAGATTTTCACTTCCTTGGCCTTTCCCTCGTTGGTCCTTACCTCGTTCAGGGGATCAACCACGGAGGTTTGGCTCAACTCCTCCATTCGACTCTGGTAGCGAAGACGCTCATCGCGCGTCATGGGCGCATCCAACTGGCGGCCCGAATCCAGTATGAGGGCGTTTCGTGACGGATCGAAGCGTCGGTGGCCAAAATACTCGACCAACACGCCGCCACCGATGTAGGGATGCAGCACAACCAGCGGCAGCATATATTTCTTGGCCGCCATCACGGATTCCAATACCCCGCGGACGGGCTTGCTGCGCCTGACCGTTCCCGGGACTTGCGGCACCAGGAAATCCGAGCTCTGTAACTCAGGATGGTGCCGGCTATATTTCGCAAGCATTTTCGCGATCTGCTTGGGAGTCGTGACGCCGAGATCGCCAATCAGGCTGCGATGCAGCGCGTGGGGGTAATAAAAATCGATCACCTCGCGCACAAAATCGGCGCAGTTTCTCTTCACGAAGTTATAGCGCTCGCGGTTGGGCTGGCTGTTGAACTTACCGATCAGCAGCGCATCTTGTTCCGGGCTGGTCTCAATCTCGAACCCATAGATTGTCCGGTCATAAGATGCTCCGACCAGTTCATACCAGTTTCCCTCGGGCGTTCCACCGTCGGGGCGATCCGGAGCAAGCGCTTCCAGGTAATCGCGACGGTATTGATCTCTGAGGAAAGCAACCAGCTTGGCGTCGGCGAACAGCGGAACGGCTTCCGGCCGGTCAACCGCATACAGGTAGGGGACGAGCGGGATCGCAATCCAATCGTATCCCGCGATCCCGTCGTACCGGCTCAGGACTACGCCGGATTCGCCCTCGGCACACGGACGCAGGATTACCGGAGACACAGAGCAAACGCGGCTCAGATAAACAGCCGCGTGGCCAGTTCCGGCCAACGCGCCATCGTAGCTATACGGCTCTTCCAGAAAGAGCGTCGCTCCCGCATGCGCGTGCGAAATGCTGCCGAGGCAAAACAGCAGAAGGATGCATAACCTCTCGAGTCTCCGAGAGCCTCTGGTCCCCGAGCCTATGATCCCCGAGCCTATGATCCGCGCGAACGGTTTGACGAAAGGCGGCATTCTTATTTGATGACTAGAAGCTCCATGTGGCTGCCCGGCGCGCTAAGATCCACGACCCAAGGCACAAACTCCCTCACTTCATTGCTCATTGCGGTGAAATTCCCGCATCCCGCCGCCTCGCCGAAGTCGACGGCATGCTGGTCTCGCCTTTCAGTAACGGCTCGGCGACCGGAATCTCGCTCTTGACCAGATCGGTCTTCACTTCCACCTTCTGTCTTGGCCGGGGGTTGATATCGGTCTCGAAAGTTTCATAACCCGGAAGTGCGATCCGGATCCGGTGTGCCCCGGCAACTACCAGCATGGATTTTCCCACTCCTCCAAACTCGCCGACGTGGCCAACGAAACGTTCGTCCACAAACACTGCGGCCCTGGAAGGATTCACATCGATCCGAATCGTGGCCAGTTCATCGTCGGCAGGCATTGGCCCGGTAGCGGCCTTGTCCATAGTCACACGAACGATTTGAGTTTGCCCCGGCTGGAGAACAACCGTCTGGACAAAATCCTGGTACCCATTCTGGCGCACGCTGATTACGTGTTCACCAGGTAAAAGCAGAATCTTCTTCGATCCCTTGAGTTCTTTCACATAGCCGACGTACTCCCCGTCAACCCAAACGCCGGAGGTTTTCTCCACGTTCGTCGTTCCGTCAAACTGCACTTCTCCCAACACCTGGTTCTCTTGGGCGTGGACACGGCTGGCGGGGAACAAAACCAACGCCAGAACAATAACCCACGCGAACAGATGCGATTTTCTGCGTTTCATAAGCGCTCCTCCTTCCGCCAAGGGATATAGAGCAGCGCAATTGCCAAAGCCCCTAAGTCCTTGCCAAAAGGACTCTTTGTGACCCGTGTGGAATCTCAAAGCAGGCAGAATTTGCGGCTTCGTGCAAGAAATACCGGGTTACTTCTGGAATCAGCCCCGTGAGGCCGTCCATCGCGAGACATCATCCCTAAGCGCACTGGATGATCGATCGGGCGGCGTTCGCTCCGCGTCACGGTCTCCGGTGACGGTCATCACGGAAGAGGGCACCTGCTCGTGTCAGGCTATGTCCTATCGCAGTCCCTGCGATGCAAGATCAGAACAAGGAAGGCCCTCCCCCATGTCACTAGCACAATTGTTTGCATCGATAAGAGAGCACCGCCGTCGCTCGGCCCAACAAACTTATGAAGAAGGGGCTCAGATTAAGAGACGGTTGCAAGAGTTGCTTGCCGTTCCCAGGCCGGCGCAGGTCGAAACCCACTCCACCAACGCTTGTGAAAACGACCCGACAGGCTACCGCGACGGTCGTCTACATTGCTCGTAGAGCCAGCAAGGAAGCCACGCGGGTTACCCCGCATCGGACAGGCGAGAAGTTTGACCGCTCGGACGGCATGACTCCCCAGAACCGTTCGGTTCGCCCTCCCTCTCAAAAAACGAAGGTAACCGCAAAGTGATGACGATCACACCGGGCAGAACGAGCAGCAGGTATGCTCGGCGTGATGTACACGATCAACAAAGACGCGAGCGGCGTGATCCTCGTCTGCCATGACTGCCCACATACTGAGCGCGTCAACGAGTTCGATGAAAGGCTCGGTAGCCGTCGCACGCAGGCTGCAGGCGCCATGTTGAAGCATGTACGCAACGAGCACGGCAAAGACTCGATAGGGAATCCTAAGCCTCAGATCATGGAACGCTGGTATTGAACTTTGTGACTTAGTGTGAGGGAATCCGACCCAGAGAGAACCTGCTCTGGGTCGTTTTTCTTTACATCCATATCATCTGCCCCATTCAAAACATCCACGGCCATGTTGGCGCGTCTGTCCATCGAAAAGGGATATGCGCGAGCATTTGGCCGAATCTTACGTGGACGAGGCCGTGGACCGTCCGTTGAAGAGAACTGGAATTGTGTCTTGTCTCATCAGTGGTGATCGGCGGCCGACAAAAACGAAAGCGCCCAGACTCAAAGAGTCGTTGGGCGCTATCGTTGAACAGCCCTCCCCCGAAAACTGCTCAATCCCAACTTAGTCTCTGTGCCTAACCTCGTGAATGGCTCCTACGTGCCATACGGCGGTACGAAAGTAACTTGAGGACATCCCGGTCATCTTCGGCATGGAACCACACCGAATCCAGCCATTTACCGGCTCTGTTTAACGTTCGATGGGTTTGCTGTATTCACACAGCGGCATCGCAAAGAAGTATCCGATTTTCCCAGCAGAGGTTCGCATCGGGCTGGGATTTTTAAAGGTAAAAACAACAGCCACTCAGAAGCGGCTGTGCGGTAAGCGGATGTCGATGGTGGGCGCTGTAGGATTTGAAAAAACAACTACACGTAGTTTCAACAACATGCAGGTCAGCGGATGACACCTTAGACCCTGCAAAGCCGTGTTAATCCAACAAACAGAGCGCAGATAGAGCGCAAAAAATCAAGGAATTTTCCTGCTATCAGTTTTTAGCCAAAAACAGGTTGACATCGTAACCTGTTTTGTGAGATAACAGAATAGCAGCAGGGGGAGGGCCAGCAACATGGTGAGATTTTACTCAAGAGCTGCAAGGCGGAATCTGAAGGCGGGCAGCAAGAAAATGGAGGAAAACATGAGCACAGCGGCCCGAGTGCGGCGGCAATTTCGCTTGGGCAGAAACCCGAAACCCGGCGAATCACTACCACTCCATCCCCGCGTTGTGTGGGAGCGGGCTTATACGGCCCTGGAGCGATTCCGCACAATGATGTCCCTTGAGAAGCTGTCCCCAAAACACGTGGATGCGGCTATTGTGTTCATCGAAGAAAGCAACCCGGACCAACCGCACTTTGTCTTGCTGAGTGAGGGGGAGGACCGCGTAAGAGAAGAATTGAGCAGCCCTGATGTGATTGCGCTCGGAATGCTGTTCCGGCAGTTCGATGCTGAGAAAAAACAGCAATCAACTTTCCCGTACCTCTTCGTGGGACTGAATGAGCGGGGTATGGCTGTGCTGAAAAAAGCGGCGGAAATCCAGTGCAAGTATGCTGCGCTGACGAAGGACGTGAATTGAGCGCATAAAAACGAAGGCCCCGGAGCGCCAACTCCGAGGCCGGGCAGCCAAAAATGGACGCAGCTAAAGCATCGCACTCGGGCTTTCTCTATTGTAGCCCAAAAAAAGGACGGGGATTATGGACGACGTACAGAACATGATTTTTGAGAGGTGGCGAAAGACCATCTCAGAAATTGAGGACCATCAGATTGACGATGCGTCCGCGCAGTTGCTCATTGATGAAACGCGCCAAACACTGCGCGATGCCGGGGTCTCGCCCACCAACGAGCACATTTTGATGCGCAATTTGCGTGACCGGCTCCCCATGATTACGGGCGGTCACCCGATTTGCCGCCAGTTCATCACGCTGTTAACGAACCAACTTGAGGCCAATTAATGACTCCCCCATTTCGTAGTTCGCTCTTTGCAATTCTCGAATCCTATGCACCGCAGCTTTTGGAGGGTAAGGAAGCCCGCCCCCCCGTGCTCAAGCCAAGACTGGCAGCCGGGCAGGTTGGCATCTTCGGCGTCTTGGGTCAATCCGATTGGTACAGCGACACAGATTATCAGGACATCCGGGCCAACGTGCGGCGCGCTGTTGCGGACCCCTCGGTCAAGACGATTGACCTTGTGATTGATTCGCCTGGAGGGTCCGTGCTCGGCTTACCCGAGACTGCGGACGCGATACACGCGGCCAACCGAGTTAAGCCGGTGCGCGCCTTCGTGACTGGCATAGCGGCATCCGCCGCGTATTGGTTGGCAAGTCAAGCGTCCACGGTCACGTTGACCCCAAGCGGTGAGGTTGGGTCCGTGGGCGTCCTGGACCTCCACGCGGACATCAGCAAGGCACTGGATAACGCCGGAGTCAAAGTCACCGCCGTGACAGCCGGTGAGCACAAGACTGAGCGCGCACCGTTCGTGCCGCTGTCTGATGACGCCCGAGCACACATGCAGGCGGGCGTGAATGCGTGGTACGGCGATTTTCTCTCTGCAATCCGGCGTGGCCGTGGTGCCCGCGTGCCCGCTACTGGCAATTTTGGCGGAGGCCGGATGCTCAGCTCACGGGATGCGCTGGCAGCGGGAATGGTGGATTTCATTGGAGGTGCGTTTTGACGCTCTTAGAACTCAATTACCAAAGGCGCAAGGCCCGGAAAGAAGCGAATGGCTTGCTGGACGCGGCCACAAATGAAGGCCGCACGCTAACTATTCCCGAGCAGGTACGTTTCGATTCGCTGCTCGCCCAAATTTCCGAAACCGACGCTGCGATTGTGCGCCGCGAATCTCTCCGAAGGATGGCAAGCTGACATGAGCCTCACTCTCTTAAATCTCCCTACGCCTGACCCCGAACTGCGCACCGGCAAACGCGCCGATAGCAGCGTGATGGGCCAGCCGTACAACCTAGCATCCTTGACAAGCCTTTTCGGAGGTGTGCGGACCCACAGCGGTCAATATGTCGGGCCTCAGACGGCCATGCGCTCGGCTGCTGTGCTTGCGTGTATGCGGATTCTCTCCGAGGACATTTCCAGCTTGCCTCTGAACCTATACAGGCGAACGCCTCAAGGTGCTGTGCTGGCAACAGACCATCCCCTTTTCCGGTTGCTCCGTGACGCGCCGAATGCTTGGCAAACCTCAATGGAAGTACGCGAGGCAATGATTCTGGACATCCTGTGTTACGGCCAAGCCTTCTCAGAAAAAGAGATTGGCCCGGACGGAATCTCGGCTCTCTACCCGCTCAGCGCGGGCCGCATGGTCTTCGTGAATCCCTTGGATGAGTTCATCCCGCCGCCTGTCCCGCTCTTCTTCCGATACGCGGACCCGCGTGTTGGTCAACGCATCCTGATGTCAGATGACCTCTGGATTACGCGGATGCTGGCCCCGGCCTCCACCATCGAAGGCACCAGCCTAATCCTGCTCGCACGTGAAGCCATCGGCTTGGCCCTCGCTGCCGAAGAGCAGGGCGCGCGGCTCTTTGAGCATGGCGTGCAAACGGATTTGGCCCTTTCCACGGATGCCGAGATAGACGAAGAGGGCAAAAAGCAGCTCCGGGATGCGTTTATGAAGCGGCACAGCGGCTCAAGGAACGCCTTTATGCCGATGTTACTGGAGAACGGCCTGAAGGCTAACCGCATCGGTCTTACGGCGCAAGAGTCACAGTACATCGAAGCCCGCCAGTTTCAGCTTGGCGATATAGCACGGATCTTCCGTATTCCTGACGTGCTGTTAGGCATTTCACAGGGCAAGGCATCCACGTATGCGAGTGCCGAGCAGTTCTTTCTCGCCTATGTGAAGTACACGCTCGGGCCGTGGTGTAAGAGGATTGAGCAGGCCATTCAGCGTGACTTGCTCGCACCGAGTGAGGCCGGGGAGTATTTCGTCAAGCATGACCTGGATTCACTCACCCGCGCGGACCTTCAGACACGATACGCAGCCCATGCGGCGGGAATCGCGGCGGGTTTTCTCACCCGCAACGAAGCCCGGCAGATGGAGAACCTGCCAACCCTGCCGGGTCTTGATACTCCGCTCCAGCCCCTCAACATGGGGGACGGGACCAACCTCAAGCCCGCTCAAGGCGCGGGTGCCCGTCTGGCCCATCAGCTCGCTAAGAACGCCGTAGCGCACGAAGAGAAGCTATTGGCCGATGGCAAGCCCGCGTCCGATGTGTACGGGAAATTGCTGCCCGGCTATCTACGGGACAAAGCGGGGCTGTCCACGGCGAAATGTGCTGAGTATTGCGCGGCCCGATTAGCCGGTGCTCCTGACCCCGTGGAACTGCTCACACAATTTTTGATTGCGGGGTGACCCCGTGTTTTCGCCAATCGCCGGCTGGACCGGCTCACGGGCGAAAAAACAAATTGGTGCATTGCACCTTAAACGGAGTTGTACTCTTATGAACCTCACAGAAATTCGCACCATGCGCCAGACCTGCCGAGCCAAACTGGAAGACCTGATTGGCCGCACGTCTACTCGCGAAATGTCCACCGAAGAAAACCAGATGTTCGCTGACCTGAAAGCAGAGGGTGAGCGGCTTGGCAGTCTCGAATCCCGCTATGCCGTCCTTGAGTCGTTTGACAAGGGCACAACGCACCCAATCATCCACCGCCCCATCGCACCGAACGATACCGACCGGAAAGCGGCCTTCGCCAAGGCCCTGGACGGTTTCATGCGTACCGGCGTGATGGCAACTGACACACCTCTCCAGATTCAGCAATCGCCTGTGTCTGGCGCGGCGGCTGCCGTTCCAACTGACGTAATCCCGACCATCATTCAGGGAATCCAGGACTTTGACATTCCAGCTCGCTTGGGTGTCCTCGATTTCCCGCGTGACACCACCAATCCCTTGGTGGTCACGATGCAGACTGCTGCTCCAGCGGCGGCCACGTTCGTGGAAGGCGCGGCACCGTCTGACTCCACGCCTCCGACTTACGCAACCGTGACGTTGGCGGGCACCCGGTATCAGAACCTCACCAAGTATTCGATTGAGTCGCGGATGAACCTCGCGGTGCCAATCGTGTCTTCTGTTCTGCGTGCGCTTGCACTCGGGCAGATTCAGAGCCAAAACGCTGACTTCATGGCCGCCTTCAAAGCCGCTATGCAGGCCAATTCTGCGGCTCTGGTGAATAGCTCGGGTGACTCACCGGCTGATGCATACAGCTTCATGTCCCGCCTGAAGTACGGGCAAGCGTACTTCTGGCAGAACAGCCCCAACAATCGCTATCTGCTCAGTCCGTCCGATTTGCAGAAAGTGAAAAACGCCCGTGATTCGTATGGGCGGCCACTGTTCGATGACGCGACGGACACAATCTTGGGCAAGAGCTACGTTGTCCATCCCGATGCTGACCGCGTGTACTACGGCGATTATTCCGTGTCGGTCTGCCGTTCACGGACCCCGCTGTACATCCAAACCCTGCTTGAGCTGTACGCGGAGAAAGGTCTCATCGGGGTCACGTCGTACCAATTTGCCGATTGGAAATTCTTCGCGCCGCCTGTGTACCAGCCCATCGTGTTCGGCAACCTGGACGCAAGCGGCACGTAATTTGTGGGAATAAACAGACAGCCGCCAGACTGCCTGCTACGGTCCCACAAGCCCTAATCACGTTGGGGTCATTTCAGCCGTAGCAGGGTTTCTGGCAACTCGGGGTGGCCCGTTCCGTGGGGAGACGGCACGGGCCGCCCTACAATTTTCGCGGGAGGGCAAGAGGATGGTGGTGACTTACGAATTACCAGAGCCGCTAAACCCCGATTTAGAGGCCGCGTGCCGTGAGCGATGTTGCACGGTTCGGGAATTTATTGGGCAGTTGGTCCACGCGGAACTTGCGACCCGGCGATTGCTAAACGTGGAAATGGGCACGCATGGCGCGTTTTCTTCGGGGTGGCGCGGATCCGCGCACCGCGAAGAGGAAGAGGAGCCGGAGGGTTACCCGGTCCGCCTATGACCCACGAAATCCGACCGTGCGGCGATTGCTCTATGTGCTGCAAGCTGCATTCCATCAAAAAAGTAACAGACAACAGCGGGGACACCGATTTTCCTTTTGACAAACAAGCTAATACGTGGTGCAAGCACTTCGCCCCCGGCCGGGGATGCGCCATCTTCGATTCCCCGGAGCTGCCCAACTTATGCCGGAACTACCTCTGCCTGTGGAAATTCGCCGGGGATGACCCGCCCCTGCCGGAGGATTGTCGCCCGGACAAACTACACGCCATCATTACTTCCGATTCTCACCCGGATTTTCCAGGTCAGATAGTCTTGCGAGTTACTCTGGCCAACCGAGGTTTGGGCCCAAAACTGACTCGGTTACTTGAGACCTTGCAACGCGGGGTTTCGTTGCTCATCGCGGGCGAGCCCGGCCTCATATTAAGTGACAACCTCGAATTGGCGAGGGCTTTAGCGGCGCGAGAAAAGGCGGAGAGAACATGACCATAGAACAGCTCAAAAACGAGTGCCGTTGGGTACTGTGGCGCAAGGTGCAGCGTGAAGGTAAAGTCACCAAGCCTCCCTTTCAGCCTAATGGCCGTCCCGCACGCAATAACGAACCGCAAACCTGGAATACCTTTGCCGTTTGTCAAGATGCCTTTCTGAAGGGCGGTTTTGATGGTGTGGGCATGGAACTGGGGGGCGGACGTCTTGACCGTCTGGGAAACGCGCTCACAATGGTTACCGGCATTGACGGTGACGCCTGCCGGGATGAGGATGGAAAATTCAGTCCAGAGGCGCGGGAACTGATTATCCGTCTCAACTCCTACGCGGAATATTCGCCCAGTGACCGGGGATTCCACTGCTGGACGCTGGCCGACTTAGGCGACCGCAAGGGAATTCAGAAGCCCTATCCCGGCTGTAAGCAGGTGGAAGTCAAAGGCAACGGCTTCTATCACACATTTACCGGGCGTCACTTGGCTAAAACGCCACAAGAGATTCTTTCCCGGCAGCCGGAGATTGACAGCCTCTATGCGAAGTTAAGCGCGGGCACAGGCGGCTTGCGCGTTTCCGTGCCACAGGATGAAAAAGAACGGTTCGATGCCCTGTGGGCTGGCGATATGACAAGCTGCGATGGTGACCACTCCCGCGCGGATTTTGCCCTGTGCCGTCTGCTGGCACGCCGATACAAGAACGATATTTTGCAGATGAATGAGGAGTTCTGCAAATCCGCCCTGTACCGGGAAAAATGGGACCAGACTTACTACGCTTCACTCACGTTGCTGAAGGCCGTTCTTGCCAATCAGGCGGGATTTGAAAATGTGCCGGACCTGGACGAAGATGCCCCACCGGACTACACCGTGGAACCTCTCCCACACCGAGAGGACGGTTGGTTCCCATCACGTGAGGTGTCACTAATCGGGGGGTCAAGCGGGGCTGGCAAAACGAATTTCCTTGTGTACGTTCTCACACGGTTGGGCGGCGTGATATTCGGCCATGAAAGTAAAGAGCGAGAATATGCGTTTCTGTTGCATGACCGAGGACGGGCGGCCCTGAGAAGAACTTGCCGTGCGGCCAAGCTGTCCGCGTCCGAAGTGGAGCATGTTATGGACCGCGCCATCCAGCTTACCAAAGACCAGAAAAAGCTGTCCGTGGCCCGGTGTCTTGAGGCAGCCATTCAATCGCGCCCGCAAGTACAAATATGGGTGATTGAGGGCCTGGACATCTGGCTGAAGAACATCCACGATTCTGAAGAGGTGGGCAAGGAACTGGGTGAGATAGTGGACGTGGCACGGGCGCATAACGTGACTGTGATTGCGACCGTAGGCAGTCCCAAGCAGAAAGAGAATGACCGATACGCCGTGGGCAGGGACCAGTTTATGGGCAGCCAAGTTTTCGGACGCATGAGCGAGACTTGCATCAACCTACGGGAGAATTTGGTAGATGAAAACGTCCGGGACGTGGTGGTGATGACCCGGACCACAGCGAAAGAATTTTACTGGTTTACGTGGGATGCGGATGGCAGAATGTCCCTGGTAGTACGGCCTCCCGTTGAAGCCAAGGCGGAGGTTGTATCACAGGATGCGGCATCTGACCGCATTGAAAAGAACGTATTTCTCAAGTTCAAGCCGGGTGACCAGATTAAGTGGGAACCAAGCATCTGCCCGTCCAGCAGTTTTTATGTTTGGCGGCGGCGGGCAATCGCGGCAGGCAAGGTATTCGTGTCGAGCAGGAAGTTTTATCGGTCACAAGAACAGCCAACCCCCTCAGTGTAGGGTCTGCTGTAAGAGAGTCTCTGTGCCTATAAGAGAGAATTATTACAACACTACACAGACAGATAAGGAAAGCTTCGTGGTCATTGATTCTAAAGGACCTTTTGTGACAAAAACAGGACTCTCCAATTGGAGAGATAGAGTTTTTCAGGCATACAGCGGTCTGTATCTCTCCAGTGGAGAACTCGGTTTTGTGTCATGACCCTTATCGCCATTTTCACCTGCCAGGCCTACTCAGACCGCCGTGCTGCCATCCGTGACACCTGGATGGATGCCGATGCCTGCTTTGTGTCCGGTGCGCCAATCCACGGGCCTGATGTCATCTGCCTGAACGTACCTGACGGCTACGCAGATCTGCCACAAAAGACGTTTGCAACCGTGCAGTATGCCGTTGACCACGGTTATGACCTGCTCATCAAGGTGGATGACGATACGTTCCTATGGCCACGGCCCGATTACATCTCTGAGTTTGCCAAGCACGATTGTCTGTGTCACGTGCGCCCGAACAATGGCAGCCCATATCCGCAAGGGGGCTGCTACTCGCTCAACCGCCGCGCCATGTGCGCTGTGCTCGCTCATCCCGAGTTATTCACCACTGGACTGGAGGATGTGGCTGTGGGCAAGGCGTTAGCCGCTGAAGGCATTGCGCTCACACATACGGAGCGCATCAAGACCACTGTATTGTTTGGGCACCCGGCTACGTGGAACAACATCATAGCTGCTCATTGCTGCCCACCAAATGAGATGCGAAACATCTTCAATCGTTTCAGTGAGATAGGGAGGGCGGGTAAAATCTTAAACAGTGTCGCCAAATAGCCCTCCGACGATCAAAAAGCTATAGAACCAAACAATTGTTGAATTTTGCAACAGTCCACGCAAAGCTATGATAACACAGGATAATCATAAAAAGCTAAGCGAAAGGTCAAGAAATTGGGCCACAAGGAAGGGCTACACGAAAAGCACCACGCTGATGTGCCAACCCGGAGGGACAACGCGCCAGAACGCACCGGAAGGCCCGCACGGGGACATGTGGAGCAACAGAAATTTAGGTCAGCCGGGCAGGGGAGGGCCTGGACGGAATGGAGTTGTTGACGTATGAACGGATGGCTAACGGCGAACGAAGCCGCCGCGTACCTGAAGGTCCGGCCCCGCACTCTCCTACTGTGGGCACGGCAAGGAAAAGTCCCCGCGCACCGGCTCTCCGGCATCCAGCGCCGTGTTTGGCGATTCCTTCGGACGGAATTAGATGCTATGTTGGGCTTGTCATCCGCTGACTCTGCTGAGGGGAGGCAGTAATGAGAGTCCAGCGACACACTAGCGGGTCTGTGCGCTTCGACAAGAGGCGGCGGACCTGGAATTTCCTTTGGTATGAGTCCGGCAAGCGCCGGTCAAAACTAATTGGAACCAAGCAGGAATACCCGACTAAAGCCGCCGCGTGGAAAGCGGTTGGAATGATGGAGGTCGGGCAACCGAAAACGCAAGATGGGCAGACGGTAAGGGACGTGAGCACACGATACCAAGCCGAGCGAATGCCAACGCGACTATGCACCGCGCGGGTGTATCGCTCATTCCTGAACAATCACGTTTTGCCAAAGTGGGGAGACACGCCCATCCGAGAGGTCCAACCGCGCCCGGTGGAATTGTGGCTCCGTGAATTGCCTCTCGCTCCAAAGTCCAAAACTCACGTTCGCAGTCTGCTGCATTCCCTGGTTGACTTTGCAATGTGGGCGGGGATTCTGGATGTTGCACGCAACCCAATCTCGCTAGTCGTAAACAAGGGCGCAACCAAGCGAGTACGGAAGGCCCGCAGTCTGACCGCTGAGCAGTTCGGCGCTCTGCTGTCTGAATTGCATGAGCCGTTCGCAACAATGGCGTTGCTGTGCGTTTGCTTGGGCCTTCGCATCAGTGAGGCTCTGGCGCTCCGATGGTCTGATGTGGATTGGCTCGGGGCTACTCTCAGTATCAGGCGCGGCATCGTGGAACAGCACGTGGATGACTGCAAAACGGAAGGCTCGGCCAAGGCACTTGTGCTGGCCGATGGTTTGCTATCGCGCCTCAAAGCGTGGAAGCAAGCGAGTCAATTCCGGGAGGCAGCCGATTGGGTGTTTGCCAGTCCGTTCAGCATCGGCAGATGGCCATACTCCTACGGAGGCACACGGGATGAGCTTACGCGGGCTGCGAAGGCTTCAGGAATTGGGCCGGTAAGCACGCACGCATTCCGGCACACGTACCGCTCTTGGTTGGACGCAACCGGCGCGCCTGTCTCCGTGCAGCAAAAAATGATGAGGCACGCGAGTATAAAAACCACGATGGACATTTACGGGGATGTTGTGACTGATGAGATGTCCACTGCCAGCCGGAAGGTCGCAGAGCTTGCATTCCCGTCAAACGGAGCGCAGACAGAGCGCAAGGCAAGCTAACCCGCTGAAAAGATGGTGGGCGCTGTAGGATTTGAACCTACGACTTCCACCGTGTGAGGATGGCACTCTACCGCTGAGTTAAGCGCCCACGGCTTCGCGGCAAAATCATCATAACACGCTACTTCCCAGTCCGTGGTCATGGTCATTGAATCGACGGCGGCTCCCGTTCTTGCTCCCGTGGGGACGGCAAACGTTGCTGCACCTTCTCCTGCTCCTGCGCTGCCAGTTTTTGCTAACAACGGGAGTGGCTGTAGCAGAGCGTCACGTCGAGCTTCGCACTGCGGCAACCGTGCCACACTGCTGCGGCAAGTCCGCCTACGCCGCTCTTCGCAAACTGTTGATCGCTTCGAGCGCGACTCTATGTCTCGGATTGAAGACAAGAGCCAAAACTGACCCGACGCCCACGCCAACCAAGAAGAAAGTGACGGCAGAATGCAGATCGTATTCACTTTTCGTTGCATTTTCCATAAGCACCTCAGCCCCATGCGCTCTTGCAAATGCGAAGCGGCGAACCACTCTGTAGGCTGCAAGAACCGTGCCACTTTGCCAAACGCCCTTTGTTTTCCTGCCGATACACCACTCACGGGGATCACGAACAAGAAACTTCTACCGCTTCCAACGACAAAAGTTCTCGCTGCGTCCCTCGTTGACTTCGACTTCCCTCACACCTTCATGGCGTGGCTTCGGCTTGACTTTGCGTTGGTTTGATATATCTTTACTCAGTCCAGTCGAACCCGCATCGCGGGTTTACCTCGAATGCAACTTCGAAAGCAACGACAAGGAGCTCTGCCATGGCTGCCAATCCCGTTATTCGCGGTCCCCAATTGAAACTCGAAACGGAGAAGACCACCTCAGAAACGACGGTCCGGGCGACGGGTCGGGTTACACTGGAAACCTCCGCTACGCTGGAGAGCACTCTTCGCGATCTGATCGCCGAGGGCAAGCGCATTGTGTTAGACCTGACGAATGTAGACTACGTCGATAGTGCCGGTCTCGGGGCGCTGGTTAGTGTTTATATGCATGCGAGAAGGACAAAATGCGATATGGAGATTGCCAATCCCAAGCAGCGCATAAGGGATTTGTTCAATAGGAGTGGGTTGGCGTCGGTGTTCGAAGGTACCGCTTTTGACCAACTGTGGGAGACGTGGTCACGCAGTAATAGTTGAGACCTGTGATTGACGTAGCGCTGAGGAACGCAAGCCCGCGTCGACGCACGACCCCGACCTCAGATCGTGGAATCTAGGACAAAGCGTCCCCCCCGGCGTTCGAGCGCCCTCTTGACCGCCTGCGCCGCTCCCGGTAGCCTCTTTCCATCACCCCTTCCATGGCTGCCTCCGACATTCCCGAGGCTCGACCCGTAACTGATTCACGAGAAAACACTTCCTCGCGCCCGCCTGCGCCCCAGGAGACGCAACTTTCGCCCCCGAACGGGGTTTCTACTGATGTGAGCAGCGTAGCCATTGATCGCGGACTGCTGGATCGCGGGCTGCTGAACTTTGCGGGAACTCCGTCTGCGCCCGGCACCATGGCAAAGTCCGTCGTTGATGCAGACGACAGTTCAGACCATGCCGTTTCCGACGTCGACGTGATGCTGCGGGTGAAGACGGGCGACGAATCCGCCTTCGCTTACCTGGTGCAGAAGTATCGCCGGCCGATGGTGGGCTTCATGTACCGCATGTGCCACAACCCGTCGGCCGCCGAGGAACTGGCGCAGGAAGTGTTTCTGCGGGTTTACCGCTCGCGCACCAGTTACGAGCCGAGCGCCAAGTTCTCGACCTGGCTGTATCGCATCGCGACCAACCTGGCCGTCAACCACGCGCGCGACACGCGCCACGAGCGTCCGGAAAATACCGTGCGCCTCGATGAACCGAACCAGGAGACGGGCACGACGCCCGACTTGGCCGACGATTCGCTCAGCGCGGAAGAGCAGATCTTGAAGCGGGAGCGGCTGGCGGCGATCCGCAGCAAAGTCAATGCGCTGCCCGAGCGCCAGCGCATGGCGGTCATCATGCACAAGTATCAGCAGATGGATTACCGCCAGATTGCGGACGTGCTGAAGCTGAGTGAGTCCGCTACCAAGTCGTTGCTGTTCCGCGCCTACGAAACGTTGCGCGAGCAGCTGAAAGAGTTCGTTTCGGGGAAGTAGAGGAAGGCAGTATGAATTGCAATCAAATTCGCGAACTGTTGCCGGGCTTAGCGGTCGCTGGCATGGACGCTGCAACGCCGGAGGTCGAGAACCACATCGCATCCTGTAACGGCTGCGCCACCCATCTGCGCGACTTGCAGAAAACCATGGCGCTGCTCGATGAATGGCAAGCGCCCGAACCGTCGCCGTATTTCGACACCCGCCTGCAGGCGCGGCTACGCGAAGAAAGCCGCGAAGAAATGGCGCGCCCGCACGCGGCGTGGTTCAGTTGGCTGCGGCGTCCGGCGTGGGCCGGCTCGCTCGCTGCCGTAATAGTTGCCGGAGCGCTGATGGCCGGCAACAAGTCTTACTTCTCTCAAACGGAAGCCATCGCGACCAAGCCTCCCTCCCTCGGTCTGCCGGTTGAGCCGGGAACCGCCGTCGGCGATCTGCAAGCGCTGGATACGAACAATGATTTGTACGCCGATTTCGATGTGCTCGACGACCTGCAGGTGCAGGACGACGTAACCGCGAATCCGTGAGATTCGCAGGCAATGTAAGACCGGTAACCAGGGACCAAGGCATGTTGGGCTGGGCAAAAATTCAAATTGCGGGCGGTCTGGCAGCGCTTGTGCTGCTGACGCCGTCCTTCGCCCAATCCCCGTATGCGCCGGCGCCACCTCCTCGGCAACAGCGCCCGCCATCGCAGCATGCGGACGGACAGTGGCACTACTTTCAGAAGGATCGTCCCAGCCCCAGCAGCCCCTATCAAGCCCGCCCGCGCCAGAACCAGCCCGGCCACGCCGGAAACTGGCTCCGCCGCTATAAGGATCTACCGCCCGCGCAGCAGCGGCGCGCACTCGAAAACGATCCCCAGTTCCGCCGGCTTCCCCCGCAACAGCAAGCTCGCTTGCAAAAAAGGTTGCAGCATTTTTCCAGCCTGCCTCCGCAGCAGCAGGAGCGCGTGCTCAACCGCATGGAAACCTGGGAGCACCTGACTCCGTATCAGAAGCAGCAGGCGCGCCAGCTCTTTCAGCAGTTCAAGGAGTTGCCGCCCGACCGCCGCCAGGCCCTCAACCGGGCGATCCGCAGCATGCGCGGTCTGACGCCCGAACAGCGCGAACGGCTCATCAACTCCGACCAGTACAAGAGCGCGTTCTCGCCGCAAGAGCGCGGCCTTCTCGCGGGAGCGTCCCGCCTTCCGCTCGCCCCCGGCGACGGCCTCCCAGGCGAACCGCCCGAAGAGTAATTGGATTAGCTTTTTCTATCAGCTCTTTCGTGGATGCCCCTCCCGAATTAAGTGAGCGGAATCGGAGCTTCGATTGCCTTAGACGGGCGAGACGCCCGTCCCTCCGCCAGATGACTCATCGCGCAGTAACGGTGTTAGTTTAGAAAAAGGGGCTTCAGCTCCCGAGGAACAGCGATCGTGAATCCGGTTTCCAGAAAAGCACCCACGACCGCCGAAGCGCAGCGCCGTCTAGCCTACTTCAACGAGCGGCGCGATGCGATCGTCTCGACCATCCGCGAACTGGTCGAAATCGAATCCCCCAGCGACAATAAAGCCGCCGTAGATCGCATCGCGGAGGCCGTCGCGCAGAAATTTTCCCGGCTCGGCGGCAACGTCGAAGTCCGCATCCATCCAGCGAAAGACCGTGGCAATCACCTGCAGGTGGACTTTCCCGGCAAGTCGGCGGCGAAGCCGGTGCTGCTGCTCGGACATTACGACACCGTCTATCCGTTTGGCACACTCGCCGCCATGCCGTGCCGCGCAGTGGACGATAAGCTGACCGGGCCGGGCGTCCTCGATATGAAATCCGGCATCGCCCTGATGCTCCACGCGCTCGCTGCCTTGCAGGATTGGCATAAAGAAGATTGGCATAAAGCCGGCTTGCCGCGCCCCGTGACCGTGCTTCTGGTTTCGGACGAGGAAGTCGGCAGCGACTCGTCGCGGCCGATCACCGAGTCGCTGGCGAAAAAAGCGGCGGCCGTGCTCGTGCTCGAGCCGGCCTATGGATTCCAGGGCGCTGTGAAAACCGCGCGCAAAGGAGTTGGCGGTTACCTCGTCAAGGTTACCGGCAAGGCTGCTCATGCCGGCCTCGATTCCCAGAAAGGCGTGAATGCGATTCTGGAGCTGGCGCGCCAGATCGAAAAAATCTCCAGCTTCACTGAGCTAAAGAAGGGCTTGACGGTCAACGTCGGCGTCGTGAGCGGCGGATCGCGAACCAACGTGGTTCCGGCCGAAGCGGAGGCGCAGGTCGATGTTCGCATCGCCCGCATAAAAGATGCGGCTGGAATCGATAAGCAGATGCGCAGCCTGCGCCCCTTCAATCGCAAATGCAAAATCGAGATCACGGGAGGAATCAATCGTCCGCCCATGGAACGCACCGCCGGAGTGGCAGCGTTGTACGCGCAGGCCGCTGCCATCGCGCGCGAAGTGGGATGGAAGCTGGGCGAGGCGGCGGTGGGCGGCGGCTCCGATGGAAATTTCACCGCCGCTCTGGGAATCCCAACCCTGGACGGGCTCGGCGGCGTAGGCGACGGAGCTCACGCCTTGCACGAGCACATCCTGATCTCGGAGTTGCCACGCCGGGCCGTGCTCATTGCCGGGCTGATCGAACGGGCGTGACCGGAAAACGGGCATAAAGCAGGCTTGCGGCCCGGTGCAAGCCATGAAAGGGATTGAGTTCTTTGGCTCCGGATCTTTGACTCTAGATCGAGGGAAGCCTAGAATTTCCACAAGGGTTGCTCGGCGCAATCGAGTGTGAACCCGGAGGATCTATGGGTGAGGGACTGTTTTCGCCGTGGCATATTCTGTTGATTATTGCCATCGCGCTGCTGCTTTTCGGGCCGAGTAAGCTTGCCGACTTAGGCAAAGGTCTGGGGGAAGGCATCCGAAATTTTAAGTCGTCGATAAAAGAGCCGGATGACAAGGGGAAAGAACCGCCCAAGCCTGCCGCCTAAAGTCTCAGTTCCCGGTTCTCAGTTCTCAGTAGGAGCTGAAGAGTCGCGGGTTTTCTGAGAGTTGAGAATCGAGAACTGAGAACCGATTTCGCTCGCGCGCTCGCGCAACATTCGTAATACCAGCGCTACTGGCAGTCCCACCACGTTGCTGTAATCCCCTTCGATCCGCGGAATCCAGCGGGAAGCGAGGCCTTGAATCGCGTAGGCTCCCGCTTTGTCTATAGGCTCGCCGCTGGCAATGTAGTCCGCGATGTCTTTTTCCGTGATTTCACTCACAGTCACGAGCGTCGTTTCACTGGCAATCGATGGCTGGGCGCTGACCACTAAACACACTCCCGTAATCACCTGATGCTCGCGTCCCGAAAGCAGACGCAACATGCGCGTGGCGTCCGCGGCATCGGAGGGCTTGCCGAGAAGTTGGCCATCGACGACAACCACCGTGTCGGCGCCGAGCACGCAATCATGCGGACGTTGACGCGCTACCGCGAGCGCCTTCTCGCGCGCCAGGCGTTCGGCGCAGTCCTTCGCGGCTTCTCCGGGGAGCGCGTTTTCCGGAATGTCGGCGGGCTGCACCTCGAAATTGATCCCAGCGCTGCGCAATAATTCCTGGCGACGCGGCGACGCGGAGGCGAGCACTAGCATGGGAATCATTCTAGAGTGAATCCATAGTTGATCTGACTGCGGGCAGCTGCCGAGCTGCGCTCGGCTTGGACCCTTCGACTACGCTCAGGGCAGGCTCGCGAGGCGCCCGTCCCCACACGAAAACCAACGGCTACTCCAGCGCTTCGGGCTCGATTGAGATGTTCTTCTCGCCTTTGGCGCGCTTTTCCCAGTATTTTTTCACCCAGGCTTCGTAGCTCTTGCCGGCGGCGGTGTCGCGTCCGGTGAAGGCGATGGCGGCGATTTCGGAATAGGGGATAGCTGGGCGCTCGTTGCTTGTCGCTAGCATCAGGCGAACTACGGAAGTCGCAAGCGTTGGACCGATGCGGCGGTCGAAGAGATATCCGGTGATCTGGGATACTGCTTCGTCTTTGTCTTTGTCTTTGTCTTTATTTTTGCGGGTGATGGTTACGTCACCGCGATAGTCGAAGGCTTTTTCTATGACCGCTCGAATGTCTGCTTCGGTGGCGAGTTGCGGGATCCATCCTTGAAGATTTTCGCGCTCGAATCCGGGGACAACTTCGAGTTCATCGGTCGGGCGTGGCGGCGCGGCGACGGATTGCGCACCGTCGGGAGAAAAAACCCGCCCAAGCGAAGCTTGGACGGGGCACCCTTCTGGTTCGGGATGGTGTCCGTGTTCTCGACCGCTCATACACGGCTTTCTTCTGCCTGCGGCGAAGGCGCTTCAATCTGCACAAGTGGATTGTAGGAGTGCACCGGGCGCGTCTCGCGATCGAGATCGGTGAGCGCATCCTTGTCGGGATAGAGCGAGAAGGTCGCCTTGACTGTGTCGGCGAATCCGCGCAGCGATCCGAAGGTATCGTCGACCGACGAGGGTTCGTAGCCACAATGCACCATGCAGTTCGCGCACTGCGGATTGCCCGACTCAGTGCCGTAGCTTGACCACTCCGTCGTTTCCATCAACTCTTGGTAGGACTCGGCGTAGCCATCTTGCAGCAGGTAGCAGGGTTTCTGCCATCCGAAGATGTTGTACGTGGGCATGCCCCAGGGCGTGCACTTGTAGTGGCGCTTGCCCATCAGGTACTCGAGGAAGAGCGGCGACTGGTTGAAGCGCCACGTCTTCTTGCGATTTGAAAGCATGGCGCGGAAGAGGCGGCGGGTGCGGGCTCGTCCCATGAAATGCTTCTGGTCGGGCGCCTTGTCGTAGGAATATCCAGGCGAGACCATCATGCTCTCGACGCCGACTTCCATCATCTCGTCGAAGAAGTTGCGGACGCTGTTGGGATCGGCGCCATCGAACAGAGTGGTGTTGGTGGTCACGCGGAAACCGGCTTCGACGGCGGCGCGGATTCCGTCGAGGGCGAGGTCGTATCCGCCTTCGCGGCACACGGAGAAATCGTGGTGCTCTTTCTGTCCGTCCATGTGAACGGAAAAGCTCAGATATTTGCTGGGCTTGAACAGGTGCAACTTTTCTTTCAGCAGCAGCGCGTTGGTGCAGAGATAGATATATTTTTTGCGCGCGACCAGGCCTTCGACAATTTCGGCGATCTGCGGATGCATCAGCGGCTCGCCGCCGGGGATCGAAACCATCGGCGCTCCGCACTCATCGACCGCTTTGAAGCAGTCTTCTACAGAGAGATCCTTCTTCAGGATGTGGGTGGGGTACTGGATCTTGCCGCATCCGGCACAGGCCAGGTTGCAGCGGAACAGCGGCTCGAGCATGAGCACCAGCGGATAGCGCTTGCGTCCGGCCAGCTTCTGGCGCAGAACGTAGGAGGCCACTGTCCACATCTGGGATACGGGAACTGCCATTGACCCTCCGGGAGAATTTCCTTCTATGATACCGGATTTTGGTGTTGTCGGTCGCTGTTCGCTGTTCGTCATTCGCTGTTCGGAACCCGGCGAATGCCTGCGCCTTTATTGAGGAATCTCAGCTTTACGAGCCTGAACCTTTTCGTTCGGAGGCTGGTAGTCGCTTGATTGGTACCCGGGTCTGTACCCCCCCCTGTTTTCGTGCAAAGTATTAAAGAATAAGGACTTACTTGTAAAGTATTCAGGAAGGTAATTATCCCTTAAACTCACGTTAGCTATTTTGTCCGGGCTCGTTTCGGTAGATTCCACGTAGACCATACCGCTTGGTGTTTGTGGTCGCTCTGATGCAAGTTCGTCTTATCAATCCATTGCCAGAGGAACCATGTTTTTAAGAGAGATTGGAGCCAATCTGGCTTCCAATCTGAGTGCCGATGAGATTGGCCCCATGCGTATAGATCGGCCAATTGCAGAGCTGGCACGCACCTCATGTTCGATTCTGAATAGTGGCTTATTCGTCGGAGCGCAGTAGCATCTTTCAGCGCTTTTTTGCTCTCCAGCAACTGTTTCAAGTGACCATAGAAGGGTTCTCCTTGGTCGAAAAAGAAGTGACATTGATCACATGCGGCCTGTTCAAACGACCAAGGTAGAATCTCCGCCAAGGCCTGACGCAAGCAGGACTCATTGACGTTATTCGGCGCTTCGGGGTGCTGTTTAGCGAACTCAACAAAGTCTATCAGGACAAACGAAACAACGACATAAAACAACCCATACTTCCCCCGAATGTTTGCGATGTTGGGACGAGCGCTGTGACGGGCGGCGATTCTAACGCAGTCTGCAAGGAAGCGATCCCGCTGAGGCTCTGTCCAGCCCTCGTATATCCCGACTCTGGCTACCGCATCGGTCGTATGAAGGTAGGCGGCATGGTGGTCCAGCAGAACCTTGTTCCAGTCATTTTCAAAAGGGGTCCACAAATCTTGAGTGCCCGACATGACGGCCAGCGACAAAACGTCGTATTCTTGGCTATCGGCTTGGTTGCCGCCATCAAAATAGCTCTTTAGCACCACGAATAGGAACCCTTTCGGGACTGGAGTATTTATGGCAAGTAAGTCAACCAATGAGAATTGGGGACCGCGCACACTCCCGTCATTTCCCCACCGCGTTAAACTGATGGAGTTATGGCGGGCATACGCTCATCCCGGCAAGGTAGCAGCGAACGACCCGTTGCGAATCACGATTTAAAACCGTCAAGAGAAGTCGGAGCCCGGTGCCCCAGGTTCGCGTCCGTTCTTTGGACGCTAACCTGGGTGGAGGGTGATCGGCACCGATGGGCTTTCCTCTTTCGTCACCATCGGGCAGTGCGCCGCGTCACCGCTCCGACGCCCCAACCACTGCGTTCCTCCCAACTTTTTTCATCACATTTTTCTCGTACGCTCATCACAGACCTGCACCCCAATCGGTGCGAAGATACCTCGACAGTGCACCATCGAGAACTGCGCCAGTCTCCAGAGACGAACGCATTTCCGGCAAGCAAACTTTTCACCGCTTTTTGACAACAAATGGCCCCGGTCAGCACCCTCGCAAGTGCACGCCAAACAGCAAAATTCAATGCTAAGTCCTATCTTTTGAATACTTTGCCTATAACTACCGTGCTGTCATCGACTTAACTCATTTTGAGGTAGGGGGGGGCACCCCCCACAAATTTCCGAATTCTTACCACCCGGCGGCCCCAGTTATTTCGGTCAATGTTAACCAGCAACAAGTCCATAGGGCTCGTGGGGACGTGAGCAGTCCCGGATTTTCAAATGACTACGTGGACGGGCGAGGACGCCCGTCCCCACACGAGCCCACCTCTTCTTGTTCGCTACATTTTGATCGTAGAGCCGTGGCTGGCGATGCATTGCCATTTTCCATTGGACATCTTCATCCAGGTATCAGTCCAGCGCTCGTGGGTATCGACCGGCTTGCCATTCTCGTCCGTCCCTTTGCCTACCCAGTTTCCGGTTGCGATGGCGGTGTCCCCGAATACCGTTACCTTCACGTCGCTGATCTGATTGGTCTGCCACTTTGCCGCCTTGGTATGCGCGAGCGTCTCGGCTTTGCCAATCGTCTTTCCTTGGCTGTCGGTGTTGACGAATTTGTCCGCCAGGAGAGGAGCGAGCGGCTCCGGATTGCTCGCCTTTGCGGCGTCTGTCCACTGCTGCTCGAGTCCGGCGATCGCCTGCTCGGTTCCGCTGCCCATCTTATTGTCTTTTGCTTGTGCCGCGACCATCAGCGACAGCAATGCTACGGCACAACACACGACGAATGTTCTCTTCATTGATTTGCTCCATTCTGCACTTTAGATTTGTGATAGATGTTGCCCCAGGGCCGACTGAAACTGGTCCTAGATTTTTTCGAAGAAGTGGGCGGTTTTCTTGCCGGCTTCCTCGGTGTAGTAGACGGTCACGTGGGCGGTTTTCTCGGTGCCTTTTGCGATGTCCTTGCCGGCATCGTCCGCAGCGTGGCCTGACAGCTTGAATGTGTGCTCCGTGCCGTCCGCGGTTTTGACCGCCATCGTTTTGCTGGCGCGATCGATGTGGGTGACGGTTCCGTCCACCGCCTTGATACCATCTTTGCCGACTTTATCGACCTCGACCCCTGTCTTCTCGGTGCCTTTTTCGGTGTAGTGCGCCACTACCTCTGTGCCTTCCTTGAGTCCGTGAAAGGCGTCTTTGCCACCCATCTCGGTTTCATGGGCCCCTGCTTTGACACCATGGACCGTGGTCTTGTCGACAAACTTGATGGTATGTTCGCTGCCATCCCTGGCCTTGACGACCATCGTCTTGGTGGCTGAATCCAGTTTGGTAATGGTGCCGTGGACGGCAGTGACCACGTCCTCCGCGGCCCAGCCAAGCGTACTCAAGAGCAGGAGCGCGAGAGATGCCCGGACAATGTTTTTGCTTTTCATTTTTTCCAGTCTCCTTGAGATTTAATTTTCTTATTGGGCCCGTAAGCAGGCTAACGCATACGGCGGCTTCGCGCTAGCGCAGGTCGATGCGTGGCGACTCCGGCGCTCGGGATCAGCGCCTAAACAGATTGAAGAAAAACTAATCTGGGGGTGCAAAAAGCTCACCTCGGGCGCTAAAGCGCGACGTATTTTCCGCGACTTAGCGGCACGACTAAAGTCGTGCCCTTCCCGAAACGCGCTCGACCCGGAGTTTTTCAGCACTCTGTAAAGGCGCTCTCATAACACGGCACTTACGGTATGCCTGAAGGCATACCCTGATACGAATCGCACCGAGACAAATCGCACCGAGACGAATCGCACTGATACAAATTGCTCTGATACAGCACTCGACGCTTCTATTCGTAGCGGAGGGCTTCGATCGGGTCGAGGCGGGAGGCGCGGATGGCGGGGACCATGCCGCTGATGAGTCCGACGGCGGTGAGGATGAGGACGGCTACGATCAGGGTGAGAGGGTTGATGAGGAGGCGGATGTCGCCGGCTTCGGCGTGTTTGGCCATGGCGCTGTAGAGGGTAAGCCGGCCGACGGTGAGAGAAACCACGTAAGCGAGGATGATGCCGAGCAGTCCGCCGGTGAAGGTGATGGCGAGCGCCTCGGCGAGAAACTGGAGAAAAATGTGGCGGCGGCGCGCGCCCAGGGCTTTCTCGACGCCGATTTCGCGGGTGCGCTGAGTGACGGAGACGAGCATGATGTTCATCAAGCCTACGCCTCCGATGCCGAGGGTGAGAGTGCCGATGAAGCCGAGCAGAATTTTGAGGCCGATGGTAACGACCTGGAGCTGGTGGACCTGCTCCATGAGATTAAAGACAAACAGGGCGCGGCGGTCGGCGGGATTGAATTTGTGCTGCGCGGCCATGATGTAGCGCACCGATTGCTCGATCCGCTGATAGTCGTTGCTTTCGTAGTTGAACCAGACGGAGTCGAGGTAGTGAGTGTCCTTGAGGTCACTCATGGTAGTAAAGGGGACGTAGACGACGCGATTGATATTGTCGTCGCCGGCCTGCATCTTGGGGTTGAGAACGCCGATGATTTCAAAGCTGATGCCATCAACGCGGATGTGCTCGCCCAGGGCGTTGCGTCCGGAGAAAAGTTTTTCCTTGGTTTCGGAGCCGATGACAGCGACACGGGCGCGCTGCGTCTGATCCTGGGGATTGTAGAAGCGTCCCTGGGCGAGCGTGAGAGCGCGGATGGCGAAGGTGTTGGGATATTCGCCGTTGACGTTCATGGTGTAGGAGCGGGTGTCGTATTGTATGGTCGCGGTCTTGAAGCAATCGGGAGTGATGTGGGTGATCTGCGGGATGTTGGTCGAGAGCAGATCGACGTCGTCCAGGGTGAGGCGGATTTGCGCGCCTGCCTTCTCGCCACCGGACTGCATAGAGGAACGGCCGGGAATCACGATGAGGAGCTTGGTTCCGAAGTTGGCAAAGATGTTGGTGCAAGCACGGCCGAAACCGTCGCCGTAGGCGAGGAGCATGACGACGGTGGCGATGCCCCAGGCCATGCCCAGCATGGTGAGGGCAGTGCGGCGCCGGTTGTGGCGCATGGCGTCGTAGGACTCCTGGAGTAGGTCGCGGATCATGTTTTTGATTTGGTAATTTTGTAATTTGGTAATTTTGTAATTTGAAAGCCTGAAGTCGCACGATTTTAAATTACAAAATTACCCGATTGCGAAATTACAAAATCTCCTTACTCCTGCCTTAGGGCTTCGACCGGTTCCAGGCGTGCGGCCTTGCGCGCGGGATAGAGTCCGGCGGCGACGCCGGCTAGCGTCAGGCTGGCGATGGCGAGAATCGCGGTTCTTGGAACTAGCCGGGGCGGATCGAAGCCTCCGGCGTTGTTGTAATTGCTTAGCAGGGCCATGAGTCCGGCGGCGAAGGCCATGCCGATGAGTCCGCTGACCAGGGTGAGTAAAATGCCTTCGGCGAAAAATTGCAGCATGATGCTGCGGTTGGTGGCGCCGAGAGCTTTGCGCAATCCGATTTCACGCGTGCGCTCGGTGACGGCGATGAGCATGATGTTGATCACGCCGATGGCCCCGAGAGCGAGCGTGACCAGACCGACAGTGCCGAGGAATTCGTTCATGGCATCGAAAATGGTGCCCATCATTTGCGCCTGCTGGACGGTATCCCAGCCTTCGAAGGCGTCCTCATCGCGATAGTCGAAGCCGTGGTTGCGGGCGATGACGCGGCGAGCCTCCTCCTGGGCGAGCAGGTGTTCGTCGGCGACGCGGGGCTGATAGTTGAGGAAGGAAATGGCGTCGAATGCCTCCTCGCCTTTGAGCGGGAAATTACTGCGCATGACCTGGAAGGGAATATAGCAGCGAGTGTTGGTCGTGTTGTTGTCGCCGCGGCCGACGCGGAGCAGAGTGCCTATGACTTCGAAGCGATGGCCATTGAGCAGAATGAACGAGCCGACGGCGGGGCGTCCCGGAAAAAGGTTGCGTGACATTTCGTCGCCGAGGACGACGACGTCGCGTTTCTGACTCTCGTCGAGGTCGTTGAGCCAGCGTCCCAGCTTCAGCGGGAGGAAGCGGATTCCTCTGTATTGCGGTTCGGCGCCAGTGAGTAGGCCACTGGCGCTGGCAAACTCGCTGACGGCATGCACGTCGCTGGTGACGAGGACGGGACTGATGGCGCGAATGTGCGGCGATTCCTGGCGGATGTCGAGGTAATCCTTATAGGTGAGCCGGTACTCGCGGGCGGAGTTCATGCTGCCCGGAACGGCTGGAGCGCGGCCGGGGAAGAGCATCATGATGTTTTCGCCGAGATCCGAGAGGTTGCGCTTGTTGCCGGTTCGGAAGCCCTCGCCGAGGCCGACCAGCAGGAGCAGCGAGCCGACTCCCCAGGCAATGCCGAACATGGTGAGGAACGAACGCAGCTTGTGCGCCCAGAGGGTGCCGAAAATCTGCGCGAAAACGTCGAACACCATTTGCATGGGGTGATCACTCGCGAACGCAAGGGCGGCTTTTGGCTTTTAGCTTTTCGCTTTTCGCTTTTAGCTGTCAGCTCTCAGCTACCTTGGTCCTCATTAAGGATAGCAAGGGGATGGAGTGGGGTGCACCTCGATGTTTTCGGCTCTCTGTTGAACGGATACTGGCGGGCGGTGAGTGTCACTTGCTCTTTAGTGCCTATCGGGGCGGGTGCAGGGTATTGCCGCAGATGTCGCTTCTGGTGGTTCCTTTGCCATAACGGTCTTGGCGATCTTCTTGGTTCCCAATTTAGCTCCCGATGTGGGGCTTTTTCTTGTGCCTGGCGGCGACGCAAATTTCAGATGGCTTTAGATTGTTTGGATTGAGCGGGAATTTCCTGCGGAAACGGACGCCGAGGGGCTTGGCTACAAGAATGCTAATGGTAGTGGGTTCGATCAAATGGCATCAGGAATGAGAATCATGGGAAAAGTCGCGGTTTGCATTTTCTTCTCGGTTGCGCCGCTTCTCGCGCAACGGTTTGTACCCGATGCGCCGCCTGCCGCAGCCACGGGCCCGATTATTGAGGCGAGCGCGGGTTACACCTATCTTGGGTTGGATGCGCCATCACGGCAACGCGTCGGCCTTAGTGGAGTCGATGGCAACGGCTTGGTTGACTTCAACCCGCACTGGGGAATGATGGCGGATTCCAGCTACGCCCGCTCTGGCAACGTGCTCGGCACCGGGCATAGCGGCAATGTTCTTAGCTGTCTGACCGGGCCCGTGTTCTATCCGGCAGAAGTTGGCCGTACGCGGATCTTCGTTCACACTTTAGCCGGCGTCAGTTTGGTGAACAGCGCGGTTCCGGTCAAAGGAACGTACTACCTTGGTGGAACCGTGACCCGATTCTCCTATGCCCTTGGTGGCGGAGTCGAGCGCACCGTCGCCGGGCCGCTTGCCGTGCGAGTCGGCGCTGATTATCTGCGTACTACGTTTGCCAACGCCACCGCGGCGATGCAGATTCAGAACAATATCCGCATCGTCACGAGCATCGTCTACCGTTTTGGGAAACGTTAGCGGTGCTTTAGCCACGGTCGGCGGTTGACATAGCTACCTTAGATAGCTATTATGCGGTTATGCAAGCGAGTGTCGCAGATGCTAAGAACAAACTTCCGGAATTGATTAAGGCAGTGGAGGATGGAGAGCCCGTGACCATCTGCCGCCGGGGTGTCCCCGTAGTGGATATAGTGCGCACGAAAGAGCCGACCCGCAAGAAGAGGACGCTCGGAACGCTTAAGGGCAAGATCGAGATCCTCGACCCGGACTGGTGGAAACCCATGACGGACGAAGAAGTGGAAGCCTTCCTCGTGGGGCGTGGTTGAAGTGCGCGTCCTTCTGGACACGGCAATTCTGATTTACGCGGTGGAATCGCCGGAACGGCTCACCAAACGCGCGATCACCATTTTAGAGAACGCAGAAAATGTTCTCGAGCTGAGCGCGATTTCGCTCTCCGAAATCGCAATCAAGCGAGCCCTGGGCAAGTTGAGACTCTCCGCCGATGTCGCGCGCCAGGCGGTTGCGGCTCTGAACGTCCGCATTCTTCCTTACACCGCCGATCATGCATTCCAGTTGTTCGACTTACCCCTTCACCATGCTGACTCCTTTGATCGGCAGATCATTGCCCAGGCCTTGTCCGAGAAGATTCCCATTCTGACTTCTGACGAAAAATTCAGACTCTACAAAGGGGTCAAACTCATCTGGTGAGCTAATTCCGGCCGTCGTGGGATGGAACATTCACCCAGAGCGTTAATAATGGTTTTTCGCATAATCCAGTTCGGCGCGCTCTAACACACGGTTCAAGCCGCCCGGCCACGCCTTCGGCGCGTCCCGGAGGCCTAGCCTAGGCGTTAGGCCCACAAAATAGGGAGATCATCTTGGCCGCAAAAATTCTCATGGTTCTTAGTGCGAGCATTATTTTTACGCTCGGAGTCGTCCACCTCGTCTATACGTTCTGGGGGCCAAAGCTCACGCCCCGTGACCCCGCGCTGCAAATCAGCATGAGCCAGATTTCACCTGTCATTACGAAAGAAACAACAATGTGGCGGTGTTGGGTGGGCTTCAATGCCAGCCACAGCATGGGACTTATTTTGTTCGGCTTGGTTTTCGGTTTTCTCGCATTGGCTCACGGCCGACTCCTCTTTCAGTCACCGTTCCTGCTCGTTGTCGGGCTGGCAATGCTTGGTGGTTTTGTGGTGCTCAGCAAGGTTTATTTTTTTAGTGCGCCTCTCACAGGCATCTGAATTTCTCTGGCCTGCTATGTCGCCAGCATTGCGCTATCGCGGGCCTAACAATGCGCTCCAGCCGACTACCCTCCGCTTCGCTACGGGTTGCGCTCGTTGTGAGAAATTCGGTGAACTCCAGGTTTGGGATCGTTGCGGGGCACAACAAGATCTGGCGGTGGCGGGCGAGGCGGTCGGTCTTTCAGTTGGAGCATCTACACGGTCGGTCTTTCAGGTTGACAACCCTATCTCAACTGCTCTAGGATTTTATCGATCATGACTTCGCTGACACATCGCCGTCGCCACCATCACCATGCGACGAGCGTGTCGGCGGGGGACATCGGATAACCAAAAGCACTTATAGGAATCCAAGCCCGCTGGCGCGGACCTCGCCCAGCGGGCTTTTTGCTGTTGTGCGAGCTTTGAAAATCGGACACACGATTCTTAAACATGATTCTTAATCCGCTATTCTTAAACGAAGATTGGGAGGGTTCGATGGAGATCGATTTCGACAAGATGCAGGGTCTGGTGCCTGCCGTCATTCAGGATGCGGGAACCGGGGAGCTGCTGATGGTTGGCTTTATGAACCGGCAGGCGCTGGATATGACCTTGCACAGTGGATTCGTGACGTTCTACAGCCGTACCCGCCAGACACTGTGGACCAAGGGAGAAACTTCCGGCAATCGTCTGCAGGTGGTTGCCGCCTTCGCCGACTGCGACCGGGATACGGTACTGCTGCGCGTCCGCGTGCTGGGCGAGGGTAAGGTCTGCCACACGGGGACACGCTCCTGCTTTATGCAGGAACTTCCTCTGGGAAGCTCGCTCGGAGCCGCGCTGGTGGGACAGGAGAAGGATGAGCAAGAGAGGGCGGAGCGATGAAATTGCGACTGGGCATCCCCAAAGGAAGTTTGCAGGAAGCGACGCTGAGCCTGTTCACGCGCGCCGGACTGCGCGTGTACACCAACGCCCGCTCATATTTCGCTGCCACGGATGATCCCGAAATCGAATGCCTGCTGATTCGTGCCCAGGAAATGGCGCGGTACGTCGAACACGGAGCCCTGGATGCGGGCTTGACTGGCCTCGATTGGGTGCTCGAAAGCGGCCTCGATGTGGTCAAGGTCTGCGACCTGATCTATGCCAAACAAAGCATGGGCAAGGTCAAATGGGTGCTGGCCGTCCCGGAGGAATCGAGTTTTCAGAAACTCGAAGACCTTGCCGGTCGGATCATTGCCACTGAGTTGGTCAGTTTCACGCGCAATTATTTCGCGAATCGGAAGGTTGACGTGCGCGTCGAGTTCTCCTGGGGCGCAACCGAAGTCAAGCCGCCGTTGCTGGCGGATGCCATTGTCGAGGTGACGGAGACAGGAAGTTCACTGCGCGCCAATCATTTGCGAATCCTGGAGACCGTACTGGAGTCGAATACGCAACTGGTCGCGAACCCGGCCGCTTGGGCCGATGCCGCGCGGCGGCAAAAGATTGAGAACCTGGCGGTCATGCTGAGCGGGGCTATCGCCGCTTTGGGGCGGGTCGGTCTGATGCTCAACGTGCGCAAACCAGACTTGCCCGGTGTTCTCGCTCTTCTGCCCGCGCTGCAAAATCCGACGGTCGCGCCTCTGGCCGATGGCGAGTGGGTCGCGGTGAACACGGTGATTGAGGAGCAAGCCGCCTGGTCGCTGATTCCGAAGCTGAAGCAAGCCAACGCTCAGGGCATCGTCGAATATCCGCTGAACAAGGTGGTGATGTGATGCGCGATCGGGCGGTGCGCAATAAGGCGAGGCGCGATAAGGCGGTGAGCGATGGCGCCATGCGCATTCTCGAAGGCTCCGCGCAAGCTCGTCTGGTGACGGCGCTGGCCGGGCGCGGCGCGACCGATCTGGCCGAGGTGGAACCGGCGGTCCGGCGCATTGTGAAGGACGTCCGGCGTAACGGCGATCGCGCCGTACGCCGCTACGCTACGCGTTGGGACGGATTGGGCGAGGGCGAACCGCTGCGCGTTTCTGAAGATGAGCTCCAGCAGGCTTGGGAACAGACTAATTCGGAACTGCGGGACGCGATCACGCAGGCAGCGGGCAATATCCGCCGCTATGCGGAGTGGCAAGCGGCCCCGGCATTCAATGAGTGGCGGCGCGAAATTCAGCCTGGCGTCTTCGTGGGCCAGTTGGTGCGGCCTCTGGAATCGGTGGGATGCTATGTTCCGGGCGGGCGCTATCCTTTGCCTTCCACGGTGCTTATGACGGTGATTCCGGCGCAGGTCGCTGGGGTTCGGCAGATTCGCGTCGCGTCTCCGCGCCCGGCGGGGGCAACTTTGGCGGCGGCTGCGTTTCTGGGCGTGCGCGAGTTCTACCGCGTCGGCGGGGCACAGGCGATCGCTGCCCTTGCTTATGGAACTGAAGAGATTCCGCGCGTGGACAAGATCGTCGGTCCGGGCAACCGCTACGTCACCGCTGCCAAGAAACTGGTGGCTTTCGATTGCGCTATTGAATTTCTGGCTGGTCCTACCGAAGCTGTCATTATCAGCGCAGACGGAGATCCGGCTTGCATCGCTTCCGACCTGGTGGCGCAGGCGGAACATGATCCCGACGCGCTGTGCGTCTTCATAACAACTTCACGCGGGTTAGCGAAAAAAGTTCAGCACGAAGTGCGCGTGCGCGCGCGCGCAAATCCGATTGCCGCCGAAGCGCTCTCCCGGCGCGGCGCCATCCTTCTGGTTGCTTCGCTTGAACAGGCGGTCGACGCGTCGAATCGCATCGCGCCCGAGCATCTCACGCTTCCAGCGGCGTTGGCGCCGGCAGTGCAACATGCGGGTGCGGTTTTCCTGGATGAGTTCACACCTCAGGCTGCGGGCGACTATGTCTCCGGACCGAACCACGTGCTGCCCACGGGGGCGATGGCCCGGGTACGTGGCGGCCTGAGCGTGCTTGATTTCGTACGTGTCATTGGCTGTCAGCAAGTGTCCCGTGCGGGAATCCGCGGGATCGGGCCGCCGGGCATTACACTGGCGACTGCCGAAGGATTGACGGGACACGCGGAGGCGTTGCGCGTGAGGTGCTCCCATGCTTGAAGCTCGCGATGCGGTGAAGAAGCTGCACACCTATCGGCCCCCGTTGGCTGGCCGCACGGGACTGCGCCTCGATTTCAATGAGAGCACCATAGGATGCTCGCCGCGCGTGTTGGCGGGGCTGCGGTCGCTCGATGCCGAGTGCCTGGCGCGTTATCCCGAACGCGAGCCGGTGGAAAAACTGGTCGCGCGTTTTCTCGGACTCGATGCGGCACAGGTCTTGCTCACGAGCGGAGTTGACGAAGCGATTCATCTGCTTTGTTCCACGTATCTCGACCCTGGGGACGAAGCGCTTATCGTGGTGCCCACCTTCGCCATGTATGCGATCTTTGCTTTGGCCGAAGGCGCGCGCGTTATCGAGGTGCCTGCCGGCGACAATTTTGTGTTTCCCACGCAGCAACTGCTCGCTCAAATTAGCCCGCGCACGCGGCTCATCGCGGTGGCGAACCCTAACAATCCGACCGGAGCCGCGGTGGCGGGCAAGGTCCTCATTCAGATTGCGCAAGCAGCGCCGCAAGCCGCACTGCTCGTCGATGAGGCGTATTTCGAATTTCACGGAGAAACGCTGATCGACCGCACTCGGCAAATCGAGAATCTTTTCGTGGCGCGCACTTTTTCCAAGGCCTACGGCCTTGCCGGACTGCGGATTGGCATTCTTGCGGGAGACGCACGGCAGATGGCGATGGTTCGGCGCGTTGCCTCGCCCTACAGCGTCAACGTGGCCGCGCTGGCGGTTCTTCCGGCGGCGATTCACGATCAGGAATATGTCAACGGCTATGTCGCGCAAGTGCGACGCAATCGCGAGAGACTACAGTTGGAACTTGGCAGTCTCGCTTTGCATTACTGGCCGAGCCACGCGAATTTTGTCTTAGTCCGCATCGGCATTGCCCACGCAGAATTTGTTCGAGCGCTGCGCGATCGCGGAATTCTGGTGCGCGACCGGCACTTTGACCCCGGATGCGAAGGCTGCGTCCGCCTGACTGTGGGAACGGACGAACACACGCAGACTCTGATTCTTGCTATGCGCGACGTCATCAATCAAATTGGGTTGCGAACTGGGTTGCGGAGGCCGTTTCCAACCGAGGTACAGTCGTGAGGAAAGCTAAACTGCATCGCAAAACCGCGGAAACGGAAATTCAAATTGCCCTCACCATCGAGGGCCGAGGAAAGTACGAAGTCTCCACCGGAATCCGTTTTCTCGACCATATGTTGGAACTGTTCGCGCGTCACGGTGGATTCGATTTGAAACTCGCCGCTCGGGGTGACTTGGATGTGGATCAGCACCACACCGTGGAAGACGTCGGAATCGCCTTGGGCGAGGCGTTCGACCGCGCTCTGGGCGACCGGCGCGGCATCTGGCGGGCTGGATATTTTCTGATGACCATGGACGAGACTCTCGGATTGGCGGCGGTGGACTTTGGCGGCCGCATGGTGGCTGTGGTCCAGACTAAGGTTCGCGCGGCGCGGGTCGGCGATCTGCAGACGGAACTGGTGTACGACTTTTTTGAGGGCTTCGCCCGTGGCGCGCGCGCGAATGTTCATGCGCGCGTGCTATACGGGCGCTCCAGCCATCACAAGATTGAGGCGCTGTTCAAAGCTTTTGCGCGTGCGCTGCGTGTGGCGTGCTCGCGCGACCGCCGGTTGGGACGCATGCTGCCGAGCACCAAGGGGCTTCTATGATCGGCTCAAAGAAGATCGCGATCGTGGATTACGGCGCCGGCAACCTGAATTCGGTGAAGAAGGCATTTGACTATCTCGGCGCGGACGTTGTCCTAACGACGCAGCCTGAAACCGTCGCGGCGGCGGAGAAGATCGTGCTGCCTGGCGTCGGGCACTTCTCCGCGTTGGGCGCGCTCGACAACACGGGCTTGCGAGACGCCGTGCTGCAAGGCGCGAGCGCGGGCAAGCCGTTCCTGGGGATCTGCCTGGGAATGCAGTGGCTGTTCGAGGGCAGCGACGAGGCTCCCGAGTTTGCGGGAGCGGGAATTTTTGCTGGCCGATGCCGGCCGTTTCCTTCTTCGGTGAAATCGCCGCACGTCGGATGGAACTCGCTGTCGGTGCGGGAAGGTTCGCGGTTATTGCGAAACGTGGCACCTGAATCCTTTGTCTACTACACCCATTCTTTTCAAGCGCCGGTGGTTGCCGCTACCACGGCGGCGACCGAATACGGAACGCAGTTTTCCGCCGTGGTCGAACAAGAAAATATTTTCGGCGTGCAGTTCCATCCGGAAAAATCGTGGACCGTGGGTTTGCTCATGCTCAAGAATTTCTGTGAGGTTTAATACGTGCTGACCAAACGCATCATTGCCTGTCTCGATGTGGACGACGGCCGGGTCGTGAAAGGCGTGCAGTTTGTTAACCTGCGCGACGCCGGCGACCCGGCGGAATGTGCCGCCGCTCACGCGCGCGATGGCGCCGACGAGATCGTTCTGCTCGATATTACGGCCACCAGCGATAAACGCCGCACGATGATCGACGTGGTCTCCCGCACGGCGCGCTGTTTGTTTATTCCGTTCACGGTCGGAGGAGGAATCCGCGAACTCGCCGACGCCGAGGCCGTGTTCGAGGCAGGCGCCGACAAAATCGCGATCAACTCGGCCGCGGTGAAGGACTCGACGCTGATCGGAAAAATTGCGGCTCGTTTTGGCTCGCAGGCGGTGGTGGTGGCCATCGATGCCAAGCGGAGGAACAAAGGCTTCGAGGTATTCGTTGCCGGCGGGCGCATTCCCACAGGCCGGGACGCGATTCTATGGGCGCGGGAAGCCGCCGCTTGCGGCGCAGGAGAAATCATGCTCACTTCGATGGATCGCGACGGGACCAAAGCTGGTTTCGATTGTGAGTTGACGCAGTTGGTGGCCGACGCCGTTTCCATTCCAGTGATCGCGTCGGGCGGCGCCGGTTCGGCGCGGGATTTCATTGAAGTGTTCCAGAGCGGGCGCGCGGACGCGGCTTTGGCCGCTTCTATTTTTCATTTCGGTCTCGAAAACATCGGACAGTTAAAACTTGAACTGCGCGCTGCCAACGTGCCGGTGAGGTGGCCATGCTGATTCCGTCAATCGACCTGATGGGCGGCAAGATCGTGCAGTTAGTTCAGGGAGAAAAGAAGAAGCTGGAGTTCGACAACTTCGATTATTGGATCGAACGCTTTTCCAAGTATCCCGTAGTCCAACTCATCGACCTCGACGCGGCCATCGGCTCCGGCGACAACCGGTCGTTGGTGAAGCAGATCGCGGGACGCCTGCCTTGCCAGGTTGGCGGCGGCATTCGCACCCTCGAGACTGCCCAGGAACTTCTGAACCTAGGTGCGCGCAAGGTGATCATCGGGTCCGCATTGATGACGGACGGCCGGATCAACCAGGAGTATGCTCGCGCACTGGCTGAGAGGCTCCCGAGGGCGGCGCTCATGTTTGCTCTCGATTCCCGCGGAGGCCGGGTTGCGATTGACGGCTGGCGCACGCAGACTGCGGTCACTGCCTTCGACATGATTCGCAAGCTGGAACCTTTCTGCGAGACCTTTCTCTATACGCACATCGACACGGAAGGCTTGATGGGCGGAATTCCGATGGAGACGGTTCACGCCATCCGGCGCGCCACCGAACGACACCTGGTGGTCGCCGGCGGCATCACCGAACAGCACGAAATCGACAGCCTCGATGCGCTGGGAATTGATGCCGTGGTGGGCATGGCGCTGTATGCTGGGAAAATTCGGGGTTGAACAAGTTTAAGTTTTCCGCCTGAGCTTTTCCGCCTCACATTTTCTGTTTCACAATTTCGCCTCGCATTTTCTGACTCGCAATTTCTATTTCACAAGGGTGCCCTCGCGAACCGTCGTATCCAACGCGCCCCCGCAGTAGGGGCAAAACACATCGCCCGGCTGGACTCCGCGCTGGCATTGCGGGCAGACTGGCTGCAAGCGGTAGCGGCACTTGGGACAGAAACCGAAGCCCGCCTCTACATGCGTCCCGCATTGCGGGCAGGAGCCGAGACGCGGTTTGCGAAGAATGAAGTACAGGACGATTCCCAGCGCGTTGGGAACGAAGATCGCCACCAGCGTCCACAGAAGCCGGCTCATGCCCCGGCGGCCGGCGTCCCGGTTCACATATCCGATGAGCAGAACCCACACGGCCAGCACGCTGCCACTGAGGAGTACGAGGCCTTCTCGGGCCCAGAAGGGAGGGGCCTTCGGATCGCTGGCCACCACCGTGGAGAAAAGAATCTGCATTCCGGCAAAGGCCAGGAAGGCGATGAAATAGGCAATCGGGGAAATGATGCGGATCTCGTCCGAGAATCGGGTCCGGGTTTCGTTTCGCACTTGCATCGATGTGTCTCCTTCTCTTAATCCTGTTTTCTCAGTCGTGCGTTCTCAATCCGCGTTCAGCGGTTGTGCTCGGCCAGGTGCGTGCCCTTGGCGAGCAAGAGCACACTGGCGGCCAGCGCGGGCACGATAAAGAGCGCGACAAAGGCGGCCGGCCAGGTGGCTGCGGAAACATGGGTGCGCTCCACCAGCCAGGTAAAACCGCGCCAACATGCGAGATTCGTAAGGGCGGCGGTCAGCGTCACCACTACACAAGAGACGCCGACCAGCCACAGGCGTTCATCGCGTTGTCGCAGCTCCCGGGCACGCAAGCGCACGCGCATTTGAGTGGCGGCGACCAAGGTCCGGTCGGCGGCCACAGGAATCGAACGCAGCGCTCGGACAAGGTCGCCGGCGTCCTGGGCAAAGGCGCGGCAAGAGTCGCACGCTTCGAGGTGGCTTTCGAGCCAAGCGCGGTCTGCGGCGGGCAGCTGAGCGGCGTCGGCGAGGGCGAGCATCTGGCGGGCGCGCAGGTGATCATTCTTAGTTATCCCTGTGTTGTTCATGCCCTTATTCCTTTCAACAACGGCTGGAGCGCGCTCAGGCCACGGTATACCCGGGACTTCACGGTACCCAGCGGTGCGCCGGTGACCACGGAAATCTCTTCCAATGACAGTCCTTCCTGGAAACGAAGTACGAGGGCTTCACGATATTCGGCAGCCACGTGATCGAGGCCTACGGCAATCCGCTCGCTCAGTTCGCGATGCGCCACCAGATCAAACGCAGAGGGCTGTCCTGATGCGGGTGGGTCCATTGGTTTGTCTTCGTCCTCGAGCAGGCCATTGAGACTTGCCGGCTGTTTGCGACGGAAAAAGTCGATGACCAGGTGGCGGCTCACGGAGAACAGCCAGGTGCTGAACTCATGTTTTCCGTCGTATTGATGTCCGCGTTCCAGAACGCGAATCCAGGTTTCCTGGAAAAGGTCTTCGGCGGTAGCCCGGTTGCGGGTCAGCGACAGCAGGTAACGCAGCAGCCGATGCTGGTATTGCTCGATGAGGCGGTCGAGCAAGTCGGGATCGCGACGACGCAATCCGTGCGCGATCTCGCTCTTCTCATCCACCATTGCATTGACGAAATAACAGGTTGTTGCGTGCATACTACTGGGAATACGCAGGAAGGCCAAGAAAAGACGCAAGGCGAACGAACGGCGAAGTATTTTCACCCCTTACCACCGGTAAATTCAAGGACGTCGCGCGCGAGGCGGGCGTGTCCGATTTCCGTGGCGAAATAGGGATTGCCATCGACGACTGAAACGCTCTTTTCCACAACTTGACGTTAGTCGCTATTTTGTTATAGTTAATCTCACATTTTACGGACGTCGCGTTTGGGGACGTGCCGGTAATCGATGAGGAGGAAGAGACCTTGCCAGGTGCGCTTGCGACACGGAGTGGGGCAGCAGAGACAGCGGGAGAGCAGATCGAGGTCGGGCTGCGGGAGCGGAAGAAGGCGCGCTTGCGGCAGCAGATTATCGATACCTCGATCAAGCTGTTTCGCAAGCACGGATACGAGAACACCAGAATCGACGACATCGTGCAAATGCTCGAAATCAGCCAGCCCACCTTTTTCCGGTATTTTCCCAGTAAGGATGCGGTTCTGCGCGAGGTGGGAGAACGCGGGTTTGCCTGTA
>Ga0208827_1000172_pt1 | contig 42603 bp, 37 predicted proteins | sample Sb_taG_5_FD_187709 | JGI IMG/M metagenome (GOLD analysis project Ga0208827, IMG submission 187709) | Peat soil microbial communities from Weissenstadt, Germany - Sb_50d_8_FC metaG (SPAdes) (version 2) | ecosystem: Environmental > Terrestrial > Soil > Wetlands > Peat | place: Germany... | reverse complement strand
CAATCGCCGATCGAGCAGAGACTGCCAGCGCAGGACTCCCATCACCAGTTCGGTGGCGAGGCCCTGGTCACGGGAGGAAAGCTTTGCGAGGCGAGCGGAATGGAGCAATTCGTCGGCATAGGATTCTTCGCGCTCGACCCGCAGAAGAATTTCGAAAGCCGCGGCACGAGCAGGAGAAACGGCCATCCCAGCCTACTCTCCCAGATGGTCGCCGGATTGGGGCCGGTAGCCGTTGATGAATTCCTGCGCGGTCATGCGGCGCTTGCCCTCGAGTTGAATTTCGATCAGCTCCAGCGCCGTGTCAGTATCTTTATCTTCGTCCTTGTTCTTGCCGCAGCCGACGAACAGGCGCATTCCCTCCACTGCGACATCTCCCGGAGTCAACTTAACCGCAGGTTGCAAAGGTTGAGCGCGGTGCACCTGCAACGTTTTACCCTTAAAAGTCGTGAACGCCCCAGGCCACGGCTGAAACCCGCGCAGACGGTTGAAGAGATCGCTTGCGCTGCGAGCAAAGTCCATGCGGCCGTCTTCTTTTTTCAGAATCGGCGCGAGCGTGGCTTGCGCATGATCCTGCGGAGCGGGGCGAACTTGCCCATTTTCGAGTCCGCGCAGAGTCTCCACCATCAGATCCGCTCCGATGGAGGCCAGCTTTAGGCCCAATGTCTCAGCGGTATCTTCTGGAGCAATCGGAATCTCGCGTTGCATGAGTATGTCACCGGTGTCGAGCCCTGCGTCAATGCGCATGGTCGTAACCCCGGTTACAGATTCACCGTTGGCGATCGCCCACTGGATCGGCGCCGCGCCGCGATACTTTGGCAGCAGAGACGCATGCAAGTTCAGATTTCCGAGCCGGGGAAGATCAATCATCCATTGCGGAATGATGCGGCCGTAGCCGACGACAATAATCGCGTCGGGGCCAATCGCAGCAAGCTGGGCGCGGAATTCGGCGTTGTTCTTGATGGTGACAGGTTGCACAACGGCAATGCCCAAGCGGATTGCAGCATCCTTCACCGGAGAAGCGGCCACCTCCATTCCGCGCCCGCGAGGCCGATCGGGTTGCGTTACCACCAGCGCCACCGCATGACCAGCCTCGACCAATCTCTCCAGGGTCGGGACAGCGAATCTAGGAGTGCCACAGAAAACCAGAATCATAAACGTGCGGTCGCAATAGCATTCACTGCCTTTGTCATCCCGAGCGAAGCGCGGGATGACAATACATGAAGAGGAGTCCTTACCACTCTCCCGCCTTCACCATTTTCTTGATCTTGCGCTTGATCAGGTCGCGCTTCAGTGCGCTGATGTGTGAGATGTACAGCTTGCCGTTCAAGTGATCGGTCTCATGCAGAAAAGCCCGTGCCAGCAGGTCTTCTCCGGTGTGCTCGAACAACTTGCCGCTCAAGTCCTGTGCGCGTATCGTCACTGTCTTGGCGCGCGTGACGTCTTCGCGAAATTCGGGGAGGCTCAGGCAGCCTTCGCTGCTTCGCTGGCGACCTTCTTTGCTAACGATAACCGGATTGATCAGCACCAGCTTGGCGCCGGGGTCTTCCTTGAAGGTTACATCCACGACGGCGAGTCGTTTCGAAATGCCGATCTGCGGAGCCGCCAGGCCGACGCCGCGAGCCGCGTACATCGACTCGAACATATCTTCCACCAGCTTCTTGAGCGCGTCGTCAAAGCTGGTCACCTCCGCGGCAGGTTTCTCCAGGACCGGATCGCCAAATTTCACAATTGGGTAAATCATTGTTGGATTAATAGTTCTTCAGCTGCTCCAAATAACCTTGAAAATTTCGTTTTGTTTCTTTCATCGAGTCGCCGCCGAATTTCTCGAGCGCGCAGCGCGCCAAGGTAAGCGCGACCATGGCCTCGGCGGCAACGCCGGCGGCGGGCACCACGCATACATCCGAGCGCTCGTATGCCGCTTTCACGGGCTCGCGCGTCGCGAAATCCACCGACTGCAATGGACGCCGCAGCGTGGAGATCGGTTTCAGATAACCGCGGACCCGGATCTCCTGCCCATTGGAGACGCCACCCTCCAGACCTCCGGCATTGTTGCGCGCGCGCGTGAAGCCCGCAAATCCCACACCGCTCTGATATCCGATTTCATCGTGCACGGCCGACCCCGGCGAATGCGCTGCCTGAATCCCGCTTCCAATTTCAACCGCCTTCACCGCCTGCAATGACATCACCGCCGCGGCCAACAGCGCATCCAGTCGCTCGTCCCATTGCACGTAACTGCCAAGACCGGGCGGAACATTGTGGCCCACCACCTCGAAGACTCCACCCACCGAATCGCCAGTGCGCAAAACTTTATCGACCTCTTCCTTCATGCGCAGCTCGGCGTCGGCGTCGGCACAAGCCAGCAACACCTCGTTCTTGCGCGACAGTGGCTCGATTTGCTCCCAGGCAATTTCCCGATCCGCAATCGAAACCGAGCCCACCGCAATCACGTGACTCAGAACTTCCACGCCCAATTCGCGCAGCAGAAGCTTGGCGAGCGCGCCAATCGCAACCCGTGCCGCCGATTCACGGGCCGAGGCGCGCTCCAGCACATAGCGCGCTTCGGTGAAATCGTACTTCAAAGCTCCGGCAAGATCGGCATGACCCGGGCGCGGCGACGCCACGCGCTTGTGTTTTGCCGGATCACCCGTTTCCACCGGCAGCGATTCTTTCCAATTTTGCCAGTCGCGATTCTCGAGCATCACCGCGATCGGCGAGCCGATCGTCTTGCCGTGATGCACGCCCGAGAGAAAGTGCGCCCGGTCGGTTTCGATCTTCATGCGCCCGCCGCGTCCAAACCCCTGCTGGCGCCGCCACAACTCGCGGTCCACAAATGCCTGATCCACCGTCAGCCCGGCAGGCAGTCCCGAAAGAAACGCAACCAGCGCCTCGCCGTGCGATTCTCCGGAAGTGAAGTAGCGCAGCATGTGGAAGAGGCATTGTAAATGAATAAGAAAAGTTCAGCTCTGGTTGATTTTGGGCGACCGTTTTTTGCGCCGAAGGCGTGCCATATGCGAAACTGATAGTTTACGCCGGTAATTGCTGGACGACCCAGGTTCCATACTCATCGCGTCCACAACGTAAGAGTCCGCGAGGATTTGTTTTCATGTTGACCACCAAAACTGGTCCATTACATGCGGAAGTTGCTGAGGGCATCCGCTGTGTGATCGCCGACGATCACGAAATGCTGCGCTACGGTGTGCGCCGCCTGCTGGAAGACGCTCCCGACTTTGCCGTTGTGGGCGAAGCGGGCGATGCCGCCGGGGCGCTCAGGCTGGTCCTGAAGCACCGCCCCGACCTGGTGCTGCTCGATATCAGCATGCCCGGCATGTCGTCGTTCGAAGCCGGACGCCTCATCGAAGAACACTGCAAGCACACCCGCATCGTGTATCTGACCATGCATGAGGATCAGGAGTACGTGCAACAAGCTCTGCGCTCGGGCGCCAGCGGGTATCTGCTGAAAGATACTCCCGGGCCGCTTTTGTTGAGCGCGCTCCGCGAAGTGCATCGCGGCGAACAGGCATTGAGTCCGCAGATCCAGGCCAAATTGAGAGACGAGGCAACCCTGCGGAGCCAGGCCGTGCAGGTGCCGCTGCGGAGAAGTACTCTGACTCTGCGCGAGCGCGAAGTGATGAAGTTGCTCGCCGAGGGCAATACCGTGAAGAAAGCGGCGGCGGTTCTCGGAGTCAGCGCCAAGACGGTGGAAGCGCATAAGTTCAACTTGATGCGCAAACTCAACATCCACAACAAGGCAGAACTGGTCACGGTCGCTATACAGAAGAAGATCCTTCCGCTGCCGGTCCCGATGTAAAAGCGTCAGTCTCGCGCACGTTTCAAAACTACCGCGGCCAGGCCGGCAAGATCGGGAACCTCCAGGTCCGCTCGCTTCTCTGAGTCTGGAAGCGCGGAGGCTCGCACCGCGCCAATCCCGGGACGCGCCGACTTCCGGTTCACCCACGCCGTCGAGATGCCCAGTGACCGCGCCGGCGCCACGTCGTGATAGATGCTCTGCGCGGCGTGCAGCAGCCGATCCGGAGAAATCGCAAACCTGCGTAAGGCCATCTGAAAATTGTTAATGGAAGGTTTGTAGCTTCTCGCCTGTTCCGCCGTGATCACGCCATCGAATTCCACCTCCAGATGCTTCCGCGTTTCGGCAAATAGATCGTCGTCGATGTTTGAAATCACGACAAGCCGGTAGTGCTTCTGAAGCTCGCGCAGCGCAGCCACTGTATCCGGAAAAGGCGGCCACGCCCGGACGGATTCGTGCAGCGAGCGGATTTCGTCGGAACTAGCTGCGAAATGGAAGCGATCGGCAAACCCCCGCACCACCGATTGCAGCACATCCCGGTAGCATTGGTACGGGCCGCTTTCCGCCAGCGCCTCTAATTCCCCATAGAGTTCAAGAATGTCGGCGTCGTGCAGACTTTGACCATGATTTGCGAGATCATGATTCGCGAGCACGGTCCGCAGAGTGGGCAAAATCCCCGACTCCCAGTCAATCAAAGTACCGTAGCAGTCAAAGCTGATGGTGGTGAAGCGTGAGAAATCCATAGGCAACGCAACCGGACAATGCGACGTCACGATTCGACGTCCGTGGCGGACTCTAGGTTTTATGTTTTCTGTTCGCTGAACAGGTCAAGCACCGGCGTTGCGGAAGTTGGGTGTTCTGTTGGTTCGGGCGTGACCGGCGCCGTGCCGGAATCATCCGCACTGGTTTTCGCCGCCGGCGCTTTCTCGCCTTGCATGAATTTCCTCGAATCGAACAGCGGGCGCCCCAGCGACGCGTTATAGCTGGTCCACGGCCCTTCCAGTTCAGCCTCGCGCTCGAAGTGGGCACGCATCGCTTCCATCTTGGAATCCAGATCGTCGAGATAGTGCAGCATGAGCGCCTCGGGAAACATCGGCAGCTTGGGCGATCCAAAGTCGTACTGTCCGTGATGGCTGATGATCATATGTTCGAGCAGAGTTTTCAGTTCCGCGGGAAAGTCAGGCAGCCTTGCGAGCTTGGCCTGCAGCATCTCCAGTTCGATGATCATGTGCCCGAGCAACTGGCCGCGTGTGGTGTAGGAAAACGCACGGTTGTAGGTCAATTCCTGGACCTTGCCGATGTCATGCAGAAACGCTCCCGTTAACAGCAGGTCGCGATTGACTTGAGGATAGTTCTGGCACATGAGATCGCAGGAGCGGAACAGCGACACGACGTGATCGAGCAATCCGCCGATGTAGGCATGATGAAGGGTCTTGGCCGCGGGAGCATTGCGGTAACGTTCGGCAATTTCCGCGTCCGCCATGAACAGTTCCACCAGCGACTTCAGGTGCGGATTTTGGAACGTGGCCACAAACTCCGTCAGCGTTCGCCAGAGTTCGCCGATGTCCTTGGTGGTCTTGGGCAGGTAGTCGGTGAAGTCGATCTCAGCTTCTTCCATGCGGCGCAGCTTGTGAATGGTGAGCTGAAAACGATTCTTATACTTGTTGATGAGCCCCTTGATCTTGAGAAAGTCGTCCTGCTCGAAGGCGAGGATGAATTCTTCGACGTTGTCCCACATTTTGGCTTCGATCTGGCCCGTGCGATCTGCTAGGGTCAACGCCAGGTAAGGCTCGCCATTTTTTTTTGCCTTCACCTGCTTCGACGCCACCACGAAGCTGGAGGTGACGACCTTGTTTTCCTGTTGGCAACATTCGGAGATAAAAAACTCTTTCATGAGCGAAACCTAAGTTCCTCCGCAGCCCTGTGAAGTCGTGCACCTTCCCAACCACCTGCCCAAAACACCTATGAAACCATTTCTAGCTAAAACACGCCCAGCTTCTTCTTCTTTTTCAGCTTCTTCGCGCCGGCTTCTTTGTCCGTGGTCTCGACCGGCTTGGTTTGCTTTGCGCTCGCGCCCGTGTCGACATAACCGGTTTTGTAGTCGATATAGGCTTGTTCGCGCAGCGTGGTCAGATAGGCGCGCAGTGCGGGCTGTAGTTTCTCCATGTACAACGCATCCTGAATGCGCGGCTCAACCTCCTTCAGGGTGGGAATCCCCGCCATCTGATGTTCGGCCGCCAGCAGGATCACGTAACCCTGCTTGGTGCGAATCACATCCGACACTTCACCCGTCTTAAGCGCGAAGACCTTATCGTCCAGTTCTTTCGGCATGGTGCCGCGCTTGAAATAACTCAGGTCGCCGCCATCTTTCGCCGACGGTCCGTCGGAGTACTTTTTCGCCAGGTCTTCAAACTTTGCGCCCTTGTGAATCTGATCGAGCAAATCCTCTGCTTTGGCCTTGGCGGCGGCCAGCGCTGCTTCCGTCTCCGCCTCCGTTGGCGGCTCGGGCTTCGCGCCTGTGCTGGCCGCGGGTTTGGCCGGTGTTTTGGGCGCAATCAGAATTTCGCTCAGGCGAACCTGCTCGGGATGCTCCATCTCCGCGCGGTGCTGCTCATAGAACTTCTTCTCGTCCTCCTTGTTCATGGCTAGTTTCGAACCCACTTCCTGCCCAATCACGCGCTGCGTGATGATCTGGTTGCGCATGGTCTGCTTGAAGTCCTCATACGAAGCCCCCTGCGCCTCCGCCGCTTTCTCCAGGTCTTCCATGGTTTCGAGGTTCATCTGCTTGCGCATTTCATCGAGGCGCTTGATGAGCTCGGTGTCGCCGGTGATGCCGAGGTCTTTGCCTTTTTGCAGCAGGAGTTGCTGGTCAATCAGATCGCGCAGCACGTCGCGTTGCTTTTCGGAGAAAATGCGGTCGGCGTTGGCCGGGTCCTGCTGCTGAATTTCCTGCTTGAGCTGATCGCGGCTGCGGATGTATTCCGTGTGCGTAACGATTTCGTTGTTTACCCGGGCGATAATCTCTTCGACCACGGTATCGGCCGGCGAAAGGGAGGAGAGCAACAGCGCGTAGCCAACAATCAACAACAAGGGAAGTCTGGTCTTCTTCATTAGGGCTCTCTGAATCGTTCTCTCGAAACGTTCTATCGAAACCTGGGGTAGCACCCGAGGAATTTGTTTTTCTATTTTACGCCGCGAGGGGCATGGAGGCCAATTGCGCTGGCGGGTTGGTAGTGGCTCAATTTGAATCTCTTCTCTTACGAACTAGCCAAACCACTAGACTGCACCACAGCGCACCAATAAGGATGGTCGCTAGCAGCCACAGATAAACACGAACTCGCCAAACGTCAGGGCTTACGAACGGATATGCCGTCATCCACATACTAAAAAGCAGCCACTAAAGGCTAAACAGCCCCGCAAGCGAAAGTAGGGCTAGGACGATTGTCCACGATAGGGTTTGTTTCTTAGCCATACGCGGCTAGTCTAACAGCGATTGAGCCACTACCGGCGGGTTGGCTAAGCCGCTCGTGTGAGTGTCAGTGCGGTCACGTCGTTGTGCTTTGGAGCCATGTGCATGAAGTCCTGCACGCCCTGGAGGATGTTCCGGGAAAGATCTCTGGCCGAAGAAGGTCCCGCCTGCATTACGCTCTTTACTCCGTCCAGACCAAATTCGACGTTCTTCGACTCCGCCTCCACCACTCCGCGGGAGACCACCGCCAGCGAACCCTTTGGTCCCAGGCCCACTATGCGCGCGTCGGTCGGGGCCAGCGAGAACAGCCCGAGCGGCAGGCCGGTTGCCGGCAGTTCGATGACGCTTGCGTCATCTCGCAGCAGGCCGGGAGTGTGGCCGGCATTCACGTAGCAAACCGTCCCCAGTTCCTCGTTGTAGCAGCCGGCGAAGGCCGGGCAACTGCGCACGCCACCGGCCGCCCGCATAATCTCGAGATTCAGACGGCGCGACAGTTCGATCATGGCGTCCGATTCGTTCAGTTCGCTGGTCGCGAAGAGTTGTTCGCCCGACGTCCGGAAACAAGCCTGCGCGGCTTGCAGCACCGGGCCGCTGGTTTCGCGCTTGCCGGCGACGTCGAGCAATCCGAAAAGGAAACGTTGCGGGCCCACCCGCAGGAAATCGTGAAGGTCGCCTCCGGCGCGCGAGGAAAAATAGGCGACCGCGAGGTTAGCGCTCTGGAGCGCGGGGGTTTCCGCCTGGACGATTTCGGAAACTTCCTCCGTCTTTGAGCCGAACCCGAGTTTGGAAAGGAGCGACATGAGGGGCGAAATTAGCACAAACCTTCGGGACGAGGCAATGAGCAGGAAGTGCTAGGCGCGCACCTTTAACCCGAATTCAGTGCGCGAGAGACCGAACTCACGACCGCCGTCCGAACTCGCCGTCCGAACTCAAAGATGCGGCCATTCGTACGGAAACAATTTCCCGGCCGTTTCCGGATTAAGCTTTGCGCCGACTATCTCCACCGCGCGGGCTAGCACCGGATCGCAGCCATTGGCGAGGTCTTCGGCTGACGGCAACACAAGTTCGTCGGGAAGCACGCCATTGTGTTCGAGACTCCTGCCGTCGGTCATGACGATATCCGCATCCGTAATCGATGCCCCGTAGAAAACCACGGTATCGGTTCCAGACTGGTAGCTGTAGTGCTTCGCTTCCATCACGCTTCCGGAGCTGCGGTCTCCCAGAATGGTCCCTCGCTTTTCGACCTGTACCACCCGGGCGAAGAGCTCTGCGGCCGAGGCAGACTTGCTGTCCACCAGCACCACGAGCTTGCCCGTGAAGGGATGGCCATGGAGCTTGGCGACCATCGGTTTCTGCTCCGATCGGCCGATGCGGTCTCCGATCTTTATTTCTTTTTCGAAGCAGCCGGCGATCAGATACTTAAGCGTGTCCACACTGCCACCGGGGTTTCCGCGCAGATCGAGGATAAGCGCCTTGTGCTTACGCGCCTTGCCAACCATGCTGTCGATCTCCGACTCGGTAAAATGGAATCCCGGAAACTTCAAGATACCGACGTCGTCGCTCAATTCGGCGAACCGGGCACGTCCAAGATGTTCCTCGCTCTCGTCTTGCCGGATCAGGTCCCAGATATCATTACCACTGCCCCCACCGGTCAGATCCATGACGCGCTTCCTTTGGATTAGGGCGGTGGCCACGTCCACCTGGCGCTGCTTTCCGGCCAGATCGCGCAGGTCCAGTCTTAGAGCGGGTTGCGGGCGCAGCGTTTTAAAGACGTACTCCATCTTCCAGAGCTTATCCCGATTCGGAGTGAAACCATTGAGTGCCACTAACTCATCACCGGGCTTCACGCCCTTCTTTTCCGCGTCGCTGCCGGGCCGCACCCGAATCACAAAGCAGTGGTCTCCGATCACTTGTGCTTGCCAGCCATAGTCGTAACGGCTGTTGTGAGCGGGTGGCAGGAAAAAAGTGTGGGAGTCATTGAGCGTATCCAACGCACCTGCCACTTTCGACAGGGCGAGGTTCATCGTGTCGGTTGCGCCGATCTTCTGCTTCATCTCTTCGACCTTGGCATCCCAATCCACTCCGTGAAACTTAGGATCGTAATAATGCTTTTTGACGTCGGAGGATATCTCGCGGAGCATGGACTGCGCCCTTTCCCGATCAATGCTCGTAATCTTCTGACACCAGCCATTGGTTGTAAGAAGTCCGGCGATCACTATCAACGCTGCCGCATAGGTACGCGCTAACCCGCGATTCATTCACTCCTCCTGTTATTGCAACTCCGGCCTGCATCTCAATAACCCGCGGCCAAAGACGCGGGTCATTAGTCGACTGGGAAGTGTAATTCAAAAGTACCGTCGATTCAGTGACGCCGCACACTTAACTTATTCGCCGTATCTTCCCTTTAACTTGCTCGTCATTTCGTCGCGGAGTTGACGGTAATCGGAGTGGACGGTAGCGCGCAAAGCGGCTTCGGTGGAGCTGCCTTGCGACAGGCGTTCCAGGATGCGCGCGATTTCGCTCATGCCGTAGGCGTCGCGGATGTATTCGGTGGCGGCTAAAGATTCGGCGTAGGCCAGGGTGGCTTCGGGAGCGGAGAAGCTCATGAAACTGCCTTCGAGCACATTGAAGGGGATCTCATTTCCGGAGGCGAAGAGCTGAGCTAGCTGGCGTCCGTTGGAAGCGGACGACTTGCCCTCTTCGATTTGTGCGATGCCTTCGTTCAGCCAGGTGGGGCAGCGGTTGCTCGACATCTGAGAGACGAAAGAGTGAGTCAGCTCATGCTTGAGGACGCGGGCGAGCTCGGGCGTGACGCTAGGGACGCCGCTGATCGGGATACGCAGCTTGCCATCGTTAATGGCGCCGCTCCAGGAAGGCGCGCGGGTAACATCGAAGAACGCCTGCTGCGTGTAGAGCGTTACCGCGATGGTGTTGTGGGGCGAGTAGCCCAGATCGCGCGCCACGTCGTCATACTCGGAGTCGAGGGTGGCGAGCAGGTCGCGGCGAAAAGTCTCGGAGGTGTCCTTGCCTTCGAAGTGGAGGTTGAAGTGGCTGCTTTCGCGCTGCGAAAAATCGGATTCGGCGGTCGATTCCCGCGTGGCTCGGGCCAGGTACTGGCCGACGGTGGCGTCGGGACGCAGGGCCAGCGACTTCTTCCAGGAGCGAATGGCATCGGCCGTATGGTCGCTGGCGAATTGCACGAACCCCAGCATGGCGATGGCGTCGGGGGAGTCGGGAGCAATGCTGGCGGCGTGTTGCGCGTAGGCGAGAGCTTCCGCGGCATGGCCGGTGCGCATCAGCGTGGCGGCGTAGTAGATCAGTAAGGTGGAGTTGTCTGGCTGGAAGCGGAGCGCGGCTTCGTAATAGCGCTTGGCCTGCGGGAAGTTGCCGTGATCGGATTCGTGCTTGCCGGCGAGGAAGTAGGCGGTAGCCGCGAGTTCGGGATTGGATGCTTGTCCCAGGCTCGAGAGGGCATCGCTATCGACTTTGCCGTCGCGAATGACTTTTTCGGCTACGTCGGCTTCGTGGTTGAATGAAGGCGCGGGTGGGGTGATGTCGGGGATGGTGGGGGCTGCTCCTGAACCAGCGTGCACGGGCGCAACGCCTCCCGCCTCTATGCGCTCGACCGAGGATTTCGGGATGGCGTAGGTGTCTTCGCCGAGGTCATACTCGACGCGGTCTTTGTTCTCGCGGACCTGGTCGGCCCAGATAACGCGTCCATTCTTAAGATGGATGACGTCGGCGGGCGAGGGCAACGCCGCCAAAAGCACTAGAATGAGGACAAGGGCTCGCACTCGGCTGATTCTACCAACGGCGCGCAGGGTCGGTAAGATGACCAAGGTGCTGGAACCGGGCCCCTAAAGGGGAATCTGATTCCCCGTAGAGACGCGGCTTGCCGCGTCTCGCCAGACGGGGCAAGCGCCGTCTGTACGGGTGGAAGAACTTTGGCATCGCTAAGCAGCTTGCGGAAAAGCTCAGGCCTCGTATCAGGGTATCTCTTTAGCGATACCGTAAGTTCTTCGAAATAAAACGCCCTTTTAGTGTGTGCGAGAGAACTCGTTTTCGGGCAATTCGGTGGCACGAAAAGTTCGAGAATCAAGCCCCGGAGGGGCGTTCGAGCTTAGCCCAGCGCTTCAGCGCTGGGAAAAGTAGAGCAAATGATCCAAGTCCCGGAGGGACGACCGAGTTCTCACGCACACTCTCTAGGGGCTGGGCATCGGGAAGCGACTTTTTCCGCATCCCCTAAGGAGTACCTTTCCCGAAAACTGTTTATGAAGCCGGCTGCGGTATGGCTGCGACTGATGATCGGGTTGGTTTGGTGGCTTCTGGCAGCTACGACTTGGGCGCTGGCAGCGAGCCCCGACTGTCCCCCAACCACGAGCGGCCTCTACGCGCGCATCCGTTCGGTGGGCCTCGATCCGCAACGCGTGTACCACGTTCGGGACGCCTCCATTGACCGGCCTAATCTTCACATTGATTTTGACGACGGCACGCTCGCGTTCACGGAAGACATTTGCGGGCGGATCACGGGAGCGTTCTTCGACGGCGAGGGCGAGATACGCCTGCGTCCCCCGAACCGCGTGGAGCGCGGATCGCTGGCGCTGTTCACGGGAATGGCGATTCTCGAAGAGCAGTTCACCTCGGGATATTTGCGCTTCAACGACAACACGGCGGCGCTCTTGCAGCGTTTTCTTTCGCCGTCGCCCGAGAGCGCGGAATTCATAAAAGAACGGAACGATGCGAGCCGTAGTCTGGCGGAGTTTGATGCCCTGCGCTTGCTGCTGGACTTCAGTCATTTTCTTCCCGCGCCGGGTGGAAACCAGGGTGGAAGCGAATTGGCTCGGAAATTTCCGCCCTTGCTGCACGCGCATTTGCTGGGCAAGAAACTGGGCGGTTTCGAAGTGGTCTGGGATGCCGCCGGCGCCGAGCCGTTGTGGGCGGGGCAGCCGCGGGTGAAAGACGGCATTTCGTTTTTCGATATCTGGACTTCGTTTGCGCCCAGTGGGGCTGGCAGCGCAGCGACGTCTTCACTGGCGAGTGATGCCAAGATCACAGGCTTCCGGATTCGGGCGTCGGTGCGGCCTCCAACTATGTTGCGAGCATCGACGGAGGTGAAAGTTCGAATTCGCAGCGGCGGAGAAAGGACGCTGCTGTTTGAGTTGTCGCGTTATCTGAAGATTGATGCCGTTGCGGTGGATGGGCGGGCGGTAGACTTCATCCAGAACCCGGCGATTGAAGGCTCCGAGTTGCGGCGAAAAGGGAACGATCTCGTGGCGGTGGTGTTTCCCGCTCCGCTCTTGCCCGGGCAGGAATTGAAACTGCGCTTTACCTATGCGGGCGAAGTTCTGTCGGAGGCGGGGAACGGATTGCTCTATGTGGGCGAGCGCGGCACCTGGTATCCGAATTTCGGTTTGAGCCCGGCCCAGTTCGAGATGGAGTTTCACTATCCGGCAAACTGGACGCTGGTGGCGACGGGAAAACAGATATCGCGTGCGGGCAGCGAAGAAGACCAAGGCGAAGCGGAAACCAACCGTGAAGCAGGGGCGGAGAAAGTTTCGCGGTGGACCTCAGAGCGGCCGATTCCAGTGGCGGGGTTCAACCTGGGCAAGTACGTTCGGGCCGAGGCGAAGGCGGGGAACATTCTGGTGGAGGCATACGGCACGAAGGGGGTGGAGAAATCGTTTCCGAAGGCGCCAGCGGAGGTGATTGAGCGGCCGGCTATTCCCGGTGTTAACCCGCGGATATCGAATCCGCCAATCGTGATGACTCCGCCGCCTCCATCGCCGGCGCGCGATGTGCAGGCGGTGGCGGACAGAGCGGCGAAGGCAATTGGAAGTTTCTCGCAATGGTTTGGGCCCTACCCGTATGGCTCGCTGGCGCTGACGCAGATGCCGGGAAATTTGAGCCAGGGATGGCCCGGACTGATATTTCTGTCGAGCTTTGCCTTTCTCAGTCCGCAGGAGCAGATGGATCTGCGTCTGGACCCGGTGACTAGCGAACTCGACAACCTGATGTTGGTCCACGAGACGGCGCATCAGTGGTGGGGCGATCTGGTGCTGTGGAAGAGCTATCGGGACCAGTGGATATCGGAAGGACTGGCAAACTATGCGGCGCTGATGATGCTGGAGCAACAGAACCCGGCGCAATTCCGGCAGATTCTAGAAAAGTACCGAAGCGATCTTCTCAGCAGGAACAAAGATGGAGAGTGGCTGCGCGACGCCGGCCCGGTGACCCTGGGACAGCGCCTGGAGTCATCGCATTTTCCTGGAGGATACGAGGCAATCAGCTACGAAAGAGGCACGTGGCTGTTTCACATGCTGCGATCGATGCTGCGCGATTCCATGCTGCGCGATTCCGAAGCGGCATCCCGTTCCCGGAAAGGGCACGCGAATCCCAGCGCGAATTCAGATGAGCCCTTCTTCCGCGCGCTGCGGCAAATCAGGGAGCGGTATGCGGGAAAGAGCATAAGCACGCAGGAACTGGTCCAAGTTTTCGCCGAGGAACTGCCGCGCCCACTTTGGTACGAAAATCGTCGCCACCTGGACTGGTTTTTGCAAGGTTGGATCGAAGGGACGTCGATACCGCAGCTCGCAAGCCGCGAAATTCGCATCACGGAGAAAACTGGCGTGACCACGGTTACGGGCGTGATCGTACAAAAGGACGTACCCGACGATCTAGTGACGGCGGTTCCGGTGTATGGCGAGATGGCGGGCAACGCCCTGGTTTTTCTGGGCGAAGTGCTGGCGGATGGCCGCCAGACTGGGTTTCGGTTGACCGCGCCGAGCGGCGTGCGCAAGATTGTGCTCGATCCGAAGCAGACGATTCTGACCGCGCCGAAGTAGATTCCTCACAATATCCCGAACCTATTTCGAACCACAGAGACCTAGGTGCGGACCGCGCCGACCTTAGGAAGGCGTCGAGGCTGTGCAATTGCTGAAGAGGCCTTGTAAGCAAAGTGAATTGGAGGTTGATATGACTCTTCAGCCATACGCATACCCGAAGAATCGTCCCCGGCGCACTATTCTACTGGTTGAGGACGAACCTTTTGTGCGGAAGGCGACTTGCAGCATTCTGGAAAGCGCAGGCTTTGAAGTTCTGCCGGCCCAGGATGCGCAAGACGCAATGAAGGTTTACGAAGAATACAAGCGGGGAATCGATCTCGTGATAACGGACATGGGCCTTCCGGGAAGGACAGGACAGCAGTTGGGGCAGGATCTGCGCGAGCATTCACCAGAAGTTGTGGTCCTGGTGACGTCGGGTTACGCTAACCCGGAGGATGAGAAGGAAGTGCCCGGCTCGCACACGTATTTTCTGCCGAAGCCGTATTCGAAGCGAACCCTGGTCGAGAAGATTGAAAGGATTCTTGGCGCGGCCCCGCTGGGCCGGGCGGCAAAGCAAGCGGGCTAAGATTCTTCTGTGTACGCTGTGCCCTGTGGATGTTTCCCTGTGTTCCCCGGTGTACCCGTGGTTTAGATTTCTTGCGCCGCGCAGCCTGAGCCCACCGCTAACCCTCTTCGACGTTATAATCCTCCGTTCTACACATAGGGTGCCAGGTTGGTTTCCTAAGCATAAGGAGCGCTCATGAAACTCGAGGGGCGAGTAGCGCTGGTCACAGGAGCGTCGCAGGGCATAGGCCACGCCTGCGCGCTCGCCCTAGCGCGGGAGGGCGCGACCGTAGCGGTGGCGGCGCGCAATCGGCAGAAGCTAGAGGAGCTCGTCGGTCAGATCGCGACGGCGGGAGCGAAGGCGGCGGCTTTCGTCATGGACGTCTCGGACGAACAGCAAGTGCAGTCCGGCATCAAGTCGGCGCTCGGGCAATTCGGCAAGATCGACATCTTGGTGAACAACGCCGGCATCACGCGCGACCAGTTAGTGATGCGCATGAAGCGCGCCGACTGGGACGCGGTGCTGAACACGAATCTGACTTCCGCGTATCTCTGCATCCAGCAGGTGATTGGTTCAATGCTCAAGCAGCGCTGGGGACGAATCGTCAACATCACCAGCGTCTTCGGGCAGATGGGTCAGGCAGGCCAGACGAATTACGCGGCGTCAAAAGCCGGGCTGATCGGGCTGACGATGGCGATGGCGCGCGAGGTGGCGTCGCGCAACATCACCTGCAACGCAGTGGCTCCAGGCTTCATCGAGACCGGCATGACGGCGGTGCTGAGCGAGGAATTCAAGCAGAACGCAGTGAAATCGATCCCGCTAGGCCGGGTCGGCGTGCCGGAGGACATAGCCAGCGCAGTGTGCTTTCTGGCTTCCGACGATGCGTCCTACATCACCGGGCATGTGCTCAACGTGAACGGCGGCATGCTGATGGGGTAAGCGTAGGGCGGACACTCCTGTCCGCCGCTCTTGGTGTTGATTTTGATTTTGATTTTGATGTGTACGTCGACTCGTGGAGCACTACGCGGTCCCACGCCTTTCTTGGGATTCACCAACATCGGACGACAAAGATAGCGGTCCTCGGACTGTCAGGCCTGAATTGTAGCGATTTGCCGGATATCTAATCGATAAGGCTGCTACGGATCGCATGCCGATCCGGTGCACTCCGGGATGAAAATCTTTTCACAGTGTTGGAGCGGGCGAGACGGGTGTACACTGGTCGCCGTTTTTGAAGTCAAAAAGCAGATTCGTGCTCAGTCCTATTCAGACCTATTCAGGCCGATGAGGAGGTCGCATGTTCAGGGCCTCCCGACGAAACCGGTTGAGCACCGATGGGGAGGAGTCAGCGATGAAAAACAACGAGAAGGCGAACCGTCAATTCGAGCACTCTCGGCTCGAGCACTGTGGGTTTACTTGCAAACTTTTGCTTGGAGTGGCTATCTGCGTGGTCACGCTGGGCTCGGCACTAACCGCATCTGCCGACGACCGTCCGATTGCTCTCACTGAGAGCGGAATCGTGATTGGCTTGAGGGTCGGTAGCGTAAACGAATTTCTCGGCATCCCGTACGCGGCTCCGCCGGTGGGAACTAAGCGCTGGAGACCGCCGAGTTCTTACGGGCTCTTTCCCGGATTTTTGCTGCAAGCGACTCAATTCGGTAGCGCGTGCACGCAAGCTGGAGGGGGCAGCGAGAATTGCCTGTTCCTGAATGTCTATACGCCCCAGTCGGAATTGGCTGATGGCGTGGGGCATGGCCTGCCGGTGATGGTCTGGATTCATGGTGGCTCACTCACGGGTGGGAGCAGCGATCCTTACGACCCCACGCGGCTCGTGAAACAAGGGGTGATCGTCGTCACCATTAATTACCGCCTGGGTTATTTGGGATTCTTTGCCCAGTCCGCGATCGATGCCGAAGGCCATCTCAATGGCAACTATGGGTTCATGGATCAGCAATTCGCGCTCAAGTGGGTGCGCCGGAACATCGCGGGCTTTGGCGGCGATCCGCATCGCGTCACGATATTTGGCGAGTCGGCAGGCGGACAAAGCGTCTATGCCCAGCTCGCGTCTCCCCGGGCAGCAGGCTTGTTCGAGGGGGCGATAGCGGAAAGCGGATCGTATGTGGAATTCCAAGACTACTTTTCCAAAATTATTACGCTGGCGGAAGGGGAAACAACGGGCAGCAACAGTGTACCGTCGGGCGCCGCGATCGCATCTAGCGTCGGATGCAGCAGCCAAACGGCTTCGTGTCTGCGAGCCGTGCCCGCCGCGACGATGGTCGCAGGAGAGGCCAGCCCGGTGTATCCGTTCGTGGATGGAACCCTGCTTACACAGACGCCCAGCGCGGCATTTGCCAGCGGTGAATTCAATCAAGTGCCGGTGATTTCGGGCACCAATCACGATGAATACAGGTTTTTTGTGGCTGAAGAGTACGACTTCAAGGGGAATCCGATACTGACTTCGGCGGAGTACGATGCTGCTGTCGCTAAGCTGTGGGGATCGACCCTGGGGCCGCCCGTCCTCGCGTTGTATCCATTTGCCAGTTACCCGTTTGGCGGTGAAGCATTGGGTGCCGCAGGTACCGACGGAATCTTCAGCTGCCCGGCGCGTGTTGCGGATCAGTTGCTGTCGAAATTTGTTACGACCTATGCGTATGAGTTCAATGATGAGAACGCGCCCCCGCCTCAATCTGCATTTGGCGGGGCGTTGACATTTCCCTTGGGCGCCTATCACACTTCAGAGCTTCCATACCTATTCAAGGGCCTCGACATTTTCGGACTGCCGGTAGCACTTTCGCCCAAACAAATGCGGCTCTCCAACACGATGGTCAGCTACTGGACGCAGTTTGCGAAGACGGGAAACCCGAACTCCTCTGGTGGGCCGGTCTGGTCTCCGTACAGCGCATCAACCGACGAGTTCCAATCGTTGATACCACCGAAGCCGGTGGTCGAGTCCAACTTTGCCGCTGAACACCAGTGTTCCACGTTTTGGGACACGTTCTAAGAGCGAACTGGCGGGGCTCGGTGAAGGGGATAGACTCGACGAACTCCTGCCCCGTCCCCGCTCAGACCTGCACCAGCCGCACCCGCGCTTTCTTGCATGCGCGCGCCAAGTCCTCGTCCAAGGTAGCAAGTGGCAAGCCGCTATCCAGAGCGAGATCGAGGTAAGCGGCATCGTACGCAGTCAAGCCGTGCTCGCGGCTGAGGCGCTGAAGCCTGCCAAAAACAACTCCGGCCGGAAATTGTTCCAGCACGATGGGGAGCTTTGCCAGGTCGTCGAGGAAACTTTGCACCAACGCTCTAGAGATGCGCTTGCGTTTTTCTCCCACCAGCAAGGCGTTCAGAACCTCGTGCGGCCAGAATGAGGGTGCAACCGCGGTGTCGCCTTGTTTGAACAGCCCGGCGACATGCTGCGCCATGGCGGCATTCTCATCGGGAAAACACCAGGTCAGGACGACGGAAGCGTCCAGGACAAATCGGCTCACCGGCGTCCTGCGTCGATCAGATCTTTGATTTTGAGCCCACGCAAAGAGAGCCGGTGTCGCTTGCCGAAACTCGCCAGTCGCTCCGCCGCTTCCGCGGCAGATCCGCCCTGCACCGACATGCGCTTCTTGAGCAGCGCCCCCAGCAGCCGCGAAACGCTGGTATCATGGCGCGCCGCCTCGATCCGGGCCCACTGGGCAACGTCTTCTTCCAGGGTTACGGTTACGTTGCGTAAACGACGAGTGGATGACACGAATGTAGTGTAACACGAACTTAGTGTCTATACACACCAGGAATTTGAAGCTTGTTTTAGACCGGTTGCCCAGCGCCCCCTTTTAACTGAAACCTCTGCTTTGAAGGGGCGCGGCTTCACAGCTTGTGGAAAAACTAACGTTTCGTATCAGGGCATCGCTTTAGCGATGCCGTAAGTCTTTCGCAATCAGACGCCCCTTTAGGGGCTGGGGCGCGAAGTTAGACTTTTTCCGCACCCTGTTCAGCCGCGCCGTAAATCCCCCAAAATCGGCCTCGAGGGAGGAATGCGAATGTAACCGCAGTGACTTTTTCTGAGCCTGTAAAGTCGTGCCCTGCCCAAAACGATTCATGAGACAGCTTGGCGACCGTTTTGCCGGTCTTCGGCAAGAGCTGCATCACAAGCCGGCGTCACCAGCTGCCTGACCTCAATTGTTAGCGGCCTACTCGCGCCCAGAAAAGTCGCCTCCGAAAAACAAAAGGCCGGGCGATTGAGCCCGGCGCTTCGTCCTGAGAAACTGTCCATTGCTGAGTTACGCTAGATCAGTTTCCCGTTAACCTCGTTGCCGCTGGCTGCGCGAAACCTCGCACACCAGCGCGAAACCTCACATCACCAGTGCGAGCCCTTCCAGTTCGGCCTCCAGCACAGGGAGAGAACAGCCCGCCATCTCTACCCGTCCGGCGGCGTCGATCGCAGCCGCCTGCGAAACGCCATAGCCACGCCCCGCTAAAAAAACCTGCAGCAGTTCCGCTGCTTCGCGGGAATCCACCATGCCGCCCTGGATCAGGTCGTTTCTGAGGGCGCATAGTTCCGTCACCGTAAATCTCTCTTTCATGGCCATTCTCACCACCGACCTCCCTACCGTTGCTCCCATTGGATTCATCGGCAACCTGATTGGTTACATGCAATCGCAATGCCGTAACTTTGGTACCTCGTCAGATACGGCTTCTCGGAGCCTTAAGCTGTTAGAACCCAAGTTCCTGCAAAAGGTTGCGGGGAGGTAACCCACAGGCGAGCGGGAGACATAACAACGCCACCGGTTGCCAGATTGACACTAAATGTCGTTTCGTGACGGGAGAAAACCGAACTTTGTCGGTTGATCGGTCGGTTAACCGGTCGGTTGACGGGTCGGTTCCGGTATCAGGCCGGGTCAATCGCGGCGGCGTCCACCAGCATGATTGGGATGCCGTCCTGAATGGGGTACACACGGCGGCATTCGCTGCATTTCAGGCTTCCACCGTTCGCATTCAGGACCACCGGCTTTTTGCAAACCGGGCAGACGAGCAGGTCGAGCAGATCCTGGGAAATCATAGCCCCTACATTGTAGCGCGAGTGAGGAGCAGCGCGTGCATCCAGCCCCGCCCGGGGCGAACCAGCTTAACCCCGCGCTTTAGCGCAGGGTAGGAGGGAAAAATGAGCGAAGTCCCGGAGGGACGACCCACGACTCACCGCGGTGTTCGCGATACGATAGAATCGCTTTTCAATTCACTGCAAGGCAACGAGGTTAGATGGCAGCCAGGATTCTCGACGGGACCAAAATAGCCAGTGAAATCCGCGCGGAAGTCACCGCCCAGGCGAAAGCCCTGGCATTATCGGGCGTGCGTCCCGGGCTCGCCGTGGTGCTAGTCGGGCACAACCCCGCATCGGAGGTCTACGTGCGCGGCAAGGTGAAGAGTTCCGAGGAAGTCGGCCTCTACAGCGAACAGCACACGCCCGCCGAAAGCGTGACTACCGAAGAACTGCTCGCGCTCGTCGCCGGCCTGAACCGCCGCGACGAAATCGACGGTGTCCTGGTGCAATTGCCGCTTCCCGCGCACGTCGATGCCAAAAAGGTTCTGCTGGCGGTCGATCCGGCCAAAGACGTAGACGGATTCCACCCCATGAACGTGGGCTACCTTTCCACGCAGCGTCCAGGGCTTGTGCCCTGCACGCCGGCCGGCATCATGGAAATCCTAAAGCGCAGCGCGATTCCAATCGCCGGGCAGGAAGCCGTCGTCGTCGGACGCAGCGACATTGTCGGCAAGCCCGTAGCCATGCTGCTGCTCAACCAGAACGCCACCGTCACCGTCTGCCACTCGAAAACGCGCGACCTGCCGGAGGTTTGCCGCCGCGCCGACATCCTGGTAGCGGCGATTGGCCGCGCCGGCATGGTCACCCGCGACTACGTGAAGCCCGGAGCCACGGTGATCGATGTCGGCATCAACCGGATCACCGACCGAAAAGAATTCGACCGATTCTTTGGAGGAAATAAGGGGGGAAATACGGCCGGAAACAAAAAGCGCGAAGAGAATTTTCTGGCCAAAGGCTCAACCCTGGTAGGCGACGTCCACCCCGAGGTAGCCGAAATCGCCGGAGCCATCACGCCCGTTCCCGGCGGCGTAGGCCCGCTGACCATCGCCATGCTGATGGCCAACACGGTAAAAGCCGCCATGATGCGAAGAGGACTCAGACATCCGGAGTTGATCCGAGCGTAGGAGCTTGGGAGACAACCGAACCTACCCCGAGGCGAACAGCTAACGACGAACAGCGAATAGCGAACGACCAACGACGGAATTTCCCGTGAGCACCCCTTGCTAAAACTCGGCCTCACCGGCGGCATCGCGAGCGGCAAATCCGTCGTCGGCGAGATGTTTGTCAAACTCGGCGCACACCTCACCGACGCCGATGCCGTCGCGCATTGGCTCATGGATCCCGGCCGCCCCGTCTATCGGGAAGTCGTCCGCCGTTTCGGCCGCGAAATCCTGAATCCCGACGGAAGCATCAACCGGCCCCGGCTCGCCGAAGCCGCGTTCGGCGTTCCTGGCGGCGCGCCACCGCGCGTCCAGGAACTCAACGAAATCGTTCATCCCGCCGTGATCGAACAAGAAAACGAATGGCTGAAAGAGATCAGCCAGCACGATCCGAATGGCATCGCGATCGTCGAAGCCGCCCTGATCGTCGAAGCAGGCACTGCCAGCCGGTTCGACCGTTTAATCGTCGTGACCTGCCATCCCGAACAGCGCATTCTGCGTTTCGCCCGCCGTCTCGGAATTTCGGAAGACACTGCCCGTGCCGAAGTAACGCGCCGCATGGCAGCACAGATCCCCGACGAAGAAAAAATCAAAGCCGCCGATTTCGTAATCGACAACTCCGGATCGCTCGACGAAACTGAGCAACAAGTGAAGCAAGTTTTCGCCGCCCTACGCCCGGAGGGCTGACCTTTGCGCGGTCGGCTAGAGAAGTGTGCGTGCGTGAGAACTCGTCTTCGGTCAGCCCAGTAGAACGAGATGCACGAAAATCCGGCCCGGAGGGGCGTCCGAGCTTAGCCCAGCGCTTCAGCGCTGGGAAACGGTGAAGGAAAGGAGCCCAGTCCCGGAGGGACGACCGAGTTCTCACTCACGCTCTAAAGGGGCGTCTGATTGCGTAAAACTTACGGCATCGCTAAAAGCGGTGCCCTGATACGCGACGTTAGCTTTTCCGCATCCTGTGAAAGCCGTGCCCTGCCAAAACCCACTTATGAGACAGCTTTAGTTATTGCGGCGCGGCATGACCAGCCACTGCAACACAGAACTCACGATGCTCAGCAGGATGGCACCGACAAATGCCGCGAAGAAGTTTCGCACGTAAAATCCGCGCACCAGCGCGGCCGCCAGTTCCAGCATGAGCGCGTTGATCACGAACCAGAACAGGCCGAGCGTCACGATCGTCAGCGGAAAGGTAATGATCTTGAGCAGCAAGCCGATGGTGGCGTTGATCAGTCCGATGACCAGGGCCGCGATCAAGGCCGCCGTCGGGCCGCTTACACTTATGCCCGGCACTATGTGGGCAACGATCCACACCGCTAGAGCGCTTAGAATCCAATGCAACAGAAGACGCACGATACCTCCTTCAGAGCCTCAAAGAGTGATTGGACACTATACAACGTGAAACCGGCTGAGAAAACATCGGTGCAGAAAACCGCGGTTCAGAAGACTAATGCTCAGAAGACTAACGCCCAGAAGACAAACGCCGCGCGCCTGCTTGATCGAATGGGAATCCGCTACGAACTGCGGGAATACGAGGTGGATCCCAACGACCTGGCCGCGGAAACGGTTGCCGCCAAGATCGGTTTGCCGCCCGAGCAGGTTTTCAAAACTCTGGTCGCGCGCGTCGATCGCAGCAAAGACCGCAGCAAAAACAAAGACCGCAACGGAATCGTCATGGCGGTGATACCCGGCGATCAGGAACTCAACCTGAAGGCGCTGGCGGCCGCGGCGGGAGAAAGAAAAATTCAGCTCGTCCCCGTGAAAGAACTGCAGGCGCTCACCGGCTATATTCGCGGCGGCGTAACCGCGCTCGCGGCCAAGCGCGACTTTCCCGTGTACGTGGACGAGACCATCGAATTGTTCGATGTCGTTTCCATTTCAGCCGGTGTTCGCGGGCTGCAGATTCTGATCGCGCCTGGCGACTATTTGCGCGCAACCAACGGCACGATGGCCGCGCTCGCGGAACCTAAGAAGAATATCTAGTACCGCCCCCCGCGATGAGCCATAAGGTGGAGCGACGGGCGTCTCGCGAGCCTGCCCTGAGCGAAGTCGAACGGTCCAGCATTTCGGCGGCCGGGCGGGGACGCCCGGCTCTCCATCGGAACGCGATTGCGGCGCCGGTATTAGACTGATTAAGCTTTTACAAAATCGATTCGAGGCAACCCATGCCCACAGCCACGCGCATCAATCCGCTTTCGTTCCTTACCGATCAACTCGACGAACTCAAGGCCAAGGGCACGCACTTCAAGCTGCGCGTCCTTGAAGACGAGCAGGCGCCGGTCTGCACCTTCGATGGCAAGCGGGTCATCAACCTCGCCTCCAACAATTACCTTGGCTTCACAACGCATCCTAAACTGCGCGAAGCGGCGCTTGCGGCCACCCGCAAGTATGGCGTCGGATCGGGCGCGGTGCGCACCATCGCGGGCACGATGAAGATTCACATGGAGCTGGAAGAGAAGATCGCGCGCTTCAAGAACGTCGAGGCGTGCGTGGTCTTCCAGTCGGGGTTCACGGCAAACGCGGGGACGGTCTCCTCCTTTCTAAGCAACGCCGATTTCATCATCTCCGACGAACTCAATCACGCCTCGATCATCGATGGCTGCCGCCTTTCACGCGCAAAGATTCTCGTCTTCCGTCACAAAGACGTTGCCCACGCCGAAGAACAACTCGCCAGCGTGAAGAACCAGCCGGGAAGGAAGCTGCTGATCTCCGACGGCGTGTTCTCGATGGATGGCGACATAGGCCCGCTACCCGGGCTGTGCGAGGCCGCCGAGAAATACGGCGCCATCATGATGGTCGACGACGCACATGCTTCCGGCGTGCTCGGCCGCAACGGACGCGGCACAGTCGATCATTTTGGAATGCACGGGCGCGTCGACATTCAGGTCGGCACGTTGTCAAAGGCGATCGGCGCTCTCGGAGGCTACGTCTGCGGCACGCGCGATTTGATCGATTTTCTCTATCACCGCGCCCGGCCGTTTCTGTTTTCCACGTCGCATCCGCCGTCGGTCGCGGCGACCTGCATTGCGGCTTTCGACGTTCTCGAAACCGAGCCGCAGTGGATGGAGCAGCTCTGGGCTAACACGCGCTTCTGGAAAAAGGAACTCGGCCTGCTCGGCTTCAACATCGGAGGACAAACCACTCCCGCGAGCGAAACGCCAATTACGCCCATCATCATTGGCGACGGACGCCGGACCATGGATTTTTCCCGCGAATTATTCAAAGAAGGAGTGCTCGGAAGCGGCATCGCCTTTCCCACCGTCCCCGAAGGCAAAGCGCGCGTGCGCACCATCATGACCGCCACGCACACGAAAGAAGAGCTACAGCAGGCGCTCGAAGTGCTGGGGGGAGTGGGGAAAAAGATGGGAATTCTTGGGTGATTCCCAGAGCCGCATCGGGCTAGCCAGGCGTATGATTTCCCGTTGGAGCCATGATATTTCCTTATCGATCACTGTTGCTGGCAATCTGGATCTGTTGGAGCGGGTTCATTTGTTTAGCCCAGAGTCCAGCCAAGGGATTTCACTGGGATTGGCACAAAGTTGAAAAAGACAATTGGGAGAGCATCGCCCAATCGAAAGCCCTCTCCGCAAAGGAACGCGCTGGCTTGATCGAGGCTGTGGCCTCGCAACTTCGTCCTTTCATGTCCAACTTGGGCATCGAATCAGAACAAGGATTGCGGGAGGCGGCTGCTAAGACGCGGATCAAGGCGGTTGATCTGGGCGGCAAGAGCGCAGGCGAATTTGCGGCGCAAGGCGTCGGCGTTGGCCCTACACCCCCACGGCTCTGCAGCCCCACGGGAAATTGCGAGTTCTGGGTCTTCCGGCAGAACGGTGACAAATACTCTGTGATTCTGCACCGCACTGCGACGCAGTCATTTACGATCCAGCCAACGATCACGAACGGGTTTCACGACCTTGTTCTCAACCAGCACGGTTCTGCGTTCGAACAGGGGCTGACTCTATATCGTTTTGACGGTTCTAGGTACCGATTCGTGGCTTGCTATGACGCAAACTGGGAGATTCTAGGCAAAGACGGTGAAGTTCACGACCTGAAGGAACCTCGCATAACCCCCTATTCGGAGGTATCCAGCCCAACCCCTTGCTTAATGGAGTAAGAACTCGCACAGGTTTCCGCCTGGCGCTTGCTTCCCCGATCGCCATTACTTATGTTGGCTGACGGAAAGCACATTTCCGTCGGGGTCTTTGAACCAGGCAACTTTGTCGCCGCTGGGCGCGGTCCAGATTCCCAGTTCTTTATCCTGCACGAAGGGGTATTTTTCAAAGGCGACCCCGCGCTTCTGAAGCCAGGCTACGATTTCCTCGATATTGGAGACTTCCCAACCCAGCACGGTGTATGGCGCGGGAGTGAAATCCTGGGCCTTGGCAATACGGATCATGGTTTCACCGGCGCGCATCACCAGCGCAAACATGTCGTCACTGACGAATTGAAACCCCAGTTTGCTTTCATAAAAACTTCTTGCTTGCGCGGAATCTTTGGTGGGAACGAAGCCAATGACCTTGCTGGAAGCGAGCATTTGCAACCCTCCATCTAGTCATTCTCGACGACGTAAGTACCTCGTGCAAGCGAAATCAGATGCATAGGTCCTTCCCCTTCGGCTGCGCTCAGGGTCAGGATGACAGTGTAGATTTAGTCCGGCAACTTGTGGGAAACAGCATTAGTGTCCCGCCGGCGCATCGTCGACGATAGCCTCGACTAACTGATCGATCGCGTCTGTAACTCGCTTGGCCGGGAGATTGAAATTATTGGAGAGGATGGAGAAGACGACCACTTGCCCGGCATGGGTGGTCGCGTATCCGGAGAGCGCCTTCACGCCGCCTAGAGAGCCGGTTTTGCCCATGATGCGATTTTTCAGGCGGGGCGAGTTGAGGCGGTCGGAGAGCGAACCGTCCACGCCAGCGATTGGGAAGGTCGACTTATAGGAATCGCCCCAAGGCTGCGTCGAGCAATAACGCAGCAACTGGACAATGGCGTGGGGAGTTACTAAGTTCTGGCGCGAGAGTCCGGAGCCGTCGTAGAAAACGTACTGGTCGTTGGAAATTCCAGCCTGGGTGAGAAATCCGCGGAGAACTTCGAGGCCGCCTTCAACCGTCCCGGTGTTGCCGCGCTCGCGTCCGAGGAGGCGCAGCAAGATCTCCGCGTGCAGGTTCTGGCTGGCTTTGTTGATTACGCGGATATCTTGCAGCAGCGGCTTGGATTCGTAACTTGCGAGCGTGGCGGGCTGATCGGTTCGCAGCGGACGCGGCTGGCCGTCGTTGTCTTTGTCGTCAACTCGGCCTCCGCGCGACGGCGCGACGGCGGTCACGCTGAAGGTCGAAAGGGTGGCGAGTTCGGTGTGGCGGGTGCGCTGGTGTCCGTAGATCACGATGCCGCGCTTTTCGAGTAACTGGCGGAAGAGCCCGGCGGCGAACTCGGCGGGATCTTCGATGGCGAGCGCTTCATTGGCGCCGGCGTCATCGAGCGGCATGTTGCCCCAGAGCGTGAGCACGGTCGAGCCGGGCTCGCGGTTGACGAAGAACTTGCGTCCGGTGCCGACGGGAGTGGTGATGATGCGATTGTCGAGGCGGTAGTAATCGGCGAAGGGCTTGACGCTGACGAAGGCTTTTTCGCCGGGGCGGTCGGCGGGCAGAATGTCGACGAAGACTACGTTGTCGTTGATGGTGAGCGCGGAGACGGGAGCGCCGTCGGCCCAGACGAGGTCGTCCTGGCTCCAACCTTCGCCGTAGCGCTCGAAGGCGAAGTAGGAGTCGTCGGCCACGATGTCGCCGTCGATGAATTTCACGCCTTTTTGCACCAGCGCGTCGGCGAGCGCTTCCAGGGCTTGGATAGGATCGTCGTTGCGCTGGGTTTTGAGATCGTAGGGGAGCTCGCGTCCGGAGAGATTGGGATCGCCGTGGCCGACCAGAACGAGATCTCCGTTCAGGCGGCCGTAGCGGTCGAGAGTGCCGGTAGTTTCGACTGTGGTGCGGAACTTGTAATCGGGACCGATCAGCGCAAGCGCCGCGGCGGTGGTGACGAGCTTGGTGTTCGAAGCGGGCGTGAAGAGCTTGTCGGCGTTTTGCGAGTACAACGTTTTGCCCGTCGGGATGCCGAACGTTGTGCCGGGCGTTTTGTCGGAAGACAGAGCAACGACTTCGATTCCCCAGAAACCGCGGGCAAGATCCGGAGCGCTGAGCACTTCCGCAATCCGATCCGATAACGGCCGAACCTGCAAAGATTGGCCGGGTGCGCCCAGCAGCCGCGCGACCAGCAGAAGGACGATGGGAACAAGAGGCGCAACTGACCGCCGGCGAAGCATGCAGTGGATTGTAACATCCGAAAAATGGGGAGCCGGGCGTCCCCGCGAGCCTGCCCTGAGCGAAGTCGAAGGGGCCGCCAAACTGCTGGACGGGCGAGACGCCCGTCGCTCCACTAGAATAGCCGTAACATGCGCGCGATTTTTCAGTGGAAAATGGGCTCTCGCGTCCTCGAGTTGGGGCGGCGCACTCTGATCATGGGCATCGTGAATGTAACTCCCGACTCGTTTTCCGACGGAGGACTCTACATCGATGCCGAAAAGGCCGTTGTCCGCGCCGAGCAGTTACTGGACGAGGGCGCGACCATCATTGACGTCGGTGGGGAGTCGACGCGGCCGGGCGCGTCGGTGGCCAGCCGCATCGTGGCCGCCGCCGTCGCCATCGCCATCAAGGACGGCCCTGCGCCGGAGGAAGTGGCGCAGACCGCACCGATGGTAACGGAACCAGTGTCGGAAGAACCAGTGTCGGAAGAAGAAGAGCGGAGGCGGGTGCTGCCCGTGATCCGCGATTTGAAGCGGCGACGGCCCGATGCAGTGGTGAGTGTCGATACCTACAAGGCAAGCGTGGCTCGGGCGGCGGTGGAGCTCGGCGCGGAAGTGGTGAACGACGTCAGTGGGTTCCGGTGGGATCCGAAGATGGCGAAAACGCTGGCTGAACTCAAAGTGGGAGCAGTGCTGATGCATACCCGCGGGCGGCCGCAGGAATGGCGATCGTTGCCGCCGATTGGCGATCCAGTGCTGATGGTGAAGCGGGACTTGCGGCAGTGGGCGGAAACTGCGACCCTGGCGGGCATCAAGCGCGATCGCCTGGTGCTGGATCCGGGCTTCGGGTTCGGGAAGCGTTTCGAGGAGAACTATCCGCTGCTGGCGCACTTCGCCGAACTGCAGCAGATGGGATTTCCGCTGCTGGCGGGAGTCTCGCGCAAGTCATTTATTGGGCGAATGCTGGCCCGCGATGGTAAGGATAAAGACGCGGGCGTTGCCGAGCGGCTTTACGGAACGCTGGCGGCAGAAGCGGTTCTGATTTTGAAAGGGGTGCACATCATCCGGACGCACGATGTGCGCTTTGCTGTGGAGGCGGCACGAGTGGCCGACGCGATTGTGGCGAGTGGGGGATAGAAAAAAGAGGGGAGAAAGGCGATGCAGCACTAAGAAGTCAGATTTCAAAAGTGGCTGCGGTGCTTTTCAAAGCGCGCGCGGTTTCGGCAAGAGGGGCGGTGAGTCTAAGCGCGGGAAGGCGAATTTCAAATATGGCTCCGCCTTCCGGGCGGTTGTTGCAGGTGATTTGCCCCTTGTGGTCCTGGATTACGCCGTAGGTGGCGCTGAGTCCGAGACCGGTGCCTTTACCCACCGGCTTGGTGGTGTAGAAAGGATCGAAGACGCGCTCGGGATCGCGCAGGCCGGGGCCGGAGTCGGCAAACTGGACGATGACCTCGTCGCCTTCGCGCCAGAGAGAGACCTGCACACGCCCGCCGCCGATTTCCTGCAACGCGTCCACGGCGTTTTCGACGATCTGAACAAAGGCCTGCAAGAGCTGGTTGGAGTTGCCCAAGACGCGAGGCAGCGGGGCATTGTCATTGCTTTCCACGCTCAAGCTGATCTTCTTGTTTTCGAGCTTGAATCCTTCCATTTGAACGGCGCGCTGCAAAAGAGGCTTCAGTTCGAGAGGACTTTTTTCTCCCGGAGTCTGCTGCGCAAAGCTAAGCAGATCGCTGACCAATTCGCGAGTGCGCCGGGCTTGCTGACCGATTTTCTGCGCGTTGGAGAGTTGCTCGCGGCTGAGGTTGCTGCTGGCCGCCATCCGTTCCGAGCTGTTCAAGATGGCCGAGAGCGGGAACTCCAGTTCGCTGGCGGCGAGCGCGACCAGTTCTCCGAGCGAAGCCAGCTTGGCTTGTTGAATCACTCTTCCCTGCAGCCGCTGGAGGTTGTCAAAGCTCCGGTGCGAACGCTTGAGCAAACGCAAAAGCCTCTGGTCCAGCAGCTGTTGTTGGAGGAAAATGACGAAGGCCAGGAGGGCGACGCCGCCCATGGCCACGCCAAAACGGACTTGGCGCAGATAAGGCTGCTCTTGGCTCAGGAAGAGTGCCCAATATCCCATGAGGGGCAGAGAGAGCAGGGCGAGTTTCGCGAGCAGAGGAGCGACCGGGCGACTGGCACGAGGGATCGAAGCTGTCATCTGGGTATCGCGAAGGCAGCGCCGTCCGGCGATGGCGACCCACAAGAACCCCAGCCCAGCGGCGAGGTACGGGACGTCGTAGATGCCGCCAGTCTTGTAGACGCCGTGCAAGAAGGCGGCATTCATGGCTTCCGAAACGAAGGTGTAGAAAACGCTGGCGAAAAAAATGTTGCGATAGAGCACGCGCCACGATCCCGAACTGGTGAAAAATGCCGATGCTGACACGGCAATCAAGATCAGTCCTTCGACGACATACAGCAGATTCCAACGCGGGCTGTATAGCGCGATATTGGTGACGATGTATTCGTCGGGAAAAACAAAGAAGGCGTAAACCGCGACCCACCATATCAGCAGGATGAGGACATTCAGCGCGCTCGGCAACAACCCCTCGCGGTCATCGGCCTGATGGGGGCGGATGGCCACCGCCGCCATGATGGGGACAATGTGCAGGAACAGCACGATATCTCCCTCATAAGGGTCGGGTACCGGCTTGCGAGCCACCACTTCAAACCACACCCAGCATGCCTGGTTGAAGCACCACATGGCCATGCCCGTAGCCATGAGACTCCAGAACAAGCGTGTATGCCCACGGCTGTTGAAGGCGTTTCGAGAGGAGACGATGACGGCTGCCGCGATCGCCAGCAGTGGCGTCAGGTCTCCCATGGCCACGCGAAAGAAGGGGTTGGGAAACACTGACGGCGCCAGAGCAAAGGCCACCAGCAGGCCAACTCCGCAGACCAACGCCGAGATGTGGGGCCTGGACATCACGTTGCATCATATGACGTTCGCCAAGAGATGTTTAGATCACCGACAGGTTACCGGAGGTTACTATGGTAACCTTCGAGCGCGACGGGAACGATTTGGTCGATGGAGAGACGGGCTCTCCATATCGCCAATTGCACGCCGCGAACAGTTTTGGTTAGAATCGTGGCCGGTGCCCTGCTGGTATTCGCTGGATTTGAGGAGGCCCGTTGCGAACCGTCACCCGGCTCTTCGCTTCTAGATTAGGATTGTTCGCTGCTTCCCTGTTTTGCCTTCCCACAATCTTCATTCAAGCAATCTTCGCGCAGACCAATCCTCCACCCCCCGATTCGCACGAGATGGTGACGCACGAGCCGCGCACTCTGACCAAACCGGCAGATCGCTCCGCCGCGCTCGATCTTCTCGATCGCGCTCGGCAAAACTTCAATCTGCACGACATCTCCACTCCCTACGCGCTCAAAGTTTCGTTCGAAACCAACGGCGCGGCAGAAATGGAGGGGGAATGGACAATGGATGAGATATCCGACGGAGAGTCGCACTGGCGCTGGATGACGACGGCGACGGCGCAGTCGCAGGATTCGGTCTTCATTCGTATCGGCGCCAACGGTCGCGTCTATGGCACGAATCCCTCCCAACCGGTTCCGTTGCGGGTGCAGTTGGTCCGTTCCGCTCTGCATTGGCCGATCATGCGGAACGCCGGCGCGTCCGCGATCCGGGCCGCGGATGTCGAGCGCGACGGCAAACCAATGTCATGCCTGCTGCTCAGCGCTTCCATCCCGCCGAATCCCGCGCCGCGCTCGTGGGTCGAACGGGAATACTGCATCGATCGCGCTACCGGCCTCTTGCAGATGTGGTCCGAAGCGCCGGGAATTTACGCGGTCTACGATTACGACGGCGTCGCGCCATTCCATGGCCACACTCTCCCGCGGCAGATTTCCATATTTGAAGACGGCCGCCCCGCAGTGCAGGTGCGCGTGGAAAGCTTCGAAGACGCGCCCAACCTCGATCCGAATCTTTTCAAGCCGGGGCCCGAAATGGCGAACGCGGGCGAGTCGTTCACGCTGGCATCGCCCAATCGCTTTCCCATGCGCGTCGATCCTTCCGATGCCCCGACGTCGCCTTTCTTCCAGCCCGTAATCGTGCACGCGATTCTGGACGCCCAGGACGGCAGTGTGCTGGACGCGGAAGCGCTGCAAAATTCCGACAAGGACTTGAGCCGCGCGGCGATAGAGATGGTGAGGAGCACGTCATTTCCGCCGTCGGGATTTCAGCAGGAAGCTTTTATCAACGTGCAGTTTCACATGCCTGCGGCGACGCTGGACGGCCCGCCGATATTCCACTCTCGCGTGCGTTGGGTGATTTGGGATCGCCGCGGCAAGGTTCCTCCGGTAAGAAAGCCGCCGCCGCGCCACGGGAACTAGAACCGTCAACCGCGTGATTTGTACCGTTTCATCACTGAGAGTAGCGCCGCCGTCCCGGCGCTACTCGTTTTCTACGCCATAGTCGTCATGCGGTCGCGCTACTGGAACCGTCGACCACGGTCCCAACTTGCTGGTAGATCAGTGATTGAGCCGGTCGCGATCCGGGCCGCTGCTGCTAGAATTCCTGTCATGGCCTTCCCCGCTACCCGCATGCGTCGTTTGCGGCGCACTGAAACGCTGCGTACGCTGGTCCGCGAGACCCGGCTGACGCCAGAATCCTTCGTGTATCCACTATTCATTTGCCCCGGAACCGGCATCCGGAAAGAAGTGCGCTCGATGCCCGGAGTCTTCAACCTCTCGGTCGACGAGGCCGTGAAGGAAGTGCGCGAGACGCGTGCGCTCGGAGTGTTGTCGATCATTCTGTTCGGGCTCCCGGAGAAAAAAGATGAAGTCGCAACCGGCGCTTGGGCCGAAGATGGCATCGTGCAGAGGGCCGCGCGCGCCATCAAGAGCGAGGTGCGGGACGTCGTGGTCATGGGCGACGTTTGCCTATGCGAGTACATGTCGCATGGGCATTGCGGAATCGTAAAAGCTGCGCCGCAATCCCTGGGCGCAGCCGCCGCGGCGCCACCGGCGACTGCGGAGTACGAGATCGTGAATGACGCAAGCTTGGAGTTGCTGGCGCGCACCTCAGTTTCGCTGGCCCGCTCGGGCGTGGACATCATCGCGCCCTCGGACATGATGGATGGAAGGGTCGCGGCGATTCGCACGGCGCTCGACGGCGCGGGCTTCGAAAATACGCCCATCCTTTCCTATGCGGCGAAGTTCTCTTCCGGTTTCTATGGACCGTTCCGCGAAGCGGCGGATTCTGCGCCGCAGTTCGGAGACCGCCGTTCCTACCAGATGGACCCGGCCAACATTCGCGAGGCGATGCGGGAGATCGAGTTGGATATTGAAGAGGGCGCGGACATGATCATGGTGAAGCCGGCCATGCCCTACCTGGATGTGATTGCCGCCGCCCGCAACCGTTTCGACCTGCCGCTGGCCGCCTATCAGGTATCAGGCGAGTTCGCGATGATCGAAGCCGCCGCCCGCAACCAGTGGATCGACCGGGAGCGCGTGATGATGGAAGCGCTCGTCTCGATCCGCCGCGCCGGGGCAAGCATAATACTGACTTACTACGCCAAGGAAGCGGCGAAACTGCTCGCCTAGTCCCGCGACCGAGTAATGATTCATGCGCTGGAGGAACGACTGGAGGAAGACGACCGGCCCTCGCCCGTTCGCGTGTGAGAGAACTGGCGTTTTGGCAATCCGGCGGAACGAAGAGCTCGAGAATACAGCCCCGGAGGGGCGAACTAACTTAGCCCAGCGCTTCAGCGCTGGGAAAAGTGGGAAGAATGACCTAAGTCCCGGAGAGCCTGCCCTGAGCGAAGTCGAAGGGACCCAGTTCTCACGCACACTCCTTCCGGGCCACCACTTACCTCGAATCGAAAGCCGCAGTAACCGGCGCGGAAGACGAGTAGGCCATCCGCACCAGAGTTCTCTCCGAAAAAGGCACGTACAGCAAAGCGGCAGTCGCGGCGAACGCCAAGCCCACGCCGATCCGCGACAGTAGCAGGAACGGCGCGATGGCCCAAAGCTGATCCAGCGCCAGAATAAATGGGAACAGCCGGCCGAAGGTCGCGCCCAGCTTGCGGAAATCGAAGCCGACGGCGGACAGCAGGTAGAATCGCAGCGGGATGCCCACCGCTCCCGTCACCAATACCGCGCCCACGATGACCAGAGCTCTCCAACCCGGGAGAAAGCTGCTGGCAACCCGCTCCGCATCGTGCAGGTGAGCAAGACCGCTGACGTAAAAGATAAGATACATCACCTGAATCAGCGCGAAAAGCGCGCGCACCAATCCGCGCCGGGGAACGGGCACATAAAGTTCGGGGTGCACCATAAGCCCGTGTGGCGCGGGCGCCCCCGCCCGCGTGCCTGTGTCGTGCGCGGTCGCCGATTCGGCCGCAGCCGCGCCCACGCTGTCGACGGGGGCGATGAAGCGGTATCCGCGGCGGGCCAGGGTTTCGACAAAGCGCGGGCTCGATGCGGAATCGCCCAGTGACTCGCGAATCTTGTTCACCGCGGTATTCAGGCTGTGATCGAAATCGACGAAGGTGTCCGCCGGCCAGATTTTTTCACGCAGCTCGTCGCGGGTGACGACCTGACCGGCATTCTGCAACAGCGCCGTGAGAACTTGAAAGGGCTGTTCCTGAAGCCGTATGCGAGCGCCGTTTTTGCGCAGCTCTCCGGCGGCCAGGTCAACCTCAAAAACGCCAAAGCGCAGAAGCCCGGCTTCGCGGTTGGAGGAAGGCATAGGCATGACGGCGCGCCCGTAGTGTACACCGCAAAGAAGTCGTTGGTCGTCAGTCGTCAGTCGTTCGCGACGAACTGTTTGCTAACGACCGACGACCGACGACCAACGACTGAAAAAAGTTACAATATCCGCGTGAACGCCCCCGTTCCGCCAAAGCCGGTCGCTGACCATGAGCGTCATCACCACCACCATGCCATCTACGCCGCCGAAGCCACGGGATTGCTTCTCATGGCAGTTTTGCTGCTCATTCTCACCATCATCCGCTACTGGCGGTACATCCCTTGGAGCGCCCGCTGAAGTTGCCAAAGAAGCTGCCGAAAAAGTTGCCGAGGTTGCTAAAGGCGGCGAGCTTACCGAAGTTAGATCGCGAGCCGCTCGTCGTAGTGGTGCTTGGTCCAACGGCGAGCGGGAAGACGGCCCTGGCGCTCGCCATCGCTCGCCGCTTCCACGGAGAAATCGTCAACTGCGACTCAGTTGCCATGTACCGCGAATTTGAAATCGGAACGGCCAAGCCCAGCGCAGCCGAGCGAGCCGAGATTCCGCATCACCTGCTCGATTGCGTGGATCCGCGCACCGACATTAGCGCGGGAGAATATGCCCGCCAGGCCCGGCAGGTTCTGCGCGAGATAGTTCTGCGAGATAACGTTTTGCGCGAAGACGTTCTGCGCGAAAACGAGCAGCGAAGACGCTTGCCCATCGTTAGCGGAGGAACCGGACTCTATCTGCGCGCTCTGCTGGAAGGACTTTTTCCTGGTCCCGAGCGCTCCGAAGAGCTGCGCAACAAACTCCGCAGCCGCGTCGAGAAGCACGGCCCCGAGCACTTGCATCGCATCCTGCGCCGGCTCGACGCTACGGCAGCGAGCCGCATTCACGCCAATGACGTTCCCAAGGTGATCCGCGCGATCGAGGTGTGCCTGGCCTCGCGCCAGCCCTCGCGCCGGACCTCTCGCCAGACGTCTCGCCAGACTATGACCGAGCTTTGGCGGCAGGGACGCGAACCGCTGGGCGGCTTTCGCATTCTGCGTCTCGGACTCAATCCGGAGCGCGAAGCTCTTTATGCCCGAATCAACCAGCGGGCTGCGAAGATGTTTGATGACGAAGTAATTGCCGGAGGAATCGTCGCCGAGACCGAAACGCTGCTAAAAAAATATGGCGACCAAGCCCGCCCGCTCAAATCGCTGGGATACAAGCAGGCGCTGCAATTCTTGCGGGGCGAACTGGACCGCGAGTCGGCGCTGGCCGCGGCGCAGCAGGCGCATCGTAACTATGCCAAGCGCCAGATCACATGGTTCCGCCAAGAACCAGATGTGCACTGGCTGGCCGGCTTCGGCGACGATCCAGCGATTCAAGCGGAAGGCATTGCACTCATCGAACGGGAAATTTGAGAGAGTGGAGAAATGGGCGTCTCGCCCGCCTGCCCTGAGCGAAGTCGAAGGGTTCGGGCGGGGACGCCCGGCTCTCCACTGGCAAATCTGCATAGCATTCGAAGGACGTCCCCGCTCGTTTTTGCTATTGTCAATTGCATGCTCCGGCATCTGCTGCTGATCGCGCTCCTGCTAGCCGCGGCGCTCTGCTTTGCTAAAAATAAAGATAAAGACAAAAGCAGAGACCGCTATCAGCACCCCGCTCCCATCCATCTCGACAAAGCCGGCCAGAAGTGGGCCGACAAGACGCTGCGCAAGATGTCGACCGAAGAAAAAGTTGGACAACTCTTCGGCATCAAGGTGCTGGCGCAATTCCTGAATGACGCCGACCCCATCTTCATTCAACTGCGCGACAACCTCCGCAAGTATCACATCGGATCGCTGGTCATGACCGTCCCGATGGATGGCGCCGGCGCCGGCGCCGGCCTGCTCAAGAGCCAGCCCGATGTTGCCGCCGGCCTGCTCAACCGGCTGCAAAAATCATCCAAGCTGCCCCTAATTGTCGCGGCGGATTTCGAGCGCGGAGTGTCGATGCGTCTGAATGGCGCGACCGTTTTCCCCCATGCCATGGCCTTTGGTGCGACCGGCAAAACGGAAAATGCCGAAGCCTTCGGACGCATCACCGCGCTCGAGGCGCGGGCCATTGGAGTGCATTGGAATTTCTTCCCCGATGCCGACGTGAATTCCAATCCTGCGAATCCCATCATCAATACGCGCTCTTTCGGAGAAGACCCCAAGCAGGTGGGCGATTTCGTGGCGGCGTACATCCGCGGAGCTCACCAAGGCAGCATGTTGACCACGGCCAAACATTTTCCCGGACACGGCGACACTGCTGCCGACTCTCATCTCGGCCTCGCCCAAGTCACCGGCGACCGGGCGCGGCTCGATGCGGTTGAGCTGCCGCCGTTCCGGCGCGCCATCGAGGCGGGCGTGGATGCCGTGATGGTGGCGCATGTAACCGTTCCCGCGCTCGATTCCGAACCCAATCGCGTGGCCACAACCTCAAGGGCAATTGTGGACGGACTTCTCAAAGAAGAAATGGGATTCAAAGGAATCGTCGTGACCGACGCCCTCGACATGGCGGCCTTGACGCGCCTGTACGCGCACAATAGCGGCATCGGCCGGGCCGCCGTCGATTCCTTCAACGCCGGCAATGACGTACTGATCATTCCGGCCGATCTCAACGCCAGCTACCGCGCGCTGCTCGAAGCCGTGCACAGCGGCGAAATAAGCCGTCAGCGTCTCGATCAATCGGTGCGCAAGATTCTGGAACTAAAGGCTTCTGTCGGCTTGAACGAGGCGCGGCTGGTGGACCCCGGTCAACTCTCGAGCAAGATTGCGAAGCCGGAGAATGTGGCCGTAGGCCAGCGCATTGCCGAAGAAGCCATTACCCTCGTCCGCGAAAACGGTAAAGTGATCCCGCTGCAGTCTTCTTTGGGAACTCTGAAGCCCGCGCTTCCGTATCAATCAGTGACCGAGGTGAGCAACCGCCTGGTCGCGCTGATTTTTCTCGACGACCTGCGCACCGACTCCGGACGTATGCTCGAACATCAGATTCTAGCCCGTGTGCCTGACGCCCGCGTGATCTACGTCGACGCACGCTCGGCCGCCGGCATGAAGCCGTACGTGGTCGAAGCGGTGGAAGCGGCGGAGCATGTGATCGCCGCGGTCTATGTGGTTCCAACCGCGGGCAAGGCCATGCGCGCCGCCGCAGATTTGAAGAATGAAGGTTTGAAGAACGAAGATTTGAAGAATAAAGGTGCGAAGAATGAGGATTTGAAGAATGAAGGTTTGAAGAATACCGTTGCCCTGGACGCCGCCACCGGATCCTTACTTAGCGCCATCCTCGATCGCGCCGCCCAGCGCACCGTAGTGCTCGCCATGGGCAATCCCTATGTGGTGCAGGATTTCCCCGCGATCGAGAATTATGTGTGCGCGTTCTCCAATGCAACCGTGTCGGAAACCGCCGCCGTGAAGGCGATCTTCGGCGAGATCCCGATCGGCGGTCATCTGCCGGTGACGATTCCGGGCATCGCATCCCGAGGCGAGGGTCTCGAACGCCCCGCCCGGCCGATCTCAGTTCGGCCAAGCTCAGCTCGACCCAGCTCAGGAGGTTCCTCCCATGTCCAACCGTAAAATGTTCGACCGTAAAATGTTCAGCCGTAGCGCGATCGCAAAACTGGCCCTGGGCGCGCTGTTTGCCGCCCTCTGCGTGCTTCCCGCCTGCAGCATCAATACGAACGACAGGGGCAAAGACGGCGAGAAGAACGTTGACATCAAGTCTCCCATCGGTGATCTGCACGTCAGCGAGCAAGCCGACATTCGCGATGCCGGCCTGACCCTCCATCCCGGCGCCAAGCCCGCTCCGAAAGAAGACGGCGACGACAAGAAGAGCGCCAATGTAAACCTTTCGCTCCCGGGATTCTCGCTGAAAGTGGTGGCGGCGGAGTTCGTCTCCGGCGACGCTCCCGAAAAAATCATCGCCTACTACAACAAAGACCTGCAGAAATATGGCAAGCCCATCCAGTGCCACGGCGGCTGGAACCAAGGCCACGTAAACCACGACGGCAAGGATGATATGTCCAAGCCGGTTTCCTGTGGGAATGAGGGCAGCTCCGACGCGGTGGAGTTGAAGGTAGGAACCGAGGGCAACCAGCATATCGTTTCGGTTAAACCCAACAGCCAAGGATCCCGCTTTGCGCTGGTTTATGTGCGCATGCACACAGGCAAGGACGACACCATCTAGAACTATCGGGTGATCGGGTCATCGGGTGATCGGCTGATCGGAAGCGCCAGCAGGGTTAAGATGTGATAGCCAAGACTTGACCTTGCACACCGCGCCGTCGGATGGGGTCGCTACTGTCAGGCCGCAACAGGGTTTTTGAGCGTAATGGCTGAAGGGCAACCAAACGGCGCAAAGTTGTGTAAACGCCTGTTTACAGCAGCAATTGAAGAGGGCAAATTGAAACAAACTGGTCACGGATAACCGTGCTACAGCTCACTGAATAATCGGAGCAGGCCATGCTATTGTGTCGGGCATGAGCACCGCTCAAGCAACAGACAGCGCGGTCCAGCTTCGGGCACGCCGAATTTCTGCGCTTATTATGACGGCTGGCGTTCTCGGAGCGCCCAGCTTAGGAGTAATCGCGGGGCGCATTTTCTCCGCCGGAGACATATCCATTTTCGTCGTCCCCGGTCCAATTCTTTTCCTGCGTTGGGTTACGCCCTTTGTAGTTTTCACAGCACCCCCATTTGTTGGGCTTGCCGTCCTCACTCGCCGATCAGTCTGCAAACAGGGCCGTTTGAGCGCCTTTTGGATTGGAGCTTTTGTCGGCGGTCTGGTGGTCTCAATTCTTGTTTTTGCGATATTAGCCAGCGATCTTGAATTCCTGTGGAACTGCTGGGCGGGGTTAAAGTGGTCCGGGGTAATCTTCGCAGGTGCAGCGCACAGCGTGACTATGTTACTGGGCGGTGCAATCGGATGGATACTGGCCCGTGCAATCTCATGGTTGCGGCAGCGGGCTGCCTAGTCAAGTGAGTGGCGGCGTTGCGCAAACCCGGGATGCCGTTCCGCTCGATTCTGTACGGGAGGGCCATTTGCAGAATGCTAGTAGTTGGCGAAAAATCCCGATTACGCTCAAAATCCCCTGATCGGATACCGGTCCGTGTCCGACGTGGAGCCTTGCCAACGCTGTCCGCAAGGTCGAGTTCGAACCATTACAGTTAAGATGACCTGATGGCCCGATGCCTTGCCTTGCCCTCCTGGTTCATTGTGCGCTAGCTTCAAGACGTGGACCACCCTTGCCAGCATTGCGGGACCACGGTCGAGGACGGCCGGCCGTTTTGTCCGCAGTGCCGCGCCCCTCAAATCCACGTGCAAATTGCGATTCCGGATGCTGAAGGTGCGACCGGTTTGAATTCCGCGCCCGACGAGTTTTCTGCCGAGACTGTTCCAACCACGCATTCCGATCGCCCCAGCACGATCGCCGAAAGCATGATCGCCGGAAGGACGATGGCGGGAAGCGCGATGAACCGGAGAATCGCCGTTCGTGCCGCGATCAAGGCCGGCGTGCTGGGCGTTTTCATCGGCATGATCCCGCTGCTCGGCGTCGTTCTCACCGGGGCACTGGCTGTCTATTTCTACCGCCGGGAAAGTAAATTCGTCCTTCCTGTCGCTCTTGGGGCGCGACTTGGAGGAGCAGCGGGAGTCGTCGTCTTTGCCATCAACGCTCTGTTCGCCGTTCTAACCATTCTTTTTCACGCCCAGCAGGAATACATCGATGACCTCCAGAAAATAGCGCAGAGGTACGGAGTCAATACGGCTACACCTCAATTTCAAGCCAGCATCCACAACCTCTTCACTCCCAGGGGGCTGGCGTCGTTCTTTATTATTTCCCTGGTGCTCGCCTCAATTGGCGGTGCGCTGGCCTCGCGGTTTATGCGCCCGCGCAACACCCGAGTGTAATTCAAAATTGCCCGTGGAGAGCGGGCGCCCCCGCCCGGCCGCTGAACTGAGGTAGAGCAAGACGCCCGTCGCTCCCTCGCTGGCCACGCGAGTTTCCGCCCTGGCCTTGCTCTCATCTTTCCGCACGCGTATGATGCAGCGTTTATGAATGCACGCGTGCCAGGGCGTCCCGTCGAGATCCAGCAGAAAGCGCAGCTCATGTCGGCCTCCGAGGTGGAGCGCACCTTGATCCGGCTGGCGCATGAGATTCTCGAGAAGAACAATGGCGTCGAAGATCTGGCTCTGGTCGGCATCCGCCGCCGTGGAGTTCCGCTGGCGGAGCGGCTCGCGAAAATTATTCAGCGCATCGAAAAAAAACCCGTGCTGATCGGCACGCTCGATATAACCCTCTATCGCGACGATCTTTCTTCTGCCGCTCTCGGCGCGAAGCCGGTGGTGCAGAAAACGGAGATGGAAATTCCCATCACCGGTAAGTCGGTGGTGCTGGTGGACGACGTGCTTTATACCGGCCGCACCACCCGTGCCGCCATGGACGCGCTGTTCCGCGTGGGCCGTCCCCGGCGCTTGCAGTTGTGCGTATTGATCGATCGCGGCCATCGCGAGTTGCCGATCGAGGCCGCCTTCATTGGAAGAACGGTGCAGACCACGGAAAATCAGATGATCGAGGTCAAACTTCGCGAAGTCGACGACGCGGAGAAAGTCCTGCTGATGGAAAAACAGCAGGGCAATTTGTAATTGGTAATTGGTAATTTGTAATCGAAAACTTGGATCCGCGTCGCGCGCTCTTAAATTACAAATTACAAATTGGAAATTACAAATCAATTATGAATCCAGCGCGCGGTTCCCTCCTCGGTATCGAGCACCTGGAAGCAGCCGAGATCCTGAGACTTTTGAAGTTTGCCCGGCGCATGAATCCAGACAGGCCGCGGCCCCTGCTCAAGGGCAAGCGGGTGCTGCTTCTTTTCTACGAGGCTTCCACCCGCACGCGAAGCTCGTTTGAAATCGCGGCCAAATCCATGGGTGCTCACACCGTCCTCATCCAGTCCTTCGGTTCGAGTATTGAGAAAGGCGAATCGCTGCTCGACACCGGATACACGGTCCGTGCCGTCGGCGCCGACATTATCGTCATCCGCCACCCCAACGCCGGCGCTCCCTACGTGATGGCGCAACACATCGACGTGCCCGTGATCAATGCCGGAGACGGACTCCACGAACATCCCTCGCAGGCTCTGCTCGACGCCTTCACCATTCTGCGCAATAAGAAAACTTTCAAAGGCCTTCAGGTCGCAATTGTCGGCGACATTTTTCACAGCCGTGTGGCGCGCTCGGCCTGCCACCTGCTAAGCAAATTCGGAGTGAAGATCATTCTGTGCGGTCCGCCGGAACTCGTGCCCGACATTGCGACGACGCTCGCGCCCGGCATCCGCGTGACCCGCCACATTGATGACGCCTTACGCGGCACCGATGTGGTCATGCTGCTGCGCGTGCAGACGGAGCGTCTTTCCGGACTGAAGATCGACCTCCTCGAATACATCACGCGCTACCAGATGAACCCGGCCCGCTTGAAGATGGCCAAGAAAGATGCCATCGTGATGCATCCCGGCCCAATCATTCGCGGCCTCGAACTGACCAGCGAAATCGCCGACGGCGCCCAGGCGCGCATCCTCGAGGAAGTGCGCAACGGCGTGCCCACGCGCATGGCGATTCTGGCGCGGGCCATGGGAAAAATGCGATGAGAAGCACGGAGATGAGGAGCACGGAAAAGAATCGAACCAGCCACCCGATTATCACGCTGCCGAGCCCCAGTCTGCTGATCAAAGGCGGCCACCTCATCGACCCGGCGGCGCGCATTGACGCGCCCATGGACGTGCTGCTGAAAGATGGCCGCGTCGCCGAAGTTGCTCCTCCCAACAAGATCAAGGGCGGGGTAAACGAAAAGGCCGAGAAATTCGATGCCCGCGGACTCATCGTCGCGCCCGGCTTCATCGATCTGCACGCGCACCTGCGCGAGCCCGGCCAGGCGTATAAAGAGACGATCGCAACGGGCACGGCCGCCGCCGCCACTGGCGGATTCACTTCCGTCTGCACCATGCCCAACACGGTTCCGGTGGTCGATTCGGTCGAATTGGTCGAGTGGCTGCGTCAGCCCGAACGCGGCGCCGTCGTCAATGTTTTTGCCATCGCCGCCGCGACTCGATCAAGCAAGGGCGTCACCCTCACCGACTTCCGCGCGCTGCGCACCGCCGGAGCCATCGCGGTCACCGACGACGGCAAGCCCATCCTCGAAGACAGCATTATGCGCGAGGCCCTGGTTCTGAGCGGGGAGCTGAATTTCCCCGTCGTGCAACATGCCGAAGACACGCGCATGACCGAGAACTGCTCCATGCACGCGGGTGCGCGTTCGTTTCGTCTCGGTTTGCGTGGCATGACCGCGGCTGCCGAAGCTTCGATCGTGGAGCGGGACGTCCAGCTCGCGATGCACATTCCCAATGCCCGCCTGCACGTCGCCCATCTTTCCACGGCGGACGCGCTGAAGAGTGTGCGCCGCGGCAAGCGCGCCAAAGCGCGCGTCACGTTCGAGGTGACGCCACACCATTTCACGTTGACCGACGAGGACATGCGTGACTACGACAGCAATTACAAAATGAATCCCCCGCTGCGCTCGCCCTCCGATCTCGAGGCCATCCTGGCCGCGCTCGCCGACGGTACGGTGGACGCCATCGCCACCGATCACGCTCCCCACGCCGCCCACGAAAAAGAGATGGAATTCGAACGCGCCGCGTTCGGCATCA
>Ga0208827_1000169_pt1 | contig 44038 bp, 45 predicted proteins | sample Sb_taG_5_FD_187709 | JGI IMG/M metagenome (GOLD analysis project Ga0208827, IMG submission 187709) | Peat soil microbial communities from Weissenstadt, Germany - Sb_50d_8_FC metaG (SPAdes) (version 2) | ecosystem: Environmental > Terrestrial > Soil > Wetlands > Peat | place: Germany... | reverse complement strand
TTCGTAGCCGGGACGAGGCTCGCCCTGCAGCACCCAGGCATCGCGCCCGTCGAGCGCTTCGGAGCCGAGCAGCCGGAAGTTGAAGGCATCGGCGATCTCGAGCACAAACTTGCGACCCTCTTCGCGGCTTTTTTCTTCCTTCTCCAGCCGTTTGCGGCGGTCGTTTTCGGATTCGTTCTTGCGTTTGTCGATGATCTTCTGAATCTTATCGTCTTCTTTTCTTGCCTCGTTGGCCGACAGTGTTTTGTCGTCCTTGGCGGTCAAGCGCGCGACGGGCTCTCCATAAATCTCGAGAATCTCCCAGGTCCGGGATTCGATCTTCTTTACCTTGGCAGGTTCCCCGCCATGCCCATCGAGTTTGTGCAGTTCCTCGCGTTCGATGTAGGTGTAGTCACGCAGGCGCTTTTCGTTTTCCAGGTCTTTCTCTTCGGCGCGGCGCAAAAGGTCCCGAATCTGCTCCGGCGGCACGACGCCCGTGGCATCGGGCTTCAGATCAATGGCTTTTACCTCAATGGCTTTTACCTCGATGGCTTTTACCTCGATGGGCCGCGAAACAGGCGTGGCTTGCGTTGCAGTGGGAGTTGAAGTTGAAGCCTGACCGAATACACAGCCCGCCAGCAGAACCATCGCGAAGATGCGCACGGCACAAAAACGCATGACAGACATGGCAAACATCCCCACCAGCATTTCCGAGCAAAGGCAGCTTCCCCTGTGCATGCCTGGGCCCCGGTGGTTAAGGGTTTTTCACCGCGCGCTCCAAACACTCCGCCCGGAACAACCGCCCATCCACCCGATGCAGCCGCTTCGCCTGCGCGCTGGAGATCAGCCGATAATGCGAAATCGTCAGCAGATACTCCGCCACAAACCACACCGGCTTCTCCGTACTCATCCAGTTCAGAGGATCGAAGCGCTTCATCTCGACGGGCCGCGAGAAGGTCCGCAACGTCCGCTCCCCGCGCAGATTGAAATAAAGGTTGAAGTAACTCAAAGCCAGCTCGCGCAGCGACCGGTACACCGGCTCGCGAAACCGGCATCCTGTGAAATTCGATTTCGCCACCGCTCCCCAATGCCCATCCACCTTGTATATGGCAAGCACGTGGTCGGTATCGTGCTCGGCCTCCAGATCAAGAAGCAGCGGAGGATATCCAATGACACGCAGCGCCGCCGCCGCAAACAGCGCCCCCTCGTAGCAATGCGAAGTATTCTCGCGCAGCACCCGTCGCGGAGACCAGGCGCTGTCCTCAAGGTGGTAAGGCATGTCGTCGAGCAAGCGTTGAATGCCGTACGGAGTCTTCAATCCACGCAGCTTGCGAAGCTCGGCAGGGGTCAGGCCCCAGGAGTTAGCGTCGTTCGTCATCCGAAATTTCCCGTAGAGACGCGGCTCGCCGCGTCTCCCGCGGATCGCACAGTCACTTGAAGGTAGCAGGATCGGGCAATGATTGGGAATAGAGGAGCGGGTCCGTACGGGAGTGAACATCAGCGCTGAAAAGTGCTCTTTTGACAGTTGCCCGCGATGCTGTATGCTCCGCCCCGTTACCGCAACAACTCCCCCAGCTCGCGAGGACTTTCAACCAGCACATCCGGAGGCGCCTGCTCCAGCGAATGCGGAGCGAACCCATAGGCTACGCCGCAGGTCCACAACCCGGCGTTGCGGCCGGTCAACACGTCAACGGCGGAGTCGCCAATGATCAGCGCCTCGTCCGCCGCCACGCCAGTTTCCTGCATGATGGTCCGGACGCCCAGCGGATCGGGCTTCTTGGTCGTAAAGCTGTTGCCGCCGTATACACAGACGAAGAAGTCTCCCAGCCCCAGCGCCCGCACAATGTCGCGCGAAGGAACGACCGGCTTGTTCGAGAGCACCGCCATCTGCCGCTGCACTCCATCTAGCTGCACTCCATCTGGCGGCACCCTATTCGACTCCACGCCATTCGACGAATTCGCCAGGCGCGCCAGCACTTCGGGAATCCCTTCATAAACCGTGGTGTGGTCGAGCTTGTGCTGGCGGTAGTAGCCGAGAAAATACTCCATAGCCTTTCGGAGTAATACCTCGTCGTCCGTGTCGCCGAGCGCGCGGCGCACCAGCGTCGGAGCGCCATCTCCCACGTAGCTGGCAATGACGTCGCCATCCAGTTCGGGACGTTCGATATGGCGCAACATTGCATTCACGGAGTGAATCAAATCCAGCCGCGAGTCAATCAGGGTGCCATCGAGGTCAAACACCAGCAAGCGGACGCGGCGCGGATCAAACGGGCGGAGGAAGCGAATCATGGACAGTTCAGGATAACGCAGCTCTCAGCTCTCAGCTCTCAGCTCTCAGAAAAGGCTGGACTTCATGCGAATGGACAGTCAATAGCTTGCCGGATGCTCACGAAAAACCCGCGGGCTCAAGATGAAGAGATTCTCCTGAGAACTGATAGCTGAGAGCTGAGAGCTGATTTACAATGAGGCGGGGCTGGAACTCAGTGGGGTGAAGAACGCAGCATGGCCACGACCAAAGTCGATCCCAAGCTGAACGAAAGCGACATCGCGAAAAAGGGCAAGACCTATCAGGGCCTGACGAGTCAACGGCTGATTGATGCGTATCGCATCATGTTTACCTCGCGGCGCGTGGACGACCGCGAGATCCTGCTCAAGCGCCAGCAAAAGGTCTTCTTCCAGATCTCGGGCGCGGGCCACGAAGCGGTGGGCGTCGCGGCCGCCTTTGTGTTGAAGCCGGGCTACGACTGGTTCTATCCCTACTACCGGGACCGCGCGCTCTGTCTCGCGCTGGGCGCAACTCCTTACGAAATGTTGCTCGGCGCCGTGGGCGCGGCCGACGACCCCAGTTCCGGCGGGCGCCAGATGCCCTCGCATTGGGCCTACAAGCGGCTCAACGTCGTCACGCAATCGTCCGCCACAGGCACCCAGATTCTGCAAGCCGTCGGCTGCGCCGAAGCCGGCCGCTATTTCGCCAAACACCCGAATGCCGCCGGCAAGGCCGACGGCGATTACCGCCAGTTCAAGGACGTCCAGTTTCAGGGCGACGAAATCACCTACGTCTCGCTCGGCGACGGCACCACCAGCGGAGGGGAATTCTGGGAGGCGCTGAACACCGCCTCCAACCGGCGTCTGCCGGTAATTTTTTGCGTCGAAGACAACCAATACGCCATTTCCGTGCCCGTCGAAGTGCAGACCTCGGGTGGCAATATTTCGCGCCTGGTCTCCGGCTTCCCCAACTTCCATTTCGAAGAGATTGACGGGACAGACCCGGTCGTCGCCTATGCGGCTTTCAAGCGTGCGGCCGATTATTGCCGCGCCGGCCACGGTCCGGCGTTTGTCCACGCCCATGTCATCCGTCCTTATTCCCACTCGCTCTCCGACGACGAGCGCCTTTACCGCCCCGACGCCGAGCGCCAGGCCGATGCCGCGCGCGACCCGGTCCACCGGCTGCAGTTGTTCCTGCTGCGGGAGGGAATTCTCGACGAAAAAGGGATCAACAAAATCGAGAAGGAGATCGACGAGCAGATGCAGGCCGACACAGATCGCGCTCTCGAAGCCGCGGTACCACAACCGGAAACGATCTACAACTTCGTGTACTCGCCGGATCTCGATCCCACTTCGGCGGCGTTTGAAACCCATGCCGCGATTGCCGCCCCTGAGACGGCGACGGATGGCAAGCGCTCCGCCGACTCGCAGAACGTCAGCCCGCAAAATAAGGCGACGCCAAATAAGACCATGGCGGACCTCATCAACGCCACCCTGCGCGACGAGATGCGCCGCGATGAGCGCGTCGTCATATTCGGAGAGGATGTAGCCGACGCCAGCCGCGAAGAGTATCTCAAGCAGAAACTGATCAAAGGCAAAGGCGGAGTCTTCAAACTAACCTCTGGCCTGCAACTCGAGTTCGGCTCCGATCGAGTCTTCAATTCTCCGCTGGCCGAAAGCAACATCGTCGGCCGCGCCACCGGCATGGCCACGCGCGGATTGAAGCCGGTGGTGGAAATTCAGTTCTTCGATTACATCTGGCCGGCGATGATGCAGTTGCGCGACGAACTCCCCATCATCCGCTGGCGCTCGAACAACGCCTTCTCGGCGCCGGTGGTCGTCCGCGTAGCGATTGGGGGTTATCTGACGGGCGGCGCGATCTATCACTCGCAGTGCGGCGAGAGCATCTTCACCCATACTCCTGGATTGCGCGTCGTTTTTCCTTCGAACGCACTCGATGCCGCGGGCCTGCTGCGCACCGCCATCCGCTGCGACGACCCGGTCTTGTTCCTGGAACACAAACGCCTCTATCGCGAAACCTACGGACGCGCGCCCTATCCCGGCCCGGACTACATGGTCCCGTTCGGAAAAGCGAAGATCGTGCAGCCCGGGACCGGCCTCACCGTCATCACCTACGGCGCGGTCGTCCCGCGAGCCTTGCAAGCCGCGCAAAAACTCGAGCGCGAGCACCAAGTCAGTGTCGAACTGATCGACCTGCGCTCGTTGAATCCGTTTGACTGGGATGCGATTGCTGCCTCGGTGAAGAAAACCAACCGCGCGCTAATCGCGTACGAAGACTCGCTGAGCTGGGGATACGGCGCCGAAATCGCCGCCCGCATCGCCGACCAACTCTTCCATCATCTCGATGCTCCGGTGAAACGAATCGCGGCGACCGATACGTTCGTCGCCTATCAGCCGATTCTGGAGAATGCCATCCTGCCTCAGGCGAGCGACCTGTTCCGGGCAATGAAAGAGTTGGCGGAATTTTAGAGCGCGTGCGGCGGCCATCTAGCTGCTGAGAATGAGGACGTTTTTCGTTTTCCCGCGAAATGCTTGGTCGAAGGTAACCAGCCTTAAGCCGGAGGTAGCGGCAAAGGCCAGCAAGTACGAGTCGGCCCACTCCTTGGGCGAAGGGCTTCGCCGCCGCGAGTGAGAGCGAAAGGCATGTTCCAGCCCAGTTGGTTCGTCGAGGAACGCAATGCGAGGGTCGTCCAGCCAACGGTCATAAACCTGCCAAGCTTCTGGTTGGGTCATAACCTCCGGACCCATCACAGCTTGTGTAGTAAGCAGCCGCAGAAGGCTGAGTTGGGTGATGCGGCAGAAACAGAGACGCGATTCCTCATCAAGACTCACAAACCAACGCGCAGCAATGGCGTGGTGGAGATGCCGGTCAGACGTGAGGGCAATCCAGACGTTTACATCAGGGAAAAGGAATGATCTCGAAGATCTTGGCATTGTCGAGCGCAACTGTCCCCGGCTGCTTGGAGCGAACCAATGGCAACGAAACCGGCCGACGCCGCCGCGTGGGCTTCAGTTGCAGTTCGATTTCGACTCCGCGGAGAATCAGTTCCTTTACGCTGCGCCCTTCGCCGGCCGCCTTGCTTTTCAGGTCACGATAAAGGGAATCGGGAATGTCCACGGTGGTCCGCATACACTTTTCTACCATATTTATGGCTGAATGGGAAGTCGAGGTAGCAGGCTGTTCTGGAATCCGACGATCATTTTCCTGGACCTGCGATTTCCGGACAAGTACGCGATAGCGCTCGCAAAACAGCGAACATGTTATCTTCAGAGCCGGCCCAAAAGTCGTAACTCCTGCCTCGCAGTCGAATGTAAAACGTGGCGTCCGCAATCAAAATATTGTTAAGGTCGTGCGGCTTGCGAGCCGCATCTTTTATCGCTGAACATGAGGCTTCAAAATTGTCCGAACGGTGCGTCCCTGCTCCAGTTTCCTCGAAGCCGATCCGGTTTGGTGAAATCGTCAAAGTCCCAGAGTGACTGGTCCAAAAGGTGATATGCCACAGTTGAAAGCTCGCGGGCTGATTGTCTGGGATTGAATTCACCGTCGAATTCACCACGGGAGCGTTGTTTGGGATCGCCGGAGCGGCAGGCTGAGCTGGACGCGGCCAGAACTGAACCTGGGACGTTTGGCATTGTGAGGCGACCTGCAGCGCAGCATTCCAGTCCGGGAAGCTCACCGGAAGCTTGGCCTGCAGGTCATTGAACGTTACACGGTCTGTGCTGATCCACTCGGCCGCTTGTGTCGCGGCAACCGATAGCCCATGCGCGATCGCATTCGAAAGAATGCATTCCGTCGTACTGTCGGGAAATTCGACAGTGAATTGCGAGCTGGGAGGGGGATTGTCTTTGTGAAACTCGGCACTATATACAGATAGCAAATACGTCGCGGAAGGTACGGCGTCACTCAGCCTGATCACCGGATCCGGCACGAGCCGGTTCCCGCCCAACCGGCCGCGTACCCCAGAGATCACCATGCTCTGCCAGGCGCCATTTGCGTTCTGCAAGCGCAGACCGGGCGGAACCGTGACCGTCAGCGTTCCATATCCGGCTACCGGAGTCTTGTTGATGGTCAAATCGATTGCGTCGCCGCTGCTGGAGCCGGTGGCGGTAAAGTAAGCTGCAACTTTTCCCTCGCGCATGGCTTCGTAGAGGCTGATCGTCTCGCCCGCCTGGCCAAGGGCTGGGAACGCGGTAAGAGCAATTAACAGCAGTAGATTCAGACCCCGAGCCAAATGATGCTGGCGGATGTTGTTGACAACGGTGCGCACGTGGTGTTCTCCCTTCAGGAGACCAAAGCGAAGACTGCCTAGCGAAGATTGCCTAGCTCTTCTTGGACCGGCTTGAACCGCCCGAACCGCGCCCGCCGAAATTGAATCCCCAGGGGCCGCCGCCAAAACAGAGCAGCCCAAAAGCCATCGCCGCCAGCGCCAACGGAAACTCGTACCCTCCATTGTCCGTCAGCCCGTGCTTAAAATGCACCTTCCAAATGGCCACGCCCATCTCGATCACGAAGGCTAGCGAAAAGAAGCGCGTAAACAATCCCAGTACGATGGCGATGCCGCCGAAGAATTCCGTCCCCGCGGAAAGATACGCCAGCCAGCGCGGAAGGCCGAGCGAACCCACCATATCCATGTGATGATGAAACCCGCCGAACACCTTGTGATAGCCATGCGCGATCATGATCGCGCCCAGAACGAGCCGCATCACGAGCAGTGCCAAGGGCTGCAGCCGGTTGAGGAAATCCACGGTTACCTCCAGAGAGCAGGTCTCAGCTCTCAGCTCTCAGCTCTCAGCTCTCAGCTCTCAGCTCTCAGCTCTCAGAAGAAGCCTGGCCTCGCACTAATCGACGGTCAATAGCTGGAACTGTCTGAATTTATGTTGCAAAGCCATCAATTAACAACAGCAGAAACTCGAAATAGCCATGCGGCTACGTGGGGTGGCTTTTTGGAATGTCTCTTAAAAGTTGCTCTACTACCGTTGACAGATCAGGAGCTTCAAAAACTCGACTCCGCATGGGCTCAAGCCTCTCATGGATTAGTTTGCGAGTTTCCGCCCCGGCCTGAGCAAGCATCCTCTGGTATTCAGACTGCCAAGTTGGAACATGGCGGTTTAGAAGAACCTGATAGATTGCCGATTGAATCAGGAACTCCTCGGCAAAATCCAGAAGCTTCAGGGCGATCTCTTTGTCGGTCAGAGGCATGATGGTCTCACAGTGAGGGATCAACGCGGTATCGGTTTCTGGAGGCTAACAAGGAAGAATGCCGCGCCAGAAATGGCAGTGACCGCGAGAATGCGCAAAATGATTAGATCAATTGCCGGAGCGGGAATCCAGCGGCTTCCATCGCTAGGAGCGTCCCAAACGACAGAGTAAACCGACCGGGAACGAACGATCTTTTCTCCCTGATAGGGGTTGGAGGTTTCACTGCCGACGCTGCTCTGGCTCTCGTAAACGTAGGTAACGCGCCAAGGAATCCATGTACAACAGTAGGCCAGTAGCAGGCAGTAGAGAACGAGAACGATTCGTTGTGATCGGTTCATTCTAAAATGGCATTCCAACTGGTTTCACCTCGTGGTCTCGGGATTGATCCAAACGGAGTTGATGGCCAGCCCCACACCGTGCAGAGTCATCGAAGTGCCAGTCTTTGGGACTGGCTTTGGGCTTCCACGTTCCCGTGCCAGTACCCCAAATTGTATGGATCACTTTTGGAGCTTCGCAATTGTACCCATCGCATCCAATCTCTGTGGAAACAAGAAGGCATTCGTTACGCTCGTATAGGTCCGGTCTATCAGCCGTCTGAAGTTGCTGGACATCTTCTCCTGAATAAGCGCACCCAAGGCCGCAGTCTGGGCATACAAAAACTGCTTTCCGATTCTCCGTGGCTAACGAGCGACGATTCCTGTCTTTTTCTTGCGGGTTGGGACGCGGCAGAAGAATGGCGTGAACGTTTGGACACCCAAGATAGCGTTGCATGTAGGGAGTCATAAGCAAGGAGCGCGGCAATCTTACGCCGCCCCAAGCAGTTCAGCAATCGACCAAACATGGTCGGTTAAGCCAGCTTCCATAGCGGGCGTCACGCGCAGACTGGCGTGAACACGACAGAAGTTGTACCAAGCCACGTATAGGGCAATGGCAGCTTTGTGGTTCTCCAGTTTTTTGCTGTGGGCATTGGTGAGACGAGTAAACCGGCGCAAGTGCATACGAAGGCTTAGGTTCCAGCGCTCCACGAAACTGGTAGATATTTTGCGAGGATCAGGCATTCCGTGGACTTCGGTTGGGACCTGTTTGAGTATGGTGCCGGTGCCATACCAATCGGGGCCAGCATTGGTAGGGGTTTGAAACACCTTGACGAGCTGCGCGTAGTCAGTGCGCGACCAGAGCAAGTCTTCAATGGGTTTGAGATATGCGCCGTAACCATCGGTGGTAAGTTGAAAATAACCGTGAACGCGATCAGCCAACCCGGAAATGAACTGGTAGGCATCCTCAGCACTTCGTTTGCCGATGTGGTACGTAAGAACCATCTTGGTTTCCGCATCCAGCGCAACCCAAAGGTACGAGTGTCCCCACTCTTCGGGATCGTCCTTGCGGAGCCGAGACTCTTTCGTATGGCAAAATCCCCAAACTTCGTCGGCCTGTACGAACTTGGCGGGGATCGCCCGCACACGCGAGTTAAACAAGGCTTGCGCTCGCCCGCCCGCGCTGCCCAGCAGAGACATGATGGTGTTTTTGTCTATGTCCGTGAGGCGCGAAATGGCGCGAATGCTCGTTCCCTCCAGCATCATGGCAAGAACCTTGCTGGCCCGGTCAATGTCGATGTAGTGGCCGCCGGGCGTCTTGACGGGAGTGTTGGCAAAAGTAGCTTTACAGGAATGGCAGCGGTAGCGCTGGACCTTCCGCTTACCGTATGTGCCGAATTTGTACGCGGTATTGTGCTTGCATCTGAGGCAGGTCATGAGGTTTCTCCACTTGCGTTGAGCGGAGAAACCTGCGACCATGAATCGAGGTCTGAGGCACGGGTCACTCCGCGCTTTGGATTAGCCCCGCCTACGGTTCGAGCCGCAGACGGGGCACTGTCTGTTAGCGGTTATGGGTTATCCCGGTGGCACAACGGTAATTTCCACCGTGGGACCTTGAGCAGTGAAGCAAACTACGATCACGATTTTCACTGTGTTCTACCTTTCTCTTGCCGCTCAGTGTTCTCAGCACTGAGCGGTTCGTATTTAGTTTCAAAGTCAATGTTTCTTAATCCCTGGCAGGAATTCTCCGAGTTGCTCTCCATAGCTCGGAACCCACCTATAGCCCTTACGCCCTTCAGCATCTTTCTCAAGCTGTCGCTCTTTGACCATTCGGCTCAGGATCGTCGCTACCGTCGCGTTCTGCGCTTCGAGTCCAATGGTCTGCAAAAACTCCATCACCTCAGCGGTAGTGATATATCCTTTGGCCCCTTTGACCGCTGTAAGGATTGCGTCGGTGAGAGACTGGTCATCCGTGGTTGCATTATCCATAAGCGATTGCAGGATAGAAACCGCTTGGCGAAGTTTCGCACGTTTACGCTCCAAATTCTCAGCCGCAATGTTCGTAGCAGCCAAATCCTTTTGGGCTTTTCGCAGTGCGTCTTCGTAGCTATTCGGCATAAGGCACCTCAACTCAACAAAATTAAGCATAGAGGATATAAATGGAAAAGTCAACAACTATATTCAACAATATATTGAACAAGTGTGATGGGTGGGAGGCGGCACTCTTGGACGCTGAACAGCAAAAAGCAGAGGCAGAGAAACGGGCGGCTCGGATGCGCGCTACCGCTTCAGTGATTCGCAGGATGATCGCAGAGGGTCAACCGTGGCCTGGCGATCAACAATCGGAAGCGGTTTAGCACTTGCAACACGAATTAAGACACTACCCAATAGCTCGGGAGATGCTCCCGACAAACCTGATGACTTAAGATTAAGAGATTACCTGAGACCTGACACCTGAGACTGCCCTAAGATTTTCCTGAGACTAGAGCTGGTCTCATAAATGGCTTTCCGAGCAGGCTGCCCGGCCCTCAGGGGCTAAACAGATTGCTGAAAAACTCGGCTTTGTTCTTGCTTTTGGGTGGCGCAGCAGTTCACCGCTGCGATAACCGGCTCGTTTTCAGCGACGGCTTTAGCCGCTGAGGGCGACTGCGGCGCGCGCCACGAGTTTTTCAGCACTCTGTAAAGCCCGCATTCTATCGGCCCTGAGCGGCACGGCTGAAGCCGTGCCCTGCCCAAAACCATTTATGAGACCAGTTGTAGACCTACCAGGTCGAGTAGGCGGTGCCGTCACTGGCAATCTTGTCGGAACCACTGTGGACGCCGATGATGCCATCCGTGTCCGTTTGTTCGAGCGACAAGATCGCGTCGGCCGGCTCCGTCTGCCAGGTATCGTTGCTGCCCGTGATGTCCTTCGGAATTTCGTCCAGGTACTTTGCCGCCTTCAGTTCCTCCAGCGACCCCGGCGCTTTTTTCTTGTCTTGGGTGTACTGGTAGATGGTCTTATTCAGGGTTTCCAGGTTCTGGCGTAGGTTTTGCTCGCGCGCCCGCGTAATGCTGTGGCTGTAGAGGGGCAGAGCCACACTCAACAGGATCAGAATGATGCTGATCACCACCATCATCTCGATCAACGTGAATCCGCGATTGCGTCCTGTCGGCCTTCCGTTCATCTCCGGACCTTGGTTGCTAATCTAGTGCTTCCAACTCGAATAGGCAGTGCCCTCGGTCGAGATCTCATCGGAACCGCTGTGAACACCGCCGATGCCGGGCTGGGTCGGATCAAACGCCTCTTGCGAGTCTTCCGGCTCCGTCTGCCAGGTATTGCTGCCGGTGATGTCATCCGGGATGAACTTGACGTATCCGGGCACCAGATCGTCCAGCGACATAGGCGCTTTCTTCTTGTCGAGCGAATACTCCTCGATGGCTTTATTGAGCGTCACCAGGTTCTCGTGAAGTTTGGCTTCCCTGGAGCGAGTGATCATCTGGTCGTACCTGGGCAACGCGATGGCCAGCAGGATCAGGACCAGGCTGATGACCACCACCATCTCAATCAGCGTGAAACCCCGATTGTGAACTTTGGGATTGCCAACGTTGGGATTGCGGACCTTGGGACTGCGCGCCTTGGAGCCGAATTTCATCTACCAATCCTTATACTTCGTGCCGTCCAAAGCGAGTTGGTCGGTTTTGCAGTAAACATCGAAAACGTTCTGCCCGCCCCAGGAATCCGAGTCTTTCTCATCCTGCATGGAGCGCATTCCCCATTCCTGTTTGGTGATGGGATCAGGCGGGATGCGGCGGATAAATTTCATTTTCTTTCCGGCAACATCCACCCCTGTGACCAGCGTCTCCAGATCCGGAGGATAGTTTTCGCTTCCCACCTTGGTCTGGAACGCGCCACGATCGGCGGCGTCTTTGTAGCGATCGATGGCGTCGCGGATCATCCACAGGTCTTCCCGCAACTCGTGCTCGCGCTGCCGAATAAGGCTGTTTTTATAGACCGGAAACGCCATCCCCACCAGGATGACCATGATGGCAGTCGCAACGATCAACTCGATCAGGGTAAACCCGTGTTGTTGGCGCCCAACCGCGGACTTCTTTTTCCACGGGTTTATCGACTGGTTCATAAATCAGTTCCCAGTTCTCAGTTCAGCCGCCCGGTTCTCACTGAGAACTGAGGACCGGGAACTGAGAACGGCTTATTGAATCGTAATGGCCGCCTGCGCTCCGCTCAGCCCGATCGGCTGCATCGCCGGGTCCCGTGCTCCGCCCCGAGTGATGGTCAGAGCCGACTGGCCCGCCCCCTTGGCCATGAATGTCAGGGTCAGCACCGCACCCTGTCCCGAGACGCCGCCAGCGCCCGGGGGCCGCGTGGCTGTGACTTGCAGCGTGCCGGTCGCGGGATCATCTTTATGCACTAACGCCACCGCTTGCCCGTCCTGGGAGAGGAATCCGCCGTTCGATACGTTGATCACTTGCACCAGATTCGGATCGTAGCTGAGTTGCACGGGCACGGAGTACACGTTCTGGCCGCCGGAAAGCATGACATTCACCGTGAAGGTCGAGCCCTTGGTCTGGTTCAGTGTGGGCGGATCAAACAGGAAGGTTCCCGTGCCGGCGCCAGCTTGAGTTGGCGGAATCTGGTTCTGCGGAGGCTGGGCTTGCGGAATCCCCTGGGGAGTTGCCGGCGACGGCGCGACGTTTCCCGATGATGAAGCCGGCGGCGGCGCTGTCCTGGTACTGGTCCGCCGCAGCGACAGCGCATTGGCCGTACCCACGTCGATCATATCGGCACCGCTATGCGAAACGTCAAGTCCGCGGACGATGTGCGGAATCAGGATGAACACGATTTCGTTGGTAGAGTGGTCCGAGGTATCCTGCGAAAAGAAATATCTTAGAATCGGGATCGAGGACAGACCCGGGAGCCCGCTCAGAGATTTCGTCCTCGTGTCCTGCATCATGCCGCCCAGCAAGCTGACTTCGCCATCTTTCAGGCGGATTTCGTTCTCGATTTTCCGCTGCCCGATCACCGGTTGGCTGATACCGCCAATGCTCACATAGGAGTCCACGTCCGAGACATCCATTGTCATCTTCAGCGAAACTTCCCGTCCCGCATGCACCCGCGGCGTGATGTCGATGTTCACTCCCACGTCGAGGTATTGAAACTGAGTGTTGACCAGCGGGTTGATACCGACTCCGCCAATTCCCGGCTGGAACGATCCCGTCGCCACGGGCACGCGATCGCCGATCTTCAATGTAGCCTTCTGCCCGTCCAAGGCGCGGATCTGCGGATTCTGGATGACCTTGGTATCGGAGGAGGTCATCAAAGCCGTTGCCGTAGCCTGCGGAATCGTCACCTGGAAGTCAGTGGCATTGAGGTTGTTGAAGGTATTCAGGTTGATGCCGCCCGATGATGGCGTAGGACTTGTGGTCGTGCCGTTTGCGCTGGTGACCGGAGTAACGGTGCTGATATTGGGCTGCAGTGTAACCGAGACGCTGGTCGGAGGGTTGATGCCAAGAGTGTGCGCCTTATCGCGGCTAACCTGCATGACTGCCACTTCGATCAGCACTTCCGGCTTCGCCTTGTCGAGATCGTCCACCAGCTTCTGTGCCAAGGCCATCTGGTCCGGCGTGCCCCGCACCACAATCGCTCCCTGTGAGGGCAATTGCTGAATGCGGCTCACTTCGAGGATGGTGCGCATGGCGTTCACGATGTCCTGCAATTCGGTAGGCTGAGAAAGATTGGAAAGATAAAAAGTCTTGATGACGTTTTGTTCCAGCTCTTTCCGCTTTGCGGGATTGTCTTGCGCAACAAAAATCGTGTTCGCCGTCACCGGACGCCAAAAGGTTTTGGTCTCGAACGAAATGATCTCCAGGGCTTCTTCCAGGGTCACGTTGTTGAGTTCGACGTGCACCTGGCGCGCCGTGTAATCGGGGTCGAAAAGCACGTTGATCCCGGCCAGCTTGCCGACCGTCTCGTAGATCACGTTCGATTTCTCGGTGACCTTGAGCGTGATGGGCACGTTCGAGATCGCGGCCAGTTCCACCGGGCCCTGCGCCGCTTCCAGGCGTTTGCGCAACCCGGTCGGCGCCACCGCCTGGGGCTGCGGGTTCTGCGCCTCCCGAATCATCTGTTGCGTGCGCTTCACCTCCTGCTGCGCGATGAACGAAGAAGGATCGATCTCCAGTCCCTTCTGGAATTCCGCTAGCGCCTCGTCGAGCTTGCCGGCGTCGCGCAAAATCTGCCCGCGATGCACGTGCGACGAAGCCGCCAGGAAGCGGCTCCGCTCGTAGGCAGTGCGATATCTCAGGTCTTTCGGTTTCAGGTTATAGGCCTGCTTGAAATAGTCGAAGGCTTGTTCGTAGTTCTGCCGGGCCTCGGCGTCGGTACCCTTCGCATAGGCCGCTTTGGCAGAATCACCCTTGGCAAAAACAGGAGGCCTCAAACAGAGCAGCAGCAGAACAAAAAGAGTTGAAAGGATCAGACGTCTCATCAAGCAGTCCTCACAAAAATTTTCTCTTGCCCGCAGGCGCACTGGCCATAGCTCACGCGCGCTATGCCTCATCCGCCTACCCGAAGAAAGCTGACCGGCCGGGCATCCCCGGTCGTCACCCGCAAAAAAGTACCGGAAAATCGGATTATAGCATCGCCTCAACTTGTACCCGAAGTGATTGGTACATCGGTGTTTACACTCGTGAGTACGTGGACCGAGGTGCCGGCCGCAGGTCTCAGGTGTCAGGCCCCAGGCAAGGCACAACACGATGCCTTCGAAAGTAGGATGCGCGAAAGTTTTTCCTGAAACCTAAGACGTGAGACCTGAGACCTGACACCTTCCTTCCCGCTTCGTGGTACTTTCTTCTCAACAATGGTTCTCAACCATGGCCAAGCAGACGACCCACCAAACCCAGCCCAATCGGGAGAAGAATCCTCGCCGCCAGCCCAAGGCCTCGGGGGAGAAGGATGCCGCTGTAAACAGGAACGCAAGTCACAACTATTTCTTGCTCGAAAAATTCGAGGCTGGAGTGGTTTTGACCGGAACCGAGGTAAAGTCCGTTCGAACCGGCAAGACCAATCTCAAAGACGCCTACGGCCTAATCAAGGACGGCGAACTCTGGCTCCTAAATTGCCACATCAGCCCCTATGAGCACGGCAACTACGCCAATCATGCCGCCCGCCGCACCCGCAAACTTCTGCTTCACAAAGAAGAAATTCGCAAGCTCATCGGCAAGACCCAGCAGAAGGGACTCACCCTGATCCCCACCCGCATGTATTTCAAAAACGGAAAAATCAAAGTCGAACTAGCGCTCGCCAAAGGCAAACAGATGTGGGACAAGCGCGAAACCGAGCGCCGGCGCACCGCCGACAAGGAAGCACGCGAAGCCATCTCCAGGGGACGAAAACAGGCCTGAAGCATTTTGTGGCATGATTACTCGTTCGACGGGAGGCTCGCTATGCACTACGCCGCGTCCAAGGCTCTTGCCGGAATGTTGTGCATTTGTGCGATCGCTTCGAGCGCATTCTTGCATGCCAAGTGCCCAGTTGATGTAGTCATTGTGAACGGCCGGGTCGAACATGCACCTCCCAATGACAGCGTTCGGGTGCAGCTCATTTATCCGAGACAGAAGATGGGGGAATCGGGCGATGTCACTGTGGAAGGTGGTTCCTTTCGCATTCAGATTCCGTTCTTCACCCAGAGTCGCGCACCTGTACTAATTGGCGAGTTCCTGGAGAAATGCGACCGCAAGCCGAAAGCTATCGTCGTGACCCTAATCGACGCCGATCAGGAGTATGATCGCGTTTCCTTGGATCTGGCCAAGGACTTTAGGATGGCAGATCCCGGCGCCTACGCCTTGCGCTCTGAGATCCTGCTGCACGGTCCGCCGAGTACGCCCCCGATTCGATAGCGGGTCGAGACTCCGGTCGGCTGCTTGTGGCCCGGCGCTGAGTTGCGCGATCTCCCTTCCACCGTGGATACTGAAGACAGTCCATCATGAATACAAATCTCTCTTCCTCCGTTCCGTCTCAACTGGAAACCGATTGCCTGGTCGTAGTGGTCCTTGATAGGAGCGAAAACGATAAGGGCGAAAAAGACCGAGGCGAAAAAGATAAGCCGGCGCCCACGGTCGAATGCGCCGACGCTGCCGTGCGCGAGGCCGCCAAAGACGTGATTTCAAGCGCTGAAGTCACCGGCAAGGCATTCGAAACCACGCTGCTGCATCGTCCGACAGGATTGAAAGCCAAACGCCTGCTCCTCGTCGGCGGCGGCAAGGCCAAGAATTTTTCAGCCGCGGAATTGCGCAAGCTCGCCGGCGCCGCCGTGCGCACTCTGAAAAGCAAGAGTATCCACAGCTTTGCCATGGCTCTCCCTGCAGACGGCGCCGTCGCGGGAATCTCTGGCAGGGTCTCTGCCGATGACGCGGTGCGCGCGATCGTCGAAGGCGCGTTCATCGGCAACTTCGATCCCGGCTACTACAAGAGCGATCGCAAGGATGAGGACAAAGACCAGAAAATCGACGCCGTCACTATCGTGGCGCCAAGCAACGTGCAAGGCGATTTAAAGGCTTTAGAAGGCGCCCTGCAGGCCGGACGCATCGTCGCCGAGTCGCAGAACTTCACTCGCGACCTGGTCAACGAACCCTCCAACCACATGACGCCCACCATACTGGCTGAGCGCGCCAAGAAGATGGCGGCGGAGGTCGGCCTGAAGTGCGAGACCTACGGCGCCGACAAGATCAAAGAACTAAAGATGGGAGCATTCTGGGGAGTGGCCCAGGGATCCGACGAACCTCCCGCGCTGATCGTGCTGCGCTACGAACCTGCGGGCGCGGCCGACAAAGTTCATCTAGGTTTGGTAGGCAAAGGAGTCACCTTCGACACCGGAGGCATCTCCATCAAGCCCGCCGACGGCATGGAGAAGATGAAGTACGACATGGCCGGCGCCGCCACCATGATCGGCGTCATGCGAGCGATCGCGCTGCTGAAGCCCAAGGTGAAGGTCACTGCCATCGTCTGCGCCACCGAAAACATGCCCTCCGGCAAGGCGCAAAAGCCGGGAGACGTGCAGATCGCCATGTCCGGCAAGTCGATAGAAATTATCAACACGGACGCCGAAGGACGCTTAATCCTCGCCGACGGACTCTGCTACGCGCGGCAACTCGGCTGCACGCATTTGGTCGACGCCGCCACCCTGACCGGCGCTGTGGTCGTGGCCCTCGGCTACGTGAACGCCGGCATCTTCGCCAGCGACAACCAGATGTACGAGCGCTTCGCGAATGCCAACCAACAAGCGGGCGAGAAAATGTGGCGCCTTCCGCTCGACGACGAATACAAAGAGATCATCAAATCGAACATCGCCGACATGGTGAATTCCGGCGGACGCTGGGGCGGCGCCATCTCCGCCGCCATGTTCCTCAAAGAATTTGCCGAAGACACACCCTGGATCCACCTCGACATCGCCGGCACGGCCTGGATGGAAGAGAACAAACCGTGGATCGCCAAAGGCCCGTCGGGGATCGCTCTGCGCAGCCTGGTGGAGTTTGTGAAGAGCTACGCGGCGTGATCGCTGGAACTGGCTCCGAAAAGCTGGCCCTGAGCGCGCAAGGTATTGCGCCGTGAGTGATTCAGTGTCGTGTAAGCGTTCATGGTTTCCATCTCACCTCGAACGGACCAGCAGTCGCTCGATTTGGGAACTCTCGTTCGAGGGCGGCCCTGAGCTCTAACGATATGGGTCCAGAATACCAAGGATTACCATTAAGAACTACAAGGTTGACATCGTGTTCGCGGAGCGCTCCCATAACCACTTGCGTTACTTCAGATGGATCATAAGTGGTACGAAACAATGTAGCCGTTGCATCGCGAAACCCGTTTAGGAAATAAACCTCGGGACAGTTGGGCGTCGCATAAATATACTTGCCGTGAGCATGTTCCTTGATAATTGCACTCAGGTCGTCGTAAGTGCGTGCATAGCGTGGGTATACTCGGAGCCCTCCCGCTCGAGGAAGTTCAAGCCTCGCACTTTGCTGGTCAGGACGATACTCCCGGCCCATATTCTCAACGAATCCTGGAGTAACGATTAATGCTATATACAAAATACAAAAGCATAGTGCTCCGGCTAGGGCTAACTTCCGCGGGGCTTGCAGATGGCTGAACACAGCCGCCGCCGATAAAAAGGCGAACGGTACAACATAGCAGTAATAACTGTTTGTAGTGTAAGGAAATTGGATTAAATTGGTGGTCGCGCACACCGACAGGACCAGGTATAACTGTTGCTGTTCGACAACATCTATGCAGCCTCGCAACGACCAGTAAGCGAGAAGTACAACACCAACGACAACTACCAGTGGCAGAAAAGACCAAACAGTTCCCCAAACCACGCTATCCACATAGGTGTGGGCACGAGCAAGAAATAGTACGACTGGTATTCCAGCAAAAAAAAGAACGCCGACGGCCTTTGCGATCCGGGTCCCGGTCATGAAAACCACGAACCCAAGCAGCAGATTGATCGGGATCCCCCGAAACAAATTCATTACCGATGGCGCGGAATTAACGTATTGAAGATGCTCTTCGACCGAACCAGAAACCCCTCGGAAGAGTTGGAGAAAATTTCCAGCCAGAACGTAACGAGTCAGAAAAATGGCGATTGGGAGCACAACTCCAACCGAGAACGGCGTCAACTCCCGAAAGAGGGAAACAAATCTTTGGCCTCTATCTTTGGCACGGTGAAACTCGATCCAAAGTATGGCCGCGGCAACTGCAAGATTAGGCACCCAAAAATAAAGGTAAGTCGCCGGGTTGGCCACTTTCCGCAAAACCAGGAAGACCAGGGCTTCGTACAAAAACACAGTAGCCGTGAGGAAAATTCTAAATAACGCAACCTCACGACGTCTCTCCACCTCTGTTTTAGGGACTACCGCTTCACGAAATAGTAGGAACAATAGTGCGCCGGCAACGAAATAGAGACCGCTAATCTTGAACAGGCACGAGATCCCACCGCACAGTCCTGCCGCTAGCAGCCAACGACGCTTTTGGGTCTCGATGTAGCGCAGCAATGCCGCCAGACCGAAGGTAGCGAAGAACAAGTTGTACCAGGAAGGCATGGCAGCAGAATAGTTGGGAATGCTCCAGGCCACGGCAAGTAAGGTGACGGCTCCCGCCACCGGCATTGAAACAAAACGAAGAGCTGCATAATAAAATGCTGGCACCCAAAGCAGAAAAAACAGAAACAACATATAACGCATGCTTGCCAGGTTCGTTCCAAACAGCCGGAATGCCGCCGCATTCAGGTATGACAAGCCTCCGGTGTAAATCTCAAGGTAGTCTCGATGCGGAAGTTCTCCGTGAAGAACAGCCTCCGCAGATTGTGCCAGAATACCTTCGTCCCACGGGAACCAGCCTCGCTTAAGCCCCTTCGCCGCATACAGAGCGCTCAGCAGAAGCACGGTGGCAAACACAAATTGGCGGATGACGCGCGACTTTACCTCGAGGAAACGCGCTCGCGGGGCAACTGGAGACTGGAGCAACGTGGGTTGCGAAGGAGAAGCGGTCAAAATCTCGGTAGCACCAAGCTTTAAGGATTTCAGGTACTCTCGCAGAACCATGGCCAAGGTATTGGCTATTGATACTGCTGGCTCATGCGTCGATCTTACATGCTGACAACGTGGGCAGCAAGGCGCGCGAGAAGCGGGGCACCCGCGCAATCGCCAGTGCACAACCCGCCATGGCACAAAACCATCGATGATCTGCAGCGCTTTCGCCAACGGTCCCGGGGTAACGGTTGGGCATGCATTGAACAGCACGGTGACACCATCAAACAGCGCATTGCCTGAGCAGGGAATGGCATCGAGCCGATGAGCACCTGGCGCAATTTTACAACATGTCTGTATCTGAACGGCTTACCATAAGGCGCGTCGCGAGATTGTACGGGTTATGTTTCGATTAGCCGACCATCACGCGCGAAATGACAGTCAGAGAAGATAGTTCGCACTGGCAACTGAGAACCGACCACTGGCAACTGCTCTTACTGCTTGTCCACCAGCAGCACTCCGCCCGAAGCGTAGCTCTCCTTGGAAACCTCATGGAACGCGACCATGATCGCTTCGCGGCGCGCACGTTCTCAGTTCCCGGTTCTCAGTTCTCAGAGATCAATCTCGCTGGCAACTGAGAACCGGGAACTGTTCTTACCGCGGATACCCCATATTTGCGGGTGCCCCACTCATTTCCGCACGTTGTGAATGAATGGGTTCTCAGCCCCGCCAAAACTCTGGACAGAACGACGCTCGATTTCCAGCGGCACACAAATGATCGTGTTTTCCACTCTGCACGCGGGTCATTTCCCGGCGGGCGTCTCACTTTTTGGCGGCACAACTGGAGTGATTTGGCGCAGCACGACCACCCACCGGCCGTCGCGCTTCACGCACACATAGGTGTTGCGTGCCTGTCCACTGATCGCGCGGCCGCCAATCTGCGCGCTTGTCCTCTCCACGGTGGTCAACACGGCTGTGTTCCCATAGACGTGGATCGTGCTGTCCGACGCCTCGATGGACTCAAACTTCGTCTTTCCGCTTTCCACGTCCTTTACCGCCTCCGCCTTGCCGACCGCAGTTCCATTCGGACGAATGATGGTAAATTCATCGGCAAAAATCTTGTTGAGCGTCGGAACATCGGCCTTGATCAGAGCCTGATTCAGCGAGTTGCACAAGTCGCGGACTTGCTGCTCTGCCTTGTCCGCTTGTCCCAGCATCGGGACCGGGGCCAAACACAGGATCACAAAAATGACAATTGAGGAGAGTCGCGTCATATCCTATCCTTCCTTTCCAAAGAGAGCGAAAATCGCACGCAAGGCGTATCACTACCCTGCGAGCCACTCATCGAAACCGACGAGCAAAGCCGCCATTTTGGCCCGCGGGTTGCCGCGCGGCAGCAGCAGGCCAACGCGGTTCACCCTCATTTGGCCGTTCCCTTCATTTCGGTCTGCACCAGGTGCAGCTCCGCAGTGCCCGCGTTTTCTACGGCGTGGGACCCCGGCGCGTTCCAGACGGCTGTTCCAGCTTTGACCTCATGTACTGCGGTTTTCCCGTCCGGCAACGTGACTCTGATCTTGCCATCGGTGACGTAATAGACGATGTTCGCCGGATGCGAATGCATTCCCACCTTTTGTCCGGGTGGCAGGTGAACGTCGAGTACACGAACTTGGGCATTGTCGAGAACTACTTTGTGAGTCTCCGCCCCGCCGGCGGCTTTCAGCACGTCTTGTGCAAGAGCCATTGACACCGCCAACCACGAAACGCACGTCAGCAACAGTATTCGGCGCATCCTTACCTCCTAAGCCGGAATTCCCTTTTTGAACTCGAAAACGGAATCATTGTACACCTCTCTCGTCTATTGCTGACTTGGGGAAACGTTTTTTCCTCTCAGCGCCCCCCGCAGTCTGGCGGTCCGCACCAACACGACCGGAATGGCTCCCTTTTGCGCCTGTCCTTTGCATGGCGTTGACCGATCATACGATCACTTACATTATCTTCAAAAAGGAAATGTGGGCTTACTGCTTGTCCACCAGCAGCACTCCGCCCGAAGCGTAGCTCTCCTTGGAAACTTCGTGGAACGCGATCATGATCGCTTCGCGGCGCGCACCGGCCTCTTCCACCATCGTGTCGGTAATGCGCTGCGCAATCTTGCGCTTCTGATCGGCCGTGCGGCCTTGGAGCATAGTGACTTGAATAAGAGGCATAGGAACTCCAGTTCTCAGCCGTCAGCAAACGATCAGCGCTGGCTTCGTGAATGCCTTTCTATACGGGAGGCATATACCTCAGGGGCTAAAGCCCGCATTTTTACGGGCTCTAAACGGCACGGCTGAAGCCGTGCCCTTCCCAAAACCTCATTTATTAAAACCAGCTCAGTGCGCGCAGCAGCTACTGACGACTGATAGCTGGTAGCTTACTGCGCCAATTCGTAACCCGCAAAAAAGAAGCTCAACTCGAAGCGCGCCGTTTCATCCGCGTCGGAGCCGTGAATCGCGTTGTGTTCAATGTCGCTGGCCCATTTCTTGCGGATGGTGCCCTCTTCGGCACTGGCTGGATTGGTTGCGCCCATCAGTTTGCGCAGATCGGCGATGGCGTTTTCCTTTTCCAGCGCCAGCACCACGATCGGTCCACTCGACATGAAAGTGGTCAGCGAGTGGTAAAACGGGCGGCTGGCATGGACGGCATAGAACTGCTCCGCCTGGTGCTGGGAGATTTCCAGCATCTTCATGGCCAGAATGCGGAAGCCATTCTTCTCAAACTGTTCGATGATGTCTCCGACCGCGTTCTTCTTCACCGCGTCGGGTTTGATGATGGTCAGTGTGCGTTGCAAGGTTTTCATAAGTCAGGTGTCAGGTGTCTGCCTTTTGGCTCTTAGCTCTTGGCTTTTAGCTACAACGCATCCACGGATACTTGGAAGAGCCAAAATCTAAGGGCCAAGATCCAAAAGCCGATTGCTCCTACACTTTCACTCCCAGCGCGGCCGCGAGCGTTTCGCCGATGTCGGCCGGCGATTTCGCGACCTTGAGGCCAGCCTTTTCCATGGCGGCAATCTTTTCGGCCGCGGTGCCCTTGCCGCCGGAGATGATCGCGCCGGCGTGGCCCATGCGGCGTCCGGGAGGCGCTGTTTGTCCGGCGATGAAGCCAACCACCGGCTTCTTCATGTGCATCCTGATGAACTCGGCGGCGATCTCCTCCGCGTTGCCACCGATTTCCCCGATCATGACCACGGCTTCGGTCTGCGGATCGCGGTTAAACAGATCGAGCGCGTCGACAAAATTCGTGCCGATAATCGGATCGCCGCCAATGCCGATCGCCGTCGATTGCCCGATTCCGCGCTGGGTCAACTGATGCACCGCTTCGTAGGTCAGCGTCCCGGAGCGCGACACGATGCCGACATTGCCCTCTTTGTGGATCGACGCCGGCATGATGCCGATCTTGCATTTGCCGGGTGAGATGATGCCCGGGCAGTTCGGCCCGATCAGGCGGGAGCGCCGGTTCTGCAGAAACTCCCAGGCGCGCACCATATCCAGCGTCGGAATGCCCTCGGTGATGCAGACAATGAGTTCGATTTCCGCGTCGGCCGCTTCCATAATGGCGTCGGCGGCGTACGGCGGCGGCACAAAAATGACCGTGGCATTCGCGCCCGTCTTGTCCACCGCTTCCTGAACGGTATTGAAGATCGGCCAGCCCTCGTGTGTCGTCCCGCCCTTGCCGGGCGTGACGCCGCCCATAATCTGCGTGCCGTACGCCGCGCAAGCCTTCGCGTGGAAAGTGCCTTCACGGCCCGTCAGACCTTGTACAACTAATCGAGTTCTTTTATCAGCCAGGATTGCCATAATTGCTCACTTTCGAAAAAATCGCTATTCGCTATTCGCTGTTCGCTATTCGCGCTTAAGCTGCGCTCTTCGCCGCGGCTACTACTTTATCGGCCGCATCCTTCATTGTTTCTGCGACCGTGAAGTTCAGCCCCGATTCCATCAGGATTTTCTTGCCTTCCTCAACATTGGTGCCTTCCAGTCGCAAGACCACCGGCAGTTGGATATGCGTCTTCTTCGCCGCTTCGACCACCCCGGTAGCCAGCATATCCACGCGCAGAATGCCCCCAAAGATATTGATCAGCACGGCGCGCACACTCTTGTCGCTCAGCAGAATTTCAAACGCATGCGCTACCTGGTCCGCGCTTGCGCTGCCACCCACATCGAGGAAGTTAGCCGGCATGCCGCCCGCATATTTGATGATGTCCATCGTGGCCATCGCCAGGCCGGCTCCATTCACCATGCAGCCTACGCTGCCGTCGAGCTTGATGTAGTTGAGGTTGTATTTCGAGGCTTCCACTTCCAGCGCATCTTCCTCGCTGAAGTCCCGCAATTCGCGGAGGTCCGGATGCCGAAAGAGCGCGTTATCGTCAAAGGTCAACTTGGCGTCGAGAGCGAACAATCGCCCATCCGTACAACTGATGAACGGATTGATCTCCACCAATGAAGCGTCCGTTGCCAGGAACGCGCGGTAAAGTCCGGTCAGGAGCTTTACTGCAGGATTGATCTGCTGCGGCTTCAACCCCAAGCTAAACGCGATCTTGCGGGCCTGAAAAGGCTCCAGTCCCATGCCCGGATCGACGTACTGTTTCAGGATCGCTTCCGGCCTCTCGGCCGCCACCTGCTCAATATCCATGCCGCCCGCGGCAGATGCCATAAACACCGGCTTGCCCTCGCCGCGATCCACCAGAATGCCGAGGTAAAGTTCCTTCTCGATGGGCAACGTCTCTTCGATCAGCAACCGATGCACGATGCGCCCTTCCGGTCCGGTCTGGTGCGTGACCAGTTTCATGCCCAGCATCTTGCCGGCGATTTCGACCGCCTCTTCCACCGATTTGGCAATCTTCACTCCACCGCCTTTGCCGCGTCCGCCAGCGTGGATCTGCGCCTTCACCACAACTCCCGTCGCGCCGGAGCGGAACAGTTCCTTCGCGGCCGCCTCAGCTTCTTCAGGCGTCGCCGCCATCGTGCCCCGGGGCACGGATACGTCATACTTCTTCAGAATTCCTTTTGCCTGGTACTCATGAATTTTCATAATGATTCCAAATTGGTCGTTGGTCGTCAGTCGTCGGTCGTTCGCGATGACCAACTGCGACGACGGTCTTTCACCGATAGGACTCCGCTTGCAGCCTCAGACACCTTGCAGCAGACCCATGATTCTATAGAAGGCGGAACGATTGGCGCAAACGCCGCGCGTCACTCACGGTCGCTCCAAGAACCTAGAGTTGGTTTTGTAAATGCCTTTCAGTTCGGGAGGCACGTGCCTCAGGGACTGAAGCCCGCATTCTTCCAGACCCTGAACGGCACGGCTGAAGCCGTGCCCTTCTCAAAACCAAGACCGATGTATGAAACTGGCTCTACTCACTTCCGCTCGGTGTGGGAGTGCGAAAGGCCGGAAGAAACTAGCCCCAGGAATGCGGGCAAGAGTCCCAGCCTACTTCCCACCTACCGACTGCAGGCAGCGGCCGTAAAGTTCCAGCAAATGGGCGGCGTAATCCTCGGGCTTGTCGGTCGCAGCGGTGCCCTGGAAGCCGACTGCGGCCCCGGTGGTCTTGCCGTAGCCGGTGGTCATGGCGATGAATTTCATGAGGTCGAGCGCGATGTCTTCGTTGCGGCGGGAGCCCAGGGGAAGAACGGGCATTTCCATGATGAAAACTCCTGGTTGAAGGGTGCAGTCCGCCGGTTTTCCCGGCCTGCCGCGATCATAGCAGAACGATCGCTGAATCAACTTCGCTGGGGGGATACGATGTGGGTAGGCTCGCTCGCCGCGCTCCAGACATTCAGCGAGGGCCAGCGGTCGTGTAGAATAACCGTTTGAATATGGACTTGTCCGCCATCCAGCAAGCCTTACGCGAGCGCAACATTGACGCGTGGCTTTTCTACGATCATCACCATCGCGACCCGATCGCGTACCGCGTTCTCGGGCTGCCGGATGGGCTCATGGTCACGCGGCGCTGGTACTACCTGATCCCCGCCCAAGGCGAACCCGTCAAACTGGTCCACAAGATCGAGTCGGGACACCTGGATACCTTGCCCGGCGCGAAGAAAAAGTACGCCGGATGGCAGGAACTGTTCGACGGCTTGAAGCAGATGCTGGCCGCGCATCGCGATGTGGCTATGCAATATTCGCCCAACAACTTTGTCTTCACCATTTCCATGGTGGACGCGGGAACGGCGGACCTGATCCGTGGGCTGGGCAAGAACATAATCAGCGCGGCGGACCTGATCGCGCAGTTTGAAGCGACCTTGACGGACGAACAGATCAAGTCGCACTTCGCGGCGCGCGATGTGATTGACGCGGTCACCGCCGAGGCCTTCAAAGAAATTGGACGGCGCGTGCGCAACGGCGGCACGCGCGAACATGAAATTCAGCAATTTTTCATGGAAGCATTCCAGCGCGAGAACATGGTGACCGACGATCCGCCGATCGTGGCCGTGAACGCCAACAGCGGCAACCCGCACTACGAGCCGAGCGCAAGCCGTCCGGCGCCGATTCATGAAGGGGACTTGGTTCTGCTGGACGTGTGGGCAAAGAAGAATACACCGGGCGCGGTTTACTACGACATCACGTGGATGGGGATTGTAGGAAAGGCTCCGTCAGACAGGCAGGGCGAAATTTTCAAGATTGTGAGCGAGGCGCGGGATATCGGCGTGAAGACGGTGCAGGATGCGGTTTCTGCCCACCGGCCGATCGCGGGATGGGAAGTGGATCACGCGGTGCGCGCTCACATCAAGCAAGCGAAATATGGAGAGTACTTCATCCACCGCACCGGCCACTCGATTTCGACCGAGGTACATGCCAATGGCGCGAACATGGATGATCTGGAAATTCACGACGAGCGGCGCATTCTGCCCAATTCCTGCTTCTCTATCGAGCCCGGAATCTACCTGCCCGAGTTCGGCGTGCGCTCGGAAGTGAACGTGCTGGTACGGCCGGGAAGCGCCGAGGTCACTGGTAAAATCCAACGAGAGATCGTGACCATCTGAATGGCCAAGCCGACAACAGATAAATCAAAAAATGCGCTGCCAGCGACTCCGCCGGAGTATCCGCTGACGACCATGGCGGTGGTTGCGCCGCTGGTGGGCTGGCTGATTCCGGGCGGCGGACATATTCTGCTGAAGCGCTATGGGCGCGGCATTCTGCTGCTGGTGTCGGTGGTCGCGATGTTCCTGATTGGGTTGGGCATGCAGGGGCGGATTTACAAGCCGAACAGCGGAGACATCCTCGACATACTCGGCTTCGTGGGCGACGTGGGCTCGGGAGCGCTCTATTTTCTGGCGCGCATCATGGACTGGGGCAACGTGATGGCAGCGAATGCCGCCGCGGATTACGGCAAGACATTCCTGATCGTCGCCGGCCTGCTGAACTTCATCGCGGCGGCGGATGCGCATCACATTGCGCTGGGGAAGAAGCCGTGAACATCAATTTGTCGCACTTCTCGGCTGCGGTGGTGTTCGCGCTGTTCGCGTCGGTGGTCTTCGGCATCACACAGCGCAATTCGACGATGGAGCAGGTGCGCTACGGTCTCTACTGCTTCGCCCTATTCGTGGGTGGAGTCTTTCTGGCGGGATGGGTGATGGCGCTGATCAGACGGTAGCTGGCGACCTCTGCGATGGCCTTACACCACAATCGCTTTACACCACGCTCGCCGTCTCCTGTTTAAGCTTCTCCGCCTGATAGTGCGTGGTCAGCGCGTCGATAATCGGTTGCAGCTTCCCGTCCATCACTTGCTCTAGCTGGTGAATCGTGAAGCCGATGCGATGATCCGTGAGCCGGTTCTGCGGAAAATTGTAGGTGCGGATTTTCTCCGATCGGTCGCCCGAGCCCACCATCTGCTTGCGTTCTTTCGCCAGCGCGTCCTGCTGCTTCTGCATCTCGACTTCGTACAGCCGCGAACGCAGCACGCGCATGCCTTTTTCGCGGTTCTTGATCTGCGACTTCTCGTCCTGACAACTCACCACCGTGTTCGTCGGAATGTGCGTGATCCGCACCGCCGAATAGGTCGTATTCACCGACTGTCCGCCCGGCCCCGACGAACAGAACGTATCGATGCGCAGATCCTTGGCTTCGATCTTGACGTCGACTTCTTCCGCTTCCGGCAGGACTGCCACTGTGATCGCCGACGTATGTACTCGCCCTTGCTGCTCGGTCGCCGGCACGCGCTGCACGCGATGCACGCCACTCTCATACTTCAGGCGCGAATACACCCGGTCGCCCTCGATCAGCGCAATCACTTCCTTCAACCCGCCCACGCCCGACTCCGATGTGGAGAGCACTTCCACCTTCCATTTCTGCGTCTCGGCATAACGGTTGTACATGCGGAAGACCTCCGCCACGAACAACGTGGCCTCATCGCCGCCCGTGCCGGCGCGAATTTCGAGGACCACGTTCTTCTCGTCGTTCGGATCCTTCGGCAACAATAGAACCTTGAGTTCTTCCTCGACAATCATGATGCGCGCGTCCAGCTTCGTTAGTTCTTCTTCCGCGTAGGCTCGCATCTCCGGATCTTTTTCGTCGGCGAGAACGGTCTTGCTTTCGGCGATGCCCCGCTTCAGGTCTTTGAATTCGCGGTATTTTTCGACAATGGGCGCAATTTCAGCGTGCGCCTTGGCAGTCTTCTGGTATTTCGCCGAGTCGTTAGTGATCTCCGGCGACAACAGCGCTTGCGTCAGTTCTTCGTAGCGAATTTCGATTTGGTCTAAGCGTTCAAACATGATTTTCAATCCGTAGAGACGGGGCTTGCCCCGTCTCACTCTGCGCTGGGAGACGCGGCGAGCCGCGTCTCTACTGTAATGATTTCAGGTGGAATGAGAAAGAAAACAAGAGTTCGCGGCGGGCACCGCTAGGCAATCACCAACTCGCCGCCGTGCGTCTTTTCCAACTTCATGGCCTCATCCAGCGCGACGATTGCGCACTCGACCTCGCTGTCATCCGGAGGCTGAGTCGTGATTCGCTGCAGCCAGAGTCCCGGCGCCGTCATCAGCGCGAACAGCGAGCCGCGATGCTTGGCGGCAAAGCGGATAATCTCGTAGGAAACTCCCGCTATCACGGGTAGGAGCGCTATACGAATACCGAATCGAGCCCAGAAAGTGTGCACGGGAACCGCCATGTACACGAGCATCGAGATGATCATCACCGTCATCAGGAAGCTGGTTCCGCAACGCGGATGATACGTCGAATACTTCTGCACCGCTCCGGTTTCGAGCGGATCGCCATTCTCGAACGCAAACACCGTCTTGTGCTCGGCCCCGTGGTACTCGTACACGCGCCGAATGTCCTTCCACAGCGAAACGCCCCACACAAACAGCAGGAACATCGCGATCCGGATCAGCCCATCAACCAGGTTAAACACGAACTGCTGCCCGAACACCGGATTCACCTTTTTCAGTTCCGTCGTAGCCAGCAGCGGCAGGTACTTATACATGAAGATGAAGAAGGCGATGGAGAAAACCACATTCACTGCCGCCATCCAGCCGGTGATTTCAAACTTCTTGCCCGGATCTCGATTGCTATGATCTTCGCTGCGATCCTCACTGCCAAGACCGCCGTTGCCCGGATCGGCGTTTATCTCTTCCAGCGCCGCATTGGCGGAAAACTTCAGTGCGCGGAATCCCAGCGTCATCGCGTGCCCCAGCGTCATCACCCCGCGCACCACCGGCCAGCCCATCCATTTATGCTGTTCGGAAGGCCGCTCCAGCGGCTCGCTGTACGTAACAATCTCGCCCGACGATTTGCGCACGGCAATGCCCCAGGCGTGCGGCGAACGCATCATCACTCCTTCCAGCACCGCCTGCCCGCCGACGAGCGTTTCCTCGCCGCTTTCGAGAGCTGGCAGCAACTGCACCGCCGCCAAAAAACGCAAAATTCGCCGCCAAGGTCGCATAGGCATTGGATGTTACTTCTCGGAGGGAAGACTCCAACTCCAATGCCTAGAGTACCACAGATCACGAAAATATCGAGCATCGCGAAGTCGAGCATCAAAACCATATCTCCTTAGTATTCAGTATTTTAACTAGAACTATAATTCGGCAGTAGGAACCCATCCGGTGGCCGTGATCCCAGTGGTCGGCCGTGGAATCCAATGGACAATGCTGCACTTCGCCCAGACCTGCGACGCCATCGCCGCAACCACCAAGAAGTTGGAGAAAACGGCGCTGGTCGCTACGTACTTGCAATCGTTATTACGAACGATGCCGCTGAGCGAGGCCGCGACCGCCTCCATTTTTCTTTCCGGCCGGCCTTTTCCTGCATACGAAGAAGCCACTTTGCAGGTTGGCGGAGCAGTGCTTTGGCGCGTTATCAGCCGCCTCTCGGGAAAGTCCGAGCCCGAACTGACCGAAATTTATCGCAGGCATGGCGATGCCGGATCGGTCGCAGCCGAGGCCCTTCCCGCAAAGCCGGATTCTGGCCTCTCGCTCGCCGAAGTGCAGCGAGCATTTTCCGGGATCGCTTCAGCCCGTGGGCCCGCCGCCAAAGCTTCTCTTCTGCGTTCGCTTCTTGAGCGCGCCACCCCGCTCGAAGCCAAGTACATCGTGAAAATTATCAGCGGAGACCTGCGCATCGGTCTGAAAGAAAGTCTCGTGGAAGAAGCCATCGCTCGTGCTTTCGAAGCGCCCCTCGACGTTGTCAAGCGCGCCAACATGTTGCTCGGCGATCTGGGCGAAACTCTGCGCCTGGCCTCCGCGGGAAAGTTGGCCGACGCACATCTTCGCCTCTTCCATCCCATCGACTTCATGCTGGCGAGCCCGGTCGAATCTTCCAGTGAGGCGCTTAGCTATTTTCAGAGCGCGTCGGTTGAAGACAAGTACGACGGCATCCGCGCCCAGGCTCACATCAGCGGTGGAGAAGTGCGCATCTTTTCGCGCACCCGCGATGAAATTACCGAGTCCTTCCCCGAATTGCCCATGGCCCTCGCCGGCCTGTCCAAAGACGCAATTCTCGACGGCGAAATCGCGGCCTGGAACTCCGGTGAGGCCCGAGCCCTTCCCTTCAGCACGCTCCAACAGCGCCTCGGCCGGAAAAAAGTCAGCGCCAAACTGATGGGTGAAGTCCCAGTCGCTTATCTCGTGTTCGACATTCTCTACGCGGATGGTGAACTCCTCCTAGACCGTCCACTACGCGACCGCGCAAAAGTTCTAGACCAACTTATGAAGCCCGAGGAGATGTCTGTTCCCGACACAGCTCACGTAGGGACAGACGCCCCTTCGGCAAGCTCAGGGCAGGCGCTCGTCTGTCCAACCGAGCGAAGCTCGGCACCCGCCGCCGCGCCGTCGCAATCTCTCTTCGCCTTCGCAGCTCCCGATCTTCCCGTCGCGACAATTCTCCGCGCGCCGGTAGCAGCAGCGAGTTCTCCCGACGATCTCGAAACTCTCTTCACCGCCGCGCGAAATCGAGGCAACGAAGGCCTGATGATCAAGGATCTCGATTCGCTCTACACTCCCGGCCGGCGCGGCAAATCATGGCTCAAGATGAAGCGAGAACTCGCCACGCTCGATGTAGTTGTGACCGCCGTCGAGTACGGACACGGCAAGCGCATCGGAGTGCTCAGCGACTACACCTTCGCGGTGTGGGATGGCGAACGTCTGGTAAACATCGGCAAGGCGTATTCCGGGCTCACCGATGCGGAGATCGCTGAAATGACGCAATGGTTTCTGGCTCACGAGATCAGCGAACAAGGATTAAGGCTGGAAGTGGAGCCGAAGATTGTTCTAGAGGTTGCCTTCAACAACATGATGCGCTCCACGCGCCACGAGAGTGGCTACGCCTTGAGGTTTCCGCGCATCGTGCGCCTGCGTCCGGACAAACCTCCGGAAGATGCCGACACCATCGAGACGGTCAGAGACATTTACGAGCGGCAACACTCGGGGTGATTATCAAGGCGAGATCGACCACTAAACATTGTCAGTGGGCGTGGTCGTGCTCGGAATGATCGTGCTCGTGTATTTCATCCGGTACCGCGATCACGCATGCATGGGCCGTCTCGCACACCACGTGTTCCAACTGGATCGTCGTATGGTGGATGCCAAACCCGCGCCCGAGTTGCTCGTTGATCTCTCGCAGAATCGTATCGCTCTCCGAGGTCGCCATGTCCGCGATCTTCACATGCGCCGAGAGCGCGTGGTTTTCCGACCCAATGCTCCACACATGCAGATCATGCACATCGCTCACGCCCGCGATCTTTCGCATCGCCGATTCCACCGCGTCCAGGCTCATCCCGCGCGGCGTGCCCTCCAGCAGAATATTCAGCGTCTCGCGCACGATTCCGATGCTCGACCACAAAATCAGTGCGCCGATCCCGAACGACAGTGCCGCGTCGATCCAGTATTGTCCCGTCCACAGGATGACAAAACCTCCCACAATCACGGCCGCGGTGGAAAGCGTGTCGCCCACCTCATGCAGTAACGCGCTCCGTACATTGACATCCCGCCCCGAACGCCACAGCAGCAGAGCAATCACGCCGTTCATCACCACGCCCGCCGCTGCCACCCAAATCATCACCGCGGCGCCGACATGCTCGGGATGCTGCAGTCGCCGGACCGCCTCGTAGAAAATAACAAACGACACCACCACCAGCGACAGCGCATTCACCAGCGCCGCCAGCACTCCGGCGCGCCGGTATCCATAAGTTTTGGTCGCGCTCGGCGGCCGGCCTTCCAGAAAAACCGCCACTAGCGACAACAGCAGCGCCAGAAAGTCGGAGAGGTTATGTCCCGCCTCGGAAAGCAACGCCAGCGAATGCGCGCGGATGCCGGCAACCACCAGGAGGACGACATAAAGCATGGTGACGGCCAGCGAGATGCGAAGCACCCGCCCCGTCCCATGAGAATGCGCGTGTGCGCCATGCGCGTGCATGTGACTAGGATAGCGCAAGCCCGCTCGTGTGGGGATGGGGCTCTGCCCCGTCCAAACCGAGCACAGCTCGGCCACTGTGAGCAGGCAAAGCTTTCAGCCCCAGTCGGTGGCGCAAACTCAGCCGGCCGCGTTATCCTTCTTCCCATACCAGGAGAACAAAATGAAGAAAACTCTCGTACTCCCGTCCTTGCTGTTACTAGCCGCCGCGGCCATTGCACAGACAGCGCCCGCCCAAATCAAGAACCCCGTCAGCAGCGCGCTCCGCGACACCCTGCCCAGCCGCCAGAAAAATACCATCGCAGCCGTCGAAGCCATGCCTGCCGACAAATTCAACTACAAACCGACCCCCGAGCAAATGACATTCGGCCACCTCGTCGCCCACATGGTCGTGGCAAATGACACGTTTTGCAGCAAGGTAGCCGACGTCCCCGCTCCCAAGGTCGAAGAAGCGAAAGAAACGGACGCCAAAGACAAGCTTGTCGCCGCGCTCAAGGCCTCATTCGATTTCTGCGCCGACGCGCTCGCAAAAATGGACGATTCGAAACTGGGAGAAACAACCGAGCTCTTCGGAAGCCAAACTTCGCACGCCTCGGCTGGCATTCGCCTTGCCGGCAGTTGGGCTGACCACTACGCCGAGGCGGCAATGTATCTGCGCCTGAACGGAATATTGCCGCCGACCGCGAAGAAGTAGCGTCTGACTAGGATGTGGAGGGACGGGCGTCTCGCCCGTCCCGTGCCGCAGCCAACCATCTGATTACTCACCCTTCAACGAACGACTTTAACCTGGACAGTGCCTGATCCCACTGCTCGGAGACGAAATCTAGATATTCCTTGATTCCTGCAATCGGCTGCGGATCGAATTCAAACAGGTTCTCGCGGCCCGAACGGACGCTGTGCACAATTCCAGCACTCTCCAGCACTCGAAGATGCTTGGTGATCGCCTGCCGGGTCAGCTCGGAACCGTGCGTTAGCTGAGAGATCGAATAAGGCTGCCTACGACAGAGCTTCGCAACCAGCGCCAGCCGCGTCTCGTCGCCCAGCGCGGCAAATACGGGTGCGCGAGCCTGTCGTTTGACGGCCGCGCTGCTACGACGTTTGTGCAACATGGTTCTCGATGTTCTTCATTTGCTGTGTCCAACCGCCATCATTCATGCGGAATGCTTCGAGGCGGCGGTCGCTGGGGATCTTGTCGAAGCCGGACTCCGTGAGCACAAGCAGTGTGCCGCTCGCGGTCTTCTCCAGCCTGAATTCCACGAGCGTAGGCGTCTCCATCGAATAATCCTTTTTCGGGTCAATGGCATATGGATGCCAGGTAAAAGAAAAGAGCCGTTCGGGCTCCATGGTCTGCACGACGGCCTCCCATTTGACGTGCTCGTAGCCCGGATAGGTAATATGGCCATGCGACGCCTGACCCGGTACGAAGGGGCCGTCCAGTTTCACGCGAAACCACTCGCCAAATTCACGGTAATCCGTCAAAGCACGCCAGACCCGCGAAACCGGCGCCTTGAGCTCAATGCGCTTCTCAATACGGTCATTCATCTTACGCAACCTCCAGGTTGCATATTACTTCGCGCAGCCCGAAAACGCAACCCAATAGTTGCCCTTTCTATTAGGCCTCCCTGGCGGTCAAGTCTCGGTTGTTTACGCATCATTTACCGATCGGACTCGGCAATCTAGCCAACCAACTCCTCCAACTCCTCTTCCCCAATCACGCTCACCCCCAACTCCCGAGCTTTGTCCAGCTTCGATCCCGCGTCGCTTCCCGCCACCACATAATCCGTCTTCTTGCTCACCGAGCCTGAAACGCGGCCGCCCGCATCTTCAATCATCTTCTTCGCTTCGTCCCGCGTGTGGCGCGCAAGCGTGCCCGTCAGCACAAACGTCTTCCCCGACAGCTTCGTGCCTTTTTCTTTCTTCTGGCCGGTGAATGTCAGTCCCGCCCTGCGCAGGTCGCTCACCAGTTTGCGATTATGTTCATCGGCGAAAAATTCCACGATGCTCTCCGCGATCCGCGGCCCTACTTCGTTCACTTCCTCAAGTTCCTCCGCACTCGCCTTCATGATCGCGTCCAGCGCCCCAAAGTGCTCCGCCAGAAACTGCGCTGTGCGCTCGCCCACAAACCGTATCCCGAGGCCATAAATCACGCGCTCGAGCGGCAGCTTCTTTGAGGCATCGATTTCGGCCAGCACGTTCTCCGCCGATTTTTCACCCATGCGCTCCAGCTGCAGCAGGCCGTCTTTCGTCAGCTTGTACAAATCTGCAACATTCTTCACCAGGCCGCGTTCCGTGAGCTGATTCACCAGCGCCTCGCCCAGTCCGTCGATATCCATCACGTGGCGCGAAGCAAAATGCAGAATCGTCCCCTGCAGCTTCGCCGGACAATTCGCATTCACGCAGCGGTGGTCCACCTCGCCCGGCGTTCGCACCACATTGCCGCCGCACACCGGACAGTGCTCGGGCATTTCGAACTGCTTGTGGCCGCGAGGATGCTCTTTATCGTCATCATTGACGACCTTCACCACTTTTGGAATCACATCGCCGCCGCGCTCGACCTCGACCCAGTCGCCGATCTTCACGCCCAGCCGCTCGATCTCATCCATGTTGTGCAGCGTCGCGCGCGAAACCGTCGTGCCACCAATCGGAACCGGCTTCAGCCATGCCACCGGCGTCAGCTTTCCCGTGCGGCCCACCTGGGGCACGATATTTTCAATCTGTGTCACCGCTCCGCGCGCCGCGTACTTGTAAGCTATCGCCCATCGCGGAGCCTTTCCCGTGAAGCCCAACTCGCGCTGCCACGCCGTCCGGTCAACCTTGACGACGATCCCGTCAATTTCGTAAGGCAGCGATTCGCGCTTGGCCTCCCAGCTCTGAATAAATTTCCAGACCTCCTCCAGATTCTTCGCTAGCTTGCGATTGGGATTCACCTTGAACCCCGCCAGCTCCATCGCATCCATCGCTTTCGATTGGCGATCGAAATAAGTTTGCCCATCCTTCAACAGCATGTATGCGAAGAAGTCCATGCGGCGCTGCGCGGTAATCGAGGGCTCGAGTTGCCGCACCGTCCCCGCCGTAAAGTTGCGCGGATTCGCAAAGGTCGCGAGTCCCTGCCGCTCGCGTTCTTCATTCAACTTACGGAAAGCCGCAAGCGGCATCAGCATTTCGCCGCGCACTTCGAAATCGGCGGGAATGCCGGCTTTCTTCAACTTGTCTTTCGAGATCGACAGAGGAATGGAACGCACCGTCCGCACATTCAAGGTCACGTCTTCGCCTACGTTGCCATCGCCGCGGGTGATGCCACGTTCCAGACGGCCGTCGCTGTAGACCAGCGCCAGCGACATGCCATCCAGTTTCAACTCGCACATGTATTCGAGGTCGGTCCGCCCGCTGAGCTCATGCACCCGCCGCTCCCAATCGCGCAGCTCCTCTTCGGAGTAAGCGTTGTCGAGGGAGAGCATCGGAGAGGAATGCTTAGCCTTGACGAATCCCTCGCGCGGCTTGCCGCCCACGCGCTGCGTCGGCGAGTCTGGCGTCACCAGCGCCGGATGCTCCGCCTCGAGCCGCTTGAGCTCGTTCATTAGCGCGTCGAAGTCGGCATCCGAGATCTCCGGATCGTCCAGCACGTAATAGCGATACTCGTGGTGCCGAATCTTCTCGCGCAGAGCTTCGATTTTTTTCTCGATGGCCGGGCTGGACATGACTGGGGAATTATAGTGCGGGGAGTTGTGAGCGCAGCGATCTCAGATGCTCAGAACGGGCTTGCCTTCTTGTTCCCGGCGCTTCGACTCCTCTCGGAGCGCCTGTCTGACATTCATCACCACGACGCCAACAGTGATGAGAATCGCCCCAATCACGAGCATCAGCAGCGGACCAACACCACCACGTTGGACGTAAGAAGATGTACCCCAGAATAGAAAAACACAGCCCACAGCTATCTGTAGCGCTGAATGAAGCATGCGGTTTCTCCTTGAACAGAGACGATGCTGTCCTCGTATCGCAACGCAGCTAGTTTTTTTTCGCCTTCCGAATCCGTCCGCGCCCAACCGCGCCGCGGCCCACGCTCGACGGAGGCTTCGGCATCCCTTCCACCAATTCCTTGAGCACGATCGCGTTATTGCGCTCAACGTTGCGAGACGCATACAACAGCGTGACTGGCCGCTTGCCTTCCGCGAGACGATGCAACTTCTCCACCGCCGCGGAACTTTTGGCATTTGCCAATTCCTTGAGGTAGCGCTTGCGAAATATCTGCCAGCCCTCAGGATTCGCATGGAACCACTGCCGCAGCTCGTTCGAAGGCGCCAGGTCGCGCAGCCAGAACTTGATCGCCGCGCCTTCTTTCGTGAGCCCGCGCGGCCATAAACGATCCACCAGCACGCGCACTCCGTCCGAAGGAGAAGCAGCCTCGTAAACGCGTTTGACGACAACGCCCATCACTCCCGTATTATCCTACCTTTGAGCCCGGTTTTGCTGCCGACGCCGCAATCATCATGAACTTCCTGAACTGGCATTCTCCGTGCCTTCGTGCCTCGGTGGCGATCCTCGCGCTTCTCGCGCTGGCCGGCTGCGATGTCGAGCGGCGCAAGTCCGACGCTGAACTCGGCCTCAACCCGCAGCAGGCCGAAGGCAGAAAACTCTACGACAACTATTGCGCCCGGTGCCATGAGCCGTACTCGTCGCGCGGCAAGAAAGGCCCGGGTCTGAAGGGCGTCTTCAAGCAGCAGTACCTGTCCCTGAGCGGACTGCCCGCCAACGACGACCGCATGACCGACATCATCAAGTATGGCCGGGCCAAAATGGAAGGCTTCAACCAAGTCATGACCGACCAGCAGATCAAAGACCTGCTGGCCTATCTGCGCACGCTCTAGCCGGTGTGGAATTGGGAGTCGACCGTCCCTTGCGAGGGCTAGTATAATTGCCAGCGTTCGCTCCCAACCGTCGGCGTTGACTGACGGTTTGCGGCCTTCATAACTCAATGGACAAGGAGATGCTGCTATGTTTGTTCGCGTTGTCGAAGTCAAGACGAAGCCCGGAAAAGCCAAAGAGGTTTGTGGCACACTGCACGAGAAAATATTCTCTACGTTGAAGGCGAAGTCAGGCTTTGTGGATGAGATCGTCCTCGTGTCGGATGCAGAAGGCATCCTGGCGCTCAGCTTCTGGAAAACGAAAGAGGACGCCGAACGTTACACCCATGCGGATTACGCCAAGGTCAGCGAGTTGATTCAGCACCTGGTGCATAGCAAGCCCACGGTGCACGCCTACGACGTGGAGACCTCTACCTGCCACAAGATCACAAAAGGCCAGGCGGCTTGAGGAAGCAGTTCCGCATACATCCTTAAGACCGGGAGCGAATGGCGGCGATAAATTCGGGGGCATGAGAACCATTTTTCCCATGCCCCTGTACTTGCCTTACGCAACTGTAGTGCTGGACCAGATATGCTGAACCCAGAGATTCTGGACCAGGCAGTATCCGCGTGGCCGGACGCTGCGACCGCTCACGATACCAGACAAGACCTACTAGACAAGACCTACTAGACAAGGCCTACTAGAGAAGACCAGGCAAGTTCCTTGATCACCGACTGCCACGTCCATATCCAACCGTTCGAACTCCTGCTGAGCCCGCCGGCCCTCGAACTGATGAAAAACCGTCAGCCCGATTTCGATCGGGTCTTGGAGTTCACCCGCTCGCCCAAGGCCTTTTTGAAATACATGGACGAGGTCGGGCTGGATCGTGCAGTGCTGATCAATGCGGCCGCGCCCGATGTCACCGGCTTCCCACCCGGACTCAACGCCATGGCCGCAAACTATGCCAAGGCGAACCCGAAGCGGCTCCTCTCATGTGGCAGCTTCCATCCGCGGTACTCCACCAACGCCATGGCGGACATCGATGAGATCGTCCGGCTGGGTTTGCGGCTGATCAAGATCCATCCGCCGCATCAACTCTTCTACCCCAACGACTACCTCAATGGTATGAAAGAGCTGGAGTTGTTGTATCGTGCAGCGCAGAACAACGGCATTCCGGTTATGTTTCACACCGGCACCTCAATCTTTCCCGGCGCGCGCAACAAGTACGGGGACCCGATCTACATCGACGATGTAGCGGTTGATTTTCCGGACTTGAAGATTGTGCTTGCCCATGGAGGCCGGCCTCTCTGGATGAGCACCGCCTTCTTCCTGGTACGCCGCCATGCCAATGTTTATCTGGACATCAGTAGCATTCCGCCGGCGCAGCTGCTCCAGTACTTTCCACGTCTGGCAGAGATCTCCCACAAAACGCTCTTCGGTAGTGACTGGCCTGGCCCCGGCGTGCGCGACCTCAAGCAAGCGCTCGACTCCTTCCGCGCATTGCCATTGTCGGCGGAGATAAAACAGCGCATTCTCAGCCAAGTGGCGCTCACCGTCTGGCCGGATTGAGGGCAAGAGGACCGCTCAGGAAAGCTGCTTGCCGTTTCCCTGAGAGCAAGCGTAGACTACTTGCCGAAGTAAGTTGGAAATTTAGGTTGATATCTTCCACCGCTTTGCGGCTGGCACACATTTCAATTCGTCAGAGCGTTGCAATGGCCGCAGAGGTGATTGCAATCACGGATAACAGTGATTGCGGTCACAGACTTGTTGCAGATGGCCCAAGCAAAATTCGGGCTGCTTTTTTTTGGATCAGGTTTCACAAACCAGCTTTTGGATGATGAGGAAGGGGTTCCCGGCAGCGGCTAAATGGATCTACCTGGGAACGGCATCTGAAGCCGACCCCTTCAAAACCTATTTTCGAAACACGCTGTAGGAACCTCGCTTAATTTTCCGATTAAGAAACGCTGGGTACATATGAGGCGTGGAAGTACCTGGCTACCACCAGCATTAGGAGGCCACACATGGCATCAGATCAAGCCAAGGTCGCACCTTGGCCCGCGGTTCCAACAGCGAAACCCGAAGAGGTGTACGCAGGCCTAAGCGACCAAGCCAAGGCGTATCCGCTCTTCTTGGAGTCGATCCTGCGCCAGGAACACAACTTCGAAAAACCGGAAGCGCTTTCCCGCCTTCGTGTGCTGGATTGCACGACCCGCATGATGATTGGCCACTGGTGCTCCTCGCAGCTGGCCGAACTGGGGGCAGAGGTCATTCAGGTCGAGCCTCCGGGGGGTGACCCGCTGCGCAAGCTCACGCCCTTCGGCCGGGAAGAGTACATGTTCGAGGACAAGGAGACGGGAGAGAAAGTTGGCGGACAGTTCCTGCACGAGATGCGCAACAAATCCTCCATCACTCTAAACGTGGAGAGCGAAGAAGGGCGGCGGATTCTTAAGGACCTGGTGGTCCATGCCGACGTCATCATCGAGAATGCACCGCCCGGTCAATGGGACGAGTGGGGAATCGGCTATCGCCAGCTAAAAGAGATCAATCCGCGGCTGATCTATTGCTGGGTTGGCCAACGCGGACAATGGGGCCCGGCCAAGGACAAACCAGGAATGCTGGACCCAGTGGCCCAGGCAGCCTGCGGGTTTGTCCACGGCACCGGCGATCCCAAGGAGTTCGGAGGACAGCCTACACGCTCCGCTCTATGGGTGGCCGACCACGTGGGCGGGAGTGCAGCGGCCATGGGCATTCTGTCTGCTCTCGTCTATCGCGATGGCGTTTCCGGCGAAGGTCAGTTCGTCGAAGCTACGTCGGCCGAGGCCATCATCCGCATCCTCGATTACAGCTGGGCGTGGTATTCGATGGACGGCAGCATCCGTCCGCGCTACGGCAACTGGGACTTGGCCATCAACATTTACGCCGTGAACCCGTGCAAGGACGGCTACATGATGGTAGGAGGCGGTCACGACCGCCTCTGGTACCGCATCTGGCGCGTGGTGGGTGACGAATATCCCGCGGTGGAGGAAGAGATCCTCGGCGACATGCGTCTCCGGGAAGTCGCAGACCGTCTGGCCCACGACCAGCAGGTGAAGACCTACACCCTGCTGGGCGAATGGCTCAAAGACAACCCTCGCAGCGACGCCGAGCGTAAGCTCTCCAAGCAGCAAGTGGCGTCCGGCGGCGTGCTGTATGTCAACGAGGTGGCGGAATACCCGCACTTCAAGTATCGCGGACACGTGGCCGAATACGAGTCGCCGCACTACGGGAAGATCCTCTATGGCACCACTCCCTACCTCCAGGAGAAGACTCCTGGACGGCTAAAATGGCTGGGCCGCCCGACCGGCTACGACAACCAGGATGTATTTCGGCGGCTACTTGGTTTCACGCACGACGATTTCGAGCGGCTACAGAAAGCCCACGTCATTTGACGCAGGAGGAATGTGATGGCTACGCAACCCACTACCAAGCCCCAGTCGTTTGAGGAGTATTGCCGGACGACCTTCGATCCCAAGAAGGAATTTTCCAAACCCGAAGTGTTGAAGGGCGTCCGCGTGTTGTCTTGTACCCAGTACATTTTGGGTCCCTCCGCCGCTGCCTATCTAGGCGAACTTGGCGCCGAAGTCATCAAGATCGAGGCGGTCCGGCGTGGCGAGGCCATGCGTCACACCACTCCGTTTAACGAACCCTTCCTCTATCCCCTTTCCAAGTGGGTGCCGGAGCGCGGCACGGGGCTGGGCTTTGTGGGCGCGAACACGAACGAGTACTTCACCTCGATCGACTTCCACCGCCCCGAAGGACAAGATCTGGTCAAGAAACTGGCCGCCAAGTCCGACGTGTTCGTGGAAAACTACCGCCCCGGCACCTTTGATCGTTGGGGCATTGGTTACCGTCAACTCAAAGAGATCAATCCGCGGCTGATCTACTGCTGGCTGGGTGGTTTCGGCGGTTGGGGGCCGGGACGTGTCCGCGCTTCCTACGACATTCTGGGACAGTCGCAGGGCGGGAACTTTGGCATGACCGGCAAGCAAGAGTTCATGGGCGGCGCGCCGGCGAAGCACACGATCTGGCTCGCCGACTATTGGGGCGGCATGATGGGCGCCACGCAGGTGTTAGCGGCGCTCTACTGGCGCGATCATGTCTCGGGCGAGGGCACGTTTATCGAGTACTCGCAGGTGCATGGCGTCACCCGCCAACTGGAGTATGCCCTGCCGCTCTACGGCAAGCACGGTATCACCCGTGAGCGCTGGGGCAACTGGGATACGCAACTGTGCGTGCATGGCATCATCAAGTGCGGCAAGTCCTCCTACCCCAAGTCCGAGAACCCCCAGGAACTGGAAGAAGGCTACATCCTAATCAGCGCGTACGAGGACACGGACTTCGCCCGCCTGTGCAAGGCGATTGGCGACACTACCCTGGCCACGAAGTACGCGAAGAAGGACATCCGCATTAAACCCCAGAGCCAGATGGAGATTTATCCGGTTCTGGAAAAGTGGGCGGCCGACAAGACGAAGGAACAGGTAGCCGCGATCATGGACACGAACAACATCATCAACCAGCCGGTGTGGAACGCGAAAGAGGTCGCCAACCACCCGCACTGGCAAGAGCGCGGATCCGTTCGCTGGCTGGATGACCCGACCTATGGAGAACTGTTGCACCAGGGGCCGGCGTACAAGATGTCGGCAACGCCGGCCCGCCTGAAGTGGGCGCTGAAGCCGGTGGGCGCCGACAACGAGCGCATCTTCAGCGAGTTGGCCGGGTTGACGCCCGCGGATATCAAGCGGCTGGAAGATCAAGAGACTATTTGATGGAGGAGATGAACGATGCTGCTCACATGCTCGAAGTGTAATACCAAGAATTTCCTTGATCCTTATCCTTTCTGGAACTTTAAGGGCACGACTAAGTGCGCCGGGTGCGGTACGATCTGGCAGATTGAAACCGTGGGAGGGGCGTGCGTGACCGGGCCCAAGGAAGGCACGGGTACGGCTGACCTGTTGCCCGGCTTCGCCGAGAAGCCGGACAATTCTCCTATTTCCGGTCCGGGACTGACCCGTTCCGCGCCGCGCGCCCGCAAGGATGCGGTTTGTAAACCCATCGCCATGGAACGTAACGTAAGAGGCAAGATCCTCAGCGGTCATCCGCTGAAGAAGGAAGACCTTATCGGCAGCAAACCGAAATTCATCGTTGCCGGAGCTCGGTGAAAGGATTAACTGGAGGCAAGAATGGCTAACTACAACACTGAATGCCTGTGCGTTCGCTGCAAGCATTTGCGTCCCGCGCTCGATCCCAACATTCAAAAGGCCTACCTCGGCAAGTGTGTGAAGCGCGAATGGCCGTTCACATTGTCGATCACACTGCAAGGCTGGACGGAGTGTGACGTCTTCGAGGACAGCGGCAAGACGTATGTGCCACCCGAACCGGTGGCCGCCAAGGCCGCAGTCGCAGCCAGCGGCCCTGCCCGTGCCAAGCGAGTGGAGTTCTACTATAGCTCCGCGCAGAAGCCGGGCGAGATGTTTCCGTGCGACATCAAGCGAGCCCTGCAACTGGTAAAGGATCTCCAGGGTGCGGGGGTGGATTCGAAGGCCGTCGACGTTGCCGGCGTCAAGGACCGGTTTCCCATCTATCACAAATCGGTCAGCGGCCCGGATGCGACAGTACGCCCCGTCTTCGGCGCCAAAGGCGCATTGGTAGAGGACTTTGGAACCACTGTCCCCGCAGTGCTGGTATTCGAAGGCGACCGCTATCCCGTAATGGTTTTCCCACGGACCGATGCCAAGCGCGGTACGATCCGCGTGGAGCAGGCTCTGGAGGATCTGGTCGCCGAGACTGCCGCAACCCCGGTAGCCAAGTAAGTGGTATAAGGAGAATTCCAAGATGGCTGAGTACCTACCTCCACGCGAGTTCTGGCCGAAACGCGTCTACACCCTGCCGGAGTTCGCGACCTATGCTCCAAGGTTCAACTCGACCGAAGAACTGCTCGGCAAAGCCGTCGCAGCCGGTCGGGGCGATCGCACCGCTGTGCTCTTCGAAGACCAACGAATTACCTACGGCCAGCTTCTCGCTCAAGCCAGCAAGTTCGCCAGCGCGCTCCGCGAACTAGGAGTGCAGGAAGGCGACCGCGTCGTACTGCGGACACCGAACATACCGCCAGCTCTGGTCGCTAACTTCGCGATCCTTAAGTTGGGAGCGGTCTGCACTCCCACGTCACCCCTCTTCTCGCGCCACGAGATCGCGCACGTAGCCAACGACTCGGAGGCGGTCGCCATCATCGTCAGCGCTGCGCTTCTGGGCGAAGTCGAAGGTGCGAGAGAGAACTTTCAGACGATCAAGCACATCATCGTCGTCGGGGGCGATGTCGCCGAGGTGAAGGCCAAGGGATTTCTCCCTTACGGCGAACTGGTGCAGTCCGGCAATCCGAACATCGATCCAGTGCTCCGCAACCGCGAAGACGTGGGTCTGCTGATGTACACTTCGGGCACAACTGGACGCCCGAAAGGGACCGTCCACTTTGTGGAGGAACTGCTGATCGTGCCCGACGGCTTCGGGAAGTATGGCTGGCGAGTCACGGAAAACGACGTTGTCGGCGGGTCCGCTCCCCTGGCGTTTGGGGCGGGCTACTCCAGTTATGCGACCATTCCCTTCCGTTTTGGTGCGGCGGCTTCGCTCATCGCCAAGTTCGAGCCGGAGAAGATGTTCGACACCATACAGAAGCATCGCGTCTCGATCTTGACTCTTGCCCCCACCGCTTACCGCAAGATGTTGCAGGTACCGGACGCGAAAACCAAGTTTGATCTCAGCAGCCTGCGCGTCTGCACCGGCGGCGGCGAGAGCCTGACTGCCCCGACCTATCACGCGTGGAAAGAGAAGTTTGGGCTGGAGATCTTCGAGGGGCTGGGCACGACGGAGATGATGTACGTTTTCGCCTCGAACGTGGTCAGCCGTAAGGTCAAGGCGGGCTCCTTCGGCCAGGCCGTACCGGGCTACCAGTTGAAGGTTATCGACGAAGAGGGGAAGCCAGCCG
>Ga0208827_1000167_pt1 | contig 44823 bp, 42 predicted proteins | sample Sb_taG_5_FD_187709 | JGI IMG/M metagenome (GOLD analysis project Ga0208827, IMG submission 187709) | Peat soil microbial communities from Weissenstadt, Germany - Sb_50d_8_FC metaG (SPAdes) (version 2) | ecosystem: Environmental > Terrestrial > Soil > Wetlands > Peat | place: Germany... | reverse complement strand
TCACGCTGCGAAACGTTGCGAGAGCCTTCGCAATCACAGCTTTCGAAATTCCATAATTCGCCGCCAGCGCCGCCGCTGCCGTTGCATTCCAGACGTTGTATTCTCCGCCGAGCGGGAATTCGAAGTTTGCCCAGGCCTTTCCAGCGCGCAGTACCGACCAGGTAGTTCGGTCCTCATTCTGTTTTATGTTTGCGATTCTCCAGTCAGCGCGATCCGAATCGCCGTAACGTTCGACGGGACAGAAGGCTTTCTTCAGGCAGCGGTCCAGGCTCGCACCCCGGCTCTCGCCCGAGCTCTCCCCCGGATCAAAGCCGACGATCCGCCCGCGTCGCGGAACCAGGTTCACGAGGCGCTTGAAGGCCGTCTCTACGGCGTCCAGATCCTTGTAGATATCCGCGTGGTCGAATTCAACCGAGGTGAGAATCACGGAATCCGGAAAGTAGTGCAGAAACTTCGGACCTTTATCGAAAAATGCCGTGTCATACTCGTCGCCTTCTAAAATAAAGTGCTTGCCTTCGCCCAGCCCAAAACTGCGGCCGAAATTCTCCGCAATGCCGCCCACGAGGAACGAAGGCTTGAGGCCGGCGGTTTCGAAGATCCATGCCAGCATCGCCGTGGTAGTGGTTTTGCCGTGCGTCCCGGCAACCACCAGCACGTTCTTTCCGACCAGAAACTCATCATGCAGAATCTGCGGCAGCGAGCAGAAGGGAATGCGATCGTCGAGCAAGCGCTCCAGTTCCGCGTTTCCGCGAGAGAGCGCGTTGCCTACGACCACCAGATCGGGACGGGGATTCAGGTTCGCCTCGGCAAAGGGCTGCGCGACGGGGATGCCCAAGGATTCCAGAAACGTCGACATTGGCGGATACGCCGCCGCATCCGAGCCGGTGACGCGAAAAGCTCGCTCTTGCAGCATACCGGCCAGCGAAGCCATCGCCGTCCCGCAAATGCCGATCAGATGAATGTGCTTGGGCTTACCCATTAAAGATCACTCATTAAGGATCAATCGAGATTGCTCGCTTTGCCGTCGCCGATTCCAGAATCCGCAGCTTCACTTCCGCACCCACTTCGAGCCGGGCTTTTGCCCCGATGGGCAGTGTGATGTTCGCGCGTGACACATGTCCCGACCGCAAGCCAAACGCCACCGGAATTCCCAGATCGCCGACCACACGCAGCACAACCTCTTCGAGCGTGTAATCTTGATCCGGACTCTGCCGGCAATCCAGCATTTCGCCGAAGACAATGCCGCGCACATCCTTCAGCTTGCCTGCCAGTTTCAGTTGCATCAGCATGCGGTCGATCTGGTAAGGCTTGGTCGCGACGTCTTCGAGGAAAAGAATCGTTTCCGCGGTTCGAATCTCGTGCTGCGTGCCCAGCGACGCCACCAGCATCGAGAGGCACCCGCCATAGAGGATTCCCTCCCGCTGGCCCGCCAACAGCGGTTTCGCTCCTGAGCTTTCGCCAATCTCCCACTCTTCCGCGCCGCCCACCGCGTTCTGCCACGAATCCAGATCCACGCCGTCGGCAAGGGCAAAATCCTTGGCCACCATCGGGCCGTGGAAGGTCACGAAGTTCGCCGAGTCCGAGACGCAGCACAGCAGCGTCGTAATATCACTGTAGCCCACCAGAATTTTGGGATGCGAAACGATCTTAGTCGGGTCGAGGATCAGCGGCAGATAGTTCGATCCATATCCTCCTCGCGCACAAACAATCGCGCGGATATCGTCGCGCACGAACATGTCTTCCAGTTCTCGTGCCCGGCGCTCCGCCGAGCCGGCAAAGTAGAGATCGCGTTCCAGGATCGACTCGAAATAAAACGGCTCATATCCGGCGCGGCGAAGACCGTCGCAGCCCGCCTCCAGCATTTCGCGCTTCAGGTTCGACGCGGGGGCAACGATTCCCACCTTGTCGCCCGGACGGAGCGCGCGCGGCTTGATTCGCGGGTTTGGGGAAGCGGAAATCATGTCAATACTTGTCATCCCGAGCGAAGCGAGGGATCTGCGCGTCGCAAAATGCAGATCCCTCGCTTCGCTCGGGATGACAATTCAAATAGGGTGTCCCTCGTGCGCCACTCCGGCGGGACGACTCTCATCACGTTCGATCTTAAATGAAGAATTCTCCGCGGCAGACGAGAGTCGCCGGACCCCGCAAATAAACTTGATCCTCCCAGCGCACTGTCTGCGCGCCTCCCGGCGCAATCACCGTCACCGGCGAAGCGACCCGACCGCTTGCAATCGCAGCTACCGCCGATGCGCACGATCCCGTACCGGAAGACTCGGTCTCTCCCACGCCCCGTTCAAACAGCCTGATCTCGATTTCATCCGCGCCTTCTTTCGCACTTTTGTTCGCGCCTTCTTTCGCACTTTTATTCGCGCCCGTATTCGTATGGCGCGCCACCACGTACTCCACATTCGTGCCGTGCGGAAACTGCGGCTGCTTTCCGATCAGCGCCGCCTGCCTCTGCCATCCATCCTGAAAGTTCTCCACGAAGATTACGTAATGCGGATTCCCCATCGAAACTTTCATCCCCACCGCCCGCACCGACATCGTCTCAATCGACAATTCGCCGCCGACCTCCGGCTGGCCCATCTCCGCTTCGAACTCAAAGGTGGAGCCTTGCCGCCCGTCTTGCGGACCGACGAGCCGGCACTTCTTCAGGCCGGCGCCGGTGCGAACTACAACTTCTGTTTTGCCCGCTCGCGAACAAATTTCCGCCGCCACACAGCGCGTGCCGTTGCCGGAGATTTCCGCCTCCGAGCCATCTGCGTTAAACAGGCGCAGCCTCGCGTCAGCGTCCGCATCAGGGAACAGCCATTCCACGCCGTCGGCGCCCACTCCGCGATGGCGATCGCACAAGCGGTGGCTGAGCGCACTCAGGTCGCCGAAGGCGTACGTACCTTCCACTATGAGAAAATCGTTGCCACAAGCGGAGGCTTTTGTAAAAGGAATTTTCGCGTTCTGATAGCCCTGTTTCCGCGGTCGGCTCATTCGTGTTCCGTAGCGCCGAGTGATGTCACGCTGCTAAACGCGGTCGATTCGTGCAAGCGGGTGGAAAACACACTCTGCTCTTCATGCTCGCAAGCCACCGAGAAAACCATGCGAAAATCTGGGTCCGCGGACGCGATGTGCACGCTGTGCATAGTGAGTAGCTCCGAGTCCAGGAGGTGGTTCACTTCCCGCAACATCGCATCCACGTTGCGGCCCGTCACTTGGTAGGTGGTAACAAACGTTTTCAGCGAGAACGCGCGTTCCATTCGCCCCAGCAGCACCAGCGCAATCAGAATCATGACCGTGGCAAAGCACGCCGTCAGGTACAGGCCGCCGCCCGCCGCCATTCCCACCGACGCCACCACAAACAGAGTGGCCGCCGTCGTCAGCCCGGTCACCGACGCCTTCGCGTGCAGAATCGAGCCTGCGCCGATAAAGCCTATACCCGGGATGATCTGTGCCGCGATCCGTGCGCTGTCCGTCGGCGTGCCCGCGAGTTGCGCCGATAGAACCGTGAACATTGCCGCGCCAAAACAGATGAACATGTTCGTGCGCAGCCCCGCCGGCTTGTGCCGCAGTTGCCGTTCCAGGCCGATGATGCCGCCCAGTATCGCCGCCAGCAGCAACCGCGCCAGCGTGGAACTCAGCACCACGCCCAGTTCATTCCGCAGCAGTTGGATGATTTGATGGATTGGGTTCATAGCAGCACCCGGCCTCGGCTCCCTGGCCCGCAAAACGCACGGTCTGGGGACCACGGAGCGGATTCTATCACCGCCATCAGGCGCTTTCCGTGTCGCTGGGCGGGAGGGGTTAACGCGATTGATTCGGGGCGCTCCGCGCCGCGTAGATGCGCGCATGGGGCTGCCCGGTGGCGTGAATTTCGATCTGCACGGTAAGATGAGTCAGATTCGCGCCTTGGTCCACCGCATCGCCATCAAAGGCAATCACAAAATCCACGTAGCGCGGCGGATCGGCCAGGGCGCGCTCCCAGAGGCCTTCGGGGTCCGACGGCCGCTTCCACACACGGTGATTTTCGTTATTCACCACCTGACGCAACGGAATCCCCGCCTGCTCCATGACGCCCACATGTTCGCTGATATCCATCAGAAAGCGCGAGTTCCTCGGTAATCGAGCAAGCACGCGCTGCACCGCGGAATTCAAGGGATTGCGGATCACCCAGTTCCTCCGCGCTTCTGCCAAGCATTGAGGCTCCGCCTTCCACACCGACGCATAGCTGCCCACCACCAGCGCCAGTATCACGGCGACCATCTTCCCTCCATGCCGTCCGCCCGTGCCCAGTAGAAAGACGGACGCCGCCAGCACTCCGGTCGAAACCGCGAACATCGGCAGCAACTGGAGTCCGTAGCGCTGGTTGAAGGTGGCAAATGGCCACCAGGTGTAGACATGAAGCGGCACCGAGCCGTACGCAATCGAAAATGAATAGAACACCAGCGGAACCCACAACAACAGCAGCGACGCCGATTGCGCCCGCAGTTTCCAGGCTCCGATTACGAGCGCCAGAAACGCTGCCGCCAGCCAGAACCGACCCCAGTTCCCGTTCGCCATATTCAACTGCGCCGATTTCAAAAAATAGAGGGTCGCGACTCCGGCGTGGTGGAGAGCCGGATTCGGCGCACCTACGCGCTGCTCAATCGCTTTCGCCGAGTATGGACCGTTCGCGAAGTCCAGCGCGTTCCCATACACCACTCCGTTGTAAGCCAGCCACAGGACCGGAACCACCGCAATCCCCAACAGGAACTTCGCTGCAACCCGGCGCAAGGTCCGATCGTCGAAGGTGTGATGGTCGACGGTGCGATTGTCGAAAGTGCGATTCTGCCATCTCCGGAGCGCGATGACGGCGACCGCCGCTCCCATCACACCCGCCAGAAACCATCCGTCGTAACGCGTGAGCTCCGCACCCGCCAGACACCAGGCGCAGCGCGTCAGCGTGTGCGCGAGGCCTGGGTCGTCCCTACGGGACTTCGATAATTTTTGCCGCCCTACCCCGCGCTGAAGCGCAGGGCTAAGTTGGTTCGCCCCTCCGGGGCTGGATTCTCGTCCATCGGGGCTGGATTCTCGTCCATTAGCGTTGTCATTTTTTCGCCTGTCATGTTCCTTCAGCGCGCGTTCCTTCAGCGCGCGGAGAAATTCCGCGAAGTACGCAACGGACCAGATAAACAGCGCCAGGTAAACCGACTCCGTCATGGCCGTTGCCTGCATGTAGATCAGGTTCGGATTGGCTCCATAAGCGAATGCCGCGGCCCATGCGCCCACGCTAGCCGCCGGTTTCGTGCCAGGTTCCTGGCCCGCTTCCTTGGAAAGATCGGCTTGTAGCATGCCGCGCACCAGGCGAAATATTCCCACCACTCCGAACACGTAGGCGATCATCGAAGGGATGGAACCGCCGGTTCCGTTCTGCCACATCGCCTTCGACCAAATGAACGGGATCATCAACAGATGAGGCAGGGGCAACCACACCGTGCCCAATTGCAGCAGGCCGGGAGTCTCGGAATCGAACACGCGCCGCGCAATATTAATGTGCGCGATCGCGTCGCCATAGAGCAGAAGGTCGCTGTGTCGAACGTAGTAAAAAAAGGAAAACAGCGAAACGAGGACAGCGATCCCGGCCACGCGGGGCGCGCTGAAGTCGGGAACGGCGGCTGTCTTTGTCGTCACTCTGTCGTCACTCTGTAGTCACTCTACGCCCGCTGTCCATTCGGTAATGGATAAACCGCTAGTGGTCCCCTGTTCATTCGCGGCATACATCTGAGTTGTCATCTTGAGCGAAGAGAAAGACCTGCGCATTTGTTTGTAGCGCCGGAATACATTAGGTCCTTCGCTTCGCTCAGGATGACACTGTTTTATTGACGCCACGAAAATTGCGGGACACACGAACCAAGCCTATTCCAAGTGCGTCAGTTCGCGGAATACCTGAAAGCGCGCGTCGATTTCTCCGCGCGTAAGATTCTGCAGCCGCTCCGTCCCGAAGCGTTCCACGGCAAACGATCCCATCACTCCGCCATAAAACAAGGCGCGCTTCAGCACCTCGCGATTGATCTCGCCCTGGGACGCGATGTAACCCATGAATCCGCCGGCAAACGAATCGCCGGCTCCGGTCGGGTCTTTTACTTCTTCAATCGGCAACGCCGGCGCGCGAAAAGGATGCGATCCGATGCCGAAGGCTCCCTCGCGGAAAAAGATGGTCGCTCCGTACTCGCCATGCTTCACCACCAGCGCGTTCGGTCCCATGGCAAGAACTTTTCTCGCCGCGCGCGGAAGATTCTTCTCCCGCGCCAGCATCTTAGTCTCGGTGTCGTTGATCAGGAGGACGTCCACCAGCTTCAACGTCTCCGCCAACTCCTTGGGCGTGCCCTGGATCCAGAAATTCATGGTGTCGCAGCCAGTCAGGCGCACACCATCCATCTCCAACCGAACCGCCGATTGTAGTGTGGGCTGGATGTTTGCGAGGAACAGGAACTGCGTGTCCGAATACTCTTTTGGAATGTGCGGCTGAAATTTATCGAAGACGTTCAGTTCCGTGAATTCAGTCTTGGCCTCGTTCAGGTTGTCGATATACTGTCCGCCCCAGCGAAAGGTCTTCCCCTGCGTGCGCTCGATGCCGCGCGTGTCCACGCCGCGTTTTTTCAGTACGGCTTCGTGTTCGGACGTAAAGTCTTCGCCTACCACCGCGACCATCCGCACCTCGGTGAAGTAACTTGCGCCCAGCGCGAAATAAGTGGCAGCTCCTCCGAGAATGTCGCTCACGCGGCCGGAAGGAGTGGCGATGGTGTCGAAGGCAACCGAACCTACTACGAGAATGCTCATGAGGCTCCGTGGGTCGTTAGTCGTTGGTCGTCGGTCGTTAGTCGTTGGCTAGCACGTCCGGGAATCATCTGATTGAGGTTCGCTAACGACTGACGACCGACGGCCGCCGACCGACGACTACTTCAAATACTTTCCCAATATCAACTGCAGCTTCTCTTTGGTCGCAGCCGGAATTTTGGCCGGATCGGTCAGAATGGCATTTGCCAGCGCCGACCCGCATTTGCAGGAGCGCGTTTTCGGCATCGTCGACACCGTGGCCTGCACAACTTTGGCGGCGTTCTCAGCGTTCTTTGCCAGCACCGAAATAATCTGCTCCACCGTCACGGAATCATGATGCGGATGCCAGCAGTCATAATCGGTGACCATGGCGATGGTTACGTAGCAAATCTCCGCTTCGCGCGCGAGCTTTGCTTCCTGCAAATTGGTCATGCCGATCACATCGGCGCCCCAACTGCGATACACGTTCGATTCGGCCTTGGTAGAAAACTGCGGGCCCTCCATGCAGATGTAGGTGCCACCCCGCTTCGCGGTTACGCCTGCAGCCTGGCACGCGCCGCGGACCACCTTCGTCATTTCGCTGCACACCGGATCGCCAAATCCAATGTGCGCGACAATGCCATCGCCGAAGAAAGTGTCCACGCGGTGCCGGGTGCGATCGAAAAACTGGTTCGGGATCACAAAATCGAGCGGCTTGTGCTCTTCCTTCAGCGAGCCCACCGCCGAAACCGAAATGATGCGCTCCACTCCCAATTGCTTAAAGCCGTAAATGTTGGCCCGGAAATTCAGTTCGCTCGGCAAGAGTGTGTGCCCGCGAGCATGGCGCGCGAGAAATGCCACCTCGCGGCCCGCGAGCGTCCCCAGAATGTAGGCATCCGAAGGATCTCCAAATGGAGTCTGCTGCTCGACCTCGTGCGCGTCGGTAAATCCCGGCATCTGGTACAGACCGCTGCCGCCGATAATGCCAATCTCTGCTTGCTTCAAATGCGCTCCTGATTGGGCTGGTTTTGCAAATGCTTTTCAGCTCGGAAGGCGTGTCCCTCAGGGGCTAAAGCCCGCAATTTCCAGCCCTGAACGGCACGGCTGAAGCCGTGCCCTTCCCAAAACCGGCGCGAACGAAGATTATTGGGCAGTCTGAGACGGGGCAAGCCCCGTCTCTACACGAGTTTTTCCGCATGCTGTGAAGCCGTGCGCTACCCAAAACCGATTGATCATAAGCTCTACACTGTTAGTGATTGCGGAACCTGATTATACAAGACGGAAACTCACGGCTGAGCGGGCGCGGCCTTGTCTAGCGGTTTTTCCTGCGGCCAGAAGTCTCCCTCCACCTGCTTCGTCGTCTCGTCATCCAGACTCTCGCTAATCAGCACCGCGTCGCCCCGGACTTCAATCACTACCACTCCCTCTTCTGTGAGCCAGGCATGGCGTCCGCGCAACGTTCGCCAGGAATCCACCGGCGGCGCGTCTGCCGCAATTTTGCCATCCGGCCCCAGCCCTTCCCGCTTCTGATAGCGCTTGGCCAGCGATTTCGCATACACCGCCGCGAACTCCGCCGCTTTCGCCGCGCTCGACCAGCGGGAAACATAGAGCAACCCGATCGGCGCCGATTTGTCTGCCTTTGGCTTACCCGCAAAGTAATAACCGCCGCGCCACTCCGGATATATCGCCTTGGCCTCATCCCGGCCTGCATACTGCTCGACCAACACGTCAACGTCAAACTCTCCCATCGCGCCGATATCGAAGGCATCGTAGCCTTTGAAGTCTCTCTCCATGTCGATCATCTTCATCGGCGGCAACATCTCGTGCACAAGGTACGTCTCGGGCTCCATAATTTCGCGCGTCGTCTTCGGAGGATTCTTGAACGCGCCCGCATAAGCCAGCGCCTTCCCGCCCGCCTCCAGGAGCGCTACGGTAAAGTCGAGTCCGTAGCGATACGGGAACGTCAACTCCTCTTTCAAAAAAATCGGAGCATCGCGAAACGCGGGAGAATCCGCCGTCCCGACCAGCATGCCCTGCTCGAGCGATTGGACAATTTGGGGCGAGTCGAGCAGCGTCTTTCCGGCCGGCGCCAGCGAATAATCCAGCAGCACCGCCATCGCCTGTCCCTCAAGCACGGCCTGCCGCGCAGCGCTTTCCTCATCGTTTTCAATGTCCGCTTGACTCGGGTCATCCTTTTTGTTATCAGCGTCTTTCGCCGAGCCCTTCATCCATTTCTCGATGCCGAACGATTGGTCCTGGAGCGCGTGCGTCAGTTCGTGCGCCAGTACCGGCTTCTGCTGTTCTACGTCCAACCAGTTCAGTAAATTCACCGTTTTTGTTTTTTCATCGTAGTATCCCGCCACCTGTTCGCGCAGCATTGTCACCAGAAACGTGCCAAGGTCGAAGTTCCGCGGCAGCAACCCGAACTTCTTCAGCACCGCCGAAGACCGCTCCAGTCGCTTCGCGTCCTTGTCGTCCTTCATGCTCTTCTCGAGATAGGACTGCACCTCGTCGCGCTTGGTCAGCCTGCGCTTCACCTTGTGCTTGATGGGCAGGCCCGTATCCTCGCTGGCAAACTGCAGGATCTCGTCCACGGAGCGAAAAAGTTCCTTCGCCTCTTTGGGCGAAACAATGGTTTCTTGTGTGGCGCGGGCGCCCTCGCCCGCGGGAGCCTGATCCTGCGGCGCCTGATCGTGCGGCGCCTGATCCTGCGATACCCCAGCCGCCCCGCCCGCTGCTTGTCCCCAGAGCGTGCCCGCCAGCAGCACGAGCAGAGCAAGTTCGCAAAACCAGCTTTCGCACAACCATCTTCGGAGCTTTTGAGCAACGACCTTGACATTGTCCATTGGCATCGAGTCTATACTGTCCATGCCCGTCAATCCCATGCCCGTCAATCTCTGGACTAAAACCGATCACGCCCTCGAGTACCTCGGACGAGCCGACTCCATAGCGCATCGCACCGAAGGCGAATCGTCGTTGCTCGAGTTCATTCCGCAAACCACGCGCCGCATTCTCGACCTGGGTACGGGAGATGGGCGGCTGCTGGCCCTGGTGTTACGCGAACAGGTGAAACGCGAGCATCCGAACACGGAAGCCATCGCCATTGACTTCTCTCCTGCCATGCTTGAGGTTGCCAGGAAGCGCTTTGCCGGCGATTCCTCGGTTGCCGTGATAACCCACAACCTCGACGACCCACTTCCCGACCTGGGCAAGTTTGACGCTGTCATCTCCAGCTTCGCGATCCATCATGTGGCGCACGAGCGCAAGCGCGCGCTCTACTCCGAAATCCACGAACGACTGAATGCCGGTGGCGTCTTCTGCAATCTGGAACACGTCGCCTCGCCCACGCCCAGCCTGCACGAAGAATTCTTGCGCCAGAGCGGCCTTACACCTGAAACCGAAGACCCGTCAAACCAACTCCTCGATGTCGAGACCCAGTTGCAGTGGCTGCGCGAGATCGGATTCGCCGACGTGGATTGTCAGTGGAAGTGGCGGGAACTGGCGCTGCTGGCGGGCAGAAGGAGGTAACCGACTTGCCGATTTCAACAAGAAATAGCATTGCCGTTATGGCCTTCGTTGTCGTCCTCGTGGGATGCAACGCTCGAATTCCAAACAACGTCACTCCGGATGAATATGCTGTCTATTCCGAGTGGATGAAAGCATACTTTTCAAAGAGCGCGCCCAGTAATTTGTACGTCGGCAGCCGCACCTTCGTGTTCGATCCGCTGAGTAGTTCTGGCTGTGGCAACACCCTTCATGCCAATGCGGGTGTGCCGTGGTCGCTCATCAAGCAATTGCATGCGCTGGGCGAAGCGGAATTCCGGCTGGCCGTCTATTCTCCGGGTACAAGCCTATACATTCCGTGGAACTACAGAGTGGTCGATGACTGGCGACTGGCGCCAGAGCAACCGGGCTCGTATCGGCTCGTCTCGTTCTCCCGCGTGGCGTTCGATCATGCCCATAGCCAAGCCCTATTTGCATTCAGCGACACCTGCGGCGGCGACTGCGGCCACGGCGGGCCGATCTATGCCCACAAGAACAAAGGCGCACGGGTCTTTGAGAGCGTCGCCGGTTGCGTTTGGCATTATTAACGAAGTGCCGAGGACAAAAAGCTTGCTTCTGAACGAATGATGAAAAGGTACTGGGAGGAACGTTGCCTTATTGATTTCCGTGGGTGAAGAAGCCTACTCTCTCGGCCACCCACTCGCCCACCTCGCGCGTCCCCAGCGTTCCGCCGATGTCGGCCGTGGTTTTTTTCTGCCGGACCGCTTCGAGCACGGCGGCTTCGATCTGCTGCGCCTCGCCGGACATTCCCAGATGCGCCAGCATCATCGCCGCCGTCAGAATTGCGCCGAAGGGATTGGCAATGTTTTTCCCCGCAATCTGCGGCGCTGAACCATGCACCGGCTCGAACATCCCGCTGCACCCCGGTGAAGTCTTCCCCGGACGCAGATTGCCGCTCGCGGCCATCCCGAGGCCGCCCTGCAATCCCGCGGCGAGATCGGTGATGATGTCGCCAAACATGTTGTTGGTAACGATGACATCGAACTGGCGCGGATCGCGTACCATCTGCATGCAGAGCGCATCCACGTACATGTGCTGCGTCTGGATCTGCGGATACTCCGCCGCGACTTCTTTGAACACGCGCTGCCACAAGCTGCCGGCGTGCGTCATGGCGTTCGATTTGTCGCACATCAGCACGCGCCGCCGCGGAGAACCATTGACGTTCGAATCATCCAGCTTCCGATTGCTGGCGCAGTATTCAAACGCGTAGCGGATGATGCGCTCGACTCCCTTGCGCGTGTTGACGTCTTCCTGGATCGCAACTTCGTCCTGAGTTCCCTGCTTGAAAACTCCTCCGAGGTCGCCGTAAACGCCCTCGGTATTTTCGCGAATCACGACGAAATCGAGGTCTTTTGGTTCGATGCCTTTGAGCGGGCACAGCGACGCATCCAGCAACCGCACCGGGCGAACATTGGCGTACAGGTCCATCTGGCAGCGCATGCCCAGCAGGATTTCCTTCGCATGAATATTCGAGGGCACGCGCGGATCGCCGAAGGCGCCGACCAGGATGGCGTCGAAATCTCGCGCCAGAGTGGCGAAGCCATCCGGCGGTACGGTAACTTTGTCGGCGAGATAACGGTCGGCTCCCCAGTCGAAAGGGGTCAACTCGATTGCCGCGCCGGCGGCCTCCATGACTTTTGCAGCCTGCGGAATAACTTCTTTTCCGATCCCGTCCCCGGGTATCACGGCAATACGCTTGGTCACGCTCACGCTGGCAACGTTAGCACAGCCGTGAAGTGTGTGTGTAGAGACGGGGCTTGCCCCGTCTCACTGGCGGCGGAGACGCGGCAAGCCGCGTCTCTACAGGAGATCGGCTCGGCGTGAGGGCGGCTGCCAGTCAGAGTACGGCCGTTCGTTATAATTGAAGGTTGAACTTATGACTTCGACAACACTTCCTGGGGCGAACCCGAGCGCGCACAGCGGTGCGGTCGGTGCCACTGCGCCCGACTTCGGCGATGCTCGCGCCGAGTTCCAGGCCTTGCTCTCAGGCTGCGGGCTCTATGACCTGAGCTGGCGTGCCAAGATCGCTGTAACCGGCGGCGACCGCGTCCGCTGGCTGAACGGGATGGTCTCGAACAACGTTCGCGATCTGGCCCCGGGCCACGGCGTCTATGCTTTTCTACTGAACGCGCAGGGCCACATTCAGGCCGACCTCTACGTCTTTCAGCGTGGAGATTCGCTGCTGGTGGATGCGGAACGCGGGCAACGAGACAAGATATTGCAGCTCTTCGATCGCTACATCATCTCCGACGATGTTGAGATCTCCGACATCAGCGACAAACTCACCGCGCTCGGCCTCAGCGGGTCGCAAACGCAGCTCGTGCTGCGTAAAGCGGGAATCCATGCACCTGATCTCGGGCCGTTAGAGTTTTGCGTGCCGAAATGCGATTGCGCGTGTGACTGCCTGCAATGCATTCTGGTGAGAGGCGACGATCCCGCGGGCACGTCGTATCAAATCTGGTTGGCGCCGGACGAACTGAAATCCACTTGGGACGCTTTGGTCGCAGCAGGCGCAACCGCCGTTGGTGCCCGCGCGCTGGAGCTTCGGCGAATTAGTTTCGGCATCCCGCAATTTGGCGTGGACATTCGCGAGCGCGATCTGCCGCAGGAAACCGGGCAGGCACGCGCGTTGAATTTCACCAAAGGGTGCTATCTCGGGCAGGAGATCGTGGAGCGCGTCCGCTCGCGCGGCGCGGTGCACCGGCAGTTCACCGCGTTCACGGTTGAGGGCACACTGCCCGAACCGGGCGCGAAGATTCTGGCCTCGGAGAAAGACGAAAAAGAAGTCGGCGAGATCACGAGCGGCGCTATTCTTCCTCTGCCCGGCGGAGATCGCCCGGTCGCACTGGGTTATCTGCGGCGCGAGGCTGCCGGAAAAGACTTGCGTGCGGGGACGGCGAAGCTGAAACCAGCATCGCTCCCGGTCGTCTGAATTTCAAGAACCTTTCAAGAAACCAGGTAAACGATATGGCGCAAAAAAGAAGAGAAGAGAGCGAATTCAAAGTAAGCGACAAGCGCTTGTTCACCTCCGACGGAGAACTGAGGTCGGATTCCGTGGAAGAACAAGCGGCTCCCCCAGCACCGGCGGCCGCAACAGCGCCTGCGACGACTCCCGCGCCCGTTTCAACGATCGCGGAGGCCGCGCCCACAGCCGCGGCGCCCACACCCGAATCAGATGTCCCGGAACCTCCCAGCGCCTCGGAGCAGAAGGCGCAACACGATGCCTACAAGCAGTCGTCGCGCGATCTGGATTCGCGAGTCGAACTGAGCGGACACTCGGCGAAGGAACTCGAAATGAATTTTGAGCGCTTCATGGCTTCGCTCTACATGACCGCCATGATGCAGCTCGGCCTCATGCACGAACAAGGCGGCCAGCCTGGAGTAGACTTGATCGGCGCGCGGCAAACCATCGACACGCTCGGCATGATCGCCGACAAAACCAAGGGCAATCTCACTCCGAAGGAGCAGGGTTTTCTGCAGAACTGCCTCTATGAATTGCGCATGGCCTACGTGGAAGTGACCAACGCTCTGGCGCATCCTCCGCAGGCGCCCGGCCCCGTTACAGGTACAAACGGCTGATGCAAGCGACTCTGACGGTATTAGGCAGCGGCACGTCGATGGGCGTACCCACCATCGGCTGCGACTGCGCCGTCTGCCATTCGCAAGACCCGCACGACCGCCGCACTCGCCCCTCCGTGATGATCGGCTACAGCGGGCGCCACGTCATGATCGACACCACGCCTGACTTTCGTGAGCAGGCGCTGCGCGAAAACATTACACAACTCGATGCCGTGCTCTACACCCACACCCACGCCGACCACATCCTCGGAATCGACGACCTGCGCCCCCTGACTTATCGGCACAAGCCTGGCAGGCTGCCCCTTTACGCCACGACGCGAAACTGTGAATTCCTGCGCAACATGTTTCGCTACATTTTTGAAGCTGAGTATAAGTTTGGCGGACTGCCACTGGTGGAGCTGCATCCAATCGAGGGCTCCGTCGAGTTGTTCGGGGCGCGCTTCGAGCCCGTGACCGTGATCCACGGCGAAACTCCTATCCTTGGTTTTCGTTTCGGATCGGCCGCCTACCTGACCGATCACAGCAAGGTCCCGGCCGAAACGCTGGAGAAGCTGCGCGACCTCGACATCCTCTTTCTGGACGCGCTGCGTTACAAGCCGCATCCCACGCATTCGACCGTGGAGCAGTCGCTGAAGATCGTGGACGCGGTGAAACCAAAGCGCACGTTTTTCACGCACATCTGCCACGACCTGCCGCACGAGGCCACCAACGCCGCGTTGCCGCCCGACGTGCGGATGGCGTTTGACGGAATGAAGCTGGAGTTTGAGATTTGAGTTCACCGCCGAGACGCCGAGGTCGCCGAGTTTCTTCTTAATATAGATTTTCTCGGCGTGCTCGGCGTCTCGGAGGTGAAAAAGATTTAGGATGCGAACTTTCCACAAACTTGACGATGTTCCCCGCGACTTCGGCCCGGCGATCGTCAGCGTCGGCAACTTTGACGGTGTGCACCGCGCTCACCGTTTTGTTCTGGATGAAATCGTGCGGCGCGCGAAAGTTGGGAGCGCGCAGTCGGTGGTGGTCACCTTCGAGCCCCACCCCTCCCGCATCCTGCGTCCCGGTCACGACCTGAAACTGCTGACCCCGCTTCCGGAAAAACTGCGCCTGCTGGAAGCCACCGGCATCGACGCGGTCCTGTTGCTCCCCTTTTCGCGCGATCTTTCGCTGATGACGCCGCACCAGTTTGCCCATGAAATTCTGAAGAAGCGCCTGCATGCCCGGGAAGTTCACGAAGGCTACAACTTCCGCTTCGGGCACAAGGCGGCGGGAAACATTCAGATGCTGCGCGAGCTGGGCAAGGATAAAGAGATGGGATTTGAGGTGCACGATTATCCCGAGATGCGCCTGCGCGGGGAGCGGGTTTCGAGCAGCCACATCCGAAAATTGCTTGCCGAAGGCCGCGTGAGCCGGGCGCGCCACTTGCTGGCGCGTCCCTTCAGCATTCTCTCTACCGCCGGTCGTGGGCGCGGCTATGGGGCGAAATACACCGTACCCACCATCAACCTGGCGCGCTACGAAGAACTCGTCCCCAAAGACGGCGTCTATGTCACCCGCACCCGCATCGGCAGCGGCAATCAGAACGAGTGTTTCGACTCGGTCACCAACATCGGAAACCGTCCGACTTTTGGCAGCGATTCGTTTGCCATCGAGTCCCACCTGCTGAATTTCCATCCAATTGAACTCTCAGCGGAAACCGAGGTCGAAATCCACTTCCTCGATCGCCTGCGCGATGAGATCAAGTTTCCTTCCGTCGAAGCGCTGAAAGAGCAGATCGGGCGGGACGTGGCCAAGGCCAAGAAGTATTTCCGGAGATTGAACGAGCATGAAGGTAAGTCTGGGGTGTCATCCTGAGCGAAGCGAAGGACCCCTGCATTTCTCCTGCGCCAGCAGAATGCAGGGGTCCTTCGCTTCGCTCAGGATGACAAATCCTATTTTCTCCTTCTCACTCGATCGGCTCGACCACTAACTCCTCGCCCCGAGCAGCCCGTTCCGGCAACTGGATCAGCACAATCGCCACCAGCACCAGAACGATCCCAACCGTCTGCATCGGCCGCAGTAACTCGCCCAGCACAAGCGCCGCGATCAAGATACTGAACACGGGCTCCAGGCAACTGGTAACAATTGCGCGGGTCGGCTCCAGGTGCTGCAACCCGGCGAAGTAGCAGGAGAATGGCCCGAGCACGGAGACCAGCGAAAACACCAGCATGAATCCCCACTGCTGCCGGCTATAGTGAACGGCAATAATTTTCCACGGAGGATTCACGAAGATCCAAAATATTGAAGTAGCCACCAACACCCACAGTAGTACTTTCCAGCGGTCGTAGCGCGCCAGGACGCTGTGTCCACCGACGTTATAAAACGCAAAGGAAAATGCAGCCAGCAGCGCGGCCGTGACGCCGACCGCGTCCATGCGGAAGCCGCTCGAGCCGACAAAGCCTACCGCCAGCGCACAACCCACCACGGCGAGTCCCACGGCCGCACTTCTCCGCCACGACGGCCGCTGGGCTCCGCGCGCCACGGTATAGAGCAGCACCCAAACCGGCGCCGTGTATTGCAGAATGATAGCCGTCGCCACGTTCGTCCGTTGAATTGCTAGGTAGTAGAGATAGTTCGACGCCGCGACTCCCAGAATTCCAAGCAGGAAAAACCGCACCAGGTCGCGACCGGGAACGCGCAGCGCGGCCGCTCCTCTACGTGCCAGCAGCACCGGTAGAAGCACCGCCAGCGACAAAGTTGCTCGGCTCTGCGACAGGATCAGCGGATCGATCTTTTTTAGTGAAGTACCAAGCGACAGCCCGCCCGGCAGCAGGTGCCCAGTGAATGCCGCGCGACCGAGTGTCGCCGAAATTCCCCACAGCAGGGCCGCACTCCCGATATAGAAGTAACCGCGCAGCGGATGGGGGCCAGCCTGATGAAGATCAGCCTTCACTGAACCTGCTCGATGGTGTAGGTGATCTTCGCCGTCTTCTCCAGCATGGCGGAGACCGAGCAATACTTCTCTTTCGAAAGCCGCACCGCGTCTTCTACGGCTTTCTGCGAAACGTGCCCGCGAACCAGATAGGTCAACTGAATCGACGTATAGACCGCGGGGTAGCCGTCCGCTCTTTCGGCTTCTGCCCGCACTTCGAGCCCGGTGAACGGCTCGCGTTTCTTGCGGAGAATTCCCACTACGTCCGATGCCGTGCAGCCGCACAAAGCGAGCAGCACCAACTCCATCGGGCTGTTGGCGGTTTTTTCGGCGGCGGTGTCCATCACGATCGAGTGCCCTGAAGTTGCCGCCCCTACGTATCGTTCTTTGTCCATCCAGTTCACCGAAGCTTCAATCATGGTGGCCTTTCGTTGCTCCGCTGATCGCTATTCGTCGTTCGCTGTTCGCGGCGCCAGGTATGGCGATCGGCGAACAGCGAATAGCGAATAGCGGCGTTCGCGATAACTCCGCATCCCGCCGCCGCATTTTCGTCACCGCCGGTTATCCGTCATCGGCTCGGGATGAATCAGCACGCGGAACAGTTCCGGTGCGTCGTGCTTGAAGCGAATCTCGAGCGAAGTTTGAACGTCGTGCACTCGCGAAAGCGGCATATCGTCAGGCAGCGTGCAGTGGCAGGAAACATACAGCCGCGCGCGGACCTTCTTGAACTGGAATTCGTGCACGTCCATCACCTCGGGAAACTCCTTCACAATATCCTTGAGCCGTTGTTCCAATTCCGGCTCGCGAACAATCTCCTGTCCCCTTTCAATCGTCGCCGGCTCGCTTTCAATATGCGTAAGGATGGTCGCAATTTCCGGGACCCCGCTGCGTATCTCCGTTTCCAGCCGGGTAACTTCATCGTGCGCCTGCTTCATGCTGAGTTGTTCGTCGAGTTCCAGATGCTGCTCCACGTGCAACTGCCCGTTCAGGTCCTGCACGCTGATGTCGTGCACATTGAAGTTGTAGCGGGTGGCCACGGCGCGGATGCGGTCAAAAATATTTTCCGTGCGCCGGGCCCGCGGAACCGTGTGCATCATCACGTCAGCGCCAGGCAAAATCTCGCGCACCCGCGACTTCACCTCATCGGATACCTGCTCCGAGCGCTGGAAGGTGAAATTGCGTTCCAGCCCCACCGAAACGTCGGCGAAGTAGCGGTTCCCAGCTTTCCGGAACCGGACCCGCTCCACTTCCAGCACGCCATCGACGGTCCTGATGCGATCGAGAATCTGGCTGCGCACGCCGGCCGGCGCCGCATCGAGCAGCGCATCCACCGTCTTCCGCGCCAACCGCCAGCTCACGGTAATCACCACGCCCGCCACGAACAGCGCGGAAATCGGATCGGCCTGGCGCAGCCATCCCACCTGATAGCTTCGCCCCAACCAGACCAGCGCGAGGCCCACGATCACGACTGCGCTCGACCAGATATCCGTGGAAAAATGCAGCGCATCGGCTTCCAGCGCCTGACTGTCGTACTTCGTCGCAATGCGCCCAAGGGCGCGGGAGCGCCAGGCGTCGACCGCGATCGAAAGGAGCATGACCAGGAAGGCAGCCACGGTCGGCTCAATCTCCACGCTGTGAAAGAACAGACGCCTCATCGATTCATAGACGATCCAGACGCAGGCGACCAGCAGCAGACCGGTTTCGATGAAGGCGGAAAAATTCTCAAACTTGCCGTGTCCGTACTGGTGATCGGCATCCGCCGGCTTGTCGGAAACCCGCACCGAAAGAAAAGTCACCAGGGCTGCGATCAGATCCAATCCTGAATGTGCGGCCTCCGATAAAATCCCCAGCGAGCCGGTGGCGATCCCGACAACAATTTTCAGGCTGGTGATTACAAGAGCCGCCAACACTGAGTTCCCGGCAACGGCTCGCTTTTCCCGGCGCATCGACTGAGAACTGAATGCCATGAAAATCATTATCGCTTTGGATTCGCCCGCCGCCAACCCCTCGACCCCTTGCCCGGTCTCCAGCGGGACATGCTACGATGACATTCATCGTAATTTCTCCCTGGAGGATATTGATTCATGCGTTCCCAGTGCCTCGTGTGTCTGCTGCTCGGCGGCTTGGCCTACGGACAAGCGGCTCAACCGGCTACACCTCCCGCCGCCGGAGCGAAGGCGGAGCAAAGCACCTCCGCCGCGCCCGCTAAGGCCCCCGAATTAAACGTTGGGCCCGACGATGCGGTGATTACGCTGAAGGGTTTCTGCGCCGATGTTAGCCAGAAGGGCGACGCCTGCAAAACCGCGATCACCCGCGCGCAATTTGAAAAGCTCGTCGACGCGGTGCAGCCGGGAGCGCCGCCGGCCGTTCGTCGCCAAATCGCAACCCGGTATTCGCAGGTTTTGAAGATGTCCGCCGCAGCGGAAAAGCGCGGCCTCGACAAAGGGCCCACGTTCGAAGAAAAGATGCACTTTGCGCGCATGCAAATTCTTTCCCAGGAGCTCGGCCGCGCGCTGCAAGAAGATTCCAATAAGGTTACCGACGCCGATATCGAAGACTATTACAAGAAGAACGAAGCGTCCTACGAGCAAGCCACCTTGGCGCGGATTTACATTCCCCGCGCCAAGCAAATCGCACCTGCAGCCGCAAAACCAAAGGCCGATACTGAGGCTGGTGCTAAGAGCGCGGCGACAGCCAACGCAGAGCAGCCTCCAACCGAGGAGCAAAAGAAAGCTGCCGCAGAAGCGATGAAAAAAATCGCCGCCGATCTCCGTGTCCGCGCCGCCAAGGGCGAGGACCCCGACAAACTGGAAGAAGAGGCCTACGCCGCCGCTGGACTCCCGGGAAGTGCTCCTAACACAAAGATGGAGAAATTACGCCGCACCGCGCTGCCTGCGAACCATCAAGCGGTCATGGACCTGAAGCCAGGCGAAGTGTCGGAATTGATCTCCGATCCCAATAGCGGTTACTACATCTACAAGATGGTCGGCAAAGAGACCTTATCTCTGGATGCGGTGAAACCGGACATCCTCAAAGTTATTTCCAGCCAGCGCTATCGCGATAGCATGCAAAGTTTTCAGGGCAATATCGACTTGAACGATGCGTACTTCGGCCCCACCCGGAATCCAGCCATGCCGCCACCTCCACGGGGAGCAAAGCCGCCTGCCCAAGAGCGAGACGACCGCGACTAAATGGATACGGCAAAACCAACCATTGTCGTTACTGGCGTTTCGGGCAATCTGGGCCAGCGGCTGTTGCCGCAGCTCGCGGATTTCAAGGTGGTGGGCATCGACGTCACGCCTCCCACGCATTCCCCGGTTGATCGCTTTGTAGCGCTCGACCTGGGAAGAGAAGAATCCACCCGCGAGTTGCTGCTGCTGCTGCGCGAGTTGCAGCCTGCGTCCGTTGTGCACTTGGCGTTCGTGATCGATCCCCACCGCTCAGGGGTTCTGGACGTCGACCGGATGTGGCGGATCAACGTGGCCGGCACAGCGCGGGTGATGGAAGCCATTGCAGAAGCCAACCGCAATCCCGAAACTACCATTCGTCAGTTCATTTTTCCCAGCAGCGTGTCGGCGTATGGCCCCGATTTGCCCGCACCGGTCGCGGAAGACTCGCCGCTCAACGCGCACACGCTGCCCTACGCGGTCCACAAGAAAGAAAGCGATCTGGTGGTGCAGCAGCGCGCGCCTTCCCTGCGCGGGTGCGGAGTGTTCATCCTGCGTCCCCACATTTTTGCCGGAGCCACCGTCGAAAATTACTTGATGGGAGCGTTCCGCGGAACGCCCAACGGGAAGGGGCCGCGCGCCGCCCGCATGCGCCAGTCGGGGCAACGCCTGCCCGCCATGCTGCCCTTCGGCCAGAAGTATCTGGATAACAAAATCCAGTTCCTCCACGTCGACGACATGGCCCGGCTGATCGCGTGGATCCTGACGCGGGAACCGGAAGCGCAACGACTGACCATCCTGAACGTTGCCGGGCGCGGCGATCCTTTGACCTTCGCGCAGTGTTTCGAGATGGCGCACGCCAAATTGCTGCGCGTCCCCGGATTGTGGGCCATGCGCCGCATTCTGCAGTTCTTGTGGGACTTGAACATTTCGACGATTCCGCCGGACGCCGTCCCTTACATGACCGGCCAGTACATCATGAACACCGACCGGCTGAAGAAATTTCTCGGCGACGACTACGAGCGGGTGATTGAGAAAACCAATTCCGAGGCGTTCGCAGATTCGTTCCCGAAGAACTAAGTTCACCGCCGAGACGCCGAGTACGCCGAGGAAGTTCGAGAAAAACCCATCTATCTTTCTCTGTGTCCTCAGTGGTTTTAGAGGCGCGGTTAGAATGGGCCGATGGACGAGCGCTAGTGATACTTCCGCGCCAGCGCAAATCCGACCCTATTTGGTTGCGTAGCGGTCAGCCCCGAGAAAATGTAATGAAACGTAGGGCGCATCGCCCACTACCCAACTATCGTGGCCGGGAGGTCCGGGTGGAATGTAAAAGAGCATGCCGGCGCGGAGTTCGTGGATCGTGCCGTCCTCCATCGCAGCCGTCGCGCAGCCGGAGAGCACCAGCCCAACATGCTCGACGTTGCAGCGCGACGCGCCCAAGCTGGGCCCGACGTGAACGGACCATTTCCATCCCGGCTCGTACGTGGCGCGGCCGATGGTCATGCCTCCTATGCGGACGAGTTCGAATCTTCCTTTTTCGAACACTCGTATCTCGTCGGCCTCTTCAAAACGCTTCAGAACTGTCTCAAGCTTTGCCATAACTCCCTCGCGAATCGAATGTGCGGAGCGCCGTGCATCATACTACTTCAGGTTAGATGTTTTTCTCAGAACTCCTCGGCGTCCTCGGCGTCTCGCGGTTAAACGCTTTTTACTCCCCGGTAAAGCCCCGCAATGCCAAACGTGTACGGAGTCCACGAAGCCTCGCGAAACCCCGCCTGGCGCATGCGCCCGAGCATTTCATCGGGCGCCGGAAAGCGCTCGACCGACGCGGGCAAATAGGCGTACGGACCCCGCACTCCCGAAATCATCGTCCCGACCGCTGGAAGAACTTTCTTGAAGTAGACGCGATAGCACTGTCCGATCAAGCCGCCCGGCTCTCCGAAATCCAGGATGCCGCATTCTCCGCCGGGACCGAGCACCCGCGCAATTTCACGCAATCCCGCGTCGTAGTCGGCCAGGTTTCGAAATCCGAACGCCGACGTCACCAGATTGAAATGTCCATCGGGAAACGGCAGCCGAAGCGCGTCTGCTTCGATCCAGCGCAGCGTCGCGGATCTTCCCTTGTCGGGCGTTCTCTCCTCCGCCTTCGCCGCTGCGCGCTGCAGCATGGCGTGAGAAAAATCCGCACCCAGAATCTGCGACGCCCCCGAGCTGGCGCGCCGGCGTAAGGCGAAGGTCATGTCTCCGGTGCCGCAACAAAGATCCAGCACGCGCGCCTCGGGACGCTTCAGAATCGCATCGAACTTGCGCGCGGTGCGCCACCACCACCACCGGTCGATGTTGAACGAAAGAACGTGATTCAGCAGGTCGTAGCGTGGCGCAATCGAGGTGAACATCTCCCGCACGGCCGCGGCCGCCGACTCGCGGTCCGGCGCACCGGCGGGAGCCGCGCCTACGATCGGCCGATTCATCTCTCGATCCATATTCCTGTTGCTGGTAGAGAGCCGGGCGTCCCCGCCGCGAGGGGGACGGGCGAGACGCCCGTCGCTCCACTGTATGTCACGGCACTAATTCCGCGCCAGCTTTCGAATCTCGTCGACCGCAGATCGCACTATTGCGTCCGGCACGTCGCTTGTGATCTCAACCTTGCCGATCTCCCGCGGCAGAATAAAGTGCACCACTCCGCGCCGCGTCTTCTTGTCCGATCGCAGCCGTTTCAGGATGTTCGCGGTCTGCAACGTCATGCGAGGCAGCCTGCCGAAGCCAAGAACCGCGTTCGAAATGCGTCCCGCCGTCACACTATCCAGTTTGCCCGTGGAGAGCGCGATGTGCGTGGCCGCGATCATGCCCCAGGCGACGGCCTCTCCGTGGAGCAACTGCGTATAGCGGGTCTCGGCCTCAAGCGCGTGCCCTATCGTGTGGCCGAAATTGAGCACTTGCCGCAAACCGCCTTCGCGTTCGTCGGCACTTACTATCGAAGCCTTCAGGCGCACCGAATCGGCAATCACTTTCTCAACCACCACCGGGTCGCGATCCAGAATTTCGCGTCGCCGGTCTTCAAAAAGCTTGAACAATCCCGGATCTCCGATAATGCCGCACTTCAGCGACTCGTACAGGCCGGCGTGGTATTCACGCGAAGGCAGCGTCTCCAGAACGGTGGGGTCGACCAGAACCACACGCGGCTGGTGGAAAGTCCCCAGCAGATTCTTCCCCGACACGAGGTTGACGCCCGTCTTACCGCCGATCGCCGCATCCACCTGCGCCAGCACAGTCGTCGGCACCTGGATGACATCCACGCCCCGCATATAGATCGAGGCCAGAAACCCGGTCACGTCGCCGACTACGCCGCCGCCAAGCGCAATCAGCGTGACCCCGCGATCCGCGCCCTGCTTCACCAGCTTCTCCGCCAGCTTCTCCAGTGTCGTAAGGCGTTTCGAGCGCTCGCCATCGGGCATTTCGAGCAGGCCGGTTTCAACTCCCGAGGCGGCCAGCGATTTCAGCAGGACTTTCGCCCAGCGCCGCCGCACCGGCGGGACGGTGACCACAAACGCGCGGCGATTTTCAAGAATCTTGCCGAGGCATTGTCCGGCACGGGCGATCAACCCTCTTCCGATAAGCACTTCATAGGAGCGCGACGGCGTGGCGACGGGAACGCTAATCATGAACATTCATCATAGCGTATGAGCTTCGAGCCGCGAGCTTCGAGCGAACGGTTACCTTAGCTCGCAGCTCGTAGCTCGCAGCCTACGTGCGCTTCTCTTGGGGATTGACCAATGAGGCGAAAATGGAAGCTGCCAAAACAAAAAGCACGATCGCCAGTACCCATTCGGTTGGAATGTAGACGTAGTGCGACCCCAGCATTTTAAGCCCGACGAAAATCAGCACCACCGACAGTCCATAATGAAGGTAGTGAAACAGATCCATCATGCCCGCCAGCGCAAAGTACATCGAGCGCAGGCCGAGAATGGCAAACACGTTCGAGGTGTAGACGATAAAGGCGTTCAGCGTGATGGCGAGCACCGCCGGAATCGAATCCACCGCAAGAAGTATGTCGCTGGTCTCGACCACCAGCAGCACCACCAAAAGCGGAGTGGCGTAAAGTCCGCTCTTTTGCCCGAACAATCGCCGCGCGACAAATCGCCGCGTAAAGAACTGCCCGTCCACATATTCTTCCGTCACAGGAAAAGCTCGGCGAAACAGCCGGAGAACAGGGTTTTTCTCGGGATGAATTTCCATTTCGCGCTGCTGTAGCAGCTTCAATCCCGAATAAACCAGCAAAGCGCCGAATGCGTAGGTGATCCAACTGAAGCGGCCAATCAGGCCCACGCCCGCCAGGACGAACACACCCCGCATGAGCAGCGCCCCGAGGATTCCCGCGAACAGCACCTTGTGCTGGTGCTCGTCGGGCACCCTGAAATAGCGGAAAATGACGAGAAATACGAAAAGGTTGTCGACACTGAGTGACAGTTCGATGACGTAGCCGGTCACGAACTGGAGCGCCTGAGCCCGCCCTTGCCAGAACAATACCAGCACCGCAAACGCCGCCGCCAGCGCGATCCAGACTCCCGACCAGGCCAGCGCTTCGCGAAACCCGACGCTGTGGGAGCGGCGATTCAGCGCACCCAGATCGAGCGCCAGCATCGCCACCACAAACAGGTTGAAAAGGATCCAGAAGACGAGCACAGGAAATCTTACGAGAATCAGGTGTCAGGTGTCAGGTCTCAGGTGTCAGGAAACTTTAGTGTCGGCAGGTTTTCCTGAGACCTGACAACTGCTGCTCTACGCTGGCGTCAGGCCATATTTCTCTTGCAGACGCCGCTCCATCGTGCGGAAAATCAGGCCGTCCACCATGTAGCCGAGGATGACGATCAGGATCATCACCGCCATGACCTGGTTCATGTCGCTCAGGTCGCGACCCATCATCAGCAATTGGCCCAGCCCGAGACTGAGAAAAATCATTTCGGCTTGAATCAGCGAGCGCCATGCGAACGCCCACCCTTGCTTCATCCCATTCACGATAAATGGCAAGCTCGCCGGCAACAGCACTGACCAGAAGAGTCGGAAGCCGCTTGCTCCCAGGTTGCGCCCGGCCAGGCCGTAGATCTTGGGCATCTGCTTGCGTCCGTCCTCCATCGCGATGGTTACCGAGAGCAGCGAGCCCATGAGCACAACAAACAGAATCGCTTTTTCCGTCAATCCGAACCAGAGAACGGCCAGCGGAATCCAGCAGATGCTGGGCAGAGATTGCAAACTCACCAGCAAACCGCCCAAAGTCTCTTCCAAAAACTTGTTGCTCGACACGGCTAAACCAAGAATCATCCCGAGCACGACCGATAAGCTGTAGCCGATCAGCATGCGCTTCATAGTGACGGCGATGCCAATCCAAAAGCTGTGGTCGGCAAAGCCGTCCCACAGGGCGTGTCCCACACCCCACGGCGGAGGAAAAAGATATGGCGGCCAGATACGCAGTTTCGCTACAAGGACCCAGACGCCGAGAAGCGCGGAATAGAAGATTACTTGCTTAGCGAGCTTTTTCATCGGCGTACTCCTCTTCCAGGGACTTGTTGATCTCATCGCGCAGGCAATCCATAATGTCCCGCGCCATGCGCGCAACATAGGGTTGTTCCATCTGCCGTGGGCGCGGCAGGTTCACCGAGAACTCTTGCTTCACCCGCCCCGGGCGAAATGTCAGCAGCACTACGCGATCGCCCAGCCTTGCCGCTTCGCGCACATTGTGGGTAACGAAAATAATGGTGCGGCCGGTTTCAGCCCACAGGCGCTCCAACTCGTCGTGTAGCAAATCGCGACTCTGGGCGTCCAGCGCCCCGAACGGCTCGTCCATCAGCAGGACATCGGGCTCGGTGGCCAGTGCCCGCGCCAATGCCACTCTTTGCCGCATGCCGCCCGAGAGTTGATGGATGTAGCTGTCCCGGAACTTCAAAAGATGGACAAGGCGCAAGTAGTACTGCACCTTCTCCTCGCGCTCGGCCTTGCTGACGTTCTTCATCTTCATCCCAAACTCGACGTTGCCGCCGACCGTCAGCCAGGGAAACAGTCCGAGTTCCTGGAAGATCAGGATGCGATCGGTCCCCGGCCCACTCACCGGCGCGCCATCCACGAGAATCCTTCCCGAGGTCTGCGGCTGCAGCCCCGCGATCAGGTGCAAGAGCGTGGACTTGCCGCATCCTGAAGGACCGACGATGCAGAGAAATTCTCCCGGCTTCACATCGAGGCTGACATTGTCGAGCGCCAGTAACCGCTCGCCTGAGGTTGTCTTGTAGCTCAGCGAGATGGCCTCGAGTGCGACTTTTGGGACCACCACCTCGGAGACGGGGCGCGCCGGAAACGTGGTTAGCGAGGAAACCGGTTTCCCGCGAAACACATTCGCGCGCAGTGCCGTGCGAGGAACAGATGGGACTGCCGCAGGATATACATTATGAGGACTCGTGCTCATTGGACTGCCTTCTTCCCTTTTTCCGCTAACACCTGATTGAGGAGCGAAAGATCGTACAGACTCGACAGATCTGGCATTTGGCGTCCGAGAAAACCCGCGTCAAATGCGGACTTGGCGGCATTCATCAGCGACCCGCGCAGCGGGTCATAGGTCGCCTGCATGCGTCCAAAAGCCTCATCCAGCACGGCGTCTGGGAACCCCTTGCCCGTCTCTTTGGCGATCTGCTGGTTGAGAAGTTTCTTGGCCTCGGGCAAATGGCCGTTGATCCAGTCGGTCAATTCCACGTGCGCGCGGATCCAGTCCTTGACAAGATCGGGATGTTCCTTCAGGAATTGCGTTCTGACGATCAGATGAGCGGCAATAAACTGACCATTCGGCCAGAGCGTCCGCTCGTCCAGGAACAAGCGCCCATTGCCTTCTTTGATCAAGCGCGTTGCCCAGGGCTCGGGCGCCCACGCACCGTCCAACTCTTTCTTTAGAAACAGCGTCAGCTGATCGGGATTCGCCAGCGGAATTACCTGCACGTCACCGCCCTTGTCCGTCGTTTTCATGCCGTGCGCTTTCAACCACGCGCGCAAGGCAACGTCCTGCGTGTTGCCCATCTGCGGTGAAGCGACCTTCTTACCGTGAAAATCTTCCGGCTTTTGAATGCCGGAATCGTTGCGCACCACCAGCGACGCTCCGCCACTGGTCGCGCCCGCCACAATTCGCAGCGCTTCTCCGTTAGAGCGCACGTAGCCGGAGATAGCCGGATTCGGGCCGATATAGGTCATGTCAATCGCTCCCGCAAATAGGGCTTCAATGGCCGACGGCCCGGCGTTGAAGCTTTTCCACTCGATCTTGACCTGGGGCCCCATCGCCTTGTCGAACCACCCGTTGTTCTTGCCCACCATCGCCTGCGGATGCGTGATGTTAGGAAATGCGCCCACGTGAATGACGGTCTCGGCCCCGGCCCATGCACCCAGTAAGAAAAGCAAACCGGCGCAAGCGCGGAAACCACGCTTAATCATTGCCCGCGCCTCGCGCCAACATCGGCAGCACGTTGGACTCCGATTTCTTCTTCCGGCTGCCCTTCCGGTTGACGGCTTTCGGATAGGAAGCATCGGCTGGCCCACGGCTGATCAAGTCGGCCAGCGTCGTATTCTCCAGTATCCTGGCGGCCGCATCCCGCACTTCCAGAAACACTTTGTACAAAGCGCTGTGGTCGGAATCGCGATCGATCAGATCTCGCAACTGATCGGCATCTCCAAAGGGCGCCAGCGGCCCGTCAATCAAACGGATGATTTCGCTCAACCGGATCTCCGACGGTGCCCGGCGCAAACGGTATCCGCCCTTGGCGCCGCGCACGCTCTCCACCATGCGCGCGTTCTTCAGTTCCAGAAGAATCAGCTCCAGAAATTTTTCCGGCAGATTTTCTTCGTAGGCAATATCGCGAATTCGGATCGCACCCTGGTTATAACGCCGGGTCAGCATCATCATCGCCTGCAACGCATACAGTCCTTTTTGGGAAACCTTCATCGCGCCTCGCTCCCGACTATCTCTATGGCTCTAATAGGCATTATAGAAAATGCACGCGCACTGCCAAAGCAATCAATGCCCCGGCTCGGACTGGTCCTGTGATTTCATCAAGTTACGGCTGGGAGAGGGACTCGCACCGGTGGGCCTTGTGCAAGGCTTTGCACTTTCGGAAGATGGGACTTCCCGTGCCGGAGGCTGCTTTTCAGGATCCGAAGCTCCTCAGCGCAAACGCAGAATCTCGACCGTGATGTTATCCGGTCCCCCGCGTTCCCGAGCCAGTTCGATCAGCTCGCGGCCTGCTTGTTCCGCGCTTTTGTTTTTCACCGCGCCCAGAATCTCCGCGTCGCGTACCAGCCCCCACAATCCGTCGCTGCAGATCAGGAGCACGTCCTCCGGGCGCAGAGGCTCCGGTCGTCCGGGTGAGTCCATTACCAGATCGGGGTTCGTGCCTAACGCTGCGGTCAGAATATTCCGCTGGGGATGACTCTCCGCCTGTTCCGCGCTGATCAATCCCGACTCTACTAGCCGTCCCACATACGAGTGGTCGCGCGTTACCCTCGTAATCTGGCCGTCGCGGATCAGGTAAAGCCGGGTGTCGCCGACATGCACGTAATAAAGCGCACCCTTGACGATCGCCACCGCCGTACACGTCGTTCCCATGCCGCGCAATTCCGGATGGGTAAGGCTGTATTGCAGTATCTGCTCGTGCGCCACCTGCAAAGCCTGGACCAGCGCTGCCTGCGGATCGTCGCCGCCAAAATCGCGATACACGGCCACCAGCGTTTCCACCGCCAGCCGGCTCGCTTCCTGACCGCCTTCGTAGCCGCCCATGCCGTCCGCTACAATCGCCAATCGCCCCTTGCGCAGGAACTGCTGGTCGTCCTCCGGCTCCCAATAGCCAAACGAATCTTCGTTGTCCTGGCGCACGCAGCCAATGTCGGACTGGCTCGATACTTCAATTCCGGCGCGTACCTTCATCCGATCACGACTTGGATTGCGGGAATGACAAGCATAGGCAACAATCGCGCTCACGGGCAAACTTAGGATTATAAGGGTTGCGGAGCAGGACGCTCAAACGGATGGCCTGAAAATGGCCGGCTTCGCCAGGGCAGATCTAAATCAGGGCAGATCTAAATGGAGACGGGGACGGCAGGCATGCAGCCGTCCCCGGGGAACAAGAAATCAAACGCCGGACTACTAATGAGACGGCTGCGCACCGCATTCTCCGGTCGGGTTGGTGGTAGTAGCGGGGAGACCCTCAGTAGACATATAGACAGCGCCGGGCGGGGTAGTGAGCCCAAGATAGGTAGCCGTAACAATATACCAACCTGTCGTTTGAAAGGCCGGGGTCGTTCCGGTCGTTGCGACATCCACATAGGAGCAGGCAGGGGGCGTGATGGGCGTGAGTTGTCCGTCCGCGCTCAACTGGACGGTCTGAGGCGGGGTGGCGTTCGGGTCGCCGAATGTGCCGCTTTCAGCAAAACCAAACGGAGCACTCAATATCTTATAGGTAAGGTTACTGCCGTAAAGAAGCTTTTGCTTCCCGCTGCTGTAGTTCCCCCACGTATACATTTGTACCGGCAACCCAGGATACAAAACGAACGCAGTGCCCGCGTTCGCGTCCGTGTTCGAAACCGATAGCGTAATGGACTGCAAGTTGTTAGTCGATCCGCAGCCCATGCTGAACACCAGCAACGCACAAGCCAACGCGCTAAAGAGAGTTTGACGATTCACCGCCGAGTACCTCCAAAAGGAAATCTTCCGCATCGTCGCAGCATCCGTCACACGTGGCAAGGTAACCAAAGTCACGACACTGGAAGGACGTAATACCTCCTCCCGATAGGGTACCCCCGATCAGACCAAATTGCGGACGTGCGGACGTAGTGGGTACTGCGATGCCGGAAGTTAGAGGTCGTCTACAATTACAACTATGTCCAATCAGCCCGTGCCTCCTCGGCCGCAGCCCCCACCACCGGCCGGCCCGGCCACCGACTTTCGCATCGGAGATGAATTCGGAACCGCCAAGCGCAATCTTCCGCCCGCCGGCATTGTCCTGATCTGCATCGCTGCCGTCGCTGTGATAGTGGGAATCTTCGCTTTCACGGAACGGCCGAAACCGCAGGGCGCGGGTTCGATCGATTTGGTGACCGCGGCCGAAGTACCCGGCCAGAACATGATCCTGGCCGCCATCACCCTGACCCTCCGGAATACCGCGCCAAGACCGCTGTGGATTCACACCCTCAAAGCGCAGCTCACCACTGCCGACGACAAAACCTTCGACGATGAAGCCGCCTCCGCCGTGGATCTCGACCGCTACTTCCAGGCGTTTCCGGCGTTGAAACAAAATTCCGAGCCGCCGCTTTCCTCCGAAACCAAGCTGCTGGCGGGAACCGAACGCCGAGGAGTAATCATTGTCGGTTTCAAGGTCACCAAGGAAGCCTTCGATCGGCGCAAGTCCCTGATCGTCACGATTCAACCCTATGACCAGGTGTTGCCCGTAGTTCTGAAATGAAAGTTACGACCTTCAGGTAAGGAAGTCGGCCCGTGGACGAAGAGCGTGCTTTTCGCTGTTCGCTATTCGCTCTTCGCTGTTCGTCGATTGCGAATCGCGAACGACGAATAGCGATCAGCTCTTCAGTATCGGTGGAGGTCAACGCCGGTCAAGCAAATCGGGATCGGAACTCGAGTCGGTATGATGAGACTGTGAAGACGCTGAACGAACTATATTTATCACTCTCTGCCCGGCGCCGTTACGAAGTTTGGTTTGTTCGTCTGGGACTGGCGGACGGTGGCGGGGCGTGGTGGTTCCGATATTTGCTGGTGAATCCCGGCCGCGGCGGTTGCGCAGGCGACCCCAGCGGGATGCCCGTACAAGTGTGGGCCACATGGTTTCCGCAGGATGGCAAGCCGCAAAGCTTCATTCAAGGATTTCCCTTGGAGGGTCTGGACCTCAGCGCCCGAAGGCAAAATCCATTTCACTTCCGAATCGGCAACAATGAAATCGGCGAGTACTTCTGCCGGGGAGCCTTGGCCGTGGCAGGGCACGCGATTTCATGGGACTTGCATTACTATTCCGCGTTTCGCGTCACTCTGAGCAACAAGGGCTGGATTGGATTCTCGCGCACCCCGCATTCCGACGCGCTTTTTTCAGGCCACATCACGCTGGATGGCCAGAATTTTGAGGGGAACCCTTTGGGGTTCGGAGTGCAGGGACACAACTGCGGATACCGGCATCGCAACTTCTGGACGTGGACCCATGCTTATTTTCCCCGCCCCGACGGGCGTTCGAGCTCAGCGAAAGTGCAAGCGAGAGCCGGGAAAGCGAGAGCGAGCACATTCGAAGCCCTGGTATACGAAATGCCATTCGGGCTGGTCTTTCGCAAAGCGGTTCTGTGGCATGAGGGGAAGGAGCACGAATTCCGGAATCTGCAAGAGATCAGAAGGGATGCGGATGAATTGCTGTGGAATTTTCGATGTTCGACGAAGCATGGGTTCCGATTGGAAGGAGCGATCGCTGGCGCGGGCCCGAGCCTCCATCGTCTTCCCTACGTGAAGACCGATTGTACCGGCAGCTTTGAAGTCGCCAACAACAGCCTGGCGAAAGCGGTACTCCGCCTGGAGAGGCCGGGCATGCCCGTCGAAACCCTGGAGACGAGTAGCGGGGCCGTATTGGAGATGGTCGGTCGCTGATTCGCAAAATTGCGCAGCCGGCTCACATTACCGGCGGAACACCGATCCCCATCGCCGCGAGAACGCGAATAAGCTCGCGGCGAACCACGGCTACGGTGGCCAGCAGGAACTTTCTCCGGCCCTCATCCGCTTCGCTCAGGATGGGATAGCGGTGATAGAAGGTATTAAAGAGCTGCGCCAGTTGAAAGGCATGCTTGGCGAGATAAGCAGGCTCGGTCGTCGCGATGCACTGGCCCACAATGTAAGAGGTTTTCGCGGCCGCCAGCCAGAGCTCCCAAATGTCGTTGCCGGATTCGCCAGCAAGGTACTGAGCGAAATCTTCTGTAGAGACGAGGCTTGCCTCGTCTCTCGCCGCACCCGGGTTGATCGAGGATGGGTTGCCCGGGGACGCGTCTCGACAGAAACTCTCAGGATCGAGTCCCCCCTTGCGGAAAATGTTCGAAGCGCGGACGACGGCATACTGTGCGTAGGGGCCTGTGTCACCCTCGAAACTCAAAGCGTCCTTGAAATCGAAGGCGATCACCGAGGGCTTCGTGAACTTCAGCATGAAGTAGCGCAACGCCCCGATAGCAACCTGCGTAGCAATGCTGGCGCGCTCCGCTTCACTCAACTCGGGATGACGCGCATCCACTTCTTTGCCAGCCGAGGTGATGAGAGCATCCAGAAGATCGTCCGCTTTTACGCCGAAGCCCTTGCGGCCAGAAACCTCGATCCACGGCCGCGCCTTATCTTCTTCGCTGAGTTGGTAACCAAGTTCAGCGGCACAGCGCGGCGTGAGGGCGACCATCTCGTAGGAGAAGTGGGTGTAGCGATCGGCGGCTTCGCCGTGGCCGAGTCCACGCAGAGCTTCGATCACCGTGTTCTGCGCCTCGGATTGGCGCGCATCGATGACGTTGTAGATCTCGGCCACATCGCCGAAATGCGGATGATCTTTCTCGCCCTCGGTGGTTGAGCTCCAGCAGTCGTGGGCATTGGGATAGCGATAGAATTTCCGATAGCCGAAATCGCGCCCAAGCAGGCCGAATTTCCACATGTGATAGGCAATGTCTTTGCCGACGTAACCGACCGTGCCGTTGGAGCGGACGATGACTTTCTGCTCTTCCTCGGCGATCTTTTCCTCTGTGATCTTTTCCCCGGAGCCTGCCTGTTTTGCCGAAGCCCCGAGCGAAGCCGAGGGGGAAGTCGAAGGGTCCGCTGTGCCCCCTGTGGTTAAAGGTGTCGCGGCAGTTCCCGCGCGCCGCATGATCCAGCAGCCTTGGTTCTTGCCTGCGCTCTCATAAGTAAGCACGCCAGCTTCCTTCAGCTTGGCAAATGCCGCATCCCAAAAATGCAGGTGAAGTATCTCGCTCTCGCGAGGTAGGAAGTCGTACTCAATGTCGAGCCGGTCCATAGTTTCGAGATGGCGTTTAAGAACGGCAGTCGAAATCAAGTTCGCAATCGCGGCCGTCTCGTTGTTCCCCTCCTCGATCAAGCGCAGCATTGCAGCGCGGGCCTGCAGGTTCGCCTTGTCGTCTTCATACCAATGGGAAACACGGGCATAGAGATCCCAGCACACGTAATCGAACCGGGGCGCGGCGGCGAGCGCTTCAATCTGACCGCGAGACTTCTGTTCGATATGGAGGAATCCAACCACCACGTCGGCGACCTGCACTCCGGTGTTGTCGATGTAGTTCTGGACGTCCACTTCCCTGCCCGCAAAGCGCAGCAGGCGGACGAAAGTATCGCCGAGAATGGCGTTGCGCAGGTGCCCGATGTGCGCCGCCTTGTTGGGATTGATGCTTGAATGCTCGACCAGTACTTTGCCGGTGGGAACCTCGGCGGCGGGTTCTTCGTCGGCAGTTAGAGCGGAGGCCAGTTCGGCGCGGCTTACGCGAACGTTGATGTACCCGCCGCCGGCAACCTCGAATTTTTCAAAGCCGGAAATCGCGCCGACGCCAGCGACGATTTCTTCGGCAATCTTGCGCGGCGCCTTGCGGAGTTTCCGGGCGAGTTCGAAAGCGATCGGCAGCGCGTACTCGCCGAATTCGATTTTCGGCGGCTGCTCGACGACGATGTTCGCGCTTTCCAGGTCGTAAGTACGACGCAGAAACTCGCGCAGACGTTCGACCAGGCGGCGTTCCAGATATCGATACAAGGATGTCCTCTAAACTATTGAAGAAACTGTGATTCTAACAAACTCGCGAGAAGCGGCGGGTTTGACGGTAGCGCAAGCGGCACCTATGATGAAAACTCGACAAGGGAAAACGCTTTAAGCTCTTGGCTCTGGGCCTTTAGCTAAGAGCCAAAAGCTAAAAGCCAATAGCGATTTTTGCCATGCGCATAGCCTACCTCGACTGTTTCTCCGGAGTCAGCGGCGACATGTTTCTGGGCGCGCTGGTGGATGCCGGGGTTTCTCCGAAGCTTCTGCAAGACACGGTCGCGGCGCTCGACATCGGCGCCCGGTTGGAGATTTCGCGGGTGCTGCGGGGCGGAATCTCAGCGATCAAAGTGGATGTGTACTCCAACGGCGAAAAAGATCTGCCGCGCGAAGTTTTCTGGGAGCAGCGGGAGGAACAGAGTCATCCTCAGGGTCACGAGAAGACCGTGTGGGGGCGGGGCTCTGCCCCGCCCCGGACGGGGCGAAGCCCCGTCCCCACACAACACGGTCGCAGCCTGACAGAAATTCGCGCGATTATCGAGAAGTCAGCCATCAGTAGCACGTCGAAGGCAACCGCGATTCGCATCTTCGAGACACTGGGCGAGGCCGAAGCGGAGATTCACGACACCTCCGTTGAGCGCGTCCACTTTCACGAAATCGGCGCCGTCGATGCCCTGGTGGACATTGTCTGCGCCGCGGTGGGAGCGGAATCTCTGGCCGTCGAAGAATGGGTATGTTCGCCGCTGAACGTTGGCGGGGGAACCGTCAAGTGCGCGCACGGAACGCTTCCCGTACCGGCGCCAGCAACCTTGAGGTTGCTCAGGGATGCGCCGGTATATTCGTCGGGGCCACAGGTCGAACTGGTAACGCCCACGGGCGCAGCGATCGTGAAGACGCTGAGCAACCGCTTTGCGGCGTTTCCGGCAATGAAGATCGAAAAAGCGGGATACGGCGCGGGAACTCGAGAATTCTCCGAGCACCCGAACCTGCTTCGTCTGACCATTGGAGAAGCCGGGCTGGCGGATAGCGCGGGTGCGTCGCTCGCCGCATCGCCAACATCGAATGAACTGATCATCAATGAGAAGATCGTGAATGAGAAGATCATCGATGAGAGGATCATGGTGCTCGAAGCGAATCTCGATGACCTGAGCCCGCAGGTTCTGGCCTACGCGATGGAGCGCTTGCTGGCCGAAGGAGCGCTCGATGTGTTCAGCGTCCCGGTGCAGATGAAGAAAAGCCGCCCCGGCGCGTTGCTCACGGTGCTGGCGAAAATGGAAGATGCGAATCGGTTGACCAAACTGATCTTTGAAGAGACCACAACCCTGGGCGTTCGCCGCCGCGAGGAACAGCGGCAGACGCTCTCGCGACGATGGCAAACGGTGGATACGGCGTGGGGTCCGGTGCGGATCAAGATCGCCAATATGAATGGCAGCGTCTCCAACTACGCGCCCGAATACGAAGACTGCCGGACGCTGGCGGAGGCGCAGCATGTACCGCTCCGGACGGTGATGCAGGAAGCCATTCAGCAGTATCTTCGAGGCGAGCGAAAAGGATGAACCAGGGTTCGTAGCATCGGTTTCGTAGCATCTGTTTCGTAGCAGGGATCGGTTTCGTATCAGGGCCGCTGTTTCGTATCAGGACATCTGTTTCGTATCAGGGCATCGCTTTAGCGATGCCGCAAGTTAGTCGAAATCAGACGCCCCTTTAGGGGCTGCCTAATTCAATCAGGAGGTTGTATATGGTCAGAAGTTACAGGATGATTGCACTTTGCTTGACTCTCTTCGCGCTAACTCCGCTTCTCAGCTTCGCGGGGTCGGCTCCGTCGGTGGGCACCATGGCTCCCGAATTTACGCTCAACTCGCAGGAAGGCGCGCCGGTCAGCCTTAAGGACTTTCGCGGCAAGTGGGTAGTCTTGTATTTCTACCCCAAGGACTTCACCAGCGGCTGCACCATAGAGGCGCACAATTTTCAGCGCGACCTGTCGCAGTATGAGCAGAAGAATGTCGTAATCCTTGGAGTCAGCGTGGATAGCGCCGACTCGCACAAGCAGTTCTGCGCCAAGGAAGGGCTCAACTTTAAGTTGCTGGCCGACACCGACCACAAAGTGTCCAGTGATTACGACTCGGTGATGAACTTCGGGCTGGTCAAGGTCGCGGCCCGGCACACCTTCATCATCAATCCCGCGGGCAAGATTGTGAAGGTATACACCGAGGTAAAACCGAATGAGCACAGTGCCGAAGTGTTGTCGGCGCTCGCGGAGTTGCAAAAGTAGAGTCCTACGTTCACGAGCATAAGTTAGGAGGATTTCATGCCAACGCTCATTTTGTTGCGCGAGCTTGTGCAAAGGGTGCCAGGCCGCCTCGATAAACTTTCCAAAGACACGGCCGGAAGCAAGCCAACGCCTTCAGGCTGGTCTCCGAAGGAGGAACTGGGGCACCTGCTCGATTCCGCCGCCAACAATCATCAACGGATTGTTCGTGCGCAATTGGAAGACAGCCCGGCCATGCCCGGCTATGACCAGAGTGCCTGGGTAGCTCTGCATGATTATCAGCGCCGCGACTGGGTAGAGCTGATCGAGTTGTGGCAGGCACTCAACCGGCAATTGCTGGCAGCCGCCGAAGCAGTGCCGGACGCTGCCTGGTCGCGGACGCTTACTGTTGCCGGCTCGGAACCGCTGACACTCCAGTTCGTATTCGAAGACTATCTCACGCATATGTTGCACCACTTACAACACATCGGAATCGAAGTGGACGACATCAGATCGAATGCAGCGAACGCAGCTTAACGTTGCACTTGATTTTGGGTGGCGCAGCGGTTCATCGCTGCGATAACTGGCTTCTTTTCAGAGTCGGCTTTAGCCGCTGAGGTAAGATTTCAACTCCCAGGACACAGGACAGGAATGAGCAAGAAGTTTTACATTACGACCCCGATCTACTACGTCAACGCGCGTCCGCACATCGGACACGCTTACACCACGATCGCCTGCGACACCATCGCGCGCCGGCACCGCATGTTAGGCGATGACACGTGGTTCCTGACCGGCACCGACGAACACGGGCAAAAGATCGAGCGTGCAGCGCAGGCTGCGGGCAAGACGCCGCAGCAGTTCACCGATGAAATTTCCGCGGAATTCCGCGCGCTCTGGAAGCACATGGGTTTGACGCCGGACGATTTCATCCGCACCACCTCCGAGCGGCACAAACAGGGCGTGCAGGCATTGTGGCGGAAGATTCGCGATAACGGCCACATCTACAAAGGGACCTACACCGGTCAATACTGCGTCTCCGACGAGCTTTACGTCGATGCGGAGCCGGGCGCGCCCTGCCCCGATTGCGGCCGTCCAACGGAAACCGTCCACGAAGAGAATTACTACTTCAAGCTCTCGGCATTTCAGGACCAGTTGATCCGCCTTTACACCGAGCAGCCGGATTTCATCCGCCCTGAAACGCGACGCAATGAAGTGCTCTCGTTTGTGCGCGGCGGCCTGCGCGATCTTTCTATCAGCCGCTCGACGTTTTCCTGGGGCATCCCTGTACCGGACGACCCCAAGCACGTCGTCTACGTTTGGCTCGATGCGTTGGCGAACTACATTACCGCGCTCGGCTACGGCTCAAGTGACGCGAGTAAGTTCGACAAGTATTGGCCCGCCGACGTGCACATGATCGGCAAAGAAATCGTGCGCTTCCATTGCGTCTACTGGCCGGCGTTTCTGCTCGCCGCCGGATTGCCGTTGCCCAAGAGCATCACGGCGCACGGCTGGCTGCTGTTTGAAGAAAGCAAAATGTCGAAGTCGCGCGGCAATATCGTGCGCGCCGAAACCATCGTGGATGTGCTCGGCACCGACGCCCTGCGCTACTTTCTGCTGCGCGAAGTCGTCTTTGGGCAGGATGGGTCGTTTAGTTTCGATGCCTTGGTGCAGCGCTATAACTCCGATCTCGCAAATGGCCTCGGCAACCTCGCCAGCCGCACCCTGACCATGATCGTGCGCTATTTCAAGGGAGAAGTGCCGTATCCGTCAAACGCCGCGCACACCCCGACCGATGCCGCGATTGCCGAGGCGGCAAGAAAAACGATCGCCGACTACGGCGCGCTCTTTGACCAATTCCAGTTCTCGCGCGCCCTCGAAACCGCCTGGGGACTGGTCAGCGCGGTGGACAAATACATCGTCGAAAACGAACCCTGGTCATTGGGCGAAAAAAAGGACAGGGACGAAGACAGCCGCTCTCGCCTGGCAACCGTGCTCTACACCAGCGCCGAAGCTCTGCGGATTGTAACGGCTCTTGCGCATCCGGTGATGCCCGACGCCACCGCCAAGATCTGGGCCCAGTTGGGCCTCGGAGACATCAGGAAATTCGACCTGACCGGATTGCAGTGGGGACAACTGCGCCTCGGCACAAAGTTGGGCGACGTGCAAGCCGTGTTTCCGAGGGCAGACAAATCGGCCGTCGAGAGGATGCAGAACATGGAAGAAAAGAATGCAAGTGTGGGGACGGGCGCCTCGCCCGTCCAGCCGAGCGAAGCTCGGCAACCGGCCGCAACGTCGGTGACGCCGCCGCCCGCGCCAGCCAAGCCCGCAGCCATCATTCCCGATGGCAAAATCACCATCGACGACTTCGCGAAAGTAGAATTGCGCGTCGCCCAGGTGAAGACCGCCGAGCGCGTAAAGGGTGCCGACAAATTGCTGCGCCTGGAAGTCGATCTAGGAACTGAAGTGCGCCAACTAGTAGCTGGGATCGCCGAGGCTTATGAGCCGGAAACACTGATCGGACGCAAGGTCGTGATCGTGGCCAACCTCGCGCCCCGCAAGCTGCGCGGACTGGAATCGAACGGCATGATCGTCGCGGCCGCGCCTGAAGGCGGCAAGCCGGTGCTGGCGGGCTTCCTGGAAGATGTGCCGTTAGGGACAAGGTTGAAGTAAATCGCGCCGCGCTTATGATCCCTTGGCTTCGGAGTCGCGTTACTTCTTTCCCTTCTTCGATAGTTTCGTCGGCTTTACTGGTTGCAGTGCTCCTGATCGCAAACTCCTGTAGCCCCAAAACAAAATTGTCCTGGTTCGGTAGCATGCGAGTCGATCCGGTCACTTTGAAAATGTGGGTGGGGGACGAGATACCGGAGCCGAAGCATCCCGCCTCCGATTATTATTTCCGCTTTGTGCAAGCGGATGGAAACTACAGCGTCGCGCACTACGGCGCAGGCGATCAGCCCATTTGTTACAACTATTTCTTAGTTCGCCCGAACAATTCTCTGATTTCCCGATCCAAGAATCAAGTCCTCGTGGCGGGAGAGTTCGGGACGGTTTACGGGGAAAGTACATACTTCTACGATCCCATGTACGCTGGGCAGGCAAACGAGTTTTTCACCGTGTCCTACATGAACGGTGTGGGAGGGGAGCCTTTTCGAGTAGTTTCAGCATTTCCCGCCGGGTCGAACCCAAGCCTCGATGCAGTCAGCCTGATCCGAGTGTTTCAGGCAGCTCCCGAATTTCTGATTGTTTCCGCAAATTACGCACCTGACGGACATCTCGAGAGCCTCCACGTCAACGGCGCCAAAAAGGGAAACTGGGTGCACAGCACCGAGATTAAAGCGCTGTATCCCGGTCTTGAAGTCGCCACCATGATCGGCGACCGTCCAAAGACGCGAGAATATTTCGGTCTTCCGGCAACGTTTCCGACGCAGCAGTATCTTCAGAAGCCTGCAAACATCTTTCCAAGGGTGGGGCTGAACAGCGTCATGGAGGTCGTCAATATGCACTATGATCGCAACCGCTGGGTGCGGCAAGAGTCATTCTTGCCAGACGGCACACGCAGCCTCAGATTTCTGACTTACGTCGTTACCGAGGAGGACAAGGTCCTGGAACCGGTTGACAACCGCCGGATGTTCGGACAGTTCTCGTACACTCGCAAACCAGGCCAAAACTGACAGGAGTTTGCGGACTTGTTCATCGACTCCCACGCCCATCTCGAAGGCAAACGCTACGACGCCGATCGTAGCGAAGTGCTAGCGCGCGCGAAACAGAACGGGATCGAAGCCTATCTCGCCATCGGAAACGGCGACGGGCCCGAAACTGCCAATTGCGGGATTCAGCTGGCGGAAAAATACGACGGAAAACCGGAATACCCGCGAATATGGGCGAGCGTGGGAATTCATCCGCACGAAGCAAGCCTCGCGAACGAAGCCGCTGATTCCCAAATGCTGCAATGGGCGCGGCATCCCAAGGTCATTGCCTGGGGAGAAATCGGACTCGACTATTTTTACGACCACTCGCCGCGTGAAGTACAGAAAGCGGTCTTCCGGCAGCAGATGGAGTTGGCAAAAGCGGCGAAGTTGCCCATCATCATTCATTGCCGCCCATCCAGCAATAGCGAGAACGCGTGGGACGACTGCCTGAGCATGATCGCCGAACATTGGAGCGCTGAACATGGGCGATCAAGCGGATTGGGCGGCGTTCTGCACTGCTTCACGGGAAGCGTCGAGCATGCGCGGCGGGCACTCGATATGGGCTTCATGATTTCGTTTGCCGGCAATATCACCTTCCCCAAGGCGCAGTCGATCCGCGACGCGGCGCAAATGGTTCCGCTCGACCGCATGCTGATCGAAACCGACTCGCCCTACCTGGCGCCGATTCCGTATCGCGGCCAGCGCAACGAACCGGCGTTTGTCAGGGAGGTTGCCCGTCAGATCGGCGAACTGCGCCGCTTGCCCGCAGAGGAGATCGGCACACGAACCGCACAGAATTTCTACAAGTTTTTTGGACTCGCCCCAGAAACTTCAAAGCCCGCTCTTTAACTCCCAACTTTCTCTTTCGCTAGATTTTGTCATCCCGAACGAAGTGAGGGATCTGCAGTTTGCGCGAGATGCAGATCCCTCACTTCGTTCGGGATGACAATTTATAAAATGTGCTGGTCGTACCCCAGGCGTCCAGCCTTCGCAGATAATGCCTCTTCTGTTACCCTCATGAGTACATGTTTGGGGCAAACGATCCGTGTGGCTCTGCGCTTTTGAGCGGGCAACCCTCAGCATGACAATCTAAAGACTTAAAAAGGCCGTAATATATTTTGACCGTGACTTCGACAGTGAAATTCCATGCCCGATAACAGTTTCGATATCGTCAGCAAAATCGACCTCGCGGAAGTCTCCAACGCCATCCAGCAGGCGATGAAGGAGGTCAGCACGCGCTTCGATCTGAAGGATTCGAAGTCCCAGATCGCGATGGAGAGCACCGACGCGATCCTGCTGCACTCCGCCGATGAATTCAAAATGAAGGCGGTAAATGACGTTTTCCAGCAAAAGCTGGTAAAACGCGGCGTGCCCCTGAAAGGGTTGACCTATAGCGCGCTGGAACCAGCCGCCGGAAGCACGGTGAAGCAGAAGATCTCCATTCAGCAGGGGATCCCGATTGAGAAGGCCCGAGAGATCGTAAAGCTGATCAAGAATTCGAAGAAAAAAGCGCAGGCCTCGATCCAGGGCGACGTAGTGCGGATCAGCAGCAAGGATCGCGACACGCTGCAGGAGCTGATTGCGATGGTCAAGCAGCAGGATTTTGGCATCGATCTGCAGTTCACGAATTACCGGACCAACTAGAAATGGTTTAACCGCAGAGAACGCGGAGGCCGCGGAGAAACACTTGAAGGATGAACACATTAGAATGAATTTTCTCTGCGTGCTCTGCGATCTCTGCGGTTAACAGGTTTTTAAGGATCGGATCACCGTTGAGTACAACGACGTCCATTAACGGGAAAGAAATCTTTGATCTTCTGCGCGACGATATTGCCGCGATCGAAGAGCAATTCGGACGCGATACGGTCTCGAACGTCGCCGCGATTACGGAGATCGGCGAGTACCTGCGCGCCGGCGGAGGCAAGCGCATCCGTCCCGCGCTGTTGCTGCTCTCTGCCAAACTGCTCGGCTATAAAGGCGAAGGTGCGGTAAAGCTCGCTTCGGTCGTTGAAATCATCCATACCGCGACGCTCGTCCACGACGACATCATTGACGAGGCTCAGATCCGCCGCGGCCGTCCCGCCGCCAACACGCAGTGGGGCAACTCGATGTGCGTGCTGGCCGGCGATTGGCTCTACATGCAAGCGTTCAGGATCGCGGTGCAGGAGCGCAATTTCCGCATCCTGGACGTGCTGGTCGAACTGACGCAGCAGATGGTCGAAGGCGAACTGCTCCAGATGGAGAAGCTCGGCCAGCTGATCTCGCTGCAGGAACATCTCGATCTGATTTATCGCAAGACGGCCTGCCTATTCTCGGTGTGCATGAGGGTTGGCGGCATCCTCGGCGGCGCCACCGAGCAAGAGGAAGAACGCCTCGGCCAGTATGGACGCGATTTAGGTTTAGCCTTCCAGATCGTGGACGATGTGCTCGACCTCACCGCTTCAGAGAGTGTGCTGGGCAAGCCCGTTGCCAGTGACCTGCGTGAAGGCAAAGCCACCATGGCCGTCATCCATGCGCTGGAGCGCTGCACCGCCGCCGAGCGCCGCCAAATCGAAACCATTCTGCACGACCGCGCCTTCAATGGCGTCACTCACGCCGAGATCCTGACCATCCTGAACCGTTATGGTTCTCTCGAATACGCCTCCAAAGAGGCCGCCCGGTACGCCGAATCCGCGCGCAACGCTATCTGCACATTTCCGGACTCGGAGATCAAACGAGCGCTGTTGTGGGCGCCGGAGTTCGTGGTGGCGCGAGAGAAATAGTGGTCGGCATTTAGCGCTCGTGTAGGGACGGCCGCCCCCGGCCGTCCAAGCCGAGCGCAGCTCGGCAGTTGCCAGTGAGCGCGGCACCTTTGGGATTCGCTCCTAGCGCTTCGCCGCAATCCCCAGCATCTCAAAACGCCCTTTAAGTAAAAGCTTCCCCGATCCCAAGAACGCGCGGGCAGGAAGTTCCCGAGAAAACAGCTTCACGTAAGCGGCGTTGAACCGCTGCCACAAAGAAACGTCCGGCGAATGGACCTGCACCCATACCAAATCATCCATTGACATGCCAGCCTCACGGAGCACGGCCTGGAAGCCGCCGAACAAGAGATCAAGTTCAGCATCAATACTCTCTGGCGCCTCGCCCGTCGCCGGGTCGATGCCGATGCGTCCGGAGATGTAAAGAGTATCGCCCACCAGCACGGCGTCGCTGAAAGGAAGGCCCGGGGGACGATTCGGAAGATTGATATAGCGGCGGCTCTGGGATGACAATGGCTCCTCCTGTCCCTAGTTGCTGCGTTCCTCGATCTCAGGAACGAAGAATCGCATGACGTCAATTGTCATCCGGTAAGGGTTGAAACCTTGGTTGTTTGTGAAGAGAATGACGGTCAAGTCGGGATTGAGGAGATGTGCGTATTCGACCATGCTGGCGCCGATGTGAAAAACCATGCGATGGCTGTTAAGAACGGCTGTGTCCCACCCTCCAGCAAACTCACCGTCTCGGCCATCGTTCAAACGGAAAGGCGTCCACATGAGTTCCAAGGTTTGCCGGTTGAGCACGCGGTCGTGAAAGAGGGCCACGTCGAAAGTAGCCAGGTCCCCAGCGCTCATGTTCAGGCCAACACCACCATGCTGGTATTCGGGGTAGAGGAAGTTAAGGTCGTTCCAGAGTTTGCCGTCGGGCGATGGCAAACCGTTGCCGTTCGGTAGCCGCTCTATGTGGAAGCGATCGGCTTGCGGAGTGAAATTCATATAGAGCCCTGCGCGGTTAGGGATAATATCGAGAGAGTCTCCAAAGCGAGCGGACGCCATGCCCAATGGTGTGAAGATCCGTTTACTCAGGAACTCCTCTAGCGGCATTCTGGAAACCTTCTCGACGATCATCTTCAGTAACAAGAATTCCGTTTGGTTGTAGTTCGACTTCTCCCCTGTTTCGGACAGCAACGGGAGAGCGCCGGTTTTCTTGAGCGCCTCTTCCGGACCGCCGGGAGCGATCCAATCGGCTGGGGCAGCGGCCGGCGATCCCGGGAAAATGTCGGGGAGGCCACTGGTGTGGCTAAGGCAGTTCAGGACGGTAATTTCGTTCCACGCATTCGGGAGTCCCGGCAACAGCTGCGTGACTTTATCGCCCAGGCGAATCTTGCCTTCTTGCACGAGCAAATAAAGTGCTGTCGCGGTGAAGATCTTGGTGACCGAGGCGAGAGGGAACACGGTGTCCTTGCTAGTCGGCACGCCCAATTCAACATTGGCCAAGCCGTAGGACTGTTGCTTTATCACCTTGCCCTCCCGCAATACTAGGAGGACCAGTCCAGGGATGTGGCGCGCGTTCATCTGCTCCCGAATGTAGTCATCGACGGAATCAGCAAGCAAACGAGGAGCAGCGAGCAAGGAAATAAGAATGAACAGCGATACATGGCGGAAGTGTTGGCAATTCATGTCAGCATCCGTCCTTATGAGTCACGTATGATAGCCGATGTCCCACTATGCGAACAATCCTGTCCGACCGTTTCCCATTTTGCGTGTTCGCAATTGTCCTAGTGGAATCCGCTTCTCGTCAGCAATCACACATGCAAATTCTTGAACGGGAAGACCAATATGCTTTCATGAATGCGCGTTTGAACAAATCAGTCCGATCCATTTCGGGCGCGGGCTGGCTATCCGGAAAATAACCACTGCGGAGGTTTGGGTCACGCGAAGCAGCCGCATTCCGGTTGTTATACTGTAGAGAATCCTTTTCACCATGAACGACCTGCTCTCACTAATTTCGCACCATGGCTACCTGTTTTTGGCGGTCGTGTGCTTCGCGGAGGCGATCGGTCTTCCGCTGCCAGCCGCGCTCGCTCTGCTGACCGCTGGTGCGGTCGCTGCCTATGGAGATCTGCATTTCTATCTCGTCTTCGGCGTAGCTCTGCTCGCGATGACAAGCGGAGATGTCATTCTTTATTTCATGGGCAGAGTCAGCGGATGGGCATTGTTGGGCATTCTGTGCCGGCTTTCGGCGAATCCGGAAACTTGCATCCTGCGCTCGGCGGAGTATTTTTACCGCCGCGGCAAGCAGACGCTGCTTTTTGCCAAATTCATCCCGGGCATCAACACAATGTCTCCGC
>Ga0208827_1000164_pt1 | contig 45289 bp, 37 predicted proteins | sample Sb_taG_5_FD_187709 | JGI IMG/M metagenome (GOLD analysis project Ga0208827, IMG submission 187709) | Peat soil microbial communities from Weissenstadt, Germany - Sb_50d_8_FC metaG (SPAdes) (version 2) | ecosystem: Environmental > Terrestrial > Soil > Wetlands > Peat | place: Germany... | reverse complement strand
GACCTCGACCGAAGGAGCGCAGATGAAATCATGGATTTGATTCATCGTCTCGTGAAGGAGCACGGCAAGACCGTGCTCATGGTGACGCACGACCCGGTGGTCGCACAGCGCGCCGATCTCACAATGCACCTGGAGAAAGGCGTTCTGGTCGAGTCCCGCCAATCGCAAGAAGTCCCGGCCGGAGGCGCGGCATGAAATTCCGTGGGCTGATTTTCGCCAATCTCTTTCGCAAGAAACTTCGCTTGATCCTCACCATCGGGTCGTTCGCCGTTGCACTATTTCTTTTTGCGTTCCTCGCCGTGGTCAGGGGAGCCTTCACTCGTGGCGCCGATATCGCGGGAGCCGATCGTCTGGTGGTGATCAATCGCGTATCCATCATTCAACCGCTGCCGCTTGCCGACCGCGACAAGATTCAACGCATTCCCGGGGTTAAGGCGGTCACCCACAACAATTGGTTCGGCGGCGTATATCAGGAAGAAAAAAACTTCTTCCCGCAGTACGTGATCGACGTCGAGAATCAGCGCCAGGTCATCCCCGAACTGGTTGTTCCCGATGACCAATGGCAGAACTTCGTAAAGGACCGCCAGGGCGCCATCGCCGGCGCGAAAACCGCCAAACGTTTCGGTTGGAAAATCGGCGACCGCATCCCCATCAAGAATATCGGCTATGGCGCTACGGGCACTTGGGAGTTCATCTTGGACGGCATCTATCACAGCGAGCGCGCGGGCGGCGACGAGAGCCAGTTCTGGTTCCAGTGGGACTATTTCGAAGAACGTGTGCCGGCAGCATTCAAGGGCAACACCGGCTGGTACGTGGTGAAACTCGACAGTCCCGATAATGCGGTGAGCGTCGCCAAGGCTATCGACGACATGACGGCCAACTCTTCGTTCGAAACTAAAACGGAAACGGAATCCGCGTTCGCCGCCGGTTGGGTCAAGCAATTCGGAAACATCCAATTCCTCATCATAACGATCGGCACTGTAGTGTTCTTCACTCTGCTGCTGGTCACTGGGAATACCATGGCCATCTCCGTGCGCGAGCGCGTCGGCGAGCTTGCCGTTCTAAAAGCGATCGGCTTCAGCGATCGCTGGGTCCTTTTCTTTGTGCTTGCCGAATCTCTTACCATTGCGATCGTCGGAGGCCTTCTGGGTCTCGGTCTTGCGCTCCTGGCAGTCCCAGCTCTGGGCGCGGCTCTGAATGGCCTATTGCCTACTCTCATCTTGTCACCTGCGATTCTTTCTCTCGGACTCGCGACCGCTCTGCTGGTTGGCGTCGTCAGCGGACTGCTGCCGGGAATTGGCGCCATGCGCCTGCGGGTTGTCGATGCCCTCCGGAGGGTTTGAGATGGCTATCCCGTTCGTCTACAACTTTCGCAGCGTCACGGCTCGCTGGACGTCGTCCATCGTCGCCGTCCTCGGTATCGCTGGAACCGTCGGCGTATTTGTGGCGATGCTTTCCTTAGCGCGCGGCTTCAGGGCTACCTTGGTCGCCTCCGGCTCTGAAGACAACGCTATCGTCCTGCGCGCCGGCGCAACCTCGGAGATGATGAGCGGAATTAAACTCGAAGACATCAAAATTCTCCAGGATGCTCCCGGTGTGGCCCGCGCCTCGGACGCCCCTCTGGTGACCTCGGAAGTCGTGGTGGTTGCACCCTTTCCCCTGCGCGCTACCGGGACCGATGCGAATGCTCAAATTCGCGGCGTCTCGGCCAACGTTTTGACCATTCGGAGAAACGTTAAGATCGTTCAGGGTCGAATGTTTCAACCCGGCCTTGCCGAGTTGATCGTGGGAAAAAACGCCAGCAGCAGCTATTCCGGTTTGACCCTCGGGAACACGGTCAATTTTGGAGGCGGTCATTGGCAGGTCGTGGGTATCTTCGACGCCGGCGGCAGTGCTTTTGATTCCGAAGTGTGGTGCGATGCGCGCGTGCTCGACGACGTGTACAAGCGGCCCAGCAATATTTTTCAGTCCGCCACCGTGCACCTAAGTTCGCCAGGCGCCTTTGAGCAGTTCAAGGATGCGGTCACTTCCGACCGCCGCCTCAACTTCGACGTAACCCGCGAAATCGACTACTACGCCAAGCAATCGACGCGCATGACCCAACTGATCACCATTCTCGGAGGACTGGTGGCCTTCGTCATGGCCATTGGCGCGGTTTTTGGTGCGCTCAACACCATGTATTCCGCGGTCGCCGAGCGCGGTCGCGAAATCGCCACCATGCGCGCCCTGGGCTTTGGTGGCGGAGCCGTCGTCTTCTCGTTCCTGGTCGAGGCGCTGCTGATTTCTTTCGTAGGTGGCGCCATCGGCTGCGTCGCCGTCCTGCCCTTGAATGGTCTGACCACCGGCACCATGAACTGGCAGACTTTTTCGCAACTGGCCTTTGCCTTCCGAATTACGCCCGCGCTGTTGCTGGCCGGCATCGTCTTCGCGCTTCTGATGGGTTTGCTCGGAGGCTTGCCTCCGGCGATGCGCGCCGCCTGGCGGCCTGTGGCCGTCGCCCTACGCGAACTGTAGGCCGCAGCCGAGTCGCCAATCTCTCGAGCAACCTCTTCAATGCGGTCCCTTCGCCTTCCGACCAGCGCCACCCGCGCTCCTTCCCTCGCCAGGGCTATTCAGCTTGCGGAAAAAACCGGCGCTGCCCTTGCTTTTGGGTGGCGCAGCGGTTTACCGCTGCGGTAACTGCCTTGTTTTGAATTCGGCTTTAGCCGCTGAGGGCGCGGCGGTTCATTTGGCGGGCGCGTAGAAATAGTAGTCCGCTGTGTAGGGACTTTTTATTTCGGTGTCATGGTGAGACTCGTCGCATCCCTGGGCGGGCGGCTTACCGCCGTGAGTGTGAACGCGTTGAATGGTCGTCACTTTCGTGAGCAGGCCAACGCCGGAGTGAGTCACGGCATCCACCAGCAACCACGGAATGGAGTTGGGATCCTCCGAGTCCACGTGCGCGGAAGCCTTACCCGTAACCTCGCTGCCGTCTTTCAGTTTCCAGGTGGGACCGGCGAAATGGCTTCCGATGACGTTGTCTTGTTGATCTTTCAGCTCTGCCTCGGGCGCCACGAGGGTCCAAGCGAACTTAACCGTGCCCGGTCGGCAGCTATAGATCTGCGATCCCGAGGCATGGGCGAGTAAAACAACTTCTTCACCGGGGCGTGCCTGAATTGCATCCGGGACGTTGGGTGGAGACACTTTCTGTGCGTGAGCCAAGGGGAGGCCGAGGAAAGATCCAAGCATGACGAAGCTCATGATCGCCGTTCGCATAGATGCTCGCATGGCGAGATTGTAGCAGGCGAAAACTTGTAGCAGGCGAAAAATGGAGCGTGCCAGTGCGGATCGGTCACCAGAGGCGGACACAGAGGCGCCACACAGCAGGCTTCAAATTTTCTCTGTGTTCCTCTGTGCCCCCTGTGGTAAAGATTTTGATCTCGCGCCACTGATTAACCCAATTCCACAATGCGACTGCGGCCTTGCCAGCCGACCTGTACGATGGCCGCGCCAGCTAGTTGTTGTAGCGGATTCTTTCGCGCGTCCGCCGGCTGCCGTAAACTACTTCGGCGAGTCTTTGCGGCGGGATGCATCCATGGCCGGGACCAGCGGTCGTCGCATCGGCACAATTGCGCCTTTCGACGGATCGGCGGCAGCCGAGGCCCGCGTCAGCACCTCGTGCTGGATGTACTGCACGAACTCCTGGATCTGCCGTTGCATTTCCTCCATGCGCTCGCGCATTTGAAGAATGATGGCGATGCCGCTGATGTTGACGCCCAGATCGCGCGCCAGCGACAGGATGAACTCAAGCCGCTGCAAATCTTCATCCGTATAAAGCCGCGTGTTGCCTTCGGTGCGGCTCGGCTTCAGCAACCCTTCGCGCTCGTAGAAACGCAAAGTCTGAGGATGGATCTCATACATCTCAGCCACCGCCGAGATCATGTACGCGCCCTTGGATTTACGCTTCGTCATCGGATCGTTGCCGTCTCGATCATTCTACTGTGCGACCTGTTGTTTTACCGCCGAGACGCCGAGAACGCGGAGGAGGGAAGAGACGGCGGGTTGATGGCGAGAGACCTTTTCATTTAGTTGATGTCCCGCGCAAACGAGACCTGATCACCTTCCAGCAGACGATTACACCAAGGACGATCCCGAGAAGAAATCCTTGCTCTAATCCGATGATCGGCAACCAAGACTGGTACTCCCCAAGGTTGATCCCTCGAGTGGAAAAGAGACGAGGCAGGCCCCGTCTCTACGGTAAAGGTCGATCGTCGAAAACCTAAGCCGCCATCTCCGGCTTGGGCTCCGCGGCAGCCCAGCCCGCAGGCTTAAGCGCATGGTTAATCAGGTAGGCGACCACGCCCGCGCCGATCACAATCACTCCAAACCAGAGCGAGCTCATGCCAAGCACAACTTCGTGCTCGCTGCGGATGATGGCAAATCCTAGCAGCAGAACCGGAGGAATGCCAACCGCAATCGCTCCAAACAGCCCGCCCGGCACGCGGAACGGTCGCTTCAATTCCGGTTCGCGAATGCGCAGGCAGATCAATGCGACAAATTCGAGCGCCAGACTAGCACCGTAAATCATGATGTCAAGCGTGACCAGCCGTTCGAAGCCAAGATTCAAAGCCAGGCCCCAACCAATCGCCAGCGCCAGAATCGCAACCCACGGCGCGCGCGATTTCCGATGCAGCTTGCCAAAAACCTTAGGCAGCATCCCATCCTGAGCCATGGCCAGCGGCAGCCGCGAATAACTCATGACCAAAGCATTGAACATGCCAAATCCGCTCATCATGCCGCCCGCCACCAGCGCGATCCGCAGCACCGGCCCGCCCATCAACTGGGCAACATCGGCCCAAGCGCCAGTTTCCCAGGCGCTGGCCGGAAGCCCGGTGATCCACATGGCGGCAAACGGAAGAACGTAAGTGACGCAAACGATGGCCACCGCGACCAGCATGGCGCGCGGATAAGTGCGTTGCGGGCGCTCCACTTCGGTGGCGATGGTCGAGGCATTGTCCCATCCCATGTAGTTCCACATGCAGATGAGCAGCCCGCCAAGAATGTCGACGTTCGAGGTAGTCGGCTTGGTCACGGCGCTAGCCAGCGCGTGAATCTTAAACGGCGCCAGCACAAAGATCGCCGCGAACGGCGCCGACAGCGCAAAGAACAGCCACAGCGAAGTAGTCGAGACGACCTTCACGCCCATGATATTGAGGACAGCGCAAACAATCACGACGCCCAGCGCGACCGCCACGCCGCGATGGTTCTCCTGGAACCAGGGAAACATGCGCGTGAGGTAGGCGACAAACAACGTGGGATAAATCGCCATATCGAAAATGGAAGCTACCAGCGAAAGCCACGCTTCCTGAAATCCCCAGAAATTTCCCATGGCGCGTCGCACCCAGGCGTAATAGCCGCCTTCAAAGGGCAAAGCGCTAGAAAGTTCGCCGATCATAAACGCGGTCGGCAGGCTCCAGAGAAGCGGGGTCAGCAGCAGTATGAGAATCGCTTTGCCATAGCCCGCGCCGTGCACGATGTCTTCGGTGCCATAGGTTCCGCCCGAGACCATAAAGAAGGTCGCAGCGACCAGGGGCCAAAGCGTGAGGCGAATGGAGTTTTTCTTCGTCTTGTCGTTCTTGGGAGCGACGCCAGGAATAAAGCCAGGCTGCGAAAGGTTAGGGCGTGCGGTAGCTGTTGCCAATTTCTATGGCTTCCTCCTCCGGCGACTCACTCTCACCACCGCGTCTCCGGGGTTTCGGAAAAACGACTGTCGTTACGCGGCTCCCAGGGTGGACAGCGATTCCCGGGCATTTTCGGCGAAGTTAGTTCGCAAGTGTGAGATTACGGCAAATCTCCACAGATGCAAGAATATTTTGAGAAATGTTGAAGATTTTTCTCAATGAGGGCGGGTACGGAGGTAACGGGAGAAAACGAACTTTCCCGCCGAAGAGCTGAAGGGCCCGAGGTCACCAGCGAGCGACCGCAAGACACTGGAATGCGCAGCGCGACTTGATGTATAACCATTCCGGGGTTTTTCAGCTTCAACTCTTCCAGGAGGCACTAGCCATGAGGACAGTCTCGCTCGCCGTCTTTTGTATTTGCGCCGGTTTACTGCTTGCCCAATCGGGGGCGCACCAGAATGCGTTCACTCCGGACCAGATCAAATACGGCCCGCCACCGCCCTTTGTTGCTCCCGGCGCCCAGCTAGCCGTGCTCGAAGGCGACCCCACCGCGACGACCGGCGACTTCACTATCTGGCTCAAGATGCCCGATGGCTACAAGATCGCGCCGCACTGGCATCCCAAGCGCGAAAATGTGACGGTAATCTCAGGGAATTTCAAGGTTGGGATGGGTGACCAGTTCGATGAGGCCAAGATGATGACCTTCCCAGCCGGCAGCTTCGCGTATCTCGATCCCGACATGCACCATTATGCCATGGCCTCGGGAGAGGTGGTGGTGCAGGTCCATGGCATGTCGCCGCTGCAATTTAACTATGTGAATCCCGCGGACGATCCAAGTAAGAAGTAAGCGGAGAGCGTGCCTACGAATATTCCCACCGCCGGGCCAGCCTCCGAGCGATGGCAAACAGCACGAAGCCGACCCCCAGCAGCACCAGGACCTGCGGCCAGAGGTGTGAAACCGGCTCATCGCGCCAGAAGACCTTCGTGAACCCGTCGATGGCCCAGGCGTTGATGGTCAGCAACCCCGCTTTCTGCATCGCTGCGGGCATCAGAAAACGCGGGAACATGCTTCCTCCAACCGAGGACATAATCAGAATCACTAGCGTCGAGAGCGGACCCAGTTGCGCGCGCGTGCGGCACACGCTGGCCAGCAACATCCCGAAGGCTCCCACCGCAAAGGCCGTACAGAGCCCCATGATCACGAAGCCGGGAAGATGTGGGATGAAATCAAGTTTGAAAACCAGCCATGCCCAGATAAACATGACGACCAGTTGGCAGAACGCCAGCAACGAGCAGAAGCAGAGCTTACCGGCCATCAGAGTTCCCATAGTTACGCGTGAACTCAGCACCCGGTCCAGCGTTCCACTTTCGGCTTCGTCCAAGAGCGACCCCCCCGCGCTGCTGGCCGTGAAGAGCAGAAACATAACCCCAATCGCCGCGGCGTAGAAAGACACCATGGGATTGTTTTTGTTCTCACCAACGACGTCGCGAGTGGTCACTGGAATCGGCATGCCGCGGTTGGAATCGGCAGGCGCTGCTTCGTGGCCGCCGCTCTCCGCTTTCTGCCGCCGGCGCAGTTCTTCGAGGCCCGCGTCGATTTTTTTCTTTTGCTCCGGAGTAAACCCGCCGGCGTATTTGTCCATGTACTTCGATCCTTGCTCCGCCATGATGTCCGGCATCGCGGTCATCGCAACTTTCTGGAGCAGCCCGGCGATCACTTGTGGCGCGATCATGTCACTGCGGTCTTTGAGCAATTGGATCGTCGGCCGGTTCTGGTTGGGCGGGCCGAATGAAATTGGATTCTCTCCGAAACCATGCGGGATGATGAGGGCCACCGGCGCAGTCCCGTCTTTCACCGCGGCTTCCGCCGTCGCGGCCGTGTAGTCCGACTGCTCCGCACCTTGCTTCGACGCCGGCCTTTTCTTCACTGACAGCGATCCTTCGCGCTCCAGGCCCTGGATCAGTCTCTGCGAGGCTGCGCTGTGGTCTTCATCGACCACCAGGACACTTACTTTGGGCGTAGTGTCACGCCGGCCGCCGAAGATTACGGCAAAGATGGTAAAGAACGCGATTGGCAAGATGAAGCTCAGTGCCAGGGCGCCGCGGTCGCGGCGCAGGGCGATCAGTGCCGTGCGCACAATGGGCAGAATCAATCGCGTAACTCCCTTCCGGTCAAGTGCAGAAATACGGATTCGAGGTTGGGTTTCCTCAGCGAGATGTCTGCCAGTTCATGTCCAGCTTTGGCCGCGGCCTCGAGCAAGCCGGCAATCTCAGTCGCATGATCGATGGTGAACCGCGCGATCCCATTTTCAAGGTCTCCTCCGCGCTCTTTCACCCAGGCGGCCACGCTGTCGTCGGCCTTCGCGAATCGCGCCAGCACCTCGCTGCGCGAAGCGAAAGCATTCTGCACCAATTCATCCTTGGTTCCCAGCGCAATGATGCGCCCATGATCGATGATTGCGATGCGATCACAGAGCCGCTCCGCTTCCTCCATGTAGTGGGTTGTGTAAATCATGGAGATCCCCTCCCCGCGCAGCTTCTCGATCATTTCAAAGATGCGGTTGCGGGCTTGCGGATCGACTCCCACCGTGGGTTCGTCCATCAACATCACCTTGGGACGGTGGATCAGTCCGGCAGCCATGTTCAGCCGCCGCTTCATTCCTCCCGAAAGATTCTTAACCGGTTCGTGCGCCCGGTCGGTAAGCGCAGCCCAATCAAGGCACCAGTCCACCGCCGTTTTCAGCGCGGCGCGTCGCAGGCCGTGATATTGCCCGAATGATTCCAAATTTTCCCGGCAGGTGAGCTTAAGGTAAAGCGCCAGTTCTTGCGGAACCCATCCCAGAGCCATGCGCGCGCCCGCCGAATCGGTCCGGTCGCCAAAGACCGTCACCGTACCCGCATCCGGAATGACGCGGCCGACGATGCTGCGAATCAGCGTGCTCTTGCCCGCGCCATTAGGGCCAAGCAATCCCGTGCATTCCCCGCTCTTCAGTTCAAGCGTAATGCCATTGACCGCGGTCAACTCGCCAAAGCGTTTGACCACTCCCTCAACTCGCAAGGGCAACAACAAGGACGCGGTCGAAACGACGGGTGCAGATGCCATTCAACCTCCGGGCGGCGCTCCCCAATTGTAGGCTCTGCGTCACTACTTCGCGGGCGGTCATTCAAAGCTTCAGTCTCCAGGTTTCGGCCACAAGACTCTTGCGGCCCCAACTGTGGTGCGGCTCTTCGCCCACTAGCTGAAAATCTGCTTGCTGATAGATTTTGCGCGCCGCCCTGAGCTCGCTCTGCGTCCAGAGCATGATTGTTTTGTAGCCGGCCTCGCGGGCAAAACGAATGCACTCTGCCACCAGGCGTTTGCCTATCCCCATTCCCCGAGCCGAAGGTTCGACCAGAAGCAAACGCAACTTGGCCACCTTTTTCGATTTCTCCACCAGGAAAACGGAGCCCACGATCTGGCCCTTGCTCTCTGCCATCCAGCAGCGCTCGCGAGCCGGATTGTAATTTTCTACGAACCCGGCCACGATCCCCGCGACCAGAGCCTCGAAACGCTCGTCATATCGATACTCCTTTGCGTAGAGAACTCCGTGGCGGTAGACGACCCAGCCCATATCCCCGGGCTTCTGCCGCCGCAGGACATAACCCGGCTTCTGCCCCTTTCCTTCGCTTCGCTTGGTTTCGGCGCTTCCAGGATCCAGTATGGATTCAATCGTCTGCATGGCACCGACGAGATCATTCTGCTCGGCTGGCGGCAACTTGCCGAGGATTGCGCGAACCTGCTCGGTCGATCGGGCCTCGAGGGGTTTGAAGATTTTCCGGCCCTCTTTTGTCAGGCTTAGAAGGCTTTGGCGAGCGTCCTGACCGGAGGCCTTCTTCCCAATCCAGTGATGTCTCTCGAACTTGCGCAGGATGCGGCTCAAATATCCTGCATCCAAACCGAGCTCTTGGCGCAGTTCGGCCGCCGTCGACTGCTCGCGATGAGCCAGTTCGTAGAGAGTGCGCACCTCTGTCAGCGAAAATGGGCTGTTCAGCAAACCTTCATTCAGAAGCCCGATTTGCCGGGTATAGAAGCGATTGAAACGCCGCACGGACGGTACGAGCTGCTCAGGAACAGCGGGGATCATCGGAGCGCTGGACATAAACACAGGATGGTTCAAATAGTTGACTAAAGTCAACTAGTTTATTGACGCGGTCAACGTTCGCAAGAATCAACAGAATATAGGCGGAGGCTGGGTGTGCAGCATGCGGATGTTCTCAGACCTGTTTCCAGAGTTCTTCTCGCGGATCTTCAGGATTGAGCTTGGCCAGTTCCCGCAGCAGTTCTTTAGTCTTCTCGTCGTGCGGCATGGGGACGGTGATCTTGACTTCGACGATCTCATCCCCGCGCACGCCGTCTTTGGTAGCCGAGGGCACGCCCTTTTCGCGCAGCCGCAGCTTCTGCCCCGACTGCGTCCCAGGAGGAATCTTAAGCATGCTACGCCCATCGATGGTAGGCACTTCAATCTTTGATCCCAAAGCCGCTTCGACCGCCGTAACCGGCACCGTGATGTGTATGTCGTCGCCATCGCGCCGGAAAAGCGGGTGCTCGCCGATCCGTATGATGACGTAGAGATCGCCGACCCCGCCCCCGCGCAGCCCGGCATTGCCTTTGCCCGCGATCCGAATCCGTTGCCCGTCGCGGGTTCCGGCCTTGATGCGGATCTCCAGCGGATCGGTGCGCTCGACGCTGCCTTCGCCATGGCACACCGGGCAGGTCGAAATATTCTTACCCGTCCCATGGCATCGCGGGCAGGTGACGTTGAACTTCATCCGCCCGCCCGTCTGCTCGATCGTCCCCTTGCCATGGCACTGCGGACATTGCCCGGGAGCTTCGGTGAAGCCATTGCCGTGGCAATTTCCGCAAACATCGCGCCGCGCGATATTGAGCTTCATCACCCCGCCGCGGATCGCCGTCCAGAACGGCACGTTGACCTGATATTCAAGGTCGCTGCCGGGTGCAGGGCCCTCCTCGGCCCCTTCACCGTGCCCGCCGCCAGTGAAAAGGCTGGAGAAGATGTCGCGAAATCCGCCGCTCCCGCTGCTCGACGTCTTGCGCCCGCCAGCGCGCGCGCCCTCAAACAGATCCGAAAAATCAAAGCCGCCGAAATCGACGTTTCCTTGTCCGCCGGGATGGCGCCCTCCCGGAAAGCCTCCGCCAAAGTCGCCGGGCCCGGCCCCAGGTTGTCCGCCGCCCCGAGCATAAGCCTCGGCCGTAGCCGGATCGATATTGTCGGAGTAGAAACCGAGCTGGTCGTAAATCTTCCGCTTTTTGGCATCGCTGAGGACGTCGTTGGCCTCGGAAAGAGTCTTGAACTTCTCTTCCGCCGCTTTGTCGCCAGGATTGACGTCGGGATGATACTTGCGAGCAAGTTTGCGGAACGCCTTGCGAATGTCGTCGGTGGTGGCGGACTTCTTTACGCCGAGAACGCCGTAATAGTCTTTGGTTTGGGTGGCCATGTTCCAGGTGCCAGGTCCCAGCTGTCAGCTCTCAGCGATGCGAGTCAACTGACCTCTTGGACCTTCCTGCTATATGAGTGTCGCACACCCGCGAGGCTGAGAGCTGAGAACTGACAGCTCGATTTCAGTTCACCACTTCCTTCGCCTGCTCATCCACCGCCACAGCGAACGCTTCAAAAGGAGCCGCATCCATCGACACGGGGATCCGCTGCACTCCGGTCGCGGTCGGCGCGAAGCAGTACCAGCGTCCCTCCTCGGGGACGAAATTCACAAAAAACATCTGTCCATTGACTTCAAATCTCAATTTGCTTTCCTCATTTCTGGCCCGTAAATAAAACTCTTAAACTGTGATGCAAAGTGGGGGCGCATTCGCGCCCCCACTGAAGTGCCACTCGCTGATGGCTGATGGCTGAAAGCTGACAGCGTTATTTCTTGTCTTCGACGTCCACGTACTCGGCGTCGATCACGCCTTCGTCTTTCTTCTTGCCCGCGCCATCGCTGCCAGGCGCTGCGCCATGCCCATCAGTCGCTCCCGCGCCGCCAGCCCCCGGTGTCCCGCCCGGAGTAGCCTGCGTAGCCTTGTACATCTGCTCCGCCAGCTTATGCGAAGCTGCAGTTAGCTTCTCGCGTGCCGAGTCCATCGCCGCCTTGTCGCCGCCTTCAATCGCCTTCTTCGCGTCCGCCAAAGCGTTCTCCACATCCCCGCGCTCGGATCCCGAGATCTTATCGCCATGCTCCTTCAGCATCTTCTCGATGTTGTAGACCATCGAGTCGAGCTGATTCTTGGCCTCGATCTCTTCGCGCCGCGCCTTGTCTTCGGACGAGTGCGCGTCCGCTTCCTTAGCCATGCGTTCGACTTCTTCCTTAGACAAGCCCGAAGACGAAGTAATAGTGATCTTCTGGTCCTTGCCCGTGGCGTTATCTTTCGCCGTCACGTTCAGGATGCCGTTAGCGTCAATGTCAAACGTAACTTCGATCTGCGGAATGCCCCGAGGCGCCGGCGGCAATCCCGTCAAATGGAACTTACCCAAAGTCCGGTTCTGCGCTGCCAGCGGTCGTTCGCCCTGCAGCACATGCACCTCCACCGAAGTCTGACTATCGGCCGCCGTAGAAAACGTCTCCGTTTTCTTAGTAGGAATCGTAGTGTTCCGAGGAATCATCGGCGTAGCCACGCCGCCCAGGGTCTCGATCGACAAAGTCAAAGGAGTGACGTCCAGGAGCAGCAGGTCCTTGACCTCGCCCTTGAGCACGCCGCCCTGAATCCCAGCGCCAATCGCCACCACTTCATCCGGGTTCACGCCCTTGTGCCCTTCGCGTCCAAACAGTTCTTTTACGATCTGCTGAATGCGCGGCATCCGTGTCTGTCCCCCGACCAGCACCACTTCGTTAATCTTGCTGGCGTCGATGCCCGCATCTTTCAAGCACTGCTTCGAAGGCCCCACCGACCGCTGCAAAATATCTTCGATCATGGTTTCGAGCTTCGCCCGCGTCAGCTTTTTCACCAGGTGCTTCGGCCCGGAAGCATCCGCCGTGATGAACGGCAGGTTGATCTCGGTCTCCATGGTGGTCGAAAGCTCGATCTTCGCGCGCTCCGCCGCATCCCGCAGACGCTGCAAAGCCATCTCGTTGCCCTTGCCGCGCAGGTCGAGACCTTCATCCTTCTTGAACTCGTCAATCAGCCAATCCACCAGCCGCTGATCGATGTTGTCGCCGCCCAGGTGCGTGTCGCCGTTAGTGGCTTTCACTTCGATCACGCCTTCGCCCACTTCCAGCACCGAGATGTCAAAAGTCCCGCCGCCAAAGTCGTACACCGCGATGGTCTCGTCCTTACCCTTGTCAAGCCCGTAAGCCAGCGCGGCCGCCGTCGGCTCATTGATGATGCGCTTCACGTCCAGCCCGGCGATCCGCCCCGCATCTTTAGTAGCCTGCCGCTGCGCATCATTAAAGTAAGCCGGCACGGTGATCACCGCATCGGTGACCTTCTCGCCCAGATAGTCTTCTGCCGCCTTTTTAAGTTTCTGCAGAATCATCGCCGAGATCTCGGGCGGGGTATACTTCTTGCCCTGAGCCATGACGGCCACATGGTCGCCGTCCCGCTCGACCTTGAAGGGGACCATCTTCAGTTCTTCGCTGACCTCGTCATAGCGGCGCCCCATAAACCGCTTGATCGAGTAAACGGTATTCTCAGGATTGGTGATAGCCTGTCGCTTGGCGACCTGCCCCACCAGCCGTTCCCCGGTCTTGGTAAATCCAACGACCGAAGGCGTAGTCCGGCCACCTTCTTCGTTCGGTATAACCTTCGGCTCTCCCCCCTCCATAACCGCCACGCAGGAGTTGGTAGTGCCCAGGTCAATTCCAATAGTCTTGCTCATGACGCATCCTCCGAAACATATAAGTGCTTTGCAATCAATATAATGACGATTACGCCCTAGACCATCCTATAACCTGAGCGAATCATTGTCAAGTTTTAGATGCTGGGGACTGGATGGAGGATGCGGGGTTGCGACGTCGAGAGCCGCCCGATTTTACCCACCGATGCTCTCACGGGCAGCCTCGGAACCCGCCTTGCCGCTATTTTGCGTGGCGTACCTGCCCATCTGGTTTGCCTTACCGGGTGAATGAATTCTCTCTTTGTGCCGATGAAAGGCTTTTGTGGGCCCTCGCAGCCAAAGTCCGCAATGGCCCGTTCATGGTTCTTGGAGGACGGTCAATGCGCAAACATCTTTCTTTGAAGTTCATGCTCCGGACGGCTATCGTCGTAACCTTCGGGATTTCTGTGCTCGGTTGGATCATGACGCGTTCTCTGGGATCGGAAGTCCGAAGCCGAGCCGACCAGGAGGCAACCGACCAAGTAAGCGCTGTCTTGAACGTTCTGCAGACGGTGGACAATCTGAGTTCGCAGTCCGTCCGGTCCGCCATGAAGGTTCTGCTGCAGGAAGGAGAGCGACTTGGAGTTCCGGAGACCAGCAACTCCGCAATGATCGCGGGACAATCCGTTCCCGACCTCCATTTGGGCCGCTCCTCACAGGTCGGCAATTTTGTTTTGGTCGACCGCCTCAAGCAACTGATGGGCTGCACCGCCACGCTTTTTGTCAAGAACGGAGACCAATTCGTTCGCGTTTCCACCAATGTTCTTAAACCCGACGGCTCACGCGCCGTCGGCACACTCTTGGATCCTAAGGGACGCGCCTTCGCGGCGATCCAGAATGGACAATCGTTTTATGGCGTGGTGGACATTCTGGGCAAGCCTTACATGACCGCCTATGAACCGATGCACAATGCCTCGAACCAGACTGTCGGAATATGGTACGTAGGGTTCCCTTTGACTGCGATCGGCGATCTTGGCGAGCGCATCAGCACCACTAAAATCCTGGACCATGGCTTCGTCGCGCTCCTGCACGCCGATGGCAAAGTCATCTTCAAGCCCGCACAAGTGACGGAAGACGAAATCCGCAAACGACTGGACCATTCCCAAACAGCGGGTTGGACCGTACTTTCGAAGCCCTTTGAAAAGTGGGGATACACGCTGCTGGCCGCCTATCCCCAAGCCGACGTCACCACCAAACTCCGCGGCATGGAGGCAATCGTCATCTCCTCCGTATTGCTGGTCTCGCTCCTGGTGGTGCTGGCTCAGTACGTCTTGATCACGCGGGTCGTGCTGCAACCCGTGAACCAATTGATAAACCGCATGCAGAACGCCGACCTCAATACCTCCCTCGAGGAGGATAGACAGGATGAGATAGGCATTCTGGCGCAGGCGTTCGATCGATTCGCCCGCAAGATTCGCGATACTCTGATCGAGGTCGGGCGCACTACCGACTCCGTAGCCAGTGCCAGCGAGAAACTAAATACCACCAGCCAGCAGATTACCGCCAACTCCGAGGAAACCTCCGCCCAAGCCGACGTGGTTTCCAAGGCCGCCCAAACGGTCAGCCTCAATCTTCAGACCGTCGCCTCCGGCGCCGAGGAAATGGGCGCCAGCATCAAGGAAATCGCCAAGAACGCTCACCAAGCCGCCGAGGTCGCGACCTCCGCCGTCAAGGCGGCCGAAACTACCAATGCCACCGTGGCCAAGCTCGGCGATTCCTCCACCGAGATTGGACAAGTCATTAAGGTCATCACCTCCATCGCACAGCAGGCTAACTTATTGGCCCTGAATGCCACCATCGAAGCCGCCCGCGCGGGCGAAGCCGGCAAAGGCTTTGCCGTGGTCGCCAACGAGGTGAAAGAACTGGCCAAGGCAACCGCCAAAGCCACCGAAGACATCAGCCGCAAGATCGAAGCCATCCAAACCAACAGCAAAGCGGCCGTCGACGCCATTGCATCGATCGGCGCCGTCATCAACCAGGTCAACGATATTTCCGGGACGATCGCCACCGCCGTCGAGCAACAGGACGCGACTACCAACGAGATGGCGCGCAACGTGAGCGAAGCGGCGCGCAACAGCGGCGAGATCACCAGCAATATTGCCGGTGTAGCCCAGGCCGCCGAGAATACATCGCGGGGCGCCAGCGACACCGAGAAGGCAGCGGAGGAATTGGTCCAGATGTCCACCCAACTGCGCCGCCTGATCGAGCAATTCCACATCAACGCCAGCCAGAAAGGCACAGTCGACGATCGAACCAAGAGCCGGGCTGCGTACGGCAGCGCGTAAGTGTCGGAACCTCCGCCTGCTTATCTCCCGCGGCTGGCCTCCTGATAGGATCTCCGGAAAGTGTCCCGTCACTCGGGGGCGACGCCTTCGACGATAAATATGCGGTTCTTCGCTGCGCTTTGCCGGAAAGGCTTGATCGCCGAATAGGCTGGCGAATCGTACCACTCACGCGCTTTCTCCACGCTGTCGAAAGCGATTATCACGATGCCGCCCTTTGGCGGTTCGCCCTCGAGAGCCTGGATCTTGTGGCCACGAACGACATAATGGTGATTGAAAGGCGCTAGCGTTTCCGACACCTTCTCCACATATTTCTGCATGGTAGTGGGGTCCGTTACCTCGACTTCCGCGATGACGTAGCCAGGCGGCGTCTTGACTTGCTGCGCACGCATCAACTTGGCGCCAACAATGCCGATCGAGACGCCCGCGAGCACTGCCAGCGCCACCTTGAAGTTCGTTTTCATAGCTTCATTCTCCTTTGCGTGCGTGTACTAAACCAGCGCGCTGCGCGTAGATTAGGTGGAGGATGTAGTTGAGTCAAGAACGCACAATTTCGTAACATACTACCCAATTGGATACTGGGAGGATGCCGGATGCGGAAAATCGGGAGCGAAACGGTCAGCGAATGCCCTTGTGAATATGCCCTTCGCTACATCGGCGGTGCGTGGAAGGTCCTCATCGTTGCGCACTTGACTCAAGTGAAGATTCGTCGCCACGCCGAGATCAAACGACTCCTGCGCGGAATTACGCCCAAGATACTCACGCAGCAACTTCGCGAGATGGAGCGCGATGGCTTGATCCAGCGTACGGTCTATGCGGAAGTTCCGCCCAGAGTTGAATACCAGCTTACGGCATTCGGCGAGACCCTACGTCCCGTCCTCGAAGCGATGTACGCCTGGGGCAAACAAACCCAAGAAGCCGCCTCACGCCCGACGTTAACCACCAACGCAAACGCGGGAGGAACGGAATCACAGAGGCACAGCGATTCCGGTTGTGGCTAAAGCCGGGATGCCCCGCCCACCAAATAATGGGTTTTGTAACAATTACAGTGTAACAAGTGCCCGCTCGTGGCTATTTAGCCACACCTGACCCATAGTGTTATCAAAGACTTACGACCCTAGAATTTCCCCCACCCCGCATCGGTATTTGCGGAATATCCTCACTCTCGCGCCTTCTTTCTCTCGTCGATCATCACCTTCCGCAGAGCCCGGTTGATCCGCGTCTGGTAGCCCCGCCCGGCCCGTTGGAACCACGCCAGCAGGTCGGCATCCAGCCGCAGCGTCACCGGCTTCTTCACCGGTTTGTACATGCCCGCCAACTCCACTGGCAGGTACCGCGGACGCCGCCTCGACCTCGCCGACGCCTCAATTCGCGTCACTTTTCGCGACGCCCGTGCCCGCTTCGTAACTCGTTTTGGTTGTTTCATTTGAGCCCCGTTGTAAGTACACAATGATACTAACACAAATACCAGTACAATGTTCCACGTGGAACACATCTCAAGTTTGCGCAGACTGTCGTCCGAAATGGAGAGGGATTTACTGAGAGCCGAGAACTGGTTCTACATCCCCGGAAACTTCATCCCCGCCATGCGCCGCGCGAAGCTGGGTTTGCCCATCTGCTTGAACATTTTTTTCATCTGCGCGTACTGCCGAAGCAGGCTGTTGACTTCCTGCACGCTGGTGCCGGAGCCGCGGGCGATGCGCTTGCGGCGGCTGCCGTTGATGGCTTCGTGATGATTGCGCTCGTACCCCGTCATGGAATTGATGATGGCCTCGACGCGGTTGATCTGCTTTTCGTCGACCTTGTCGGCGGCCTTTTGCAAGCCGGAGAACGCGCCGACGCTAGGCAGCATGCCCATAAGGCTTTGCAGCGATCCCATTTTGCGAACCTGCCGCAACTGATCGCGGAAATCTTCCAGCGAAAAGCCGTCGCCGCTGAGGACTTTGGAGGCAAGTTCGCTGGCCTTCTTCTTATCGATCTGCGACTCGGCTTTTTCGATGAGCGAGAGGATGTCGCCCATGCCGAGAATGCGCGAGACGATGCGGTCGGGGTGGAAGGGCTCAAGCGCATCGTATTTTTCGCCGATGCCGATGAACTTGATGGGCTGCCCCGTGACCTGGCGGATGGAGATCGCCGCGCCGCCGCGAGCGTCGCCGTCCATCTTAGTAAGGATGACGCCGGTAAGCGTGAGCTTCTTGTGGAATTCGTCGGCCGAGTTGACGGCGTCTTGTCCAGTCATCGAATCGGCGACGAATAAGATTTCCTGCGGATTGAGCAGGCGCTTGAGCGACTGCATCTCCTCCATGAGTTGGTCGTCGATGTGGAGCCGCCCCGCAGTATCGACGATGAGCACGTCGCAGCCAGTGTTGATCGCTTCGCGGCGCGCTTCTTTGGCGAGGCGTTCGACGGTCGCTGTATTCGCTTCGCCGACCTCGCCTTCGTAGAGATTGGCCTTGATCGCCGCCGCAACGACTCTGAGTTGCTCGCGCGCCGCCGGGCGATAGACGTCGACCGAGACGAGCAGCGGGCGGTGTCCGCCATTCTTCAGCCAGTTGGCAAGCTTGCCGGATGTCGTCGTTTTGCCGGAGCCCTGAAGCCCGGCCATGAGCACGACGGTGGGCGGCTGCGAGGCGAACTTTAATTTAGCCGTATCTTTGCCAAGAGTCGCGACCAGTTCGTCGCGGACGATCTTGATAACCTGCTCGCCCGGCGAAAGCGCGGTCAGCACTTCCTGGCCGACAGCTTTGGCCTGGATGCGGTCGATGAGCTCTTTGACAACTTTGAAGTTGACGTCGGCCTCAAGCAGCGCCAGTCGAATTTGTTTCAGCGCCTCGGAGATGTTCTCTTCCGTGAGGACGGCTTGTCCGCGGAGAGACTTGAAGGCGCGCTGGAGTTTTTCCTGGAGATTCTCGAACATAGTGTAAGGATCATTTTAGCAGTCTAGATTCTAAACACTCAGGCGCCACAGTCATGCCGGCTAAACAGCAAGGTTGGCCAGCGATTCAAGCTGCCGCAGCCAGCTATCAAAATGAGGGCACTGCGTCCGAATTCGGGACAGCCCGACTTCCAGCGCAGCAAGGGTGCCGTAGAGAGGCTTCTCATACCCTGGTACGAGGTTTTTCACTCGCTTGGAGGGGCAGGTAATCGGCGAGTCGTTAATATCCTCTGGCGTTTCAAAGTCATTCCGAATCTGTTGGAATTGAAGCTCCAAATCCGGTCGACCGATCCCTTGGCAGAATGCCGGGCAGTCACTGAACAATAAGCCTTCGAACTCATGCATCACCACGAAAGGCATAAAGCGCGTGGGATTGAAACTTGATCCAACCTCCATTGATAAGTCCTCGGCGAGGGCCGCTTCCACGTGCGATGCTTTAAGCCCCGCCCCTGTTCCCGAGGCCGTCGCGCGACCAGGCCACGCTCCATCTCCGTGTTGAGGCAAAGCGTAAAAATCAACCATCGTGGTTGCGATGCATCCGAGGTCTTCGCGAAGGTGGTTGATTATGTCCTTTCTAACTGAAGGCCAAGGTCGGATGCCTCCTCTTCGCTGGCGCAAACGGGCGTTGCCGACGATCCGAGCGCTCACTGATTGATAGCCTACATTTACCAAGTAATCTCGAAGAACCTCATTCACGAAGCTCTCTTCGGTCTGGCCTTCAACGTGAATCAGCAAGCGAGCCATGTCTACTCCGAGAGCGGCCTTCCGGTAAGTTCGTTTTTTTCCCAGAGCTGACCGAGGCTGTAGTCTTCCAGCCATTCTTTCAGTCGCGAAGGTTCCAGCCGCACGATTTGGGTACCACCATCCACGCGATTGGCAACGAGCACGTCCTCTGGATCAAAATGGTCTAACAGCAAAGATGACTGCGTAGAGACAATCACCTGTGCGCTCACCGAAGCTTGCCGAATAAGAGAGGCCAGCATCTCGATGGCGTAGGGATGCAAGCCCAACTCGGGTTCGTCAACAAGAATGACTGAGGGGAGGAAATCCTTAGGCTGGAGAAATAGCGTAGCCAGGGCAATAAACCGAAGCGTACCGTCGGAAAACGAACCCGAGTCAAAGTACTGATCCGAGTTCTGGTGCCGCCATTCAAGCATAATGTCATCCGGTTTCAGCCTGGAGGGAGATAATCTGAAATCATCAAAAAACGGGGCTACCCGCTGGATTGTCCGACGGATTAGGGTGTAGGAGGTTTGGTGCCGCTCCTGTAGAAAGTAGAGGAAAGCGGCGAGGTTGGAACCATCCGGGCGCAGAAACGCATTGTCATTGACCTTTGCGGTTTTACGCATTGGCGAAGACAGGCTGGTGTCGTGCATGTGATAGAGCCGCCAGCCACCAAGACGCGCTCGCACCCAACCTGGGATCTTTTGAAGGCGTGGATCGCTGATGCCAGCTTCACGTCCCTGCTCACGGGGCGCAAGTGAGTCGTCGAAAGGTTTCTTGGGATATCTTTGCTTGTCCCAGAAGAAAACCGTCTCGGAGGACGGGTATAGACCATCATCCTGCGTTGGGGAGAGTACAAGTTCATACTGATTGACCTCTTCCCTAAAAGACAAGCGAGTGTCAATTTGCTTTGTCGTCTTAGAACCGAAGTGCAGTATTTTTTCCGCGCCTCCAGCTTGAATTACGTAATCTCGTAAACGCCCCTCGCGAATGGCATGAAGAAATGCAAAAATACCGATGAAATTTGATTTCCCTGAGCCGTTTGAGCCGATCAAAACGTTGATGGGCCGCAGCGGAAGCTTCTCCAGCGATGCGATGCTCTTGAAACCCCGAACCGTGATGTAATCAAGCGCACTCGAAGACATGTGTCTTTCAGACTAGAAGTCAGGACTGCACCAAGGCATCCCGATCCGTACGACCGATTAGAATAACCTATCCAAGGGCGTTCTCGGCAGGGCACCCCTTCACTCCAACCTTCGGCCGCACCATTTCAAACCGCTGCGTGGTACGCGTGTACTGCATGCCGCCCATTCGTCCGATCAGATCGAGCGAGTTCCGGTCCAGGCGGCCTTCTTTCAGATGACGGTCGTCGACGTGAACCGAGACGATCTCACCAATCACCAGGCTGCCGCCGTCGGGGGCGGGATTGAAGTCGAGAATCTGACGCAGCTTGCATTCAAAGCTGACGGGAGACTCCGCCACTCGCTGCGGCCGCACCACTTTCGAAGGCGCCGAGGCGACCTTTGCCAATTCGAATTCATTGATGGTCGCGTCATAGTCGCCGCTGGTCAGGTTCATGGTCTCGGCCAGTTCGAAGGTGACCACGTTGATCACGAATTCTCCGGTCTCGCGAATATTCCGCAGTGTGTCTTTAGGCATGCCTGCGGGCTCTCCTGCCCCTGCTCCCAAGTTCTTCGGCGAGCGCATCGCCGGCGCAAACGCCAGCAGCGGAGGATTGGCGCATACGGCGTTGAAAAACGAAAAGGGCGCCAGGTTGGGTTGTCCGGAAGCGCTGAGGCTCGAAACCCACGCGATCGGCCGCGGCCCCACGGCGCTGATCAGAATGTTATAGAACTCACGGTGCGCAAGTTGAGAAGGGGTGCCGTCCATGGGTTCGAGTATATCTTCTGCACCTCGTCACTCACTCCGTCAGCCCTTTTCGCCGAACACTTCCTTCGCGGCGATCACCGTGTTGCAGTGAATCGTGATTGTGTCTTCGACATTCAGGGCGTAGCCACCGGCGAGTGTGACCATCACGGGGATGCCCTCGGTCTTGGCGGCCCGGAACACAAGAGCATCTCGCTCCTTCAATCCCTCAATCGTCAACGACAATCCGCCGAGCTGATCTTCGCGATAAGGATCAGCTCCGGCGAGGTAACAGATGAGTTCCGGCTTGAACGTGCTCAATCCCAAACTGAGCGCGTCGCCGACGCACGCCAGATATTCGGCGTCGCCGATCCCGTCGGACAAATTCAGGTCAAGCGATGAAGGGGGCTTAAACACCGGGTAGTTGTTCTGCTGATGGAGCGAAATGGTGAAGACGTCCCCGGCGTGGGCGCTGCGCGGCCTCTCGTGCGGGGCCGGGTGCGCGATGTGGTCCGTGGAATCGAGAACAGAAGCAAGCGTCGGCGGCAGCGGATCGCTGGGCACACGCGCGCCGGCAAAAATCACGGCCGTACCATTGCCTTGATGGACGTCGCAATCGACAGTCATCGCAGTGCGAATCTTGCCGTCACGCTGCATACAGCGGATGGCGATGGCCACGTCGTGGATCATGCAGAAACCTTCGCCGTGATCGGGGAACGCGTGATGGAATCCACCGCCAAGACTGATGGCCACGCCGTCGTCGAGGGCATGACCGGCGGCCAGCACGGAACCGCCGGCGGCGAGCCAGAAGGCGCGCACTAACTCCGGTGAGTACGGCACTTCGAGTTCTAACTCTTCCAGCGCGGTGAGCGTGCCCGTTTTCAATTTGTGGACGTACTTCGGAGTGTGCACGAGCAGCACGTCCTGATCGGTGGCCGGACGAGGAGTGACAAAATCGGAAGGCGCAGCCATTCCGGAGGCGAGCAGCCGGTCATGTGTGCACTTGTACTTTTCGGAGGGAAAAACATGGGAGCCGATGGGCAGGTAGTAGTCGTCGCTGTAGACGAGCTTGAAGGGCAGCATGAAGCACTCAGCATTCAGCACTCAGCGGGGCAAGAGCTCAAAAGTTCATATCATACGCGATTGCCCGGGATAACCACAGAGGGCACGGAGGAACACAGGGGGTTCTTCAACTGACTATCAAATTGATCTCGAAACGCGCGTTTCCCCTGTGTTCCTCCGTGCTCCCTGTGGTTAAGAATTCCATAGCTGTTAAACTTGGCCGGTTGCCTGCCAAAAAGAAATCGCCGCCGCAAAGTGCCACGCCTGAGCCGCTGCCCCCTTCCGCCCAGCGTCATGGGGAAGCTAAAGGGCGGATTTTCCTGATCGACACGATGTCGTTCATTTTTCGCGCCTATCACGCGATGGCGCGGCAGCGTCCGATGTCCACGAAGATGGGGGTTCCGACGGCGGCGACGTATGTTTTCGTCAACATGCTGCGGAAGCTGCGGGACGATTTTTCGCCCGAGTATCTGGCGGCCGTATTCGATGTGGGCGCGCCGACGATCCGTAATCAGCAGGCGGAAGCGATTACGACGATCCGCAAGTTTGACATCAAGACGCAAACGTTTAAAGAATCGGAGTATGGCGGCTACAAGGCGAATCGCGCCGAGATGCCGGGCGACCTGGTGCAGCAGATTCCCTACATTCGGCGGGCGCTGGAAGGGTATCGTATTCCAATTTTGCAACTCGAAGGTTACGAAGCCGACGATGTGATCGGAACACTGGCACGGAAAGCCGCTGCGGAATCGTTTCCGGTGTTTGTGGTGTCGAGCGACAAAGACATGCTGCAACTGGTGAACGATAAGGTGCAGGTGCTGAATCCGCCGAAGGACAACCTGATTTGCGATGCGGCGAAAGTTGAGGAAATTCTCGGAGTGCCTCCGTCGAAGGTGGTGGATGTGATGGCGCTGCGCGGCGACGCGGTGGACAACATTCCCGGGGCGCCGGGGATCGGCGACAAGGGGTCGGTGGAACTTATTCAGCGCTTTGGCAGCGTGGAGCAGGCGCTGGAACATGCGGCTGAGGTGGAGAAGAAGACGTATCGGGAATCGCTGCAGAACAATCGCGACAATATTCTTTACAGCAAGCAGCTGGTGACGATTGATACCGACGTGGCGGTCGAGTTCGATGTTGCCGCGATGAAAGCGGGCGAACCGGACGTTGAATCTTTGCGGGCGCTGTTTGCCGAACTGGAGTTTACTTCCTTGTTGAAAGAACTGCTTCCCGTAGTTGAGGTGAAGGAGGGCGACTACCGCGAGATCAAGTCGAAGGCTGAATTCGAGGAATATTTGAAAGGCGTGGGCGAGAGCGCACCGCTCGCATTCGCGGTTCCGACCGAGCACCCCGAAAGCATTTACACCGAGGTCACTGCGGAAGATGAAGAGCCCCAGCCGGCACAGTCGGGATTTCTGGCGTTGCAACACGCGGATGCGGAGGATCAGAGCGCCGGAGTTGTAGAGCGCATTGCCGTGTCGAATGCGCCGGGGGCGGGGGCGATGGTCGCGCTGGAAGACCGGGCGCTCGCCAACTTGGTAAAGAGCGTGCTCGAAGATGCCGCTTTGCCGAAGACGGTTCACGATCTCAAGTTGGCCCTGCATTATTTTTCGGAGCATTTCTCTCAAGCGGGCATTGCGCTGGCCGGAGTGAAGCATGATCCGATGCTGTACTCCTACCTGCTCGATCCGACCTATTCGTCGCATTCGTTGCCGGAGGTTGCGCTGCGGAGATTCAATTTGAAACTGAGCGGCAACCTGGCGGAGGCGGCGGATGTAACGGGCAGGCTGGCGAGCGCGCTCCGAAAAGAAGTTGACGACCAGGGTCTGACGTCGGTGTATGAAGACATCGATGCGCCGCTGGTGCCTGTGCTGGCGCGTATGGAAGACGCGGGCGTGAAGATTGATCTAGCGGCGTTGGGGCAGATGTCGGTGAAGTTGCAGCGCGAGGCCGAAGCCAAGGCGCGAGATATTTATGAGCGTTGCGGCTTGGAGTTCAACATCAATTCGCCGAAGCAACTGGGTGATGTGTTGTTTAACAAGCTGGCACTTCCGATGCCGTCGAAATACGGGAAAGGGAAAAAAATTTCGACGGCGGTGGATGTGTTGGAAGGACTGGCTGCGGATCACGAAGTTCCGCGGCTGGTGCTGGAGTACCGGCAATTGACGAAGTTGAAGTCGACTTATGTAGATGCCTTGCCGGCGCTGATTCGCAGCCAGAGCGGCCGCGTGCATACGACGTTTGGGCAGACCGGGACGGCGACGGGGAGGCTGTCTTCGGCGAATCCCAACCTGCAGAATATTCCGATTCGCACGGAGCTTGGGCGAGAGATTCGGGCTGCGTTTATCGCTGAGCCGGGGCACGTACTGCTGGCCGCGGATTATTCGCAGATCGAACTGCGTCTGCTGGCCCATTTTTCGAAAGACAAGCTGCTGGTGGAGGCGTTTCGCCGCGGGGATGACATTCACACGCTGACGGCATCGCAGGTGTTTGGCGTGCCGCCGCTGATGGTTACGCCGGACCACCGGCGGCAGGCGAAGGTGGTGAACTTCGGGATTGTCTATGGGCTGTCGGCGTTTGGGCTTTCGCAGCAGTTGGGCATTGAGCCGGGTGAGGCCAGGAAATTCATCGATGCCTATTTTGAAAAATATGCGGGAGTGCGGGCGTTCATCGATGCCACGCTTGAGCAGACGCGACGCGAGCAGAGAGTGAAGACGCTGTTCGGTCGCATTCGGCCGATTCCCGATATCAACAGCAAGAACGCCACCCAGCGCGGGTTTGCGGAGCGCACGGCGGTGAACACTCCGCTGCAGGGAACCGCCGCCGACCTGATCAAGCTGGCGATGATCCGTATTGATGAGGAAATCCGGAAGCGCGGGCTGAAGTCGCGGATGACTTTGCAGGTACACGATGAACTTGTATTCGAAGTGCCGGAGCGCGAAGTGGAGGCAATGAGACCGCTGGTGCGGGAACACATGGAGGAAGCGCATTCGCTTGCGGTTCCGTTGCTGGTAGAAATCGGAGTGGGGCCAAACTGGCGGGACATGGAGTAGGGAGAGGCACCGAGACAATAAATGATGTGGGCCGAGGCTGAGGAAAACTATTCCAGCGTTTCCGATATACTGGGAGGAACGATCTTGCAAGCGCCGCCTTCGTCGTTCGTTCCAGCCGGTTGATTCCAGCCGCATGAAAAGGATCTTCGATCCTGCGGAGGCAGTCAGATGAGTGCAGCTCCATCGATGGCGCGCGAAGAAAAGCCGCGGCGCGTTTTTCCCCGGCACCCGATCAATGTACCCCTGGATTTGATCGCATTGCGATCCGGAGTCCCCGAAAATTTGCCTGGGCGCTGCACCGATCTTAGCGAAGCCGGTGTGGGCGCTGTTGTGGCGGGAGAACTGGCTGCCGGCCAACAGGTGGCAGTCGAACTGCGGCTTCCGAATGTGGGCGTGCCGGTCCGAGCGCGGGCGCTGGTTCGGTATCAGTCCCGACTCCATTGCGGCCTTGAGTTTGTTGGATTGTCGGTGGAGCAGCGGGAGATGATCCGGTATTGGGTTTACCAATCCGCCTCACAACCGGTGGTTTCCAAAGATTTCAACAAAGAAAAGAAAGTTGCCGTTGCAAAGACGGAAGCGGCTGTAGTGGGCGCGGGACCGGCTGTGAAGCCAAGGCGCAGAATTCGCATTGGGCGGCGTGGATTTTATGTGCTGGTCGCTTGCATCCTGGCTCTGGCCGGTCTGGGATGGTGGCAATGGCAGAAGTCCTGGAACGAACTGGAAAAGCGGGCGCCAGCCAGGCAGTCGAGGCTGACCATCGAAAGGCGGATTGTAGCGAAGGTGCCGTTCGCGGCCAGTGTCCGGACGCGACCCGCTGAATAGACGGGGCGCTACTCGAAATTTTCAGCCTGCTGGAAGGGCACACCGCGCTGGTCTTTTGAGGAGACGATCGCGGAGGTGATCGCTGAGACGCCCGGTTTGCCGTCGAGTTGCCAGTCATCGAGTTTCCAATCAATGTTCAGCGCAGGATCATTCCACGCCACCGTGCGCTCGTGCTCGGGCGCATAAAAGTCCGTCGCCTTATAGAGGACATGGGCGGTCTGGGACACGACCCGGAAGCCGTGAGCAAATCCGGGCGGAATCCATAAGATGTGTTTGTTCTCGCCGGAGAGTTTGAAAGATTCCCACTTTCCGAAGGTGGGCGAGCTGCGGCGGAGGTCGAGCGCGACATCAAGAATCTCGCCCGTGATGGCGCGCACGAGTTTTCCCTGGGGCTGGCGAATCTGGTAGTGCAAGCCGCGGATGACATTTCTCTCGGAATAGGAATGATTGTCCTGTACGAATGGCTCGGGAATGCCGAACTCGGCAAACAGGCGCTGGTTGTAGCTCTCCAGAAAAAAGCCGCGGTCGTCGCCGAACACACGCGGTTCGAGAAGCAGAAGTCCGGGGAGGCTAGTGGCGATTTTTTTCATCGAAAAGTTTCATCAATCAGAAGACCTGTTCCCGCAGCAATTGCAGCAGGTAGGCGCCGTATCCATTGTTGCGCATCGGCTGCGCCAGGGCTTCCAGTTGCGCGGCGGTGATGTAGCCGGAGCGATAGGCGATTTCCTCGGGGCAGGCGACCATGAGGCCTTGGCGCTTTTGCAGGGTCTGAATAAATAAAGAGGCTTCCATCAGGGCTTCGTGCGTGCCCGTGTCGAGCCAGGCTGTGCCTCGCCCCATCACGCAGACGTTGAGTTGATTGCGCTCGAGATACACGCGGTTGACGTCGGTGATTTCAAGTTCGCCGCGCTTCGAAGGCCTGAGACTCGCGGCAATTTCGACCACCTGCCGATCGTAAAAATAAAGTCCGGTGACCGCGTAACGCGATTTCGGCTGCTTCGGTTTCTCTTCAATGCTGAGCGCTTTTGGCGTCTTTCCCTGCGGATCGAACTCGACGACGCCGTAGCGCTCGGGGTCATTGACTGGGTAGGCAAAAACGCGAGCACCTTTGCGCTGGAGCGTGGCGGCGCGCAATTCTCTGACAAGGTCGTGTCCATAGAAAATGTTGTCGCCGAGCACGAGCGCGCAACCGCTGGAGCCAATAAATTCCCTGCCGATCAGAAATGCCTGGGCAATGCCTTCGGGCTTCGGTTGCAGCGCGTACTGGAAATTGACGCCGTAGCGGGAGCCATCGCCAAGCAAATGCTGAAAGCGGGGCAGATCCTCGGGCGTCGAGATGAGCAGAATGTCGCGGATGCCGGCCAGCATCAGCGTGGAAAGCGGGTAGTACACCATGGGTTTGTCGTACACCGGCAGCAGGCTCTTGGGAAGCACGTGGGTGACGGGATAGAGGCGCGTGCCCGATCCTCCCGCGAGAATGATGCCTTTGTAATTCGCTGGCGCGGTTTTGCTCATGTCGAGTTTCAGTCTTAGCAGCCGATGGTTCAAGTGCGATTTGTATCAGGGTATGCCTTTAGGCATACCGTAAGTGCGGTGTTAGGAAAGCGCCTTTTAGGCGCTGGCTTCGGGATTTGGAGTTTCACCATAAACTATCAGCGCTCGGTGGCGTAATGCTTTGCCATCCATTGACGATAGCTGCCGCTGGTGACATCGCGGACCCAGTCTTCGTGTTCAAGATACCAGCAAACGGTTTTGCGGATGCCGCTCTCAAATGTCTCCAGCGGGTGCCAACTCAACTCGCGTTCGATTTTGCGCGTGTCCATGGCGTAGCGGCGGTCGTGGCCGGGGCGGTCTTTGACGAACGTGACGAGCTTGCTGTGGGGAACGGCGGAATCTTTCGGGCGCAGTTCGTCGAGCAGTTGGCAAACGGCTCCGACAATCTCCAGGTTCTTTTTTTCGCTTCGCCCGCCGATGTTGTAGGTTTCGCCGACGCGGCCGCGGGAGAGCACGGTGCGAATGGCGCGGCAGTGATCCTCGACGTAGAGCCAATCGCGAACGTTTTCGCCGTCACCATACACCGGAAGCGGCTTGCCGGTGCAAGCATTCAGGATGATGAGCGGGATCAGTTTTTCGGGAAACTGGAAGGGCCCGTAGTTATTGGAACAGTTAGTGGTCAGAACAGGCAGGCCGTAGGTATGGTGATAGGCGCGGACCAGATGATCGGAAGCCGCCTTGGACGCCGAGTACGGGCTGTTGGGCGCGTAGGGGGTGGTCTCGCTGAAAGCCGGGTCGTGGGGGCCGAGCGATCCGTAGACTTCATCGGTGGAAACGTGCAGGAAACGGAACGATGCGCGATCGGTTTCCGCAAGCGTCGACCAGTAGGCTCGCGCTTCTTCGAGCAGGTTGAATGTGCCGTTGACGTTGGTGCGGACGAAATCATCGGGGCCGTGGATGGAGCGGTCGACGTGGCTCTCGGCGGCGAAGTGAACGATGGCGCGGGGGTGTTCGCGCCGCAACAAGTTGCGCAGAAAATCGCGATCGACAATGTCGCCCTGCTCGAAGCGATAGCGCGGGTGGGCTTCGACAGCGCGCAGATTGTTCAGATTGCCCGCGTATGTCAGCTTGTCGAGATTCAGGATGCGGGCCGGTTCAGAGGCAATCCATTGCAGGATGAAGTTCGAGCCAATGAAGCCCGCGCCACCGGTGACGAGAATTAGATCTTCCATGCCAGATATGCGCAAAAACGCCGCGTTCCGATTCTAATCATTATCACCGCCGGACGCGAAGTCGTGCGCAGCTTCGGCGGCGCGTATCCGGATCAGACCGGTGCGGTTTGGCTGGGGTTGGGGGGAGGGGGCTCGATCCAGCGGCGCGACCGGAACGGCAGAAGTGCGCATCTGGATCGGCGCACTCGGCAGGTGCTCGCTCGGGCCCCAGCCCAGCACCTTGTAATAGGCTTTTTCGATAGAGCGGGCGATTGCGGGCCAGAGAAACTGGCGCTGGATCCGTTTCTGCCCCCGGGCGGCGGACTGACGGCGAAGTTCGGGGTTGTGGACGAGCCAGTCGAGCTTGCGCTCAAGGTCTGCCTGGTCGCCGCGGTGGAAGGTGAAACCGGTGCCCTCGACCACCTCCTTATTTTCCGGAATATCGCTGGTTAGCACGCAGACACCAGCCGCCATGGCATCGAGCAGCGCCAAAGACAGGCCCTCAATTTCAGATGGAAGCACGAACAGAGCGGCATTGGAGAGAAGCTCTTCGAGATTGCTACCGGAGACCCAGGGAAGGAAACGGATGCGATCGGATTCGTGGCGGCGCAAGCTCTCGGCGTAGGAATCGGAGTGACTCGATCCTCCGGCGAGCACCAGTTTCATTTCAGTGTTGAGGCTTTCGAAAGCATTGATCAGGAGATGGCAATTTTTTTCCGGCGAAAACCTGCCTAAGAAAAGGACGTAGTTGTCGGGGAGGAGATCCCACTCGATCAGTTTCCGGGGAAGGCGACGGGGCGCCAGCGTAGCTCCGTTTGGGACGTAAATAGTATCGCGATTGTACTGCTGGCGGTAGTGCTGCTGCAGGGTACGCGAGACCACCATGGTGGCATCGGGTGAGGAGACGGCGGCAGCTTCTCCCCAGCGCAGTACTCGCGACGCGATTCGCCCCCACTTGCCCCGCTGCCAGTCGAGGCCCTGCACGGTGACGACGGTCTTCTTACCGGCGAGCCGCGGGAGAAAAGAAAACAACGCAGGTCCCAGGCATTGGTAATGGACGACATCGTAGTCCGACGCCATGGCATGCGCCGTGCTCAGCAGAGTGTGGACGAAGGTTTCCAGATGTTTCGAGCGGATGGTCGGCAAGCGCCGCACGCGCATGCCGTTGTGCGTGTTTATGGGAGGAGTGAAGTAACTGCGGCAATACACGGTGACTTCGTGCCCCAGGCGGGCCAGTTCGTGGCCAGCTTGTTCGTAGTAGGATTCAACGCCGCTGTACTTGGAGACCAGGCCGCGACCCCCTATGAACGCGACGCGGACGCTGCGGCGCGGGCGAGGGAGCTTCACTGCGGCGGGGAAGGACAGAAGCTTCTTGGCGGACGTGATCCGGGAGTAGTGTCCGAGCAGCTTTTCCACTTGTTGGTCAGGGTCGTGGTTAGCTTTCACGCGACTGCGAGCGGCAGCGCCCATCTTCTGGATCAGATCGGGGCGGTCAAACAGAAATCCGATGGAGTGAGCAAGTTGTTCGCGGTCCCCTCCAGGATAAAGGAGGCCGGTGACGCCATGTTGGACGACTTCCCGGCGCGAACCCAGGTCGGAGGCGATGACGGGCTTTTCCCAGGCATAGGATTCCAGAATGGATTTCCCCAAAGTCTCGTAGGCGTGGGACGGGAACACGGAGAAGCTGCAACCGGCAATGAGTTTCTGGAGTTCGTCGCCCAAGACCATGCCCGCGAACAGGACTTGGTTCAAATTCAATTTTTTCGCCAGCGACTCGAGCCGGGGGCGCTCGGGACCGTCTCCCGCGATCACGATAGGAATATGTGGCAGCTGCACCATAGCGCGCAAGAGCTCATCGACGCCTTTCTCAGGAGAGAGCCGGCCGAAATAGAGCAGGTACCCTTCATCGATGGTGATGTCTTCTTTGCCGGGCAGAGCCTGAAAGTGGGGCAGGACTTCGATGCGCTGCCCAGGGAACCCGCTGGCGATCAACTTGTCGCGCGCGAATTCGCTGGGAGCCAGGAACAGGTCCACGCAGCGTTCGTAAGTTCGCAACCATTTGTGCAGGTATGCTTCGGCGGCAAGAACTACCGCGCTGGAACGCGGGCCGGTATAGCATCCTCTCGTAATAACGTGGTGGAAAGCGCCGTGACTGCACAGTTCGCAGGCGTGGGCATCCGCGACAAGATTGTAGGTTGGGCACAAAATCTTGAAATCGTTCAAGTGGTAGAGCACGGGGATCTTCTGCCGCTTCAGTTCCCAAAGAATCGAAGGCGACAAGTGGTGGTAGATTCCGCGAACGTGCGCCAGATCGGGTAAGAAATCGGCCAGGCATCTGCGCATGGCGCGCCGGGCCGACGGTGAGTAGAGGGCGTGCGCAGCCATCTTAACCTTCTTCAGCAAGCTGGCGTTTGGATCCTTGAAGTCAAGATATGGAATGCCATAGCTGCGGCCTGTGAAAGCAGGAGTGCGGCCGTGGTCCATGCTGAACAGAGCGGTTTCGTGGCCGCGCTTATCCATCTGGTGGATGAGGTCGAAGAGGTACGCTTCAGTGCCGCTAAACGGATAGTCGTACTTGTTGCAATACAGGATGCGCATAATTACCGTCCGATTGTGGAATGCGGGCCAGGAATTGCTCTGCGAAAGCGCGTACGTTTCGCGGGCGATTATAGGAAGCGGCGACGCTGGCCGCGGCCGCGCGCGGGATGGGTGCCAGAGAAGCTTTGTGGCCCTGAATCCAACTGACGGCGCTGACGAAATCGGGCAAAGAGCCAGGCTGGTAAAGAAATCCCGTGCGCTGGTGCTCGACCAGTTCGGGAATCCCGGTGATGGCAGGAGCAAGCACAAGTTTTTCGTGAGCCATGGCCTCCATTAGGACTACCGGGATTCCTTCGCTCTTGCTGGTCATGACGACCAAGTCGGCGTAGCGGTAATAGCCTTGAAGTTCGGTGCGAGGCACGTGGCCGATCAGGTAAACACGCTCTTGGAGTCCCAGGGCCGCAATCTGGTTTTCGAGAGCCGGGCGTTCCGGCCCCTCGCCGACGATCCAGCAGATGAAGTCGAGAGCTTGGTCGCGAAGCGCGGCGCAGGCCTGGATGAGAAAGCGATAATCCTTCACCCGATGCAGACGTCCGACGGAGAGGAGGCAAAGCCTCCGCTGTTCCGCTTCGACTTCCGCCTCGGATGCGGGAGTGGGTGTGGGCCAGGGCAGCACGCGATCTACCCCAAGACGTTGCACGATGATTTTCTCCGCGGGCGTGGCAGGATAGCTGCGAAGAATGTACTGGCGGTTGAAATCGGAGACCGTTACACAGAACTGGCAAGCACGCAGCTTGGCCGAGAGCAGGTCGGCGCGCTGCAGTAGATCTGATCCGTGCAGCGTGAAGCTGAAGCCGATTCCGAGCAGACGGGCGGCGGCTAAGGCCATCCATGAGGCGAAGTATCCGTGATGAGCGTGGATGTGCTCGACCTCGAGTGGCGCCAGTTGTTCTGCCAGCGCGGCCCCCATCAGCGTGTGGCCTAGCGCACGAATGCGGCGGGCCGGGGAAGTCCCGCGCTCCCACAGCAAGGGCCGCAACAATTGCCAGAGGTTGTGACGATCGGAGGCGAGCCGGCGCGCTGCCCGCACCAGTTCACGGTCGGAGAGCGGCTGAAAGAAGTGCGTTTCTTTCCAGAAAGCGCGTTCAGCCAAGCTGAGATGATTCGGCGAAACGCGTTTGCCACTGCAGCAGATCACTTGCGCGCCGCGACGGCGCAGTTCCGTGATTTCATCGATCACGTAAGGTTCGAGCGGCGAAGGAAACTCGTTGGCGATATAGGCGATGGTGGTCATGCGAGGGACTCTTCGGAGGCGCAGAGCATCCCGGCAACGGTGAACACGAGTCCAATGACGAACTGGTACGCCATGTCGACGAAGAATGCGTTAAAGAGATAAACGCTGAGCAAGATAGGCCAGACCTTGCGCAGGGCAGCGACGGGGCCGGACTCACCGGGCGGACCGTGCCAGGATAGCCGGAAGAGGTTGAAGAAGAGAACGCCATACAGGGCCAACCCCGGCACCCCGAACTCAACCAGCAAGGCGAGGTAGGTGTTGTGCACGTAGAAGGTGCGGAGGTGGTAGCCCTGCATGCGGCGTGCAAGCTCAGCGTACATACCTCCGGCAGGCCAACCGGTGAAGGGCCGCTCCTGAAACATCGCCCAACCGGCGTCGTACACGGCCAGGCGCGCTACCACTGGACCGCGTTCTCCGGTGCGGTCCCAAAGAGCAGTTTTGAGCGAATGGTCGCTGAAGCTGATTGCCAGGCCAGCCAGGAAGCCCAAAACCGCCAGCAAGATACACGCTGCTTGCAAACGGCGCTCGATCAGGCGGAATCCGAGGACGATGGTGGAGACGGCGAATGAGATCCAAACCGCGCGCGTCATGGTGGCGAGCACCGCCAGGGGCAGAACCAACCACAGCAGCCCGACGACGGTTTTGCGCTTTTGCGAGAGCGCAATGACAAGAATCCCAAGAATGTTCAACGAAACGCCGTTGGCCACCGCCTGGAGAAATGGGCCGCGAGCGCGGTCGGCATGAAAACCAAGGCTTTCGTCAAGAATGAAGCGCGGAAAGATGAGTGAGCGGGCGTCTGCGAAGAAGGCGATGGCAATGAACACGAGGTAGGCGAGCGCAAGGATGACGAAAATTTCGAAGTGTCTGCCTGGGGATGCGCCTCGGAAGACCATCACCGCGATGTGAAATAGCGCAAAGGGAACGATGTATTTGCTGGCAATAATGCTCCAGATTTGTGCGTCGAACGGTTCCCGAAGTGCCCGGAACACGGCGAGCGCCAGGAGACTGAGCATGGGCAAGCTGAGTCCGGCAAAGAATGGGATCTTGTCGCGGAGCGCCATCGTGCGCAGAGCCACGAAAAAGATCAGGATGCCGAATGCGATTCGGTCGGCGTAATAGGAAAAAAGGTCCGGCGGCCGGAACAAGAAAACGGTCATCGCGGCCACGTAAAGGATGGAGGGAAAAGCTAGTCCCAGGTGCAGAGGGCGCAGCAGCAGGGCGGCCGCGCGCCAAAGCGCGTTGTCGTCACTGTCCCGGGTTAGGGCTAGGGCGCGGCTGGTCGTGGTTAGTGTGCCCATGGCGAGAGTCAGACTCCTTCCGGCGCGAACAGCACCCGGACTGTGCTGGCGAGGATGCGCAGGTCCAGGCGCAGACTCCAGTTCTCGATGTAGGTGAGATCAAGGTGCATGTTGAGTTCGAACGACGGACAGTCGCGCGCCGTAATCTGCCACAGACCCGTGATGCCGGGCTTTACGTCGAGGCGGCGGTAATGTTGAAGTTCGTAATGATTAACCTCGTCGACGGGATGAGGCCGCGGTCCAACCAGGCTCATTTCCCCGCGCAGCACGTTCCAGAGCTGAGGGAGTTCGTCGAGGCTATAGCGGCGGATGATACGGCCGATGCGGGTGATTCTGGGGTCGTCGTCAAGTTTGAAAATCGGGCCTTCTCTCTGGTTGCGGTCGCGCAACTCTTCCTTGAGGAGTTGGGCGTTGGTCACCATGGAGCGAAACTTGTAACAGCGGAAGCGGCGGCCTTTGGCGCCGGTGCGTTCCGCGGAGTAGACGACCGGACCGGGCGAGTCCAGCCGGATAAGCAGGGCCACGATCGCCATCAGAGGACTGGCCAACACCAGACTGAAGGCCGCACCGGTGACATCCAGCAAACGCTTCAGAAACAGGGCGGCGTTAGGTAATGACTCGCGATGCAGAGTGACGACCGGTGCTTCTCCGATGAGATCGACGCCGGAATCAGGCCACGGACCCGGAGGCAGATCGGGAACGGCACGAATGTCCAGATGGTTACGGAACGCGATCTCGGCCGCTGCTCGCGCCTGGACGGGCTGGCCGGGAAGAGCGAGGATGACCTCATCGATGAATTCACCGCGGGCGAGCCAGTCCAAGTCTGCGATTCGCCCCAATACCGAGGGGGAAAGAGGCAAGTCGTCATCCACGAAGCCGCAGACAATTGCGCGGTGGAGAGGATCGTTGCGTAGTGTCCGGGCGATGGCGTGACCGATTGGACCGCCGCCAATGATGAGGATCTTGCGCGTCTCTGTTTCGCGGCGCCGCCGCCGCCATACCATCTGCCTCAACCGGCGCAACAGCGCGAGTCCAGCCAGGCTGCTGGCAAATATTCTGAAGGCGGCAAGAGGACTCATTCCGCCCCACTCAGCGATGAAGACGAATCCGATCGCGAACAGGGTTGATCTTGCGAGAGCTGGGACGATCCCGGCGGGCGACGGGTCCCCGGCGCGTTTGTAGAGCCCCTCACAGAACCCGAAGAGCGCTACCAGAACGGCAAAAATAGGCAGATAAGCCCACGGTATGCCCCAAGCGGGAAAGAAGAGCGAGGCCGCGCCGCACCCTACCACGAGAACGGTCAAGTCGGCTGCCACCAACTCACAAAGCGTGAATCGATCGATGGCAGTTTGTCGTGTTGGTCGTCGAGTTGGCGCTCGCGCCTGCCTGCGTCCGGTGCTGGTGGTTTCCTTTTCTCCTTTAGTTGGACGTGTAGGGGTGGCGGTCGGTGCGACCCTGGGCGGCGGCATTGCAGCAGTCCCAAGAATCATGCGGGAATACTGCGAGGGGCAATCCTTAGGTCCGATATTCCATAGTCGGTTTGTGGCCAATTCGCTCATAGGATTCACAGGCTCCGGTACAGGCCTTGCGGCACGGGAAAACGACGCTCGGCGAGGACAGTCCCGAGCAGAGGAACTCGCGCCTTGCTCATCTGGTCCTTGATCTGAGCGGCGACGAGGCGTCTTGTCTTGTTGGCGGTCAGCACGAGCACCAGGCCGTCGCAGGCTTGGACAATGCTCGCCGTAAGCCAAGAGACGGGAGCACACCACAGAATGGAAAAGTCGAACTCCGTCGTGAGTTCGCGGAGCCGCGATAAGTTCTGATCGGTCAAGCGGCGCCCACCGGCGTCCGGTAGCCAGCTCTGGCGAGGAACCATCCACAGCCGAGGTGCGATCGGCCAGGTGGCCAGCGCAAGGTTGGGGGAGGGAATCTGCAACTGGGTTTCGAGAGGGACCGAGTCGGGGTGGGCGTCGATCAGCCCGACGTCGTACCGGTCTTCTTCAGCCAGAGTTCTCGCGACCTCGAGGCATAGTGTCGCAGTTGCAGTCGATGCTTCGACCGGGGCAAGTCCGACGTGCCGCACTGGCGTCGATTCAGGCCGGAAGAAAAGTTGCTGAACCAGCGCATGGATCTGCTCCTCGTAAACCGAAGCCGCCGGAGAAAGTGCTTCGCGATCGGCTTGCTCGGTGATCGGAGTCGCGCGCGGCTGCTCCGCGGCAGGTGGTGTCTCGGCAAGAAGCTCACGGAGAGTGTTCACGGGACCACCACCTTCGGTCGTCCGATTGGATAAATGGGGGGACGCAGAACCACGGGCTCAGATGCGGGCAGCCAAGCCAGCACCGGTACTTCCAGTAGGCGGTAAGCTTCGTTAGGAGTGCGAATCGTTGGGTCAAAATACTCGGACGAAAAACCGATGGCGACGCTGAACGCGATGGCCAGTCCGAAGGCGAGCAGGAAATAAAGGAGCAAGGAGTGCACGGCTAGGGCCGGGGCCACAGGCGCTTCCACGATGGCCACATTAAGGATGCGACGCTCGTCAAGCGCGTCGCCGATGCGTGCTTCCTCGCGCTTGTGAAGGTAGAGCAAGTAGTTGTCTTCGTCGGCCTTGGCGGCGCGCATCAGATCCTGCTGGTCCATCGAGTCGGATTGCATCTGCTGGGCAAACATGCGCAGGGATGCGACCTGGCTGAAAGCGTCGGATTGCCGTGCCCGCAAGCCGTCCCGCTGCACCTGGTCCTTCTCCATTTCCATGCGGGCCCACTCATAGTTGGGATCCTTGTCGGTGGTTTCGTCGCGTACCGGGGTGAGCGCTTCGGCGGCAATCGAAGTTAGAGTTTCAGCGATTTGCTGTTCCACTTCCTGCACCAGCCGGTAGGACGGTTCAAAGCGGGTGAGAAGCTCGGTGCGCTTGAGCCGGAGCTCCAGCAGGTGCGTTTTCATCTTTTCGAGAGCCTCCGGATTATCGGCCCAGCGCTTGAGGGTGACCGATCGAGAGGGAAACGACTTGAGCTGTTCACCGAGCGACGCAATCCGGCGCTCCGTCTCGACCCGATCCTGGTCGACCTGGCGGTACGCCGCGTCGGCTTCGCCTAACTTCTGCAGCGCGATATCGCGTTCCAGCGCTGCCGAGACCACGCCCCGAGCGCGAGTAAAGTGCACCAGTTCGGCTTCGGACTGACGCAGTTTCTTTTCGGATTCCGCGGTCTGCTGGTCGAAAAACTGAATCTCCCCCGAAGGCCGCTGGAGATTCATGTGCCTCCGCACATAGAGGGTAGAAAGCGCTGACAGGATGCGGGCGGCGCGTTCCGGATCGGTATCCTTGTAGCTGACCTGGATAATGTCCGACTTTTTCAAGGCTTCGACATCCAAACGGCGGGACAGCTTGCGAACGGCATGTTCGATCTCGGCTGGGCGCTCGGAGTCCGGTGTGTCCGCTGGAACAAGCTCAAGCATTTTTACAACTTGCTTCAGGAGATCCTGGTCGCTTAGGAGTTCGACTTCGGAATTGAGTTCTTCTTCCGTGATGTCGAGACGGGTGAAATCCATGGGGCTGGCGGGTTGGGAAGAGACGACGGGGTTAAAGCGGCCCCGGCGCAGCAGAACCTTGAAGTGCGATTCATATCTCGCGGAGAGGACCGCGACGAGCATCGTTGCCAGCAGTACGAACCCAAAAGAAGCAGCCACGAGGCGCGGACGCCGGAACAGCGTGGCCGCAAGTTCGCGGGGTGTTGGGGAAAGAGTGGTGCTCGAGCTTCCGTTGAATGCCGCGGACATGGATCGTACAGCAAAGCCGATCACACCCGGCGGGCTTTATGGGAACTCGCCAGATTTTGAAGACGCAATCAGTGAATGCTGCCACTCCTTTCTGCTAAAACTGCAAGGGGTTCATGTACCAGCTCATGGCGTTGGTCGGGACGTACTTGCGAATCTTTGAAACCCGGTTCTGTGGCACAAAGATAAAGTCGCCCGCTTGAAGGTGAAGATCTTCGTGAAGATCGTGGGAACCTAACATCTTCTTCAAGTCAATCACGTGGGATTCGGCAACGTACGCGGAAATCCGGCGAAAGACAACCACCTGCGAATGACGGGCCTGCTGCGTGAAGCCGCCGGCAATGGCCACGGCTTCGTTTACGGTCAGATCCCCGCGCAACTCATACTTTCCTGGCCGCGCCACCTCACCCGACGCGAGGAAGTAAGGCTTGTCAAAATCCTTTAAGGTCACGGTGACCTCCGGCTGGTGCAGAAAGCTGCGGTAGGCATAGGCAACCGCCTGCTGCATCTGGGGGACCGTGAGCCCTTCCGCTAAGAGAGTGCCCGCACCTTTCAGTGCCACGAAGCCATCGGGCTGCACGGTCAAAGTCTGATTAAAGTCGGGAGAAAAAGTGAAATTTACGTCCACGGTGTCCGATTTCGTGAGCCGATAAAGCGGGTGGCGTTCCCCTCCGAATGCAGGATCTCCCTTGCCACCCGCTTTTCCGGGTTGTGTGATCGCTCCGTGGGTGGAAATGCTCGTGTCGGACCGGTCCTGGCTCTGCGAGCTCTCCGCCGCCGCGATCTTGCCGGTTGGCGGAGCAGATAACCCAGGGGCCGAAGCAGGCGACGACACAGTCTCCTGAGCGGAGGTGACCACGGCTAGCTGCAGAATGAGCATGCCCGCAGCTCCCACGACGACTTGTTTGGTAAGTACATTCATCTCCGGACTCTCACCGTTGCTCACAACGGCGAATTAAAGCAGCTCGAGCGTTTGAGCTGTTCGTCGTAAGGTATCGTTACGTCCAAAGCACAACAAGACTTGGAAAGTACTGTCCACCGCGGTACAGGGCACGATCCAGCTATTGGAAAGGTGATGAATCAGCGGTTGGGCCGCCAGGGTTAGGTTGGCGGCCCCGGCCGCACGCCCGGACGGAAGAGTGCTGCGGCGAACGTGGTGCACCAGAGTAGCCCTGCGAAAGTAAGCAGGAGGCGCGGAATTCATCACCAACAGGGTGTGACGAGGCCTACATCCGGTCCGTGCGCCTTGGGGCATGATGGGAGTGTGAACACCATGCGCTCCCCGAAGCTGGCCGCGAGAACCCCGACGGTCGAAACCGAAATAGTGCAAGTCGTGGTCGCCGATTCGAGTCCCATTCAGTCCCAGCTCTTGACCCGGGCCTTGAAAAGCCGGCGGGACTTTCAGGTTTCCGCTGTCGCTTTGGAGGCGTCTGCTCTCCACGACTTCTTGCAGTCGAATCAGGCCGACGTGGTCTTGATTGCAGGGAACCATCTGGCGGACTTGAGCCTGCTGCGCTGGTTGCGCGTTTCGTATCCAAATATCGCCCCCGTGCTGCTGGCCGAGAACGATGGCCGCGAACTGGTGGTGAATGCCCTGCGGGCGGGGGCGAAAGGCATTTTTCTTTTTACCCAAACTCCCTTCACAATGCTCTGCAAGTGCATCCATTGCGTTTCCCAAGGGCAGGTTTGGATCAACAGCCGGCAGATGAGTTACGTGGTGGATGCTTTATCGGAGGTGCCGACGCTGCGCGTTGTCAACTCCACTGGAAGGTCTTTGTTGACGCCTCGCGAGGAGCAGGTCGTCGCGCTCGTAGCCGACGGCCTGACCAACCGCGGGGTCGCGTCCGAACTGGGGCTCAGCGAACACACGATCAAGAAATATCTGCTGCGCATCTTCGATAAGGTGGGGATTTCAAGCCGGGTGGAACTGGTCCTCTACGCTATGTCGCACGGCGAGAATCGCCCGGCGGAATGGATGCCGAGCAGCGTCTGAGCGAAGAGGGAAAGGCCGAACGGATACAATGGCAATATGCAGAAGGGCGAGGAGATCGTTCGGTGACGAGTTCCCAGTCCGGAGTTGCGCGCCGGTGGACCGTGATCGCATCAGGTCTGCTCATTCTGGCGCTGGCGCTGGTCGTGATCTACACTGGGCCGAATGCTTTTTACAGTCCGGTCGCTTTGGTCGTGGTGGCTGCCATCGGGCTGGCCGCGCTGCTGCTTCAGGTTCGGTTTCGGCAGGATCTTCCGAACATTCATTCTCCTCTCTGGCTTAACGTCCTCGGCATTCTCTGTGCCATGGTCACGTTGTTCGCGGATTACCTCCGGTTGACGCGTCGGGCGCTGGATCTGGTGGCGTTTGCCGCCGTGGTCTGCTTCGGCATCAGCGGATCGCTCATCCTGCACGCACTGCGGCGGCGCGTGCGAACGCCGCAACCGACTGAGACCGAGTAGAGACGAATCGAGAAGAAGACAATGTCGCGGGGTTTTCATCTTGTCCGCGGAGTTCCCATTTACAATGCCGCTATGCGCGTCACCTTGTTCGGTGCATCCGGATTGCTTGGCCAGGACCTGGTTCATGAGTTGAGCGGTAACGAGATGAGCGGTGAGCAATTGACCGCGCTGTCTGTCGAAGACGCCGACCTGCGCGACCACGCGCGCGTTCGCGACGTGATTCGCGATTCCCGTCCCGACTGGATTCTCCTCTCCGCTGCCTACACCGACGTCGATGGCTGCGAGTCAAACCGCGACTTGGCCTTCGCGGTGAATTGCGAGGGCGCCGTCAATGTGGCCGAGGCTGCCCGCGAAGCCGGATCGCGACTGATGTTCCTGAGCACGGACTACGTTTTTGATGGCAGCAAGGGATCGCCTTACCAAACCAACGATGCTAGAAATCCGACCAGCGTTTATGGCGAGAGTAAAGCCCGGGCCGAGGAACGGCTTCTCGAGATCCTGCCCGAGGTCTGCATCGCCCGGACTTCGTGGCTGTTCGGCCACGGCGGCAAGTGTTTTCCGGCGACGATTCTGAAGCTGGCGTCGACTCGTCCTGAAATTTCCGTCGTGCCTGAGATTTCCGTAGTAAACGATCAGCGTGGCAGCCCAACTTTCACGCGCGATCTCGCATCCGCTCTCGCCGAACTGTGCCGCGCCTCCGCCCGCGGGATTGTGCACGTCACAAATTCCGGCAACTGTACGTGGTACGAATTTGCTATTGAAATCGTGCGCGAGTCCGGCCTGCCGACCGCAATCAAACCAGTGACCACAGCCGAATTCCCGCGTCCGGCGCGACGGCCGGCTTACTCCGTTCTATCGCCGGATAGCCTGCACGCCTATAACATCCGCATGCCGGAATGGCAGGATGCGTTGCGGCGCTATCTCGGGTGTGCGCCGGTTGTTCCTGCTCACACCGTTCCTTAGCGCGGACGCCTGCACCGGGTACGCTACCAGACTCGCCCGAAGAAAACTGAATACGATTGCAGCAACACTCATTAGCTGCTCAGTATCCTCATGGGTTCATCAGAACGACCGTCCAACATAGACATTGAACGTGCGCAGGACTCCATTCAAGTTCGGGTTCCAGTAGTCTCTGTAACTTCCGTAGTAGAAGATCAGCCCTCCCTCGAATTTGTGCGGGAAGAGATAGTAAGCCTTCGATTGGCCGATCCATTGCGGAACACTCACCCCCGAGATCTGGGTCGAAATTGTGTTCAGGTTGCCCAGGGCTGCGGGGAACATCACTCCGCTGGGATCGAACAACCCTTGCTGAATCAGATAGGTATTGCCGAGCTTGGCCGCATCATTGGTGTTCAGATCGGGCCGGAAGCCGCTGCGCGCCGAGTTATAGGTTACCCGGAGATTAAGCCCTGCCCGCTGTTTGAGGGTGTAGGTTGACTCACCCCAGTAGGCCTGAGTGATTTGTTTGTACGGGACAAGGGGCTCGTCCAGTATGTATCCTGTAGCGCTATCGTTTTGGAATGCCATATACGTCAGCATGTTGTTCTGCTGGTAGGAGTACCCGAGTCCCAGGTTCCAACTCGGCCTAACCCTCAGCGTGGCGCTGGCTGTGTCAATGTAGAAACGGTTGCGCCGCTGAAAGGTGGGAGGCAGGCCGGCGATGTTCAAGCCAAACGAGGCCGTCGCGCCCGGCGCCAAAAGAGGCGGCAGGCCTGGCGTGTCCGGAAGTGGAAGGGCAGGGAAGGCATTCTGCACAATGATGTTGGTATCGTTGGCAAACACCAGCCATGACGAGGGCGTAAGCGTCAGGTTGGCGAAAATGCGGTTATTGCTTCGCGGCACGATCAGATAGCCAGGGTCATGCGTACCCGTCCATTCGTATCCCGCTCGTGCGCTCCACAGATTGGCGTCGTGATAACGCAGCACCAACCCTGCAGTGTTGCTAAAGGACGACGGCACTACCTTCAGCAAATCGGTATTGTCAACAGAATAAATCTGCGACCCGTAGATGTTATACCTGGTGTCGTTCCACAAAGCGGCCTCGGACCGGGTGATACCGTTGCGCTTGTAATAAGTTTCCACATCGAAATTGCGTGGCAACTCGTATTCCAGCTTCAAGCCTTCCCAGTGATTGTGATACGAGACATTACCGTACAGGCTGTAGTAAGGCGTGAAATTGTTGAGCAGATTCTGCTGGTGATAATCGGCGGTCACGCGCAGCCGGTCCAGCGGGCGCCAGTTCAGAGTCTCGTCGGTGTCAAACGAATTCTGCGGATAATTGGTATAGAGGTCGCGCAAGCGCGTGTAGCTCGCATTGCCGTTGAGAGTCAGCTTAGGAGAAGCAGCCCAATTCAAGCTCACGCTGTCCGATGAGTACTGGCTTGGGGATGGGATGTTGATAGCGTATCCAGTCCCGGTGGACGCGGCGGGAGCAGGGCCCGGCGCGGGTCCTGACGGAGGGGGATTAAACGAAGACGGGGCACATTGAGGACCGGCAAACCCAAAGGCGAAGCCTTCACAGGTAGATGGGCCGACGTCAAACCCGCCCGTAAACGTCCCGGTGGGGAAGATGAGCCGATCGTTGAAGCTGCTGAAATTGTGCTGGTAGGTGAGCCGGACTGAGCCGATGTCGAAGTCCGCTCCTCCGCCAATATTCCGAGTCGTGTAGTTCGCCTGCTGAAACTGCGACTGGTAGTGGCATTGCGCGCCGCAGAATTGCGTCGGGGCGCCGGGAACATAGGAGTTCTCATCCAGATAGGCGAACTGGGTTGTGCCCGACCGCGCCTGCCAATCGCCGTTCATAAACAGATGGACTGGCAGCTTCGGCAGCTTTACCTGGCCCTGCGCCTTGCCTAGCCGTCTCACCACATAGAAGGGAACGTGAGAAGGAATGAGATCGGTGGTGGTATCGCAGGGACCACCGCAACCGCTGGAGACATCCAACGCCGGAAACGCGTAGAACGGATAATGATCCTGTTGTTGCACGAAGCTGCGCATGTCAAAGCCAATTCGGGCCCAATTGCCCGCCGTGAGCTGCGAGGCAGCCTGGTAATCCTGGCTGTTCAACACACTCCCCCTCGAAAGGATGATCAGGTGGTTCGTCTCGGACACATAGGACGTGGCGACATCGGCTCCCGCCGACTGTTGCAGCGTGTCGTACTCGCCCACGCGCCCGCCAAAGCCGGTTTGATCGACAAAACGATATGAGCCAGGAATGACGGAGTAGGCCGCATCGACATTGCCTACTCCTGTTTCACCCGGATTCGTATTGTCAGCAGACATGCCTCCGCCCGACAACGGAGCCCTCGATTGCGACATCATGCCTAATCCGCCGCCCGCCGCGGCAATCGGATAGCTCGGCGTGTGCGATGGCAGAAGCGCCGGCGGCGAAGCTGCGGCAGAACGCGAGGACGGAACCAAGGCAGAGTGCGCAGACCTGAGCGCTCCGACCGGCTGAACACCACCCGCACGCAGCTGCGGTTCGGAAGGCCCCTTGTCGAGGAATCTGCTGCCGCCGCTCGGAGTCGGCGTATCGGTACCGTGAATCGATCCGTGACAGTTGGTGCAGCGGTCCGAGATCGGCAGACTGGCTCCGTTGTGGTGCCCGGCATGACATTGCAAACACAATGCCGGCTCGCTCACGGTCAGCAGATTCGTGTTCGGTGAGCCGTGGGCGGTGTGGCAGCTCATGCAGTTCTCGGTAACCGGAGGATGCTGGTAGGCAAATGGGCCACGATACTGTGCGTGGCAGCTCAGGCATAGTTGATTCGTATTCGCCGTGCGCAGATTATTGCCCCCGGCTCCTCCATGAGGATCGTGGCAATCCGCGCAACTCATCTTTCCTTCGCGCAGCGGATGGTGATACGGCAAACTCATTTGGGCACGCTGGCTCTCATGACACTTCAGGCAAGCATCGTTCGCCTGCCACCGCGGCTGCATGATCGCCTTGGTTTCCGGGACCAGGTTCTCCACCGCGGCTACCCGGCCTGGAGTCATCACATCGACGCTCGCTACATCAAGGCTCGCTTCGGTTTTGGAACCCTTCTTTGCGCTGTAGGTGTGGGTCTGATGGCAGTCAATGCAGCGGACTTTGTTTGAAGCGTGCGGACCCGTGATCCAGTTACGAACCCTAGCGTCGTTTGCATGGCAGCTCAAGCAGACGCCGTTAGCATCCGCAGCGGACCGGTGAGAGAAGGAAATAATCTTCGAAATGTCTCCGCTGCCCTGCACGTGCAGGCTGCCGGGACCATGGCACGCTTCGCAATCAACGCCCTGCTGAGCATGAAAAGCATGCCGGAAATCGGTGGCGACTTCAGAGTGGCAGGTCGTGCACGTTTCGGCGCCGACCGGCGTGGCGCCTGGAATTTGGACATATTTTGCGTACGACGTTATCCCGTAGGCAGACTTTTTCTCTGCTGAGGATGGCGCTGGCGTGAACAGGAAGGAAGTGGAAAAGAAAAAGGCAAGGAGCAAAGCACGTCGCCACATAGCGACCTCCCAAACACTGCTGACCCTAATAAACTTGTTGCAAGAATGCTGTGATTCACAACACCTAGATATGTGACCAAGGTCAGCAGCGTTAGTGACGCCCCCTCGCGGCTCACCGCCGAGTCGCAACCATTGGAAACCGACCTTTACTCTGAAGCGGGTACGCTGGGTTGCGAAAATTCGAAAGGGGCGTACAATTGGCCCGTTTTTGAAGTCAGAAAGAAAAATCCGTGCTATCTGTGCGACCGAGGAGGTCAACTATGAGAAGACTCGCCGGGGCGGTGCTCGCCCTCGTTATTTTGCTGACTGCTGGAATATCCGGGATTGTTTTTGGCCAGGACAAGCCCGCTGGTCATATGCCACCCAAAGTACTGACGGTCTTCCGGGAATACACGAAACCGGGGAAGTCGGGTATGGCACATGAAAAGACCGAAAGCATGTTTATTCAGGCCATGAAGCAAGCGAAATGGCCAACCCACTAT
>Ga0208827_1000162_pt1 | contig 46280 bp, 40 predicted proteins | sample Sb_taG_5_FD_187709 | JGI IMG/M metagenome (GOLD analysis project Ga0208827, IMG submission 187709) | Peat soil microbial communities from Weissenstadt, Germany - Sb_50d_8_FC metaG (SPAdes) (version 2) | ecosystem: Environmental > Terrestrial > Soil > Wetlands > Peat | place: Germany... | reverse complement strand
TGGCGCGGCGCAAGGCGGAGCGCGAGAAGGCGATTCGGCGCATCAAGGATGCTCTCGCCGAAATTGACGCGACCGGCGTGCAGGTGAAAGACCTCGACATCGGATTGCTCGATTTCCCCTGCAAGGTGGAGGCCGAGACCCTGCTGTTGTGCTGGAAGCTGGGCGAGCCCACCATTGCGCACTGGCACGGAACCAACGAGGGCTACGCAGCGCGGAAGCCGATTGACCAGCGGATAGCGAACGCGGGCAAGAAGCGGCCGAAGTAGGCAACAGCCCTGTCAATTCTGTCATCCCGTCAATGTTGTCATCCCTTCAATATCCCTTCAATTTTGTCATCCTGAGCGAAGCGAAGGACCTATGCACTCTCCGGCGCGTAGAGATGCCGTTCGTACCACCCCGCGCTCAGATCGCTCCACGCAGCGCCGGAAAATCCCCGGCCTCCCAGAAAACCGCGCAAGTTCAGGATGCCACCCCGTTCTTTTACTGAAGAGCGCTTCGAGCAGGCTGTGCGGAGGTGTGTCCCCAGCTATGCACTATCGGCAGTCGAGCAAGCGCCGGGCGTTCTGCTAAAATTATTCGAGGCGATTACCTATGATCACTAGACGCAGGTTTTCTGGGAAAAGACTGCCGTTGGCGCTGGCTTTTGGCGTGCTGGTTGCAGCGGCGATGGGAGCCGCGTGTAATGGTTTTTTCCCAGACAACACTCTCGTTTCGCTTGCGATTCAGCCTCCCAGTCCGCAGGTCCAGGTTGGTCAGTCGACGGGCTTAGAGGCTTGGGGAACTTATCAGGACAACTCCCGGAGTCTGCTTACTAGCGGTGTTGCATGGACAAGTAGTGGACAGGACAGCACCGTGGACGTCAGCCCTAGTGGGGTGATGACGGGAGTGGGCTCCGGTGGCTCAGCCACGATCACCGCTTCTTCGCAGGGCATCAGCGCGACCGCGACCGCGACTGCATTTCTCGGCAACGTCTCCGATCTAACGATATGCACGGGTACGTTTAACACTGGAACCTGTCCCGCTAGCACCTGGACCATAAGCGGCAGCAAGGGCGGAAGCAATGACTACTACGCAAAGGCTACCTCCAGCGGCACGGCAGTGGACGTTACAGTTGTGGCGAGCTGGAGCGTTTCGCCGACTCCGAGCACTGGAACGATTCAGTGCTCAAACAGCGATGTTTCCCCGGAGACCTGCACGGTGGCTAACCCGACATCGACGGGTCCTTATGTCATTACCGTGACGTATCCCGGCACTACCCCGGCCACGGCAAGCATCACGGTGGATTAACCTTGAAGGTTTGAATCGTGCTGCCGAGTGCCCTTCGCCTCGCGGTTTTCGAGACGTGGGGTTCCACCGCCGGGTGCCCCACACATCGCGTTTTTTGCGAATGTGTGGGAGCGCGCACCGCCCCATCTTCAGGAGGGGGAAGGGGGGCGCCCATCCTAGTGGGTTATTACCCTAAGAGTAAACCGTCAGAAACAGCGACCAGAGCGGCACGCCAAACCGTAGTCAGAGTCACCGAATGAGTACCGGCGGAAGCGGCCTCGCGCTATATTGGGTAGCGAGCCCGTGAAACTTCCCCTCCATCGGTTTTTGCCGCTGGTTCCAATTCTTTGTCTCGTGATGCTGTCCGCCTGCAATCGCGGCCGCGGGCGCGTGCTGGAAATCGCCTACGTTTCCGGAGTTCAGGCCATCCTGCGCGACCGTGTGGCGGCGGTGTACGAAAAAACCGGAGTGGTGAAGAACGGCGAGCGTGTGGAAGTGCTCGACCATGACCGCCGCTTCGTCAAAGTGCGCACCGCAGCGGGCGTGACGGGATGGGTGGAGCAGCGCTACCTCGTCGGTCAGGAAGTCTTCGATCGGATCCAGAAGCTGACTGCGGACAACCAGAACGATCCCGTGCAGGCGCAAGGCGCCGCGCGCAACGACACGAATCTGCACGTCGAACCGGGACGGGATACCGAACATCTCTATCAGATTTCTTCCGGCGAAAAGCTATCGCTGTTGAAGCGAGGCACGGCCGAGAAGCCGGGCGCGGTTGTGCCGCGGCCGCGGTCCGCCACGCCGGGCGGCAACGCGCAGAACAGCAATCCCAGCAACGACAAGAATCAGCCCACACCGGTGATTGAGGATTGGTGGCTGGTGCGCGACTCCCACAACCGTGTCGGCTGGGTGCTGGGACGCATGATCGATCTCGACATCCCGCTCGACGTCGCGCAATACGCGGAGGGGCAGCGCATCGTCGCCTTCTTCGTGCTGAATCAGGTGCAGGATGGAGACAAGAAAGTCGCGCAGTACTTGACCGTCGTCACCGAACCGAAGGATGGCCTGCCGTTTGACTTCAACCAGATTCGCGTTTTCACCTGGAACGTGAAGCGCCATCGTTATGAGACGGCCTATCGCGAGCGCATGGCAGGCGTCCTGCCGGTGACCGTTTCGCAAGAAAACTTCGACAAGGAAGGCGTGTTGCCCGTGTTCACCATTCGCGTGCAGGACGACAACGGCAACGTTACCGAGCGCAAATACAAGCTCAACACTCCGATCGTGCGGCGCGTGCTGGCGCCGGGAGAAGAGCCGGCGCGGTCCGCGCGGACATCACCAAAGCGAGCGACGCGGCGAAAGCGATAACCCTCCTGCGGCAAGAGCGAGATACTGCAAGGGCAGCATTCAGCACTGAAGGGACGTGCCTGCCCATACTCGCGAGGCGCGCCTGCAATGGTTGCGGCCCGTCAATCTTCGACGATTCCCTACCGAAAGGCTCGGCCTCTACCTACGTGATCTAGGCTTGCCTACCCGGAGCCGATAGATCTTTAAGTTGGATCATCTTGGCTCTCCTGACTTTCCGGGATGCTTGGCTACTTCATCGAGGGAGACTATGCGTCGACGGACCGTCTGGTTGCTGTCCATTTGCTTCTGCGCTGTCCGACTCTGCCTGCAGGCGCAGGACTTCAAACTCTTTGACCGGCAGGTGCAACTCCACGGATTCGCTTCGCAGGGATTCATCTACACGAACGACAACAACTGGCTGACCATGAAAACCGCCGATGGCAGCGCGGCGTTCACCGATTTCGGAGCCAACGTCTCGATGCAGGTGACCGAGGGGCTGCGGATCGGCGCACAGGTTTACGATCGCAACCTCGGTAACTTGGGAGAATGGCATCCTTCCCTCGACTGGGCCTTCGCCGATTACCGGTTCAAGCCCTGGTTCGGCATTCGCGGCGGCAAAGTGAAGACGGTCATCGGCCTCTACAACGACACGCAGGATTACGAATTCCTAATTACCTCTGCCCTGCTTCCCCAGAGTGTCTACCCCCTCGACATGCGCGACGCCAATATTGCGCACGAGGGAGGAGACCTCTACGGGGACGTGCCGCTGGGACGCCGCGCGGGGAATGTGTCTTACACCGTGTATGGAGGCGAACGGCGGGACAGTTACTATGGCGGCTATCCCTACGCGTTGCGCGAGACCGTCGCGCCGATCAATTTGACGAGCAACGGAGGTCCCCAGTATGGGGCTGACCTGCGCTGGCAAACGCCGCTCCGGGGATTGCTGGTTGGCATTTCGCGCATGAACCAGCATGACGACGGCAAAGGAACGTTCGTGCCGTTCTGGAATCCCGCCGCGGGCACGATCCCTTACAGGGAATACACTCGGCACTACTGGCTGAACCAGTACTACGGTCAGTACGGCAAGGGGCGGCTGCGCCTGGATTCCGAGTATCGCCGCACTTACATTTACGTCGTTGATTTTAACGGTACCAGTACCGGGCAGGCTGATGTCCGCGGCTGGTACGTCTCGGGATCGTACCGGGTAGCCAAGCGGTTGCACTTGGGCTCCTACTATTCCCATTACGCGATGACCACTCATTACGGAGGCATCTTGGGCATGGCGTTCCCACCACGCGTGGACACGAGCCTTCCGGAGAATCACATCTACGACAAAGTGGTCTCCGCCCGAATCGATCTGAACCGATTCTGGAACGTCAAGCTGGAAGGCCACTTCATGAATGGCTACGGCGACGGCCCCTACCCGGACGGGTTCTATCCCGGAGACAACCCCGCCGGTTTCAAACCCAACACCAACGCGCTGGTGGTCAGGACCGGCCTGAATTTCTAAGCCGAGGGAGAAACGTAACAGGAGAATGCGATGAAGAATCAGAGATCACTTCCCCTCGTGGCCGCCGTCGTGATGTTCGGTTCAATTCATGCCATGGCCGGCAACGTCAAGATAATTGCCAACCCGAGCGTCAAAATAGAATCGATTTCTGTCAGCGAGATCAAGAGCGTCTTCCTGGAAGAACGGAATTCTCTCCATGACGGAACGCGGGTCGAGCCGGTGCTTTCGAAGGGAGGGCCGGCGCACGAAAGTTTCTTGAAAGAATATCTCGATAAGAACAACGACGCCTTGCAGGACTACTACCGCACTCTGGTCTTCACCGGCAAGGGCTTGATGCCGAAGGCCCTTCGTTCCGATGAAGAAGTAGCTGCCTACGTCGCCAAAACCCGAGGCGCAATCGGATACGTGAGTTCTACCGCCCCGGTGGACGGGGTGAAGACGTTAACGGTGTATCAATTCGCGAGCGACGGGGCGCGAAAGCTCATTTCCCGCGTCGAACCCGCGTATCCGATGATCCTGCTGAGCAACCACATCGGCGGCACCGTCCGTGTGAAAGTGACCATTGCCTCGAATGGTACTGTCGAAGACGTCGAACTGATCGGAGGCAACCCGATTCTGGCGGAGGCTGCGATGGCTGCCGTCAAGAAATGGGTTTACGCTGCGGGGCGCTCGCGCACACAGGCAGAAATTAGCATCCCCTTCGACGCGAGCCGTTGAGACGACAGAACCTTGGTAACCACGGAACACACGGCACACGCAGGGGTTCAGAAAGAGGACCTTCGTCAGTGACCTCGGCGTCCTTTGCAATTCAATCAACTGTAAAACTCGGCAATGCTCTCGACTACCCACTGAATCTCGGCCTCCGTCAACTCCGGGAACATGGGCAACGCCAGCACTTCCCGCGCGGCCTGTTCGGCGACCGGCAAGTCTCCTGCCTTTAGCCCGAGATAGGAAAACGCCGGTTGCAAGTGCAGCGGCAGTGGATAGTAGATTTCCGACCCAATTTTTCGATCCGCAAGAAACTGGCGCAGCTCGTCGCGGCGCTGGACGCGAATCACGTACTGATGAAACACATGCTTCGCTTGCGGGCTTCGCGAGAGCAAGCGCACCGGCGCGCTGCCTTGAGTGGAAGTGTGATCGGAAGTCTGATCGGAAGCCTGGCGGGAAGTCAGCCCGGACTCGGCAAACAGCCGGTCGTAGGTTGCGGCGTGCTGCTGGCGGCTCTGGTTCCAGTCCGCGATGTGCCCGAGCTTCACGCGCAGCACCGCTGCCTGAATGGCGTCCATGCGTCCGTTCCAGCCGAATTCGTAATGGTAGTAGCGCCGGGGACTGCCATGGTTGCGGAGCTGCCGCATGTGCTCGGCCATCCCCGGACAGCTAGTGGTGACGATCCCCGCGTCTCCGTAAGCGCTGAGGTTTTTGGTGGGATAGAAACTGAAGGCGGCGGTTATGCCGAGCGAGCCCGCGCCGCGCCCGCGCCATTCGGCGCCAATCGCCTGGGCAGCGTCCTCGACGATTGCCACTCCGAACTCCTGAGCATCTTCATGAACTATGCGGTCGAAGCGGTCCATGTCGGCGCACTGCCCGTAAAGATGCACGGGAAGAATCGCGCGAACATTTCCGGGTTTTGTTGGAGTGGCTTGCCGGTCGCGGAGTCGCCGGCCAACCAGCGTCGCGTCGAGATTCAAGGTGCCGGGATCGACGTCCACGAAGACCGGCGTTGCGCCCGCCCGCACGATTGCGCTGGCCGAGGCAAAGAAGCTGAATGGGGTGGTGATGACCGAGTCTCCGGGCTTTACACCGGCGGCGACGAGCGCCAGCCAGAGCGCCTCCGTTCCCGACGCACAACCCACGGCGCAGGCTGCTCCCGTCAGAGCGGCAATCTCGCGCTCGAGCGCTTCGACCTCCGGACCGAGGATGAAGCTTTGCGAATCGCACACGCGAGCGATGGCCGCCAGCACGTCTGCGCGGAGGCCATCGTACTGGCGGCGCAAGTCCAAGAGAGGAACAGCGAGTGGAACGGACTCGGGCGCGGCGTTTGGTTGCGTCTTGTGTGGAAATGAGAGACTGGACTTCACAACAAGAAGATTCTAGCAGGCGCGGTACATTCATATGCGATCAGTCAGGCGCGGGCGCAATCAGCGCGCAACCTTGTGATCTAGCGGCGCAGCGTGATCTTGGGCAGGGCCGGGGCAGTGTGGCGACGAACTTTCCTCCCGCCCAATTTCTTCTCGTCTTTTTTCTCGACCGCGCTCTGGGCATCATCCAGATACTTGCGCCAGGGCATCAACTCAGCGCGCAACCGGTCGAAATCAAGCTCGGGAAACGAACTGTCGGCGCCGTTGAGATTGCGTAGGGCGCGCTCCAGAACCGAACGCGCGCCCACAAGGTTACCAGTGGACTCGTGATGGAAGGCGACGGCCAACTGAACCATACCTTGGACGTGCAGACGGAGATGCCGACGCAAGGGCCGGTCGCTAGGCAGAGGGCGCCAGACGTCTTCGAGAGCTTCATGAGCGTCGAAGAAATGGGCGCGGTTGAAGAGGTCGAGGCCTCGTTTGAACTCGTGCAAAAGGCTGCTCGGCAGGGTCATAGCGGACTAGCCTCGATCGGATTGTTCGTGGAGCGTGCGTGACAAACTCACTCGTCCCTCCGAAGCTGTGCCCGTCCGCGCGCGGCGAGCCATGCGGTGCTGGCCAGCATCCCGCACCATCCCATGAGGCGGATGATCGCGGCGATCCTGGTGTCGTAGGGCAGAAGCCCGAGACTCGAGAAAATCGTGTTCCAGTCGTGCTCGACGTAATCGGAATCTCCGGTGGTAACGAGGGGCAAAGCCATGGCGCGAGCGTCGGCCATGTAGGTTGCGGTGTAGAGCCAGTTCTCAAAGAAGAAAAACATGCAGAACACGAAGGCTGCGGGCTGGCGTTCGCGGAAGAAATAGGCTGCCAGCAACAGCGGGACCAGCCACTGCAGAATGGTTCCTCCCCAGAGGCCGAGGGTCGGGCCGAACCACCCGAAGAGCAGGTGGCCGCCTTCGTGGACGACAAGGTTGGCGGAGTCGATGAACAGGAAGCCGCCATGCATACTGAGTATGTAGATCAGGAAGAAAACGTAGAAGACAAGCCACGCCAGGACGGCCCAGCGCGAGACGGGACGCCAGTCTTCCCGGGCGCCGGACCATTCCACAATTGAGTCCAGGTACTCGCGCATGCTGGACCCAATTGTAGTGGCTGCTTTCCAATAAGAGCGTGTTTCAAAAATGCCTTCAGGTCGGACGGCGCGTCCCTCAGGGGCTAAAGCCCGCATTTTTGTTGGTCCATGGCGGCACGGCTGAAGAGGCTGCGGAAAAGCTCGCTCCCGCGCAGAAAAAGTGTGACCTCAGCGGCTATAAAGCCGTCGTTGAAAAAAGCCAGTTATCGCAGCGGTGAACCGCTGCGCCACCCAAAATCAAGGGCGCCACCGACTTCCTGTGCATTGGGAATTCAAATGCACAGGTCCTTCCCCTTCGGCTGCGCTCAGGGTCAGGATGACAACCTGGAGGGGGTGGATCGCGGACGTGAGGTGGTCGCGGCATCCCACTCATCGCAAAGAACGCGATGAGTGGGGCACCCGGCCGTGCCCTTCCCAAAACGTATTTCTGAAACATGCTGTAAACACTATTTGCCAAACATGGGATAGTGGCTTGCCGCCCCCATCAGGAACAGCATGGGGAACGAGAGCACGAAGTTTGCGCGCGACGTAAGGAAGGCTTGCCTCGCCAGATATTTTGCTTTGTCTGGCATCGGTGTGCCATTGGCCGCGTTGTCGGCGGTCCACTGGATGATTTTCTTCTGCGCGCGCCAGATTACGCCCCAGACGTTCAGCATCATCACCCAGCCCATCCCGCCGCCGATGCCGATGGCAAGCAGGCGATTGCTCTCCCAGCCATGAGCGTTGAAGCGCAAGAAGAGCCACGATGCGACGATTACGATGGCGGTGTAAATCACGGCGAGCACCGGCCCTTTGTCGAGCGCGCCTTTGCCGGGGACGGTGCAGGCATACATGAGCGCCCAGGCGACGGTCCAGATCCCAAAGAAGGTTCCCATCGGACCACCGGAAGATGCGCCGCCGTTTCTGGCGTCAGAGGCGACGATGTTCCCCCAGTATGCCAGGCCCATCAGCACGGTGAGCACCGATGCCCAGCGAAACCACCACAGCGCGCGCGACATCAGGCTGGGCAGGACTTTGCCTTTGGTGGCGGGATCTAGTCCCTTCATGAAGGGAACGTTGACCAGGTTGAAGAAATACAGCAGGCCGAGCCAGGTCACGCCGCCGATAAAATGCAACCAACGAAACAGCATCAGGAGGTTAGTGTTGGGGTCGGTGGGGAGGTTGATTTGTATCAAGGGCAGGGCTCCTATTCTGACGATCGGTTCTGACGACCACTTCTGACGATCTGTTCTGGAACTGACGATTGTAGATGGCTGGCGAGGGAAATGAAACCGGTCGATTTTCTGGGGCGGACGGAGTTGGGGGCGGAGGGGAATGAGCCGTTGGGCGAGCCAGGTGCGGGAACACTCGGGAGAATATTATTGTGCGGGAAGTTGAAAAGCGCGCGACAAGGCCGTATTGTAGGAGCCGATAGGAACAGAGCTGCTGCCAATTGCCCTCCCTAAGCTCATGGCGCAGCATCGAACCCGCAAGAAGGAGATCGGCAAATGGAAGCCAAGCCGGCACAACAGAACATTCAGGATTCCTTCCTCAATACGGCACGAAAGGAACGGCACAATATTACGATCTATCTGGTCAGCGGCGTGAAACTGACAGGTCGTATCCGATCATTCGACAAGTACTCGGTGGTCCTCGAAACCAGCAACCAGGAGCAGCTCATCTTCAAACATGCGATTTCGACTGTCGTCATTTCGCGAGGAGCCCACATCCACACGGATGCGAAGTCGGCGGCGGCGTCCCAGGGGGATGCGGCGGCGACCGCGAATTCCGCTCCCGGCACCACCGAAGGATGAAGTGAGTTTGCTTGCGCCGAGATGACTCCAGACTGAGCAGCCGCGATAGTTCGCGTGATAGTTCGCGAAATAGCTCGCGGAATGAGCCCAAGGCGGTGCTGAATCCGTCGGAACAGCAGGAACGGGCGTTCCTGGTGGGGGTGGAGTTTCGCACCAAGGGACGCGCTGGCGGCGCAAGAAAGGCAAATTCTGCAACCATCACTCCGGGTGCCCAGGCGGCGCGAGATCATGCCAGGAGCGTGGCTGCCTCGTCGTCGTCCTCATTCTTGCCGGCGGATTCCCCGGATTTCAGCTCTGATTTTACGTCAGAGGAATCGCTCGACGAACTGCGGGCGCTGGCGACCAGCGCGGGCGCCGCGATCGCCGGCGAATTCACGCAGCGCCGCGACCGGCCGGATCCTGCCACGCTGATCGGCAAGGGCAAGCTGGAGGAAATTGCAGGCGCGGCGGCCTCGGTTTCAGCGGACGTGATTCTGTTCGACCACGACCTTTCGCCTTCGCAACAACGCAATATTGAGCGCGTGGTCCACACGCGCGTCATCGATCGCACGCAACTGATTCTCGATATTTTTGCGCGCCACGCCCGCACTCGTGAAGGTCAGTTGCAAGTGGAACTGGCGCAGCTCGAATATATGCTGCCGCGGCTGGCGGGACGCGGCGTGGAAATGTCGCAAATCGGCGGCGGCATCGGCACTCGCGGACCGGGCGAAACTCAGCTGGAGACCGACCGGCGGAAGATTTTCCGCCGCGTCCGGCACGTCAAGCAGCAAATTGAAAATGTGCGACGCATCCGGGCGCAGCAGAGGCAACGGCGCGAATCGGTTCCGGTGGCCACGGTGGCGCTGGTGGGGTACACGAACGCGGGAAAGTCTACGTTGTTCAATGCTCTCACCAAATCGAACGTGGCGTCGTCGTCGCGCATGTTCGCCACGCTCGATCCAACCATCCGAGGCGCTGACCTGCCTTCAAAACGCAAAGTTCTGTTCTCCGATACGGTGGGTTTCATCCGGCATCTTCCTCACACATTGGTTTCGGCATTCCGCGCCACGCTCGAAGAAGTGCAGCGCGCCACGCTGATCATGCAGGTCTCGGATGCGAGCAGCCCGGTCTCCGCCGAGCAAGATGCGCAAGTCGAAAGCGTCCTCAAGGAACTCGAAGCCGATAAGAAGCCGCGGCTGCGAGTGATGAATAAGATCGATCTGCTGCCTCCCAAGCAGCGCGAGTCGCTGCGTGATGACGAGCAGACCATCCACGTTTCGGCGGCCAAAGGAATCGGGCTAAGCACTCTGCTCGATCGCATCGATGCCGTACTCGAAGGAGATCGCCCCGAGCGGGTTCGCCTGCGCATCCCGCAAAAAGAAGGCAAGATGCTGGCCCAGTTGCAGGCTGGCGCCCGCATCTATTCTCGACAGTACCAGGACGGGCTGGTGGTGCTGGAAGCGGAAGCGCCCGCCTCGCTGCTGCGGCGGCTGCGGGCATGGGTGGTGGAGTGAGGATATTGTAATTTGGTAATCGGGTAATTTTGTAATTTTCGTTGCGCGGGTTTTAGCGGAATTGGAGATCGACGGCTCAATTAGAATGAAACGTTGTAATGGCGACGAGTCTCTTCCGGAGGAGCGATGGGCAATTATGCTGCGAGCGCAGGGCGGATGGTCGCTCATAACATGGTGACCACGCAGTTTGAGCTCGATGGCTTTCGCGTTGTGCGCACGCTGGGCGTGGTGCGCGGAATCACGGTGCGATCGCGGTCGATCTTCGGAACGATTGGAGCTGGCCTGCAGACACTGGTCGGCGGCAACATCACCCTGCTGACCAATCTGTGCGAGCGGACGCGCGCGGAAGCGTTCGACCTGATGTTGCAACACGCAGCGGATATAGGAGGCAACGCCGTGGTCGGCGCCCGCTACGACGCGACGGAAGTGATGCAGGGGGTCACGGAGGTTCTGGCCTATGGGACGGCCGTCGTGGTGGAAGCGGCAAGATAGGTTTAAGAGCGGGCACCACAGAAGGCCATCACCACACAGGCCGCTACTAGGGTGAAAAAAATAAATATTACCATTCTTTAGAATCATTGTTTTAGGCGGAAATTCCTTTGAAATCTTTGAGTTTAAAGGACTTATCTGTAAAATATTCTAAAATAAAGGGTTAGAGGCGGTTCTCGGGTCTTAGTTGTCGGGTCTTAGTTCTCGGTGCTTAGTTCTCGGGTCTCGGAAAAGGGCGGGGCGCTCTGGGTTTCTGGCGCTGACGCTAAGTCGCGTGCGGGCCGGTCTAGAAAATTTGGATCGCGGGCTACGCCGGCGGTCAGTCGCATCAAGTCCGACATGCAGCGTCGGGCTTCCTCATCCGGTTTGTCTTCTTTCTTGTCGGCGTGGTTCTTGTCGGCGTGGCCCTTGTCCGCTGCGTCGTTGTCGACGAGGTCGTAGTCGCGGCCTTCGACGGTGGACCAGGCGGTTGCGCCTAGGGGACGATTCTCTACGCAGTTGGGGTCGATTACGATGTGGGTCGGCTTGGGCTCCAGGGAAGTGAACTTGACGTTGGCGGCGGCGGTGCGAAGGGCGCGCAGGAGGAGCGAGGCGGTGCGGTGATCGATCTGGTTGGTCACGAGCAGGCGCATGACTTCGGCGAGGCCGAGCTGGATGGAGTTTGCGTCCTCCAGGGTGGGGAGCTTGATGATGCCGTGCTCGCTGAATTTCATGTTAATTTCGCGGCTCATGAGGCGGCATTGCTCGTGAAAGAAACAATGCCTTTCATTGCGCTTGGCGGGGGATCCGCATTGGATGCCGTTGACTTTGATGTGCTGGCAGCGGCGGATGGTTACGGGATAGGTCGACATGGTGTTCTCCTTTAGATCAGGTGTCAGGTGTCAGGTGTTAGGTCTCAGGTTTGGGTGCTTACCAGACTGTGTGAGAACTCGGCCGTCCCTCCGGGACTAAGATTATTTTCCCCACTTTTCCCAGCGCTGACGCGCTGGGCTAAGTTCGTTCGCCCCTCCGGGGCTGGATTCTCCGGCACTTCATGCCGGCCGGATTGCCCGAAGATAAGATCTCGCACATGACTCTTACGACTTGGTCTCGTCTGGTATGTTTTTTTCGTTTCTTTGTGGAGCTACGGTCAAGATTCATTGCATGGGCGGGGTGGGCCGCCGCCAATGGAAAAAGGGTGCGGGAAGTGGATCCGCACCCTTTTTCTATTATTTCTATTATATCAATTCGTGGGGGGTAACCCGCCAAAGTTTCCAACTTTATTTTCCTATCCTATGCATGGACTTAGCGGGAAAATCGGGAAAATGGGGGCTTGACAAGATTTGCGACGGTTTCAGGAAGAGGCGTGGGGCCTGGGGGGAATTTGTCAGAAGTTTTGCGGGGGGGAATTCTTTGAAGTGCTCAGGCGTAACCATGTACGTCGTTGTACGCCCGTAACTTGTTACTTGACTGCAGCCACGATACAAAGTTGTTTTGGAAAAGTATTTCTTTGAGGGGGCATTATGAAACGTGTGTTCACTGTACTTCACAATATTTGCACGGACGATCAAGGACAAGATGTCGCTGAATATGCGGTCATGCTCGCCGTCATCCTGGTATTGGTGGTCGGCACGGTGCGTCTGATCGGGGGCAACGCCAACAACGCGTTCTCCACTGTTGCCAGTACTCTAGGGACGTAGTAATCCAGGGTTCCACCAGCTTTAGGTATGGCTTCGGCGCTGAAATCTGGCCAGGAGAAACCCTTAGCTGGCCCTCCAGGGAAATCCAGGGGTGCTCTCGGATAGAAGAGGTGTGCCCGGTTGGCTCGGAAGTGCTGGGTATCGGCTTGGAAATTCTCAATGAGTGTAATCGCCTATTAACAGAAGTTACCGCGCAACCACCTTCGGTTTGATGCAAAAGAAAGCCGCCCGCGACCGGGCGGCGTTTCTGTGCTTTCGGTTTGACTACCAATTCTCTAGCGCCCTTCAGTGCAGTTCGAGCTCGTACACCGTTCCGCAGCCGGTCGTGGAGTGGAACCCGGTGTCGCAACTGAAATCTCCGCCATAGAGAGTGTTTCCGTAGAGGTTGCCCTGCGAATCCATAACCGGGGTTGAGCCGGGAGCTGCTCCATCAGCTAAGCCGGTGAAGGTATAAAGCACGGTTTCATGGCCGCTTGTATCTATCTTGAACACCACTCCGCAGCCAGGCGACGGGATCGGCGGTGTAAACGCAGCCGACCATGTGCAATCCGCTGAATTCCCGCCCCACTCGGTCACGCCGTAAAGGTTGCCATTCCCGTCTCCCACTAAACCCATAGGGGGGAATGCCCCATCCGGCCCGGTGAAAGTGTGCAGCACGCTATATGTCCCGGCAGGCGTCAGTTTGAAGACCACCCCACAGCCGTTCGGGGGCATGCAAGTGAGACTACCTCCGTAGGAGGTGGCGCCGTAGAGGTTGCCCTCGGCGTCCAGCACCAAGGGCCCATTGGCTAACCACCCGTCCGCTAAACCCGTGAAGGTGTACAGGGTGGTCAATTTTCCCGTTTGATCCAGCTTGAACACCGTTCCACAGCCTGTCTGCCCATACTGTGTGCAATCCGCTGGATTCCCGCGAAAGTCCGTCACTCCGTAAATATTGCCCGCCGAGTCAAAAGTCAGGTAGGTATTGGGGGATGCTCCGTCTGCCCCGCCGGTAAAGGTGTACAGCACGGTTTCGTTCCCGCTTGTATCCATTTTGTACACCACTCCGCAGCCGGGAAGAGCGTACTAGGGGTTCGGCATCCCGCAATTCAGATCTCCGCCAAAAAAAGTTATGCCATAGAGATTGCCTGCAGAGTCCATGTTCAAACCTTGCGGAGTGTTCCCGTCTGTCCCACCGGTAAAGGTGTGAAGCACGGTTAAATGTCCGCTTGCATCCAGTTTGTACACCACTCCGCAGCCATTTTCAGTACAGTTGGTGGAAGTCATGTTTCCGCCAAAAAGGGTCACGCCGTAGAGGTTGCCCTGCCCGTCCTGCAGCACATTCGACTGGGGAAGCCATCCATCCGCGCAGTTCGCAAGAGAGCAGAAGCTGTACAGCACCGTTTCCGTGCCTTCGCTGTTTAGCGTATACACGGTCCCGGTGTTAGTGGCGTAAACGCCTCCTCCTCCAAGGGATGTGGTGCCGTACAGGGTGCCATTCACGTCAAGCAATAGGTCGTTCCAGGGGTTCGCCCCGTCCGAGGGGATGCCCGTGAAAGTGTGCAGTGTTTGGAAAGTTGGCGGTGGAGCACCCTGCTCGACCATGCCCCCGCCGCATGCAGTGAGGAGACACAACCCCGAGAGGGTAAGCACGGGCAAGAACCTTTTCATGAAGCCTCCTCAAAGCCGCATGTTCTGCCGCACACGAACTTGTGCTTGCAAGAACCCCAGGGATGGAAGTACAGGCCGAGATGGATTCAAAAGCCAGAGCCTACGGAGAGGCTCCCCCACAAACGTGGCCGGACAGTACTCCCAAAAGGGAGCTATTGTCAAGCCGCATGAATCGCTCACGGCGGCTTGCGGCTTTCCCCAATCGGCGCTGAAGTCGGATAGTTGTCGCAAAATCCCGATTACAGTGCGCCGGGATAAACCGGCATGAAGCAGAGAATGCAAAATTCTCACGAGTAAGGATTAGCGATCCGCTCGGCCCCGAGTTTTGCGCTGGGGTACCGTGAGGTGCACAGCGAAGCGTAAACAGGGGAATAGGTGGGGTGGGCTATTGAGCTCCGAAAAGATGCAACCCGGACGCCGACGTCCTTGTAATGCGCGGAAGGCAACATGAACAGGGGCGATAGCGCGAGCTCCTGTTCGGTCCGGCGTAGTCGAAGACCCCAGACACGCCTAGAAACTTCATGCACGAGAACCGGGAGACCTCGGAGATGCCTGCGATGAAAGTTAGTCGCAGGACGGCGGGAGAAGGCTCAGGCCACACGGCCCGCGTGTACGTCACCGAGGAGTCACACAGCGGCATAGTACCGATGAATCATTCGAACAAAGACGGAACATTGTTGGCGGAGAGTGAGGAGGGAAGGCTGCTGATCAAGGAGAACACTCTTCCATCTGGCACGTACCCGACACTGAGCGGGTCTGCGCGTGTCCCACGGGTGGGCGAGTGTGCGGACAAGCTGTACGCTTGGCCGCTACTTATCCGAGATAAGAACCGGATGCGCTAATGAGCGCCCGTCCGGGTCCGTGCGGGGGGCACTCAGCAATGAGTGTCCCTACCGCGATCTTGGTGAGAAACGGCCGAGGGATCGGAAGGGGACGTCTACGGAGTGTTTGTCGATTCACTCTTTGTACAAGAAACCCGCGACCAGCGTTGCCAGGATCGCGCCTATCCACATTTCGAGCATCCATCCTAGCGGCAACATGCGCGGAACCGGCGACCAGGTGGCTTGCGCAAAGTTGCCGGGCATTCCTGCGAAGAAGCCGACGATCATGCCGATTTTGAGAGCCGTCTTCGGTCCGGCGCCGGCGGTGGCGCGACTCCACGCGTAGAGATACGCGAGGAGAATCGACATTACGAACACGAGAACAATCCACTGCGCGACGAAAAACGGATAGCGTGGTTGCTTGAGGAGCAAGCCTTGCTTCTGTACGGCCTCGTAGAACGGGCGCAGTCGCGTCTGAATAAAGAAGCCCCATGCATTCCACACCACTCCACCGGCAATGCCTCCGAGCCATACCCGAGCCGTATTCAGCTTCATTGTGCCCCCCGTTTGCGTTTGGCTTGAATTCGGCACAAGTGTACTCCAGCGGGTCAATAGCGTGGAGTCCCACGCTGGATGCGGCCGCCGCCTGCGCCTTCCTTGCCAACCCGCAACACGACGGCGGCTGCGTGGTTCTTACGGTTACAGGTGCGAATATCTCGGACGATGTAAGGCAACGCGCCAGACGTGCTTTAGCGTGGCGTCCCAAAAGTTCGTGGCATAAATCCACGACGTCATCCTGAGCGAAGCGAAGCACCTATGTAATTGACCGCGCAAATGCATAGGTCTTTCCCCTTCGGCCACGCTCAGGGTCAAGATGACAGATCATACTTATGTCGCGAATTTACGGGACACGACACTAGCAGCCTGTGGTGAAACTCCAGCGCCCAAGACGGCGCCTAAAGGCGCATTCATAACGCGGCGGAGAAACTGTGCGTGCCGGAAACCCTAGCGGGACGCAGCCGTGGAATCCCACCCTTGCGCAAAAAACGCGCAAGGATGGGGCACCCGGCACGAGGCATCTCAATCAAGCGTTATGCTCCGGCCTGAAAGGGTGCGGAGAAACTGTGCGTGCCGGAATCGCTAGCGGGACGCAGCCGTGGAATCCCACCCTTGCGCAGAAAATGCGCAAGGATGGGGCACCCGGCCCTCGCCCAGTGGAAATCGGTAAGGGTGCACAATTTCGCAGGCAGTGAACCAATTCTCTAAACACCAACCCTAGTGGTCATCTCTCTGGTTAACCGCAAGATTTCGCGTTTTACACCTTGAGTCCCTTGGTCAATTCTCAACATGAAACTTTCTTGTTGACAACGGATGAATTCGGCGTATTGTGGAAAAAAGTGGTCTAAAGTGGACTAAACATTAGAGGTTGTGGGTACGAACGCTAACTTTCGAGGCGCCAGTGGTTTCCGAGACTGACACCGAAAAAAACCGGCCCAACAAACCCGAATCCACTGTTTTTTTGATCGCTTTAACCTCCCCCGTAGTCGTGGCTGTGGTAGCAGCCATAAGTAAACGGAACCCAATAACGAGCAGGGCACATGTTTCGCGGAAATCATCCAACGCGCGTCGACGAAAAGGGACGGTTAAAAGTCCCGGCGGAATTCAAGCGCGTGATCGACGAGAAATATGCGCAGAAATTCTACATCACAAGTCAGGATGGAATTGTTGCTCAAGTGTATCCCTTCGAGGAGTGGGAGCGGATCGAGCAGAAGCTGGCGGCGCTGTCCACTTTCAACTTGACGAAGAAAAAGTTCTTGACGCGCACGAATTATTACGGGCAGGTCGTGGAGATGGACGGGCAGGGGCGCCTGCTGATGCCGCAGACACTGCGTGAAGCGGCGCAGATTCGCGGGGAAGTGGCAGTGCTCGGCAATCTGACCTATCTGGAAGTACGGAACCTGGAAGCGCTCGACAAGGAGATTAAAGAGCCCTTCACGGATGAAGACATCAAGACGCTCGACGATTTGGGCATCTAGTGCGAACGGATTCGGATTCGGATTCAATCAACACCCCCGAGTGGGGTGGGCATGGAGAAGTTGGCCATGTTCCGGTTCTTTTAAAAGAAGCGATCGATTTTCTGGCCGTAAAGCGTGGCGGAACTTATCTGGATGCCACGGTGGGCCTGGGCGGGCACAGTTACGAAATCGCAAGACGCCTCGGCGCACTGGGACATTTGATTGGCTTCGATAAGGACGCGGCGGCGCTGGAAGTGGCCGCGAAGAGACTGGCTGTTCGCTCTTCGTCGTTCGCTGTTCGCGAAGGCGCCGACGAAGATCCAACGAGGAACGACGAACCGCCAGACTGGCCGCTGGTTACGCTGATTCACGGTTCATTCGCGGAACTAGCGAACGGCGAACAGCGAACAGCGTACGACGGCATTTTAGCGGATCTGGGGGTTAGCAGTCTGCAGCTCTCGGACCCGGCGCGGGGATTTAGTTTTCAGGCGGAAGGACCGCTGGACATGCGGATGAACCCGATGTCCGGCGAGACCGCCGAACAAGTGGTAAACCACATCGACGAGCGCGAGCTGGCCGATGTGATTTACGAATTCGGTGAGGAAAGGAGGTCGCGGAGAATCGCCAGAGCCATTGTCCGGTCGCGGCCGATACGCACGACGAAGCAACTTGTCGAAGTGATAGCGGCCGCGGCCCGGTCAATGAACTGGAAACATGAGCGAATTCGAATTCATCCTGCGACGCGAACCTTTCAAGCTCTCCGAATCTTCGTAAACCGTGAACTGGACGATCTGAAGGCACTGCTGGAGGCGGCGCCCCGGGTGCTGAAGCCGGGAGGAAGGCTGGTGGTGATCAGCTTTCATTCGCTCGAAGACAGGATCGTCAAGGATGCGCTTCGCGAGGGCGCTCAGCGCGGTTGGTACCGGTTATTGACGAAGAAGCCGGTGACGGCTGGCGCAGAAGAGATCGATCGCAATCCGCGGTCGCGCAGCGCGAAGATGCGCGCCGCCGAAAGAGTATAGCGCCGAAAGGGCCCACTCATTCGCAAAGTGCGCGAATGAGTGGGGCACCCGGCCGGTGCTACTTGGGTTTGTCCGGAGAAACTGCCGGGCGCCCGGCGCGGTGATATCAAGGCGTGCCGGGTAAAGAGTTTGGGAATGGCGGCCGTTCCGTATGAAGAGGCCGCAACTCTGTGGTGGAATTTTCCCGGAGCGGCCAAGAAAAACAGAACAAGGCCGAGTCCGGAGAAGAAAACTGGAATATTCGACATGACATTCACCGGCACTCTTATTGAAGATCTGATGGCAACGGTCGAGCGCGTGGAAAAGAGGGCGCGAGCGGACAGAGCTTTGGTCGTCAACCTATCGACACTCGAACCCAGGGTCGTCGAACCCGCGGTCGTTCAACCCATGCTCGTTCAACCCATGCTCGTTCAACCCTGGTTAACTACGGTTCGGGAAAACGCCGACTACGATTCCAAATTCATTGGAGTGGCATAAATCATGAGCGCCTTGGCCATCGAAAGCGCAGCTCCTTTCAGCCGGCGCAAGTCCTGCTGGCTGGGGACCCCGGAAATTTATTTCCGCAAGACCATCGATAACTCGCGCCTGGTCAAAGTCGAAGATCCGCGGCGCGCGCGCGAGATGAAATCCTTCGGACTCGCGCTCGGTTGCTTGTTCCTGCTGGTGATGGGATACGCGCTGCAACATTTCCGCGCCATTGAATACGGGTACAAGATCGAGACGCTGCGGTCGGAGCGCGAGGGTCTCACAGAAATGAACCGGGCCCTACGCCTGGAAGAGGCGTCGCTGCGCGATCCGGAGCGAATTGATGTGATGGCGCGCAAGCTCGGCCTGCAATCGCCGCAGCCTGGCCAGGTGCTTCGCATGGACGCCGCCAGCGATGCGGCTACTCCTGTGATGGCTAGATTGGCTCCGGTCGCGGTGGTGTCGGCGCGGTAGAGCAGGTCTCAGGTCTTAGGTCCTAGGTCTCAGGAAAAGCTCATGAGTCCGAACTGAGAGCTAAGACCTGAGACCTGACACCTGAGACCCAATACCAGTGGCGGCAACCTCTCCAACCGACTCGCGATTCAGGCTCTACGCCTTGTCTGGATTGCTTTGCCTGTGGCTGCTGGCCATCTGTCTGCGCCTCGTTTATCTGCAAATCTTCTGCTACGGCGATTTCGAGCGCCGCGCTCAGCATCAACAACAGCGCAGTTTTGACCTCTCGCCGAAGCGCGGCGTCATCTACGATCGCGCTGGGCGTGAGCTGGCGATGTCCATCCAGGTGGACTCGGCTTTCGTGGTGCCTTCGGAAGCTCCCGACCTGGCGAATACTGTCAGCTTGATCTCGCGCATTACGCAAGACGATCCGCGCGTCGTGCTCGCCGACTGCAGCGCCCACAAGACCTTTTGCTGGGTGGCGCGCAAGGCCGACGCGGAAGCGATTGAGCGCATCCGCGCGCTGAATTTGCAAGGTATCCACTACCAGAAAGAGCCCAAGCGCTTTTATCCCAAGCGCGAACTGGCGGCGCAGATTCTGGGCTATGTTGGCACCGACGATCAGGGCCTGAGCGGCCTGGAGAGACAATTCAACCAGCAACTGCAGGGCAAGCCGGGCAAGCTGATGATTTCGGTCGACGCGCGCAAGCGCTGGTTTGCCAGTGTTGAAAAGGAGCCCGAAGCCGGCAATAGCGTCGTCCTCACCATCGATCAGAACATTCAGTACATTGCCGAACGGGAACTCGAGCGCGGGATGGAAGAGACGCACGCCATTGCCGGCACGGCGATCGTGGAGAATCCTCACACCGGGGAGATTCTGGCGCTCACCAACCGGCCAACATTCAATCCGAATATTCGAAAGGAAATTAAGAACGACGCTCTGAAAGATCGCGCCGTGAGCGACATTTACGAGCCCGGCTCGACTTTCAAGATGGTGACTATCTCCGCCGGCCTGGAAGAGAAAATTACGCGACCGGACGAAATGTTTGACTGCCAGATGGGATCGATTGTCATCAATGGCATGCGCATCCGCGACAGCAGGCCGCATGGAATGCTCTCGGTCTCCGATATTATTGCGGAGTCGAGCGACGTTGGCGCCATCAAAGTCGCGCTGCGACTCGGCGACGAGCGGCTCTATAAATACATTCGCGCCTTTGGATTCGGTCAGCGGACAGGGATCGAGCTGCCAAGCGAAACGCCCGGCCTGACGAAGCCGGTGGGACGCTGGTCGAGAGTTTCCATTGGCGCGATTTCCATGGGCCAGGAGATTGGCATTTCGCCGCTGCAGCTCGCTTCGTTGATTTCGACGATTGCCAACGACGGGGTGCGCGTCCCGGCGCGCATCGTTGCTGGGACAATCGCGCCGCAGAATGCTCCGCAAACGATTGTGTTTCAGCCGGCCGAGGGGACGCGGGTGATTTCATCTCTGACCGCAGCCGAGATGCGACAGATGCTGCAGGGAGTGGTGCTGCATGGTACCGGACGCAAGGCTATTCTCGAGGGCTACAGTTCGGCGGGCAAAACCGGGACGGCTCAGAAGGTGGACCCGGCGACCGGCGCTTACTCGAAGACGAAGTATGTCGCGTCTTTTGCCGGGTTTGCTCCTATCAACGATCCGCAAATTGCTGTGGTCGTGATCCTCGACTCGGCGGTCGGCCTGCACCAGGGAGGTCAGATTTCGGCGCCGGTCTTTCAGCGGATCACGCAGCAGGTGCTCGAATATCTGCACGTTCCGCATGATGTCCAGCTTCCGCCCAGCCGCCAGGTGTTAATGGCTCGCCGCGATGTCCCCGACGCGAGCCTGGAAGAAAGCTCGCCCGATCACCTTGGGGCCAGCCTGGATATGGCCGACGCCAATGAGACGCCTGCTATTCCGACCGCGGTCAAGCCCGGCGCGGTTGGAGCTCAAGTCGTTCCCGCCGGGCTGACCGCAAGAGATGGGGAGCATCCGGCGCTGAGCGGCTCGACGACAGCGGCAGCGAACTCTGCACAATCTGCCGGGCAATCCGAGAATTCACTCGCGCAGAAAGCGCCGACGAGTGGAACAGTGGTTCTCGATGTGGAAGAGGGAGGGATCCAGGTCCCATCCTTCGTTGGCAAAAATCTGCGCGTTGCGATTGAGGCGGCGCAGGACGCCGGGCTCGACCTCGACGCCATCGGCAGCGGCGTGGCGCGCGAACAATCGCCACAGCCCGGCGCGCACGTCGCGGCGGGATCGCGGGTGGTGGTGAAATTTGGAAGGTGAGATGGCCTTCAGGCAACGGTAGGCTGACGAGAGGTCGCAGAATGAAGCACGGAGTATTATGGAGGGTCTTCCATGCCCAAGTCTCGAAAACACCGAGAGTATAGATTCGAAATAGATGCTTTCAGTCCGGTGAGCATTCCGATGTCCCGTCTCGCGGAGTACATTTCCGATCTCGCGAAGGTTCTTGGGAATAACAACAACGTCCACTTGCTGAAGATTGAAGGTGGGAGCACCGTGCCAGTCGTATTGGTGGAATGGGAAGCTGAGCCGAAGGTGCGCGATCGCCTCCGGGCTATCAAGAACCACGAAGCCCCAGAGGAGGCCCAACAAGCGGCAAAAGACATAGATCGTCGTTTGCTTCAAGACAATGCCAGAGCGGTTTTGGTTGACCCGGTAGGCGGCAAAGTCTTTCGGTTCCCCGGCCGAGAAAATGCCACAAAGATGGAATTTGGTCCGGTGAGCCAGGCTGGCGTCTTCCAAGGCGTCCCTATAAAGGTCGGCGGCGAGAATGACCCCGTTCCCGTCCACTTGGAGGACGGCAAGGACAAACATATCGTCTTGGCCCGTCGCTCGTTGGCGAAGGACATCGCTCAGCACTTGTTTACTGCCGTGGTTCGGGTCGAGGGCACGGGTCGATGGATCAGGCACACTGATGGGGAATGGGAGATGCTTTCGTTTCATGCGACCTCCTTCACCCTGATTGAAGACGCAGACATTCGGGAAAACATCAGAGAACTCCGTAAAGTGCCCGGTGAATGGAAGAAGTTGGACGACCCTCTCGCAGAGTTAGAGCAGATAAGACGTGGCACGAAGCTGCAATAAATGGTCGCGATTGACAACACGTTTCTCTCGCTAATGTTGCACCCGCGCGCGAAGCCCCCGAAAGATCCTGCCACCGGGAAGCCTGTTGAACGAATAGGCGATCGTATTGAGAAGCTCCAGGAAGATCTGGACAGTGAGTCCGAGCGAATAATTCTGCCGACACCGGTCCTCAGCGAATTTCTTATCCTTGCCGGAAGGGACGGCCCTGGGTACTTGGAAAAACTTTCAGGCATGAAAAACATTCTCGTCAAACCCTTTGATCAGGTAGCGGCTATTGAACTCGCGGCAGTTGAGGTGGAAGATCGTCTAAGAGAAGGCAAGCGAGCGGGTTCGGCCAGTCCGTGGGCAAAACTCAGATTTGATCGTCAGATTGTCGCGATAGCTAAGACAAATGGAGCTAGGCGCATATATTCCGACGATGAGGACGTGATGAAATTTGCGAGACGCCTTGGAATCGAGGTCATTCGCACGTGGGAACTCCCGCTTCCGTCTGCTAAACAAATAGATATCGAATACGGGCAACCGTAGAAGCATTTGGAACGACAAAGGGGGCAGCCAACATCCGCTTGTCCGGATGGGCGCGGTCGTCCGGCCCTGCGTGATTCCCTGTCGTTATAATCACTCCAATGGCATTCCAACAACTCCTGCAGGGCGCCGAGGTTCTCTCCCAGAGCGGAAACCCGGCTGTTGCTGGGGTGGAATATGATTCGCGACGGGTGCGCCCTGGAACTGTTTTTGTCGCCATGAAGGGCGAGACCAGCGACGGCAACCGCTTCATCGATCAAGCCATCGCTGCCGGAGCGATTGCCATCGTCACCGACTCCGCGAGCGAAGCGCCGCGTCCGGCGGTTGCCTGGGCGCAGGTCGTGCATGGACGCCGTGCGCTCGCCCGCCTGAGCGCGAATTTCTACAAACGTCCTGCCGAGCGAATTGCGAATACTGGAATTACCGGCACAAACGGAAAAAGCACGACCGCCTTCCTGATCGAATCGATATTGCAAGCGGCCGGACGCAAGACCGCGCTGGTCGGAACCATCGAATATCACGTTGCCGGGAAGATTCTCCCAGCTCCGCATACCACTCCGGAAGCGCTCGAGTTGAACCGGCTTTTGTCGGAGGGTCTGGGCCTCGGAGTCACCGAAGCGGTGATGGAAGTGTCATCGCACGCGCTGGAGCAACAGCGTGTTTTTGGAATTCCTTTTGATGTGGCCGTATTCACGAATCTCACGCGCGACCATCTCGACTACCACGGCACGATGGAGAATTACTTCCGCGCCAAACAGGTGCTTTTCGAAGGCTGCGGGACGGATCCTCCGCGCGTCGCCGTTCTTAACCTTGACGATGAATACGGCCGGCAGCTCTGGAAGTTTTGCAAAAAGAAGAGCGCACTGGTGCTCTCCTATGGTCTGACCTCGGGCGACTGCGACTTTCGTGCCGAGTCCGTCGAAATCACGCCGCGCGGAACCCGTTTTCAAATGGTGACGCCCTTGGGTAAGGTCGCCATGTGGTCTCCGCTGATCGGCAATGTGAATGTTTACAACGTGCTCGCCGCTTCTGCAGCCGGTCATGCGCGCGATTGTTCGACCGAGGCGATCGCCAAGGGAGTATTCGACCTTACAAGTGTTCCCGGCCGCTTCGAACGCGTGGATTGCGGCCAGCCCTTCACGGTGGTCGTCGATTATGCGCACACCGACGACGCACTCCGCAACCTCACCGCGCTGGCTCGCGATTTTGTCGCTCGCGCCGGACTCAAAGGCAAGGTCATCACGCTTTTCGGCTGCGGTGGAGATCGCGATCGCACCAAGCGTCCGTTGATGGGCGAGGCCGCGGGCAAGGGCAGCGACTTCGTCGTTCTCACTTCCGACAACCCGCGCTCTGAAGATCCGCTGGCCATAATGAACGATGCTGTCGTTGGACTACAGAGGTCCGGATTGCAGAAGTCGGGCGCAAAATATTCCATGGAGCCCGACCGCCGCAAGGCTATCGCTTTCGCTTTCCAGCAGGCAAGCCCCGGCGACATCGTGCTGCTCGCGGGCAAGGGGCACGAAAAAGTGCAGATCACAAAAGAGGGAACGATTCCTTTCGACGATGTGGACGTCGCGCGCGAGAACCTGAAGGCCCTAGGCTACGACTGCAAGAGTGCTGCGAAAGCTGGCACCGCGGGGAAGACCACATGAAACTTCTTCTCTCCCGCATCGCCGAATTCGTGTCTGCGACCAGCCAATACGACGGTCGCGCGACGGCCCAGGGATATTCCATCGATTCCCGCACCGTGCAAGCCGGGGAACTATTTTTTGCTGTCAGGGGCGATCGCCTCGACGGTCACGACTTCGTCGAGCAGGCAATGAACCGAGGCGCGATTGGCGCGGTGGTTCGGAAAGAGCAATGGGCGCGCTATTCCAATTCCGCCGGCCTGCTCGCTGTCGACGACACTCTGGTTGCGCTCCAGACTTTGGCGACGGCGGTGCGAAAAATTTGGGGCAAGACTGCCATCGGCATCACCGGTTCGATGGGCAAGACAACTACCAAAGAAGCGATGGCCCATTTGCTCGCGATCAGGTACCGCGTGCATCGTACTAAGGGAAATTTCAACAATCATTTTGGTCTGCCGCTCGGGCTGCTGACTCTTGAGCCGGAATACGATCTCGCCGTGGTCGAGATGGGGATGTCCCACCCCGGCGAAATCTCCGCGCTGGCGCGCATCGCCCTGCCGAACCAGGCCGTGGTCACCAACGTTGCGCCCGTGCATCTGGAGAGCTTCGACTCCATCGCCGGAATCGCTCGCGCGAAATATGAACTGATCGAGGCTCTTCCGCACGGCGGCACAGCGGTGTTGAATGCCGACGATGAATATGTGAGCCAGTTCGGGCGCGACTTCAAGGGCAAGGTCGTCCTGTTTGGATTGAAGGCGACAGCAGTTGTTCCTGCGGACGTGCGGGCGGAAAACATCGAGGTGCTTGGAGCCGAAGGCACGCGCTTTGATCTCGTCAGCTACGAAGTGCGCCAGTTGGTGCAGAGTCCGCTGCTCGGCAAGCACAACGTGTACAACGTGCTCGCCGCAGCTGCGGTTGCGCTTGAGCACGGCATTACGCCGTCCGAGATCGCCGCAGCTCTGCCTTCCCTACAGCCCGCCGACAAACGCGGGCAGGTCGTCCAACTGGGAAACATCACCGTGCTCTACGATTGCTACAATTCAAGTCCGAAGGCGCTTATGGCTGCCTTGGATACTTTGGCTGCCATGCCCGCCCGGCGCCGGATTGTGGTCGCTGGCGAAATGCTGGAACTCGGCCCGACCGGCGAGGAACTGCATCGCGAGTGCGGGCGCTACATTGCAGGAAGTAAACTTGACTTTCTGCTCGGCGTGCGGGGCTTGGCGAAGCCTATGGTGGAAGCGGCTCGCGACTCGGGTATGAAAGCGGAATTCGCTGGGACGCCGGAAGAAGCCGGCGAGTGGCTTGCGCGCGAGACTCGGGAAGGCGATGTCGTATTGCTGAAAGCGTCCCGTGGCGTGAAACTGGAAACAGCGCTGGAGACGTGGAGACAAAGAAGCGGTACCTGAGGAGTAAACGAGGGCTCCCTCAGGGGCTAAAGCCCACGTCATTATTGGCTCCGAGCGGCACGGCTGAAGCCGTGCCCTACCCAAAACGATTGTATGAGACGGCGTCTAATAACTGAGAGCTGACAGCTGACGGCTGACAGCTGATGTCGGAGGCGGATTGCTCTACTGGCTGCTCTACCTGAAGCTCTTCCATTATTTTCCGCCATTCCGCATTTTTCGGTACCTGACTTTTCGCACAGCTTTTGCCAGTCTTACCGCCCTTTTCACGGGTCTGATCGTCGGGCCCATGGTGATTCGGCGTCTGCAAGATTTTCAGATCGGGCAGTACATCCGCGAAGAGGGGCCGCAGGCTCATCAGAAAAAAGCGGGAACACCGACCATGGGCGGGTTGCTGATCGCCATCGCCATCCTGGTGCCGACATTGCTGTGGGCGGACCTGAGCAATCCGTTCGTCTGGATCGCGGTGTTTGCCACGCTCGCGTTCGCTGCGATCGGTTTTGCCGACGACTACTTGAAAGTGGTTCATCACCGCAATCTCGGTCTTACTGCGCGTGTCAAACTGGGCTTTCAGGCTGTGGCCAGCATCCTGATTGCGATCGCACTGATCGCTTTGCAGCACCGCGGACTGTACTCCACGCGCCTGCTGGTCCCATTCTTCAAGCAGTTTCACCCGGACCTGGTGATCGAAAGATGGGCGGGTCATCCCCAACTCTGGCCGCTGGCCTTCCTGCCATTCGTGGCCTTCGTGGTGCTGGTGATTGTCGGATCGAGCAACGCGGTGAATCTTACCGACGGCCTGGACGGACTCGCCATCGGCTGTACGGTGATCGCGGCCGGAGCGCTCGCGGTTCTCACCTACCTCAGCGGGCACGCCACGTTTGCCACCTACCTTGAATTGCAGCGCATGCCGCAGATCGGCGAGCTCACCATTTTTTGCGGAGCCATGGTCGGTTCCGCCATTGGATTTCTCTGGTACAACGCACATCCGGCGGAAGTGTTTATGGGCGACGTCGGCTCGCTGGCGTTGGGCGGCGCGATTGGCACCATAGCCGTTATGATCAAACAGGAACTCCTGCTGCCGTTCATCGGAGGTATTTTCGTCATCGAGGCGCTCTCGGTGATCTTGCAGGTTGGTTCCTACAAGCTGCGCAAGAAACGCATTTTCAAGATGGCGCCGATCCACCATCACTTCGAACTTCTGGGCTGGTCGGAGTCGAAGGTGATTGTGCGCTTCTGGATCGCTTCGCTCGTCTTTGCGCTTTTTGCTCTGACGACGTTGAAGCTGAGATGAGAGGGGATTTTGTAATTTTGTAATTGGGTAATTTGGTAATTTGAAAACCAGCAGATCAATGGGCTCGGGGTTTCAAATTACCAAATTACAAAATTGCGCAATTACCAATTGAACTTGATGGATCTCAACAACAAACGCGTTCTCGTCGTTGGTCTCGGCAAATCCGGCGTGGCCTCCGCGCTTTTTCTGAAGTCGCGCGGCGCCCGGGTTACGGTGTCGGATTCCAAGCCCGCATCCGAGCTTCGCAATGAAATCCTGCTCCTGCTGGAGCATGGGATCACGGTCGAAACCGGTGGCCATGGCGACCGTACGTTTCGTGGGCAAGACTTGATCGTCCTTAGCCCGGGTGTGCCGTTCGATACGCCGCAACTGGTGCAGGCGCGCAACCTGGGAGAGCCGGTCATCGGCGAAGTCGAGCTCGCGGCGCAATTTCTTGCCGGTCCGATCGCCGCCATTACCGGAGCCAACGGCAAAACCACAACCACCGCATTGGCCGGCGAGATTATTGCCGCCGGAAATTTCTCCACACTGGTGGGCGGTAATATCGGCACGCCAGCCATCAGCCTGGTGGATCAGGCTGGGCCTGCGACCTGGACTGTGCTGGAAGTATCAAGCTTTCAGCTGGAAACGATCGTTGAATTTCGTCCTCGGATCGCGGTGATTCTGAACATCACGCCCGATCATCTCGATCGTCACAAGACTTTTGTCAATTACGTCGGCGCCAAAGCGCGCGTCTTTGAGAACCAACGTGCGGATGACTACGCCGTCCTCAACGCCGATGAGCCCACCACCGCTGGCTTGTCGGATCGTACTCGCGCGCAGTTGTTCTGGTTCAGCCGGAACAAGGAGATTGAAAAAGGAGCCTTTGCCCGTGGCACGCATATCTATTTCCGGGACGGCCATAGCGAACGCGAGATCATGCCGCTTGCGGACGTACCGCTGAAGGGCGCGCACAACCTGGAAAATGTGCTGGCGGGAGTTTCTATTGGCATGCTTGTCGGCTGCCAGCCGGAACAGATCCGCCAGGCTGTCCGGAATTTCAAAGCCGTCGAGCATCGGTTGGAATTCGTGGCCAAGGTGGCAGGCGTGGATTACTACAACGACTCCAAGGCGACGAACGTAGACGCCACCATCAAGGCACTGGAAGCTTTCCCGGCGAATATTCACCTGATTCTCGGGGGCAAAGATAAGGGTAGCGACTACACCGGGCTCACCGATTTATTGCGACAGCGCGTGAAACGCGTCTACACCATAGGGGCCGCGGCCGCCAAGATCGAATCGCAGATTCAGGGTGCTGCCGAAATCGAACATGCGGAGACTCTGGAAAACGCGGTCAGACGCGCCAGCGAATCGGCCGTGGCCGGCGATGTCGTTCTTCTGGCTCCGGCTTGCGCCAGCTTTGATCAGTTCCAGAATTACGAACATCGCGGGCGCGTGTTCAAGGAGATAGTGCACTCGCTGGCGATGTCTCGATCTACTCAATAATCGGGAGTGAAGAACGTCGCAAGACGTGCCAGCAGAATCGTTCAAGCAATTAGGGACAGATTATGGCACCACGCTCTTTCGCGCTCGCAGTTCGCTGGATTGCTCGCGTGTGGAGCATTCTCAGCATCCTTACCGTCCTGTTCTTCGCCCTTAACGAGCTTCTACCAAGTAGTGGCCCACCCCCCACACTCCAGGAATGGCTGGGACTAACCCTCTTCCCCATCGGCGTTAGTGTGGGACTGGTCATGGCTTGGTATCGCGAGGGTTTGGGAGGAATCCTCGCGTTGGGATGCCTAATAGCCTTCTATGTCTGGAATCTGCTTCGCTCTGGGCACTTGCCTCAGGGTCCGTTCTTTCTCTTGATTGCGATGCCCGGCATCCTCTTTCTCATTGCGGCAGTTCTGTCGCATCGTAGCGCTGCTCCGCTGAGCTAGAGCGGCTCTCGAGTCCCACGTGGAACCAACTCAGTTATCCCTTCTGGAAAATCCACGGCGGAAACTTCTCCGTGTCTCCGTGTGTACGTGATGAAATAGATTGTTTATGGCCAAACGCGTGAGTGTCGATCGCTGGATGTTTACGGTGACCATGATCCTGGTTTTTGTCGGGCTGGTCATGATCTTCAGCGCTTCCGCTGTGATGGCCAAGGAGCGGTTTGGGTCGGCCTACGAATTCCTGCTGAAGCAACTGGTATGGGCGGTTGCGGGACTGGCGGTGATGGTCGTGGCCATGAAGGTGGATTACAAACGCCTGCAACATCCGGCGCTGGTTTTCTCGTTTCTGGGGTCTACCACGCTTCTGCTCCTCTCGGTTTTTTTTCTTGACCGCGCCCACGGCACGCACCGCTGGTTTCACGTGGGTCCGATTTCGTTGCAGCCTTCGGAACTGGCCAAGCCCGCGCTGATCCTGTTTCTCGCGTGGTTTCTCGAAAACAAAACCAAGGCCATGGTGATGGATGACTGGCGCAATACGCTGATTCCCGCAGTGGCGCCCACCGTAATTTTTCTTGGGCTGATTGTTTTTCAGCCGGACCTCGGAACGGCCATCGCCTGCGCGGGCATTACCGCTTGCGTCCTGTTCGTGGCCGGCATTCGCCTGCGCTACTTCGGATACGCCTTTGCGGCCGCGCTTGTGCCGCTTTATTTCCTGATCTTTCACGTGTCGTACAGGAAAGACCGCATCCTGGCCTTTCTGAATCCCTACGCCGACCCCAAGGGGTTTGGCTTCCATATTATCCAGTCGCTGATTGCGGTCTCGACTGGCGGCGTGACCGGACTCGGGCTGATGGAAGGGAAGCAAAAATTGTTTTATCTCCCCGAACCGCACACGGATTTTATTTTTGCGGTCACCGCCGAAGAGTTGGGACTGGTGGGAGCGCTCACCGTCATCATTCTGTTTGCGATCTTCCTCTGGCGCGGCACGCGTGCGGCGCTGCGCGCGCAAGATAGCTTCGGCCGCTACCTGGCCGTCGGAATCACCAGCATGATCGTGCTGCAGGCCTTCATCAACATCAGCGTGGTGCTGGGGCTGATGCCTACCAAAGGGATTCCGCTGCCGTTCGTCTCCTACGGAGGATCGTCGCTGTTTGTGACGCTGATGTGCGTTGGGGTGCTTCTGAACATCACGAAACAGGTGGAGTAGGCGCCTCTCGTGAGAAGATGTGGCGATGATGGCCCGAGTCTGCCGCCGGCAATTCCCAGCTGATGTCAACCCCTTGTTTTCAGCAATGATTACAGATGCTAGGCTTCAGAGCGCAAGTGAGCTCTTGGCAACCGTTCTCTGAGAAGAACGGACAAAGGGAACCTTGGAGTTGTTCGGTGACTTGGAGTTGTTCGGTGATTCGGCATAAAGATTAGCCGCGCGGAGTAGCGCGGCGGGAGAGAACCAATGATTAACAAAATGAACGTTTGCATGAACGTGTGCATGGCATTGATAGTCCTGCTCAGCGCGTCTGCTCTGTCCCAGAGCAAGGACAGTAGGATTGGAGATGACCATGCTAAGGCAGCACTGCGGGCCGTGATCTACGCGGGTGGGGGTGGCATAACTCCGGAGCGTGCCTCCTTCTTGATCGATGAGGCCGACGTGGAAGCGAGCACTCCTGCGGAAGAGGCTTCTCTTAAAGAAATAAACCGCATCTTGGGCGTCTGGATAAGGAGGCCCAGTCAGGATAACCAAGTCTGCTACCAGGCCCTCAAAATCAACCTTAAGGCGCGTAACGGCGCTACGCCCGAGGTGTGCAAGTAAAATCGCATGCGGTTTCACCCGCCATTTAACTGTGGTTTGCGCGAGAGGTTCTTGAAACTGCTTGGCTCACTGCTTGGCTCAAACCGCGAGGCTGGCCGATGTTAGATCGCAGAGCCTTATCGTGTTAACAACACCTACGGCATTGGAGCATAATGCGGTTGAGGGACTGCGATACGCGTTTGGCTATTCCATGCTGCCGATCTGCTACGCATTGAGCGTCTTGCTACTGTGGGGCGCACTCGATGTTGGCGAGCGTAAGTGGTATCGCGGAAAAGATGGTATCAAACGCCTATTGCTGCACTCCCTTATTTTGGGAGCGACCTTCGCAACGGTTGTGTCGTACTTGCCAATGTGGTAGCGGTCTCTGCGGACGGTTCTGAGTGTAATTGCCTGTTATCGACACTGACGGGTGTGGGCCCCCTAAAATTAGGTCTGCGAGCGATTCGCAATCTCTGCTATGTACCCGAAAGAGACCATGATTCCTGATCTGACGTTCTTGTGGTCGGTTTGTTAGAGTGGAAGTCTTCGATGTGACATTCGTCACTGCGAGCTAGCCCCCGACGTTAGATTCTGAAAGGCCATTACAGTTTCCCATGCACGAGGTAGCAGTGAAACGAGATTTTGCCTCGCTCAGCCCCCAAGAAGCGTTCCAAGTTGCCATTGTCATCGAGGAACGGAACACCCAGCTTTATCACCGGATGGGCGAGATGTTCTCCAAATTTTGCCCCGACTCACCGCAGATTGTGTCTACGTTCTGCGACTTGGCAAACACGGAACGGCAGCATGGCATTCTCTTGACCTCGCGATATTGCGAGCGTTTCGGAGCGGTGCACGCGGACATCACCGAAGAGGACATTCAGGACCTCATCGAGGTGCCGCGCTTCCGCGTTGGAGACATCTTGGCCGCCGCCGAGGCAGGTGATGTGGCTTTTGCACGACGAATGGCGTTTGAGATGGCTCTTGCAACCGAGCGCAGTACCGTCAACTACTACGCCCGCCTCGTTGAAACTACACCCGATCCGGAACTGAAAGCCCTCTACAAAGAATTTGTGGCGTTCGAGCAGGAACACACCGACGAATTGGAGCAAGCACTCGGCCAACTAGGTCACACCTAAATCTTGCTCGTTAATCGGGTCGTGAGGAAACACCCGTTAACATCAACTATCGGTAAACAGCAAGCGACGAGGAAGGGCTTTGTCGGGCTATTGCAGCTTCGCGTACTCTGCCTTGGCTTCTTTCAGGATGGGGATGTTGGGGTCGGCGTCGCGCCAAATCTTTGAGAGGGTCCTGGTAGGCGGCCATCGCCAGAATCAGAGCCGCCCAGAACAGGGTTCAGTCATTTCGCTTTCACTGCCCGACCGGGCCATTGTCTTTTCGGGCGGGGAGGGAATACGATCAGCGGCATGATCTCCTCTAATTGTGGGCACCAACACGAGAACGCACGAGGCGAATGCCCATTCTGCACCTTTTCTGATCGGAGAGCTTTACCGAGACGCCAATTTAAGTGTATTAAATGCGGGGGAGAAGTGACGTTTGTGTCAGTGCCTAAAGATGGTTAGGCGCTCGACGTTCCGGTGCATGTTTCTTCAATAACCATTGCATGCCCGGATTCAAAGTAGCCCACTTACCTTGGTCTCGAAGAGACGCCCTCGTCATAGTAGAGACGCCCTAGCCCTTCCACCCGCGACTCCGGAAAAGTCTCGCATCAGACACCGCGCGGCCCGTGAGCCAACGGCAGTGGGCTACTTTGAATCAGAGTACAAATCGCGGTTTCGGGCGAAGTTGGTCACACTGCTGGCAACTGCATAGATACGAAGGATAGCTTGGGATTGTGACGTGCTCGCAGTGAGGACATAGAAACCAATCTCCCTCAGTCCTGGCCTTCATGATTTCGGCGCAATATGCGCAGCGGATGATTTCGGGCGTTTCTATTCCTCTGATTTCTGGCATCTCTACAAAACCTTCCCTACGCTGGGCGTAACCCTAGAATTCAGCCGCAGTTGCACGGCGTTCAGATGGGTCAGGCGAGGGATTAGGCGGCTTGCCGAAACGGTATCAGTTTCCACCCTTCAGCTATGACTCTCTCAGTGATGGAGTTTTCGACTTCCGCCAGGCTTTCAAAAGGACCAGTGACGTATTGATAGTATCCCGACATTCGCGGCAACTGTTGTTGCGTAAGGTGCTTATCTGGAAACCACGGTTTCTCCCAACGCCAAAGCAACCAGTATCCTTGGCCGTCATAAACGATCTTTACGTTCTTTTGCTCCATCGTTTCTGTCCGACCCAATCGTGGCAGTCTGACGGCACAAGAGAGCGGGTGCTGTGATGAAGATCACAGAGCATTGTGACAACCAAACACGAGGGCCGCTCGAAACACGCCCTAAAGACCCGCAAGAAGGGGATAACAAAAGGCGAACGCGCTGATATAAACACAAATGAAGCGCGTCCTGTCAGTGAGAAAAGTCACATCTTGATGTGCGGTGATCGCCAAGGCCACGGCGCAAGGCAAGACTGTCAATTGGCGTAAAATCCCGATTGCACTCATTAACCCAGCCGGGAAACTATTCTCTCGAAAAACCCGTACAATAGAGTATGCAGTTTCAAGAACAAGCCCATTTGGGAACGATTGAACGTGTGAGGAAGCAGAGCGCGTTGCTTCTAAGGTTGTACCAGGCAGAACTTGCCAGTGACCCTACCAGTCACGCTACCGAATCTTCACGTAGCAATCTGATGGCTCTGTGTCACACGATTGCGCAGATGTATGGAGATGTCTAGCCTCACCCCGTTGCCTGACCGCCAAGAGCAGATCGAATAGTCTTTCGGATTTGCATGGAGCAATCCTGTCCAAGTCGGTTTGTGAGGAAGATCCGGGTCAACTGGCGATAAATCCCCATTGCGCTAGCAACGTTCTACGCTCCTGCCTCTTTCTCCATCGCGAGCAGTTGTTCTTTACGCTCTATGCCCCAGCGGTAGCCGCCTAACTCGCCATCTTGGCGGATTACTCGATGGCAGGGGATTGCTACTGCTACCGGGTTGGTGGCGCAGGCTCGGGCTACGGCTCGGGTGGCTTTGGGCATGCCGATTTTTTTCGCCACGGCGCTGTAGGAGCGCGTTTCTCCGCGGGGAATTTTTTGCAGCGCTTCCCAGACTCGGCGTTGAAAGGCGGTCGCCCTTATGTCGAGCGGAAGCGAGGGATTAAGTTCATGTCCTTGAATGAGGCGGGTGAGGTTGTCTCGCCATTGAGACATGGCGACATCGTCGCGGCGGCGAACGGCGAACGGAAACTCGCGCATTAATCCTTGTTGGAGCTGCTGCTCGGAATCGCCGAACTGAATGGCGCAGATGCCCTTGTCGGTGGCGGCGATCAGCATGTGTCCGAGAGGCGAGCCGGTGTAGCGGACGATGGCGTAGCGAAAGATGGTGTAGCGAACGACGGCGGCCACGGCGCCTCGGCGGTACTTCTCCGGGGTCATGCCTAGCTGCGTGGCGGTGCGCTCGTAGAGACGGCTGCTGGAGCCGTATCCGGCGGCGTAGAGGGCGGTGGTTACGGAGTGGCCGGCCTGTAGGTTTTGTTTCACTTGCCGGAGGCGGCAGGCGTCCATGTAGGCCTTCGGCGACACGCCGAGCACCGATTTGAAGGTGCGCTGCAAGTGGAAGGGACTGCGGCGGAATTCTTTGGCCAGCAGGCTGAGCGTCAATTGACCTTCGATGTGCTGTTCGATGTAGCGGCAAATCGACCGCACCAGCGCGGATTGAGGATTTCCGTCCACCGCCTTCGGACGGCAGCGCAGGCAGGCGCGATAGCCGGCCTGTTCGGCTTGGAGGGCATGATCGAAAAAGCTCACGTTCTCGCGGCGCGGGCGTTTGGCGGGACACGACGGACGGCAGAATATGCCGGTGCTGGAAACGGCGAAAACGAAGGTGCCGTCGAGGGAGCCGTCGCGACGGACGACGGCTTGCCAGCGGCGGGCGTTTGTTTGAACTGCCTTTGGCACGGCTATTTGAACGGCAACTTCGGCTGCCTTTGGCACGGTGGTTGGTTGCGGAGTTCGTTTCATCGTTTCTTCTTCTAAAAGTATCGCATTGGTGGCCATGGCGGTAACATAGGGCAGTTGCGCGGCGCGGACTATCCGAATGTTGCGGTCAAACGAATTTTCCCGGCGACAAAAGGGCATCCCTCCAAAGGCCTTGGCTGGCGCGGGTTTCCGGGCGACTGGTTCGAGCACACTAGCTTGGGCAGGACGGCTTGGGTACGATGGTTTGGTTACTCATAAAGTGCAGATGCTTGCATCCGCGGGCCCGGCCCGATCCCGTCTCCGCTTACTAACTCCGTTCACGACACACACTTACACTTTCCTTTTCGTATGGTTTCACGGGTGCAGTGCTCCTTTGTGAGGTCCGGAGTGTATGGGGCGAGCTGGGGGCGAACTTTGACTGTCATTCGCAGCGCTGAGTGCGTAGCAGCTCTTAAAACGACGACGCGGCCAGCGGTCGTGCTGCCGCTGCTGGTGATTTTGTTCATCGTCTCCTACGGCATTCTGACCATGCTGGTTTTCGAGCAGGGTAAGACCATCGAATCGCAGCGCAGTTTAATCCGCGAGATGTTGAAGGACAGTACGCAACTGGCCACGCTGAAAGGCAAGCTGGCTCGCGACGACAGCAAGCAGTCGCACGACAAGGCGTCTGCGCAGGCGCCGGCGGAGCACAAAGACGCGGACTCCGGCAATCCTGCGGCAGGGGCAAAAGGAGCGGACAAAAAAACCAAACGACCCGGTAAATCGGCCCACTCCACGAAGGAAGCTCCCCGGAGGCCGGCCGCGGATATGGAGGATGTGCGGCGCTGCACGCGGGTGATCTAGCGGCCGTCCCGGAAATACGTGGCATAAACTTCGGATCGTCATTCTCGCCGAAGTGAAGGATGCGATGCTGCAAGCAAAGTACATAGGTCCTTCGCTTCGCTCAGGATGACAGCGTAGATTTATACCGCGAACTTGTTGGGACACGACACTAGAGGTCGTAATCGCGTGAGGGTTGCGGACGGCGAAAGCGATTCGGGTTTTGGATGCAGATTTTTCAGATCCAGATTTATCAGAATCAGATTGTTTGGACCCAGATTGTAAAAGAAGAAGAGAAGCGGTTCTGTGAAACGCGGCCTAATGTGGTGGCCGCAAAGCAAGCGAGACACAATCATGAAGACCCTGGCCCTAGCCCTCATCCTGTCTCTTCCTGTTCCCAGGCTGGCGCCACCAGCCCAGATCTCTCCCAGTGTTAGCCAGCAACCGGCAAAGAAAAAGGGCGGGCAATGGTACTTCGCCGCAACCGGGCACGCCGTGTATTGCTACGGACCGGTGGTGACCTTGCCCCAGGCGCACGGAGGCCTCGTGAAAGTGGCAACCTTTTGCCGTGGCGACCAAACCATTGTGCCGCTGAAAGATTAGACAGATAATTTACCCAAATCTCAGACTTGGGCGGACTCTGGAACGCCGCTTCTGCGGTGTGCCAACCATACAAGTGCGAAATCCCTCTGATCTCGAAGCCCCCACTCGCTGATTATGCGGATTTGTATTCGAGGGACTTGCGAGAACCACAAAGGTCATACCACCCTGCGCCCACGGTTTAAACTGAAACGCATGATGATTGGTTCGTCAATCCGTAGCACCGGAGCGCCTCGCGCTGCTGCGCAGCATGCCGAGTCGATGAGCCCGGAAAAAACCAGGGGAGTATATCCATGAGGAGCATTCGCGATCTTTCTATCCCCTCTCTTACGCGGAAAGCAGCCAACGGAGTCCTGTCCCTTTTCGACCTGCAACTGGTCCGCAAATCAACTTTTGCGAGTGCCAATCGCCATGTTATCGAAGAACCCCCTCCGCCATTTCCGCTGGAGTCGGAAGCCTACCTGCAATGGAGTAACCCGTATCTCGAAGCGCTTCGGAGCCGTTACGCCCGCCACCCGGCGTCTGTGCATTCCCAATGGTCGCCGGATTTCATAGCACAACACGTTGACCTAAGGAGGTTCCGAGCGGACGGAGCTTATGTCTGGCAGGGACCTCAATTTTCCGAAAACAAGTACCTCATGACCGCCTATTATGCAAGAACGGTCGATCGTCTTTGCATTTTCGACCGAATGATTGAGGACGGAATGTTCGGCGCATACGCTTTCCGCTTCAATGGGAAAGTCGTGAGTCGCGATTTGATCGATTCGGTGTTGGAGATCAATTTTCTGCAGGAGAATTTCGGCCCCCGTAAGCTTGCGGTCCTGGACATTGGAGCGGGATACGGGCGCTTGGGACATCGTCTTTCCGAAGCGATGCCCTCTGCCGACCCGGTGTTCTGCACAGATGCCGTTGCAGAATCCACCTTCATCTGCGACTTCTATCTGCGATACCGAAAGGCGCGGGCGCGCGCCATACCCGTTGACGAAGTGGAATCCCTGGTCAAAGACGGCGGGATCGATCTGGCCACAAATATTCACAGCTTCTCGGAATGTACCGCGGAATCGATTTCGTGGTGGTTGGCGCTACTCCGCAATGCCCGGGTTAAGCATCTCTTTATCGTGCCCAACAGGAATGAACACTTACTATCCACAGAGGCCGACGGCAAGCGGCTGAGTGGCTCCGATTTGCTGGCTCAATTCGGATATCGTCTGCGGCTCAAGCACCCAAAATACGTGAACGGCACTGCTATGGAGCGTTACGGGATTGGCCCGACTTGGTATCTTCTATTTGAGCTGGAAGACTAAGTTCGACATCTCGTGTTCGGCTCCCGGAACCCCGCCGTGTATTGGTCGACAAGATCAATATCGGTATTAAAGATATTCCTCCCACCGTGACCGCGCTCACAGACGGGCGAAAGTGGCGCCGGTACAGTTAGAGCGAATCATTCATTCTCTATTGAAGGGCTTCGCGCATGGCTATCGTTTCCCCAACCACTACGCGGGTTTTGAATTCCAGTCTGGCGCAGAGGATCATGAGCGCGGACGAAGCTGCGGCTCTCATTAAGTCCGGCGACCAGGTCGGCATGAGTGGCTTCACCGGATCTGGCTATCCCAAAGCAGTTCCGATTGAGCTGGCACGCCACATAGCCGATGCGAACTTCCGCGGGCAGAAGTTTCAGGTCAGCGTCTTTACAGGGGCTTCCACCGGCCCTGAGTTGGATGGAGCGCTGGCCATGGCGGGAGGCATCCATCTGCGCCTTCCCTATCAGTCCGATCCAGAAACCCGCAAGCGAATCAACGCCGGCGAAATGGACTACATGGACATTCACCTCAGCCATGTCGCTCAGTTCGTTGAATATGGATTCCTCGGCAAGCTTGATGTCGCGCTCATCGAAGTCACCGCTGTGCTGGAGGACGGACGGCTGGTACCCAGTTCATCGGTCGGCAACAACAAGACCTGGATCGATCGAGCGGAGCGTGTGATCCTCGAGGTCAACTCGTGGCAACCGGCGGCGTTGGAGGGCATGCACGACATCTACTACGGCCTCGAGCCGCCACCGAATCGCGGACCGATTCCACTGGTGCGTACCGGCCAGCGTATCGGCACGCCGTATCTCGAGGTTCCCGCGGAGAAGGTCGTCGCCATCGTGCTCACGGATTCTCCCGACCGCAATAGCGCCTTCAAAGCGCCCGATGAATCTTCCCGGCGGATCGCCGGCCACATCCTCGAATTCCTCAGTTGGGAGGTGCAGAAGGGCCGTATGCCTGCGAATCTGCTCCCGCTGCAATCCGGCGTCGGCAACATTGCCAATGCGGTTCTCTTTGGGCTTGAGGAAGGACCGTTTGAAGGACTGACTTCCTACACGGAAGTGATTCAAGACGGCATGATTCGTCTGCTGAAGTCGGGCAAATTAACTGTCGCCTCTGCTACGGCATTCTCGCTCAGCCCCGCGATCATGACCGAAGTGAACGCCGATATGGCCAACTACCGGGAGCGCATCGTTCTGCGCTCGCAGGAGATTTCAAATCATCCCGAGATCATTCGCCGCCTCGGCGTAATCGCCATGAACGGCATGATCGAAGCCGACATCTATGGCAACGTCAACTCGACGCACGTCATGGGATCGCGGATCCAGAACGGCATTGGCGGGTCAGGCGATTTCGCCCGCAATGGATATCTCTCGATTTTTATGGCCCCATCGACCGCGCAGCACGGGACCATCTCGACCATCGTTCCCATGGTGTCGCATGTCGATCACACCGAACATGACGTGCAGGTCATTGTCAGCGAGCACGGACTGGCGGATTTACGGGGACTCTCGCCGCGTCAGCGGGCGCATCTCATCATCGAGAAGTGTTCCAGTCCAGACTACAAACCTTTGCTCCTCGACTATCTCAACCGGTCGGAGCGGTTGTCGTACGGCAAACATACGCCCCACCTGCTCACCGAATCGCTGGGCTGGCACAACCGTTATCTGCGCAGCGGAAAGATGCGTCCTCAGGGGGAGGACTGAAATTTCGTTTATCACTACCTCTCGCGCTCGTGCTCGCGCTCGTGCTCTTCCCCTTCCCATCGCCCGCTCCAGCCACCGTTGCCCCAGTCGCCACGGCCCCAGCCCCGGAACTGCGCTCCGTCCACCACGCTGCCATCCAGAAACTCGAACATGCGCTCGTGCCCATTCGGACCACGCGCATAAATGCGCAACGCCTTTTGATGTCCCGGATCCGGGTCCACGCCGAACGCACCGACCTCCAACCGGAAGGTCAGGCCATGACGCGCCAATTCCTTCAGCCGGTTCGTGACATCCACATGGTGGTGCTCGCTGCCATACTGCGCGTTCAGAATCAGGAACTCGCCCTCGCCGGGCGCGGCGACATTCCAGTTGCCGCTCCAGCCACCGTTGCCCCAGTCGCCACGGCCCCAGCCCCGGAACTGCCCGCCGTCAATCACACTGCCATCCAGATACTCGAACATGCGCTCCCGCCCATTCGGACCGCGCGCATAAATCCGTAACGCCTTCTGATGTCCCGGATCGGGGTCCCCGAACGTACGGAAGTCCAACCGGAAGGTCAGGTCATGACGCGCCAATTCCTTCAGCCGTCCCGTGACGTCCACATGGTGATACTCCGAGCCATATTGCGCGCTGAGAATCAAGTACTCGCCCTCGCCGCGCGGCTGTGCCACCGCCGTTCCGAGCAGCAGAAGCGACAACGCCATGGTCAAGACAATCGTGAACCGCACCTTAGTCATAAGACTCTCCTCTTAACCGGAATTTCCTTCTTGATCTGGAAAACGACACCATTGTATGCCCATCCCGCCTGATCGCGACATTGCGAAACGATTTCTCTATCGGAGCACTACACTCCCTTTAACTATACTTCTCCTGTCGTAAACAGCGCTCCTTTTCGGTAAGTGGTGATGCGAACGATCACAACCTACCCCAAAGTGGGCGCCTTTTTATATTGCGCGCAAAGACGGTGTTTCAACTGTGAGAGTTCTGGCTTTGGGCTGTGGCTCTTGGCGATCACTGCACATCAAGATGTGACTCCTGTCACTGACGGACGCGCTGATTCGTGCGACGTTGATCTGTCTCGCCCTCCGAAGAGCAGGTCCCACCGCGCGGTATGCACACCCCCTGAGGCGAACGGGCCGACCCCATTCGATTGAAGTCCTCGCACGGTAAAGAACAGAACCCCGACGCAAAGGATTTACTGGGGTGCGCTTCTCAAGAAAAAAAGGAGGACAGCCAATGTCTGCGACTACAATTTCGCTCGAAGTTCAGAAACTCAACGACGTGAGCGACCGCCTCCGCTCTCTAGCGGGGCAACATCCCGTCGTCTCGGAAGGGCTCCTCGCCATCTCGTCACACGTTCGCAACAGCGCGACTATATTGGAAGAGTTGTCCACGACGCAAATGTCGCACGCAGCAATGAAAGACAGCACTATCTGGTCTGGAGAAGGCTTACGATGTCACTCTGGAAGGCTTTGGTGACGCTCTGGCCCTGACCATGGCATATAAGTTAACATCTCGTCGATAGTCACGATATCAGCTAGCCCGGAGCACCCGTAGATAGCCGGTAGAACGTGAGCCGGCGGGTAAGTGCGGCGCAATTGTGCGACTCGCTCCGTTCCGGCCCTATAAGCCGGAAGATACATTCGGCCGAGTAATGGATGTTGACCCCAGGCGCCAGAAAGCTTGTCGGCGCGCTCTTCGGTGACCAGGAAATCGCGACGAAGAACCGGCGCCACTTTTTCGCGCTGCATTTTTTCTCCCCAAGTTAGATACGACGACTGATTCTTGGCATCATCCTGCAGTAACGCCAGCAGTACGCCGATCTGCAAATCTTCGTCGGGGAGTTGCTCGATTTCGGTTACGCCATGAGCGATGAGAATGGCATTGTTCGCGAGTCCCTCGAACAGGGTGGCGGCGCGAGTATTCATGGTCAATACCGTGGCTTCGAAGCCGGCTTTCCCGCGGACATAGAGATCCTGTAAGTAGGCAAACGTTGTGACATGCCCGGGCACAACTTCGTGGCTCACAAGTTGCTCGAATTCCGGTACGGAGATTTGCAACGACGCGTTGATCTCGTAAGTGGCTTCGTATTTTGGAGTGCCATCCGCGTTCCGCGCGCGACCGATGTAGTTCATCGAGCCCGAAAACCATGCGTCCTTAATGGGCAGGAATTCAATATTGGCCCGCGGTACGGACGAGAGATCATGGGGAAGATAGGGCAGTAAGTTGGCCGCGCTTAGTCGGTCAAAGTGGGCAATCATGGCCGCGCCCAGAGCACGGACAGCGGCCATCGGAATCACCCGATCGCGCCGCCATGAATCGACCGCCCCGAGAAGGCCGGCAGAACCGGAGGTTGAGTAACCGGCGCGGCCCAACAATTCGGCAACACGCTCACGTTTCGCTTCCGGCATGGAAGGTTCCGGTGGCCGGCCGGTCGAGGACTCAACACACCGGGCGTAGGGAACGGGCTTGCCTTTGCCGAGCACTTCCATGGCTAGGTCCCACATCGTCTCCAGGCAAAGCGACAGGCCTTCGAGATACTGACGGCGCATGCCGTTGCTTTTTCGAGCATCAATCTTGCGGGCCTCGTCGCTCAGTCCGGCGATGGCTTGCGGGAGATCTACCTGACGCAGGTACTCTTCCACCGCCTGACGATCGACGTTCTTGCCGGAAACGCCGCCGGTCTCCCGCACCCGCGCCGCCGCCGGATTGGTGTAGGCCGGCGGCAGCGGCTCGTCCGAGAACCACGAGTCGGCGATGAATCGTCCCGTGCCCGAGGCACACATGACATCGCCACCCCAAAGCGTGTCGATGCCGAGAACCGCATCTGCGACAAATCGTGCTATCGAGTCCATGCTGATCTCCTTCTTCTTCTTCTTCTTCTTCTTCTTCTTATTCTTCTTCTGGGGAAACTTTCTTCAGCGAGCCAAACCAAACATACAGACAGAGTGCAATAAACAGCAGCGCGGAAACGCTCTGCGACACCGCAAGGTTGGCGTAGAAAGGGGTCTGAATCCACTCTTCCTGGAAGTGCGGCAGCACACGCAGCGCCGCCCCAATCACTCCGCCGAGTGCGCCGCCCGCCATCAAGCCGCCCGCAATGATGATGCCGCGCTCGCGGATGGTCTTGCCGTGCTGGCCGCCAACTTTCTCTCCGCGCTTGTTCACCAGGTGCGAGAGGAAGCCGCCGGCCAAGATCGGCGTGGTCAGCTGCAGCGGCAAATAGATTCCCAGCGCGAAGACCATGGAAGAGAGGCCGAGCATCTCCAACACCACGGTAACCATGGCGCCGATGCCGAACAACATATAGGCGACGGGCTGGCCGCTCATGAATCCCGAGACCACGGCTTTCAGTGCGGAGGCCTGGGGCGCGACCAGGACCTGCCGTGGGTCGCCGGGCGCGGCCTCTCCGAACTGGAAGGCCTTGGCCAGCAGGATGATGGTTAACCCCGCGGTGATCGCCGCCGCGACGACCCCGATAAACTTCACCTTCTCCTGCGCCGAAGGGGTGGAACCGAGCCAGTAGCCGGCTTTCAAGTCGGTAATGAACTGGCCCGATGCGCACAGGGCGACGCAGACCATGCCGGCCATGGCCATCACGAAGAACATGCCGGTGGTCCCGGAGAGTCCGAACTTCAGCAACACCACCGCGGAGACGATGACGGTTAGTAAAGTCATGCCGCTGGCCGGGTTGTTCGCCGTGGTGGCAATGGCGTTGGCAGCCACCGTGGTAAAGAAGAACGAGAAGAGCAGCGTCAGCGCCAGGCCCACGGCGACCACGGTCCAGGAAACATGAAGTTGTCCGAAGAAGACGGCCACTGCGATTGCCCCCAGCACCACGCCGAGGAGGATCGCGAGGATGGGAATGTCACGGTCGGTGCGTTCCAGGTGCGGCGCTTCGCCGTGGCGGAAGGCGTGCAGCGCGATGGCAAACGATCCGACGACGACGCGCAGCGACTTGAGGATGCCGACGAGGCCGGCGCTGGCGATGGCGCCGACGCCGATGAAGCGCACGTAATAGCGGTAGATCTCGGCGGCCGTCATGTGCGAAATGGGGATGGTCGCGGGATAGACCGTGACGTCGCCCATGTGGCTGCCGATGAACCAGATCATTGGGACGAGCACGAAGTTCACCAGAATGCCGCCGGCGCAAAAGATCAGGGCAATGCGCGGGCCCATCACGTAGCCCAGTCCGAGGATGAAGCTGACCGCGTCGAAATTGAACACCATGCGGCCGCGCTCGGCCAGGGACCTCACCGCGGGCACGAACTGGAAGTTCAGGTACTCCTTCCAGACGTGGAAGGTGGTGACAAAGAAGTCGTAAACGGCGGCGATGGCTGTGGCCTGCAGCAACAGCCTGGCCTGGGAGCCACCCTTCTCGCCGGTAACGAGGACTTCGGTGATGGCCGTGGCCTCGGGAAATGGGAACTTGCCGTGCATTTCACGCACAAAATAGCGCCGCAGCGGAATGAGGAAGAGGATGCCAAGGCAGCCCCCGGCCAGGCAGATGAAGATAGTCTGCACCGGATGCGGGTCGAGGTGGAGAGCGTAAAGCGCCGGGACGGTGAAGACAGCACCCGACACCACGGCCGCGGAGGCGCCGCCCATGCTGGTGATGATCATGTTCTCGAGCACGGTGGAGCGCCGCCGGTAGACGCGCGCCAAGCCGATGGCGAGGATGGAGATGGGAATCGCCGCCTCCATTCCCTGGCCGACCTTGAGGGCGGAATAGGCTGACGCGACGCTGAAGACGATGCATAGCAACGTGCCCCACAGCACCGCGCGCCAGGTCACCTCCGGTGGCGCCATGCTGGCGGGCACCAGCGGCATGTAGATTTCGCCGTCCTTCAACGGTTGATACGCGTTTTCGGGAAGAGACTTGGTTTCGACTTCGGCCATGGATGAACGAGCCTCCTGATCCATTAGGAAGTCAAACATAGGGTGTGGAGACAGAGCAAGGGCGGAGGTCACACGGTGGAGGGACTTGGGAGCGGATGCCCTCATTGATCGCCCAGCGACTGGGGAGTCCTAGGCTAATGGCCTAAGAGGCTGCGGAAGAAGTATTTTCTGCGCCGCAGTCCGGCCGCAGCGGCTAAAGAGATTGCTGAAAGACCCGGTTTTCGGCGCACAGCCCCTAAAGGGGCATCTCAATTCAAAGAACTTACGGCATCGCTGAAGCGATGCCCTGATACGAAGCTTGAGTTTTTCAGCAATCTGTAAAGCCGCGATTGATTTTGTGGTACTTACGGCGCGGCTAAAGCCGCGCCCCTTCAAAGCAACTTCAAAACCCGAGTTTTTCCCGTAAGCTGTAAAGCCGCGCCCCTTCAAAGCAACTTCAAAACCCGAGTTCTTCCCGTAAAACCGTAGCTGAAAACAAGCCAGTGATCGCAGCGACTGGGTCGTCCCTCCGGGACTTGAATCACTGCTCGCACTTTTCCCAGCGCTGAAGCGCTGGGCTAAGCTCGGTTGCCCCTCCGGGGCGGGATGCTTCGATGCTTCGTTCGCCGGGTTGCCCCTCTGGGGCTCGATGCTTCGCTGCTTCGTTCGCCGGGTTGGCCCTCCGGGGCGGGATGCTTCGCTGCTTGGTTTGCCGGGTTGCTCGAAAACGAGTTCTCACGCACACTGTTTCTGCTGCAGAGTCGAAATGGTTGGCCGTCCAACGTAAACAGGCCGGGGGAGCCGATCGCTCATGAACATACTTGACCTGGTGGTCGGTAAGCCCATCAAGAGCAGTGACGAACGCGCCGAGCAGATCGGTCCGGTGCAGGGCATCCCGATCTTTGGTCTGGACGCGCTGAGTTCGGCTGCTTACGGCCCGGAAGCAGCCCTCAGCTTGCTGATTCCCCTTGGCCTTCTCGGCGTTCGTTATATCGTTCCCATCAGCGCCGCCATCATCACTTTGCTCGTGATCGTGTACTTCTCCTATCGCCAGACCATCGCCGCGTATTCCTCCGGTGGTGGCTCGTATACGGTGGCGCGCTTCAACCTGGGCGCGCCTGCCAGCCTGCTGGCTGCGGCCGCGCTCCTGGCCGATTACATTCTCACGGCCGCCGTGGGCATTTCGGCGGGAGTCGGTGCTTTGGTTTCGGCCGTTCCGTCACTGCTGCCGCACACGGTTTCTATTTGCGTGGGCATTCTTATCGTCGTTACTATCCTCAATCTTCGCGGCGTGCGCGATGCGGGCCTTGCCTTCGCGCTTCCTACCTATCTCTTTGTCGGCACGCTTCTCATGACCATCGTCGCAGGCGTTCTCCGTGTTCTCCTCAGCGGAGGGCATCCCACGCCGGCCGTTCCGCTTCCGCCCGTGCCGCCCATGACGCAGGCAGTCAGCTACTGGCTGCTGCTCAAGGTTTTTGCCAGCGGTTGCACCGCTTTGACTGGCGTGGAGGCGGTCAGCAACGGGGTGAAAGCTTTCCGGGAGCCCACTGTGAAAAACGCCCAGCGCACTCTCACCGTGATTATTTTTCTTCTGGCGGTGCTGCTGGCGGGAATTTCCTATCTCGTAAAGACTTACGGAATTGCTGCCACCGATCCGGGCCAGGCCGGCTATCAGAGCGTTCTCTCCATGCTGAGCGCCTCGGTTTTTGGCAAAGGCGTTTTTTATTATCTGACCATGGGCTCAATTCTTATTGTTCTTTCGCTCTCCGCGAACACGGCCTTTGCCGATTTTCCGCGTCTCTGCCGCGCCATCGCGCAAAATAACTACCTCCCGCACGCCTTCGGATACCGCGGGCGGCGGCTCGTCTATACCTATGGCATCGTCGTCCTGGCGGTGCTTTGTGGCGGCGTTCTCATCCTTTTCGGCGGTGTCACCGATCGGCTTATCCCGCTCTATGCGGTGGGCGCTTTTATGGCCTTCACACTTTCGCAAGCCGGCATGGTCATGCACTGGCGAAAGAATCGCGGTCCGAATTGGCTGAAG
>Ga0208827_1000161_pt1 | contig 47201 bp, 45 predicted proteins | sample Sb_taG_5_FD_187709 | JGI IMG/M metagenome (GOLD analysis project Ga0208827, IMG submission 187709) | Peat soil microbial communities from Weissenstadt, Germany - Sb_50d_8_FC metaG (SPAdes) (version 2) | ecosystem: Environmental > Terrestrial > Soil > Wetlands > Peat | place: Germany... | reverse complement strand
AAGTCCACCACGCGGGGATTCGAGGTGGTGAAGCGCCGGCCCATCTGCTCCATTTGACAGCCGTGCGCCTTGACGATATTGCGCGCCCAATCGACATCGCGACCATAGGTCATGGGGATCACGAACCAATGTGTGGCGAATTGCTGATTCTTGGGGAAATCAGTAATTCGCCACACACAGGCGTATTGTTGCTCATTTCGCTCCTGGTCATCGCGGGTTGTTCCCGAAAGCGAGCGATAGAGACTGGCATCGATCGTGAAGTTCGCGTGGCTCATTCTGAGAAGTCTTCGCCGTAATCGACGGCGTAATATACTCACCAGCCTCTCGATCGCAATTTCGATATTCATGTTTTGCGGACTCGCCAGCGTAGCGGCGATCCCTGCTCTGCTGCTGCGGGGTCCCGCGGCCTCGCGAAGGCTCGTTTGTCAAAACCAGGCCGGGTTGTTCTTCTCGCTGCCCGAATCCTATGCGCGGAAGATCGCCGCGATGCCGGGTGTCAACGTCGTGCAAGGATGGGAACTCCTGCCATCGGAGTTTCGCGGGTCCGCCGACAAGTTTTTCAGTTACGCAGTAGATCCTCACGATATGCGGGAACTCTGGCCGGAATGGGGCATCTCCGCGCCCGCCGCTGCGGCATTCGAGCATCAGCGAACAGCCGCATTACTCGGGCCGGAACTGGCGCGTCGTCATGCCTGGCGTGTTGGCCAGCAAATCGTTGTGCATGGGAATCTTCCCTCTCTCGACGTTCCGGTCAACATAGTTGGCCTAATGAACCCCGGCACTTCATCAACTGGGGCACTGAACATTCTGGTGCTCCGGCGAGACTATCTGGAATCGCTGAAGGGCATGCCGGGACTAGTGGCGGTCTTCTGGATTCAGGTCGATCGGATCACTTCCATCGATCCGGTGATCGCTTCAATAGACGGCGCCTTTAGGGATTCTGAATATCAGACCAGGACCGAAGCTGAAGGCGAATTTTCAAAGAACCTGTTCAGTAGCCTCGCTTCCATGTTCACTCTGGCGACGGTTCTCGGCGTGATTGTGGTGATCGTGGTCACCCTGATAGCCGCGAATACCGCGGCGATGTCGATTCGCGAGCGCGGTCGTGAGATAGCCATCATGCGCGCGATCGGTTTCAATCCGGGCGCTGTTCTCTTCTGGCTGGTCTCGGAGGCTTCGCTAATCGCGATCGCCGGAGGCCTCATCGGAGGCTTCGCGACATGGCTGGTCCTGGGCGACCTGGCACCGCCGATTCCCGGGCTGAACCAGCCGCTTCCGATGAGCAGTGGAATCATACCGATGGGAATAGTGCTGGCCTGGCTGGTAGGAATTGTCAGCGCGTTCGCTCCGGCCTGGATCGCCACGCGGAGAGACATCGTCACCGGTCTGCGTTGGATCGCCTGACCTGGTGGATTCGAGAAAAGCGCGAGAGCCTAGCCTGTTGTGTGTGGCGAATTGCTGATTCTAGGGAAATCAGTAATTCGCCACACACAGGCTGCTGCCGCCTTCGGTGGATAACCTCGCATGCAGCATCCTCACGCCAATTTCGGAGCAGCTCGAATTTCGTGATTGAGCGATCCGGGCGGGTGATAGACGACTCCGCGCTCCGTCGCTGTCGCGCGCCACAGTCGCACTTCCACCGAGACATCTCGGCTTGTCGGCATCGCCATGAAGGCAGGGTATCGCCAGACGCGCGAAACCACAAATGAACTCGCGCGGATTAAGTTTTTGAGGAGGCACACCGGTCAGCTCGACTCATGGAAGCATGACTTTGTTCCAGTCGATCTCGAATCCGGCGGCGCTAAGCTCGTGAGCGAGCTTCTGCTTCCAGCCGCCATGCTCGTCGAAACTCTCCCAGACGATTCCAAGGATGTCTGAAGGCAATTCAACCTCGCCTTTTTTCAGGGCACAGACTCGGCTGCGGCCCAATTTGCCGATGAAATATCCCCATTCGAGAATCACGTTCTGACGTGCCCTCGCGAGCGGAGGGTTTCCCGCCTCGCTGCCTGTATCATCCGGAGTTAGCAGGACCACGACGAACCCTACGTTGCCGTGAGCCTCAAATTTTTCGATAACAGTCTGCCCTTTGTTCGGTTGCTCGTGCAGAATTACGGTTTCAAATCCGATTCCTTTCAGGAACCGGGCCACCGCTTCCCGAGATCCTTCATCATGGCCGTGAACAATGAACACCCGTCTCTCCTTCGATGTTTCGTGCGGCATTGCGGCCTCCATGTTCGGTCCGCCGACCGAACCCACATACTCGATGAAGTCTCGCGCGAACGGCACGAGAATCTGTTCCGCCACATTTCTTAAGTTAACCCCCAAATCACTATCGACGTAGTAGAAGTTCACGGCGAAATAGACGCTTGCCCAATCCGGCATCTCAGCGAATTTGTCGACGAGCCTAATGACGGTTCCGAGTTCCTGCGGCTCGTCCGCCGGCCATTCGAGTTTTCCGCTGCCCACCATCGAGCTCATTTTCGATGCGCCGGCTTCCAGCCAACCATCGAGATCGATGCCCTGGGTAAGCTTTTCGGTAATCTCGACTAATTCCGGAGCATGCAGCAGCCCTGCCAGTTTCTTGATGTGGCGGTCGAACGACGGATAGTCCGTACTTCGCAAATCGTTCACCGTATTTTTGATCTGCCGCAGCAATCTTTGATCAATCATTGCAAGACCCTAAAGGCGAAGTGCGAACCCCTGCTCCGTCCGAACATTAACTTCGATCTACATAGCTGGTACTGTACCGGCATCAAAGACGGTGAGTGAGAACATGACGGAGTGGCTGTTCGACAGGCATGGTTCGCCGCGGCTCATTCTCGATGATGATTGCGTTCGCAACGCTTCTGGTGGCGTCATCGCCTGGATCTCCAGAGACGGTCTTTTTTCGTTAACAGGCCGCCACATCGGATGGTATGAGGACGGCGTGATTTACGACCGCCACAACCGCTCGCTCGGATTTACTTGCGATGCGACCGGTCACTTGCCGAGCCGGCCTGGGACTAGTGGCACGCCGGGTATGCCGGGACTGAGTGGCCGCCCCGGCCGTCCCGGTTTCAGCGGGATGTCCGGCCGTCCGGGGTATGGCGGTTGGTCGGACAGTGATCTCACCGACTATTTCAAAACCGCTGAGCACCGAATCTGAATCTCACGGTTTCTTCGGGGCCGGTCGCACAGGGGTGTTCGGATCGAGCAGCGTGGCGTCCACCACCGCCGAGAGCGACTCCACCGTCCGCGGATCGACGAATTTCGAATATCTGCCACCGCCGAATTTCTCACCCAAAAATTTTAGCACCGACGTATGATCGAACAGGTTGTGGAACACCGATCCGGCCTGCACGAAGGGAGAGACGACGATGCCCGGAACCCGCACGCCCAGCGTCTCGAACGGCCTATAGGAAGCTCCGGGAGGTGGGATGGTGCGCAGCGCGAGCGGCTCAACATGATCAAAAATAGATCCGTGCTCGTCGTAGGAGATCGCGGCAAAAAGGTTCTCCCAGATTCCGGGACTGCTGATAGCCTCCCAAACCATATTCAAAAAGCGCTGTCCGCCGAACAGGGTGGCTGGCGAATGATCGTCGGTCGCTTGTTGATTGTTGCGCCGGTAGTCGTCGTAATAGAGTGGCTCGATGAACGTGACTGGCGCCACATCACCGTTCTTGAAATCCTCGATAAGCCGCGAGATAGGCCGAAAGAGACTTTGGCTTTGGATATCCGACTGGTACAGCCTTAAAACGCGTGGCATTTGCATGAAGAAGAAGGAGCCAGAGTAGTAGACGCGCCAGCCCGCCCGTTGCCCGAGCCAGTCATAGACCAGATCATCCGGATCGTCGGTGAAGAGATTGTGCGCCATCTCGAGATAGCCGACGGGCGTGCGGTCCAATAAAGCGTAGCCGCTCATCGCCATCAGGCGATTCGGCAAAGTGCTAGCAGGCAAGCACGCGTGCCAGCGATCGCACACGGCAAAGTTCTTGGCAAGGAAGTCCGTGATCCATACGTCCTTGGGTCCGCAATACTCCATGACCGCGTCGGGCCGAGCATGCGGAACGGCGCGGACATAGCTGTCTGAGAATCCCTGCATCTTCTTCGGAACGGAGTTAATTTGCAGCGCGACGTTTTCGCGTTCGTGCGGAGGATCGGGATCGATGTTCGGGGTGGTCAGCGGATGCGGAGGATAAGTGAAGCCGCTGTAATATTTCATCGCCTCGAAGATGCCGTTTATCTGGTCCCACTTCGGATGATTTCCCGGCAAATTGAGATATCCAAGTATATGGTCGAACGAGCGGTTCTCCATGTAAACGATCACGACGTACTGGATGCGTGACAAATCCATCGGTCAGACCTCTACTTCCAAAAACATAACGGCGCAGTGTCTAAATTCCCCCGCCGGAAATCGAAACGCAACTCTCGCGTGACATGTTGTTCACACCGCTATGTTTTAAGCGCGAATTCCTCTAGTTCGTACAAGGGACCGCTGGTCAAACAAAGGCTACAGCGCGTTCCTTCCAATAGCTTGCTCGTTTCATCATCTCTCTTGATAGTGAATCCACCCCGCATGGTCGTCGCCGGACACCCGTGGGAAAAATCGAGCGTTAGATTCCAAGCGGCAATACGATCGTCCGATCGCGCGGTCTCGAGATCCACTTCAAGTATTGCGACAACGCGTCGACTTGGTCGTCATGCCGACCGCGCGGGAATTGTGTGATTTCGATAAAGTAATCCTCGAGCCAATCGGCGTGTCTGGGCACGTATACGTGGCCTGCTTCAATCTTCGCGGACTGAGCATGCATTCGGCTCAGCTTGTCACCCTCCGGCTTAATCGCGATTGCCTTGGGGAAGCCAGGAAAATCATCGCCGCACAAGTCTTGAATAAGCGATGTGCCCGAGCCCTTATCTTCAATTAATGGAGGTCCGGCGCCCCCACTCGCGCCAGCACTCGTATATCCGCCGCCTAAGGTCTGGGTAGAGCAGTTTTTTTCGCTCGACGTCAAGAATGAAATGATTGTTGCCCCTGGCTAAGAAAGTCATACACACAGAAAAGTCACTCGATTTGCCGTCCGTTAGTGCCGTGTCCCAGCTCTGAGTGATGGTATCGCCCCTCCTGCGCTCCAGCGGCTCGTCATAAATCGGGAACCACTTCCGTTGCAGGATGGCGCCTTCGGTCGGAACTGGGCACTGTTGATACTGCGCAGAGTAGTCGTAGCTCCCAAGAATAATTTTTGTAGCGTCGAGCGTTTCACGTGATTCGCGCGCCGGATGAAGCACTTCCCCAGCTTCGCGCCGATAAACTCTGTCCTTGCCGACCGGAATCTCCTGCTCGGTGTCTGCGATCGCTGGCAGGTTCAGGTGGGTCCACTTTTCTTTTTGCAGCACGTAGCCAATGAGATCGTCAACGTGCAGGCGCTGCTGGACTATAATAATGCGGTCATTGCGCTTGTCGTCGAGCCGCGAATAGATCGTGCGACTATAAGACTCGTTGACGCCGGGTCGGTAGACGTCGGACATTGCTTCGTCGGCCTTCAAGGAATCGTCGATGATAATATAGTTGGCGCCCCTCCCGGTGAGCGTCCCGCCAATTGAAGTCGAATAGCGGTAACCCTGCGCCGTCGTAACAAACTCCATTTCGCTGTTTTTTTCACGACTGATTCGCGTCCCGGGAAATAGCCGCCGGTACCATTCCGACTCCATGACGCGGCGACAATCCCTGGCGTGCCGGGCGGCGAGGTCCGCCGAGTAGCTCACACAAATAATGCGCGCCGACGGGTCGTGTGCGAGTATCCATGCAGGGAATGCGACGGAAGTGCAGATGGACTTAAGAGAACGCGGCGGGACCGTCATGATCAGACGCGTGACGCCACCGTTTATGCACAGCTGAAGGTGCCACGCCATCGCTTCGATGTGCCAGTTATGCTGGTAAGCTTCTCCGGGCGCGATCGTCTCGAGACCGCGCCGGATGAAGGCCAGCAAATCGTTTTTGAGCAAAAGATCCATTCGCTGCCGATCAAAAGTGCTCATGCTGCAACCTCCGATTTTTCGCAATCGCTTTTTGGTTCGTTATCCGGCGCGAGGCTGCGCAGACGATCGTCCAGCTCGGCGAGCATTTGTTGCTCTTGGGGAGTGAATCGCTCTCCGGCATCGGGGAACGCTCCTTCTGTGCCGAAGATGCGTACCGCTAGGTTGATCAGCGTAGTGATGGCCTTGGTGTCCCCCTTCAAGGATTTAGCCATCAGCGACATCAGCACACCTTCTTGTCCCGAAACTTTAAATTTCCGATCGCCCTCGCGCACTGATATTTTTTGCCCCAATATCCTTGTCAGGTCGGTTTTGAGATTCCGCGTGTGCTTTGCGCGCCCCCTCGGATTGCCTGACTCCCCTTTTTTGAATTGTGAAACCTTCGGCGGCTTTCCGTAGCCGACTTCGTAGTCCATCATCCTCGTCCTCCTGTCATCTTTGTTGTCTCCATAATCTCCGCCGCAGGCCCTGCTGCGCGCTTGGTCTCCATATCGTTGAACGTCACTCCAGTTTCGGCGTGCATCACTTTTTCGCCGGTTAATTTCTCAAAACGCCTGATCGTCAAATCTACGTACGCTGGATCGAGCTCTATAAGGGCCGCCCGTCGCCCGGTCTTCTCGGCGGCGATGAGCGTCGTGCCGCTGCCGCCGAAGCTGTCGAGAACGATCGCGCCGCGCTTCGAACAATCCAAAATCGCATCGGCGACCATGGCGATCGGTTTGACAGTAGGGTGCATTGCCAGCTCATCTCGCCGCCCGTCGCGCAAAGAATTTGCGCCCGGGTAGTTCCACACGTTGGTACGGTTGCGGCCGAAGCGGCCGAGCAAGATGTTGTTAACATGAGGCGCAGTGCCTTTCTTGAACACGAAGACAAGCTCGTGTTTGGAGCGGTAGAGCGAACCCATGCCGCCGTTGTCCTTATTCCAAATGCACAGCGCTTTTACTTCGGAGTAGACGTCGCGCGCGGCGTCCAGCAGCTCGAACATTTTCCGCCAGTCCATGCAAATGAAGTGGATCGACCCGTCCGCGCTGAAGTCGGCGAGATTGGCTAGAGCCACCTTGAGGAACGCAGAGAACTCCGACTCCGACATTTCACCCGAGGCCATAGGAAATTCCCGATGCTTGATCGAGCCCAAGCCGCTGACGTTGCCGTTTATCTTCAAATTCCATGGGAGATCCGCGAAGACCATCTGAGCGTTCTTGCGGCCCAGCAGACGCTTTAAAGAGATTCTCTTGGTCGCGTCTGCGCACAGCAGGCTATGACTGCCGGCGGTCCATAGGTCACCTACCCGAGTGACAATCGGAGCCGACGCGTCAATAAGCGGAACTTCGTCGTCGACGTCGTTCGCGCGCATCGAATCACAACCCTGGATCAACAGGTCGATCTCCGCAGTCTCGAAGCCCGTGACGGTTAGATCGAAATCGACGTCGATCTTCGACAGAAATTGCAGCTCCGTCGCGAGCAGTTGCGGATTCCAGCCCGCGTTCTCGGACAACTTGTTGTCTGCGATTATGTAGGCCCGCGTCTCCGCCTCCGTCAGGTGCTCAAGCCTGATGATCGGCGCTCTCTCGAAGCCGAGCAGGCGGGCGGCCTCGAGACGCGCGTGGCCGGCGATCACGCGATCGCTTCGATCAATAAGGACCGGTACAGTCCACCCGAACGTGCGGATGCTCTGTGCGATTTGACGAATTTGCGCGGGAGAGTGAGTTCGGGGGTTGTTCGGGTGGGGATGAAGCGAAGCTAGCGGCACCCATTCGACTTTTCGCTCATCGCTCCCGCTCCGGAGTCGCGCCTTGCGGTCCTCTTCGACTGGTCGTGTTTGTTGAGATCGGTTCGTTTTCATGCTGTCAATTTGACAGCGATGAATGACCTTTCGTAATGGCAGATAAATTTTATCTTGTTATTTTACGGGGCGAATTTCCTCAGCCGGCGCGGGTAACAACGGTGCTGGAGCGAAGCGGCGCAATTTTCCGGCTGTTCTAGGCATCTTTGGAGCTCGGGTCTGAATCCTAAGTAGCAATTCAGAAGCGCGGTCTTGCGCCCGCGCTGTCTTGAGTGCGCCGCGAATGTCTTCAATAGTCGCACTCTTGTCGTAAATATCCTCCGCCCGAAGTCTCAAGTTCAATTCAGCTGCGAGCTTCCGAATAGCCATGCCAACCGCGTTTCGTTCGACTTCAACTGCGTCCGCTATTCGGCTCCGGCTCCAACCGCAAGTCTGGTACCCCGCGAACCAAAAAAAGACCTCGTTCGTGGGTCGTTTCGGGGCGAGAGATTTCCTGGTGCGCCCGCGGCTCCGACGACGCCTGGGTTCGAACAATCCCGAACTGATAGCGGTCGCCCCGACCTCTTCAAGCGATTCCCTTAGAATCCGCTGAAACGCGCGGAGGGCGCACTGGCGCGCGAGCGTTTTCGTCCTCGGCTCGCCTACCCAATCGCCAAAGTCAGCGCCCCCTATTCGACGCTTGATCACCTCGTCAATGGTTGGCGGCTTTCGCTCCGAGCGCGATCTCAACGACCAGCGTGGATGATAAAAGCGATCCCATTGTCTGCTTGGTCCTTCACGCTGCCATGTTATGGTATGCGCGAACCAGTCGATCGCCCACTCGGCTCCGAGGTTCCATTGACGCGCCCACAGTTTTAACTCTCGCCGGGTGGGCGACCGGGGTTGGGTCTTGCTCAGTTCCTTCAGAGAATGCAGCACCCCCGGTTTTAGCCTCGCAATCGCGTCCATGAACCGAGCCTGGGCAGGTAAATGCCTGTCTACGTTCTCGACTCCCGCACTTTTGCCACGTGTTTTATGGCTCACTTCACTAACAGGCTTGATCCATGTTTTGTGGCTGCGACACACGGTAATCGATCGAGCAAAAGTTCTCAAAGCTCATTTTACTCTGGCTTGAAGATAGTTAGGCTAACACGCCGTTGCGATCGAATGGATACGGTAGCCAGCTCGAGTGTCTCAGTCTCGACAGTCTCTTCAGTCAGGGAAGATAAGCTTGAGAGCCCGGCTGGCTTGTGAACCTCCTGTGAGGTGACCACGAGAAGGTGCGCGGATTTCCATCAAGGCCCGGAGCGTAAATTGAAGCTCCTTAAAGAGGCCGAATATATGGCTGCAACCGGATTCACCTTCCACCCGACAATCGCCTTTCGCTCGGGGCTGGGTCCATAATAAGCCACAGGCGAGACGACCCGGTTCCGTTTTGGTCTCGACGCCGTAATGGTGGAAACCAAAGTGGCGCACGGCATGCAGAGCATGCGTTTGGCAGGAGCTACAGGTCGAGAATTTGTCGTCCTGCCCGAAAAGCGCGGTGGGCACGAGCGAGCTTAGGAAGCGTTCTTCTTCTTTTCTGCCCAGCGCTTCTTCATCGCTTCAGAGAGCTTCTTCCGGCCCGCAGCAGTGAGCCCGCCACGTCGCTTGGGCGCAGACGCCTTACCAGTAGTCTTTCCCATACGCCGCTCTGCCCAGCGTCTTTTCATCGCCTGGGACAAACGACGTCTCCCCGCTGCCGTGATACCGCCTCGCCGCCGTTGGGGCGCACCCGCTCTTCGAACCGTACCGCCGACCGCCACCTTCGCATCCTCGAGAAGGGCGGCAATAGCGCGGCCTATTTTGTCGCTTTCCGATTTCAGCTCTGTGATTATCCTGTTCAGGTCCACTTTCGCCTCCTGTTTGATAGCGGGTATCGTCAGTATGCGGTGTCCGCCGAGCAACTACAACTCCCCCGCAGCTTAGACAGCGTGGGGGTTGCTATCCATCACATAGAGGACGCCGACCGCGCGGCCAGTCTCGACAACCGGAAGGCGGCCGATCTTACGTTCAATCCGGTCTCTTCTCAAAACCTGGTTTGCGCCGCGGCGGCCGTCAGTCAGAGCCAGTTCATCACACCCCTCAGGCTATGCGAGGCCGTTTAGATTTGTGAAGGAATTCGGGCCGCACCAAGTTTTGAGAGGCGACAAGCATATTGAACCGAGCTAAAACCTTGCAGAGGAAGGGCGTTCGGTCTACAAGCGAGTTGAAATTAGAGAGTAAAAGCGGAAATCCCGGTTGAAAGGAGTCCGATCCATGGCATCTATTACGAAGACTGCCAGGAAATTCTTCGAGGCGTGCGAAACGGGGAAAGGATGGGAGGGATGCAAGGAGCACTGCAAGCCGGGTGCGACCTTCTCCGCTCAAGCCGAGCCGCTCGCGGACATACGGACCCTGCAGGAGTACACGGAGTGGATGAAGGGGCTGCTGAAGTTTATGCCCGATGGGCGATACGAGCTGAAGTCGTTCGCCACCGACGACGAACGGAAAAGCGTTTGTGCCTATGGCGTCTTCTCGGGCACTCATACCGGGCAAGGAGGCCCCTGTCCACCGACCGGCAAGCGCGTGGCGACGGACTATGTGTACGTGATGGAGTTCGACGGCGAGAAGATCCGGCACATGACGAAGATCTGGCATGCGGGATTGGCCATGAAGGAACTCGGGTGGATCTGATCTGACACTTGGGGGGCAAGATTCGTTACGCTGCTCGATGCTCGTCTTCGCATACTGCACGGCGAGAGCTATCGAGGAATCACGAGACGAAAACGCTCGAAACTTTAGTAACCCGAAGGGCCAGCAGACCCTGCCATCTGATTCTCAATTACGCCCCCGAACGTACGAAATAAACGAATTAGGGATTGAGACGCAGTGACGCACACTCTGGCCGGGGACCAGAAACCTCAGAAACTTCAGGACGGCCACAAACGTCAGCCGCAGAAGCGACAGCGGACGGAATCGGCAGGTATGCATACTTACCTTTCTGAGGTTTCTGACCTTCCAGGGAGGGTGCAGAGCTTTTCCCTATGGGGGGACCACGACGCTTACTGACTCACGGTGGAAAGCCCTTTGGACTCAAAATCTGGCGGGACTTCGCGTTTGCAAAACGCCCAATGTCAGTGCGAGTTAGAATAAGGATTGAAAATGGGAACTCCGGGTAAAAGTAAATGAGACCTTAGAGCGACGGTCGAGGCGAGCGATGAGAATTACAGACGCGTTAAGAGAAGAGCACAAGGTTTTTAGCGTTAGATTCGACGAGCTCGATCAACTCGTCAGCCTATGCCGTGACCTCGCTCTGTTGCGTCCGAAGGCATCCTTGCTGGCCAAAGGGTTATTGTCCCATGCCCGCATCGAGAACGATATCCTGTTTCCCTTGCTTGTGCGCTTCCTGGGGGGAACGGGGCCGCTAGCTATGATGAAGGCCCAACACGAGGAAATCGAGGGTGGCCTGCTTGGGATCTTGGTTTGGCGTGTGGACGAGGCAGAACTTCAGGACCCTGAACACGCCCAGGCTGCAGTCAAGGGAATTCTGCAGATAGCACGCCAGCATTTGGCCATGGAAGACAAAATGTTTTGGATGGCGGAGAAGATTGTGGGCGACAGTCAGCTTAACGAACTTGGCCAACAGTTTGCCGAGCGCAGGCGGGCAGAACCACTCGCGTGGTCTTAGGGCTCGTTACGTTTGCCCCGCAAAATCTGGCCTTAGTTGATCCGTCAAGACCAACAATTGCGATGTCGATAACTTTCGCGCCTGTGTGTGGTGAATTGCTGATTCTGGGGAATTCAGTAATTCACCACACACAGGGTAATTTATCTCCAATTCCTTCACCCCTCACCCCCGAGTTATCCTCTTGATCGTTCGTTCGTTCGTATGGGCATAGTGTTTCGTATGCGATTTGGATGCAGCTCGCAATGCTTGACGCTTGCGACGGGCATCGGCTCTGCAGAGGCCCGCGATGGCCGCTAGCGTGGCAGATCGGCTATGGTCACTGGCCGAATTGTCGGAGGTCGGTCCATGACGACCGCGCGCCCGATGACAAACCATTCGAGATTACGTCCCCGACTCGGGTCTGCGGTCGTAGCGCTGATGCTCATCACGCCCTCCGCACTGGCTGCGCAACCGCTCACTCCCAAGCCGCTGCCCGCGCCGGTCCAGTCGCAGGCACCTGGAATCCGCCCGCTCGGTCGTGGCCGTCAGACGGTATGGGGCGTCCGCGTTTACGACGCAACCTTGTGGGTCGTCGGCGACCGATTCACTCCCGCCCAGCCGCACGCGCTCGACCTCGAGCCCGGCCGAAGCGTGAGCGCCGATACTCTTGTTAATAGCGCGATGGCCGAAATGCGCAGGCTCAAACTAGGCGACGTGTCGCAGCTTGCATCTTGGCGTCTGGAGATGAAGCGACTGATGCCGGAAGTGAAGTCCGGCGACCAAGTTGTGGTGTTTTGTCCGAGCGAAGCGAAGACGTTGGCGTATTACAACGGACGCATCCAAGGTGAGGTAGATGACGCAACCCTATGCTCCGCGATTATGAATGTGTGGCTTCACCCAGCCAGCCAGAACCAGGCGTTGCGAAAGTCACTGCTCGCGCACTAATCGCCCATTCGCTGTCGAGGATTACGCGGCGTTTCAAATTATGACACCACCAGAAGCATCCTCACGCCCGACTTCGATCCCGAGCCGACGGCCGTGCAGATCGGCCGACGCGGCTATCTCTCACCGTGCCGAGCGCCGAGATGCGCGGCGCGCAGAGCGACTATTATCATGATCACTGGGAGCTCACATCATCGCGCAAGATATGCGGCGTCCTGCTAACGCAGGACGTAGGAGCGCCCCTCGAACGCTCTCAATTCTCCTGCTCGAAATGAAACCGATTGGTCAACGTTTTTGTCGATTGAAAGGCAGCTCAACGCCGAGTCGTTCCAATATCGCCGCTCCCCCGGGTATTCGCGAATTGAGGCTCGAACCCCGAGAAGGAGCCGGCGCGTAAGCAACCAAGCCACCGTCGCGATCGAACGGAGAGCGCGCCGGGCCATCAATGAATTCCGGAATGCTCGTAGAGGATGCGGCGGACCTCTTCGATCGTCTGTGGCGTCCCCTGAGTCGAGTGGCCTGAAGGCACTACGAGCTCCGATTCGACGCCGTCGATATGCGCGCTCTTGTACTCGACCACCCCGTCGTTGCCGTCCTCGACCGGCCCGTCGCCTCTTACCGGTATGATCGAGTTGACCTTCACCCCAGGGGCGATCGGCGTCGCGGATAGCGCCTTAATGAACCGATTGGAGGGATCCATGTTGTCCAGCGCGGTCGGGATCGTAAACGGAGTTCCCATCATGCTGGTCTCGCGAAGCTTTCCGAGTGCAACCACGGTCTTGGCAAGCCCGCCAGGCAGATTCAAGAATTTGTTTCCGAACTTAACTATGGGATTGCCCGCCATATAACTGCCACGATGCGGTGTTGCAATGAAGATCACCCGCGTCACGAACGGCAGCGGTTTGAAGAACATCGTGCGAGAGGCCAGGTCGCGCGTCTCGGGGTCCAGTTCCGCCTGGTCAAAGGGGACCGACGTGACATTGTTCCAGAAGCGATTGCCGCTATCGACGACCATCATCTTCGTCAGGAGACCTCCCTGGCTGTGGCCGATCACTACCATTTGGTTGAGCGCCGGGTCCTTCCCTTGGGATCGACGTCTTTATGCACAGCCTGGAGCGATTCCCGCAAACGCATCGCTGACAGCGCGATGGGATTGCCGCTGTTGTAGATGAAGAACCAAAGCTGATAGTGGGAGGCGATCAGTGGGTCACCCAACAACTCGTTCGCCATTTCTGCCCAGCGCGCGGGGCTCGAAGCTGTCCCGTGAACAAATACCACCGGGATCAGGCCCGGATGGTACGGATGCAACATGTAGAGACCACTGCTGCCACCGTTGTTGCCATTGCCAAGAAGCGAAAAGTCTCCCCTGCGAAAGCCCGCGATCTCGAAATCCCAGATAGGCGCGCCCTCAAGACGATAGGCGAGTGCAGCGCTGAGATCCGACTCGAGCGGCACGGAGTAAGAACCGATCTGTACCGCCGCCGTCATGTCCTCATCATAGAGTTCCACGGTGCCGTGCAGACGCCCGTTGCTCATCGCGAGGCGTGGATCGTCGAAGCGCACGAAAGCGGTGATCGGCACCTTTGCGGTCGGCGGTATCCAGCGGCTCGCCGGGTTGTCCGGCGACGGTTCGACTCGTGCCGAGAGCGCAGCGCCGATACCAGCTTTACGATAAGTGTTGCGGAGCCCACGAACCTCCAGGTCTGCAAGAGACACGAACTTCGTCAGATGGTTTCCGGCATAGTTGAATTCTTCCGGATTGATACCCAAATTGAGCGTTCCAAAAGGCAAACTTAGCTGCCGCGCGCTAAGGTCAACTTCCTTCCCATCTCTTGTAGCCAGTCCTAGAGCGATGCCGCGGTTGTAAAGGTCAACCGCGAGGCGCAGGCGTGGATCGTACTGGCCGGGGGCGTCGGCCGGGTTTGCCGGGAACAGGAAGGCATACGCGTAGGCCGCGGATGCCAGATAGTAGGATTGATTCCCGGAGTCCTCGGCGTATGCAAAAGAGAGCTCGGATAATGCGAATAGCCGGTCGCGTTCGTCAGGTTTGCCAAGCCCTGAATTCAACTCGGCAAGGACTGTTTGCGGATCATTCCTGAAGCGTTCGCCAAGCGCCGCTCGCTCAAGAATCTGCTTCGAGTAGTTGCTCGCTTTGCCGGTAGACAGAATGTTCGCGTTGAGCTCGCGATGGGCCGCTTGCTCGTCGAGGCGAGAGACGCCGACGGGCGTCGCACAGCCACTCGCCAAGAGAGCGATGATTGCAAAACCAACCGTCCAGCTACTGATTGATTTTGTAAACGACATCTGGAGCTTCTCGAAGTTGCACGCAGCAGTAAGCTTTGTCAAAACTGGCACGCGGAAGATTTGATTATCAAGAATAACTCCACGCTCTCATTGCGCCCTTTGACCACGGATTGAATCCACGCAGTGTGGAGGTCTTTTGCAATCACGTTGCGGTTACGATACTTGTGGCGGGCGAAAACGCAAGCTCGCGGATATTGATGGCTCCCCGGCCCACAAACTTGTCGAGCCTACCGAGAATTTGGCGATGGCCAGTTTGAAAATCGACAATGTTCCGGATTGAGGGTCACAATACCAATTGATTGGCAGGAGAAAATGAGAGGCGAAACGATGTGGCCCCCGAAAAAGCAAATCCCTTGGTTTTCCATCCTGATTGTCTCGGCGGTTGCGCGTATTTCCCAGCCGGTTCGTGCGCAGGACGCCCCGGTCGACCGAACTTGCTGCCACTCGCCCAGCCGACCTACTCGCCGATCACCGAGATCGACGCTCGCAAGGCCACGCCGCCGCCGCGGTTCGAGGTCAAAGCACCGCAGGGTGCCCCCAATGTCCTTGTGATCCTGCTCGACAATCTTGGATACGGTGCGACGAAGACCTTCGGCGGCGTGATCGAGATGCCAACGCTGGAGCAGCTCGCCAAGAATGGTCTGATCTACAACAATTTTCATACGGCGCCGCTATGTTCGCCCAGCCGCATGGCGCTTCTCACCGGCCGCAATCCGCACAGCGCCAACATGGGGTCCGTCGCAGAGATCGCTACCGCGTTTCCGGGTCAAACCGCCGAACGCCCCTTAAGCGTAGCGCCGTTGGCTGAGGTCTTGAAACTCAATGGCTACAGCACTGCCATGTTCGGCAAGTCACACGAATTCACGCCCTGGGAAGTGGGCGCTTCGGGACCGTTTGAATCATGTTCGGCATGGAGACAGCGGACGTGGGCATGGACCTTTATACGCTCGTCACCTCGGACTACGCGAAGGGCAACAACAAGTTCACCGGCACGATCGACAAGATAACGATCGAGCTGAAGAAAATGAACCCTGACGCAGAAGCGGCCGCGGAAAAAGCCGCGGAGATAAGCGACAAAGACGAGGCGGATGACGACTGAACCGCTTGGCCGGGAGTTTGCGTTCTAGTAGGTTACGCCTGTTGAGTCGCAATCAGTGGCATCCGGACCGCGTCGCCAAGTGGCGCGCCACTTGAGTTGTGAGTTGGCAAGAGCACGGTAAGCGAAATCACGGATTCAACAGAAACTTTCCAACGTTCAGAAAAATGGGGCTCCATCGGCGACAGCAACCGCTCTGCCTGACCAGAAACCGAACCGAAAAGCCGAAGTGCAACGGGTCCGCCCTCTAACGTCCCAAATCTAAGCCAAGCGGCTCTGGAAGGAGTAGTCCGGCGAGCCAAAGAAAAAGCCGGCCGAAGACAGAAATGTCCAAAGTAAAAGCTAAGGTAGAAATCCGCACTAAAGAGCAGCGTCACGAAGTGGGCAAGTCACTGCGGGTAAAATGTCCGCGCACATCGCACGGCGAGGTCGTGCTTGGACAGGGCGATGACCGAGACGTCGTCGCGATGCTCGAAGCTCAGGACAAGGACCGGCTGCAGAACCTCGTGCCAATTCGGCATGGACGGATGGTCCAGTCTGCGTTCGCATACTTTCGCGGCACCGCCGCGATACAGGCGTACGACCTCGCCGGCACGCCAACCAGCGGCATAATCGTTCAGGCCTGCGGCGACTGTCACCTGATGAATTTCGGCGGCTTCGCTACGCCTGAACGAAATATCGTCTTCGATATCAACGATTTCGATGAGACCCTGCCCGCACCGTTCGAATGGGACCTTAAGCGCCTTGCCGCGAGCTTCGTGATCGCTGCGCGTTGGCGCGGCTTCACGGAAGATCAGGCAAGAGAAATGGCGGTGCAGACCGCCGCATCGTATCGCGAGTCGATGAGAAAGCGCGAGAGTACCAGTGTCCTTGAAGCTTGGTACTCCAGGATTGGCGTCGACGACGTGCAGGCCATGGCAGGTGACAATGTCGACCTGAGCGGCCGCCTAAAGAAGAAGATCGTTGAAGCTCGCAAGCAAACCCACGAACACGTTTTTCAAAAGCTCACCACCCCGTCCAGAGGCCTGCCGCGCATCGTCGACCAGCCGCCGCTGCTCTACCACGTTGATAAGCTTGAAAATATAAAAATCAATCAGAGCGAGATCGCGACCTTCTTCGAGCAGTATCGCGAAACTCTTGCAGAGGAGCGCCGCATCCTGTTCGACCGGTTCAAGTTAGTCGACTGGGCGTTAAAGGTCGTCGGCGTCGGCAGCGTCGGTACGCGCTGCTTTGTAGCGCTTCTACTTGCGGCACCTGACGATGCTTTGTTCCTGCAGATCAAGGAAGCGGGTCGCTCGGTACTCGAGCCATACACCGGAACTAAGAAGGTGAAGCAAAATGGACAGCGGGTTGTCGTGGGGCAGCGCCTAATGCAGTCTGCGAGCGACATCTTCCTTGGCTGGACCAGGGGACCCCTTGGCCGCGACTTTTACATCCGCCAACTCCGGGACATGAAGGTTGCGCCCGATGTCGAAACGCAGCTGCCGAAGGTGATGCGCGCGTATGCAATGGTCTGCGGCCTGGCGCTGGCCCGGGCCCACCATAAAGCGGGAGACGCTGCAATGATCGCGGGCTATCTCGGCAGCGGCGATCAGTTTGACGAAGCGATTGGCGACTACGCGGTCGCATATGCCGACCAGGTGGAGCACGATTACAAGACCCTCGTCCAGGCGGTCCGCAGCGGACGATTGAAGACCGACGTAAGCCCGAGTCGTCTCGCCACCGCGCTGCGATAGGTGCAAAGCTGTTAGCGGGATGGAATATGTTGATGAAGACTCTTGGAGCGCTCGGTGCGTTACTGATGGTCTTATGGACGATCAGCCCGGGCGCTGGATTCGCCCAGGCTCAAACGATGCTGTCTGCCGAAGAAAAGCTGGAGCAGGACTTCACCGATCCGTTGACGACCCTGCCACAGCTGATCGTCAGGGACAGCTACACGCCGGCCAATTACGGACCTTGCACGCCGCAGGTGTTGTGCTTCAGAAATTACGAGACCAACCAGCTCACCATTCGGCCAGTGATCCCGCGCATACCGCCTGAGAGTTTGCTCCCGTTTTCGCAGTTGATCCGGCCGACATTTGCATTGGTAACCGTGCCAAGCTCCCTAGGCGGAACGCGGACCGAGTTCGGGGACCTGCCGATGTTCGATATAGCTGTTCTGCCGTGGCCGGACAGAAAGAAAACCGGGATCCTGATCGGAGTAGGACCTACATTTGTATTTCCGACAGCGACCTCAAAAAGCGCCGGCCAGGGTGCGTGGCAGGCCGGCCCTGCATTCGGCGGTATCTACACGGGCATTCCCGGGCTGCTGATAGGGTTCGTTGCCCAGAATCCCATTAGCTTCGCGTACACGTCACCCAATCGTCCACCTCAAAACACGTTTGAGTTCCAACCCGTTTTCGCACTTCATCTGTGGGACAAATGGTATTTGCGATCAGCCGAAGCCAACTGGACCATGGGTTGGCGTCACAACTCCCCTACGATGTTGCCGCTGAGCGTCGGCCTCGGGCGAACGTTTGTGCGTCCGGGGCTGCCACCGATGAGTTTCTTTGTGACGGGACAGTGGATGGCGTATCGGCAATACGCCTCGATCGCGCCGCAGACAACGATCAACTTCGGTCTGACCGTCGCGTTTCCAGAACTAAGAGACTGGTGGTCGCGAAACTGACGGGGCTCGACCCTTGGCCGCTACACAGCAAGCGCTGCCGGTTTGCTCAATCTCCGGCCGATTTCTCCAGCGGCCGGCGTGTTCCACCACGCTCTCGCTGGTCACTTAATGCCCGTAGGGAAGAGGAAGGTTACGCTCACGCGGGTTATCCACTGCGGGGCGCCGTCCGGACGCTTTAGAAGGTCGTACGCGCCGCCCTGCAGACTCAAACTGTGTGAGCCGATAGTGAAGGCCTTGCCGACATCCGCGCCCATCGGAATAGTCCAGGCGTTGGCGGCATCGGCCGTCCAGTCGTACGTGATGGCGGGATCGCAGTCGAAGTACCAACCGCTCTCGAAGTTGTAGCTGATTTGGGGTTCGATGTAGGTCTGATTCACGCTTCCGCGCTCGCGATTTCCGGCAAACGACATGAGTTGATATCCGAGTATGTAGTCGGACCACGGACCCTCTGAGTAAGCGAGCGCCACTGTTGGTCCGGCCGACCATCGGCCGCTTCCCAATTCCGAGCTGCTGGCAGTGGGGAAGTCAAAGATCGGACCCAAGCCCCAGATCCAGGTGGAGTTTTTGGCCGGCGTGAGAAAAAAAGAAGTCTCCAGGTCTTCCAGCCCGGATTGTTCATGCGGAGTGGGCGAGTAGGCCAACGTCAGGCTCGGCCGTGCGATCAGGTCCCAATCCGCGGTCAGCGGGAGCGGCACCACCGGCTCGATGTTCAAAGCATCGCCAGCCTTATGATGCGGGCCGATCTCAAATCCCGTTGTGGATTGAACTGGAACCTTGACGAAATCCTCAAACGGGTTATGTACGCTTATTGCCAGCTCCTGATCCGTCATGACGCTCGGCGACGGTGCAGGAGTCGACGCTTGTTGCGCCTGTGCCGACACCGCCAGAACGGCGCTCAGCAGCAAACCCAACGCCGTGGGGGAGGGCGCGAGTTGCAATCGCAGCCGCTTCAAGTTACCACTCCTTAAGGGGCGCCGACTCCGAACCACTTGTCGTAGATCTGCTGATACGTGCCGTTGTCACGAAGCGCGATCAACGCAACATTGATCTTTCTGCGCAGCGGGCTGTCCAGCTGCACCATGATGGCGGCCGGCGCAGTGTTAAATTCGGGGCCGACCGTCTTCACCAGCCCCTTTCCCTCATGCGCCGCATAGTAAAGGAGTAATGGCGCGGCCGTCACCACGGCATCCACTTTCTTGTCCTGGAGAGCTTTAAACATTTGATCAGTCGTCGCGAACTCCTGGACCTGTGCGTTCTGCGCCCGAAGATAATCGGTGGCGGTGCTGTTCGCTAGCGTGGCGACCGGCTTACCCGGCAAATCGCCCGGCCCCTCGATAGCGCCGCGAATCTGCTCGACGGTCAAGGTGGTCGTTAGCTGGGCAGTATAGAGCGCAACGAAAACGACACTGGTGAACATCCAGAAGATTGATAACGCGCGCGCCACCCAATGACGCGGCATCGTCTGCGCCTGTGACGTCAGCGACGATAGTCCCCAATAAATTACCTCGAAGATCCCCGGGAAGTAGTTGCGGTTCGAAAGCATGCTGTCCTCCTGCCGCCGATCCAGGAACCAGACCACATGAGCCGGGATCAGGACGATCAGGATGGCCATGCCGAGCCACAATACGGTCGTTCGCGAAAACAGCAGACGGAGCAGGTCCGACAAGGGGTTTGCGGTCTGCGCCTTCTCGCCTGTATCGCGCACCATAATTTGCAGGCCTGCCTGCAGTGTTGGGATCGAAAAATCGAAAACCTCATCGCGCGCCGACGTTATAATGAGGCCGAGGGTGAGGTCGGCGTTTTTGGATCGCATCGCTTCTTCCAAGTGGCTCACGTCGGGCATGACCTGATAGCTCGTCTTTAGCTTCAGCCGCGCTGCGATCGCGTTCCAAAGATCGACGCTGAATCCGGTCAGGGTGCCGTTCTGTTCCATAACGCTCGGTGGAGCAATGAATGTCGCCACCCTAAGCTCCGGAGTTTCTCCCTGTGCCGAAGCGGCCGAGGAACTGACGGTTTGCGAATAGGCGGGAGCCGCCAGGGCAGCGCTGATCGCGAGGACCGCTAGTACACAAAAACCCTTTTTCAACGAACATTCCTCCTTGATCTCGGCGGGTGCATTGGCCCCGGAGCTCTGGCTGCGGATGCGACCGAGACACGACACCACCCGGTCGTCTGAGTGGTCGTTCGGTCCTTAGTTTTCATGGCGTCTTTTCGCGATTGGCGTTATTCACGAAAAATCATCGCGAGTAATGCAAGGACCCCGAGAATCGTTATCAATGCAGCGACGAGCACGGACAGTGAGCGCTGTTTACCGGCGTATTGCGCTCCGAGTGCCCGGATGTTCTGGCGGTTTTCCAGGGTAGCCAGCAGCAGCGAGAAGAGTCCAATGCAGACTAGCGCGAGCGCAAACTCGCGCGGTCCGATGAGGTAATTCTGTTGCTTTTCGCTTGGCGCTTCGATCTGAAAGAATTTGTAGATGCTGAAGCCGAAAGTGATTAGCGAAGTCGAGGTTCTGATCCACGACATCATAGTCGCTTCGTATGCAGCGCGGGTGCGCTCGAAAGCGAGCCTGATCGAATCATCGAGCGCCGGTGCGCTTTGCGGAATTTGCTCGGCCATTTGCATGAATTCCTTTGAGCCCTAGTTGGTGATCAGGGCTAACGCTGTTAAACGGCGGCTTCCCCGGCATGACGGGAGCGAAACTCCGCTAGCAAAATCTGCATACTAACCAGCAGCATCCAGAGCGGAAAGACCAGTTGGATCCACTTCCAGTTCGCGATCACCAATAGCAGTACCAAGGCGCAAGCGTATCCGGCAAATGCAATCCACCGCGGGAAAATGGCGCTACGCAATCCGATGGTGCAGGTCGAGATCATGAACACGCCTGCCATCTTCATAGCGAACAAGTTCAGGAGCGCGTCGATTGCGCGGCGACCGAAATACAGGGTTGCACTATCAGGTGAACGGAGATTGCCGGCGGCTGCAACCTCAATGAGCGCCCCTGAAATGGCCGCTGCACCGAAAAGGCACGCCACAAAGAGCAATCCGCTGCCGAGAAATACGGTCGCAAAGAACCGATCTTCAAGCTCTCCCAGGCGGTCGCGGAGCACGCCCATGAACCACAGAAATGCGATCCCGGCAAACGGAACCAGGTAGAGCGCGAGCCGTACCGCGGCCCGACGGTCTGGATCGGTGAGCCAAACATCAGGCTGCGTCAGATCAGATGGAACCGCGCTTCGCGCAATTCCCATCCCAACGATCATCAGCAGCGAAAAAATCACGCCCGCGATGGCCGCTCCTCGCGGCGCCAGGGTCTGCTGGCGGGAAGGCTTTGCTGGGGCGGTCACGGTATAGTTTCCGGCGGTACCGCGATTGGAGTTCGTATCATTCTCCTCTCCTCCGCTCATTTCTATGCCGATGGCGAGGGTTGGACAGCCTAATGACTGTGCCGGACGCCTAGCCCTTGTCGGTCTTCCACCCCGGCCTCCAGTTACTCTTCCAGATCGGCGAAGGATCGCGCCATGGTCGAATCCAATCACTTTTGCGGGCGCCTTTTTAACTGTACACCAACGGCTTTGTTCTCAGCGTGGTCTGGTCCATGTCATATCACTCAGATCCCATCCGCCGCCGAGCGCCTCATAGAGATTAACAACGGCAAGAAGCTGGATTACCTCGATAAGAGTGTAGGTTGGGCTATAGGTACCGGACCCAGTTTAGTACGGTAGCCGCGCGGATTCCTTGGGCATCAGCGGCTCCAGCCGACGCAGTTGTGCTTACCTGCGCCAAGGCCACCGCGGGACTCAGGCCAACTCCGACTATCACCAAAATCGGAGCCGGCAGAATGCTTCGCTCTTTTACGACTCGCCTGCTTTTAAACGATAGGTACTAGAGGGCCTCCGGTATTATATTGTAACGACGATTTTTCGGTTCCGTATAACCATGCGGCTTCTGCCTCTTTGGAAGCCTCACGGGTTCTCGGTTGATCTCTTTGTAAGGGATCAGGCTCAGAAGATGCGATATGCAATTCAATCGAGCGCGTTTCTTGTCGTCGGCATTAACGATGTACCATGGTGCAAATGGGGTGTCGGTTGCAAGTAGCATATCGTCTCTCGCCCGGGAATAATCGTACCATCGCCTATGAGACTCGAGGTCCATCGGGCTGAGTTTCCAGATTTTCCGCCCATCGTTGATGCGAGCGAGGAACCGCCTAGTCTGTTCCTGCTGACTCACCTCGAACCAATACTTAATAAGTACAATCCCACTCTGAATGACCGCGCGTTCGAACTCCGGGCACATCTCGAGAAAGCGAACTGCTTCTTTTTCCGGGCAGAATCCCATAATCCTTTCGACGCCGGCACGGTTGTACCAACTGCGATCGAAGATGACTACTTCTCCTGCCGCTGGTAGATGCGGAATGTACCGTTGGACGTACATCTGTGACTTCTCGCGCTCTGTCGGCGCCGGCAGCGCAACGAGCCGGAAGACTCTAGGGCTGACCCTATCCAAAAGTCGTTTAATGACGCCTCCCTTTCCGGCAGCGTCACGGCCTTCAAAGATCACTACGACCTTCAGACCCTTGTGCTGAACCCACAACTGAAGCTTTACAAGCTCGGCCTGAAGTTTCTCAAGTCGCTTTTCGAAATCCTTGCGCTTGAGCTTCGCGGGTCGATTCTTTGAAACAGCAGACGGGAGCTTTTGAGGGCGTTTGGCTTTCGATGTTGGTGACAACGGATTCAGCCTCCAGAAATCACTGTTTGTGGCTCCACTGGACGTCGCTGAGGTTCCATCCGCCACCGAGCGCCTTGTACAGGTCGACGACTGCAAGCAGCTGATCACGCTGAGTCTGTGCGAGCGCGTCTTCAGCCGGAAAAAGCAACTGTTCAGCTTCCAGGACTTCGAAGTAGCTCGCGCGTCCAGCCGTGTAACGCAGGAGGGACAGATCAACAGCCTCTTTCAAGGCTTGCACCTGATGGGTTTGAGCGGCCCGTTGATCGACTAGCGTTTGTTGTGCGATCAGCGAATCCGATACTTCCTGAAACGCGACGAGAATCGTTTGCTGGTATTGAGCGATTGATCCATTCCAGAAAGCCTGCTGGGCGTAGTAGCTCTCAATCAGTTGGCCGCCCTGGAAAAGAGGACCGGCGAAACCCCCGGCGATGTTCCAGATGCTGAAACTTGACTCGAAGACGTCGCCGATGCTCGGGCTCTGTCCCCCATAAAGCGCTGATATGCCGATCCGGGGGAAGAAATTGGCCACAGCGACCCCGATCTCGGCGTTGGCGCCGATCATGGTTTGCTCCGCCTGCATAATGTCGGGCCGGCGCTGAAGCAAATCGGTCGTCAAGCCGACCGGAGCGGCTGGCATGGCTTGCTCCGTCAAATCAGCTCCCCGTTCAATGTCTCGTGGATATACACCCAGAAGGACACTGAGCGCATTCTCCTGTTGAGTGATGGCGCGCTTCAGGCTTGCTATGTTTGCGATGCTAAAGTCGTAGGAGGCCTGCGCACGTGCTACTGGTAACTTGCTGTCCTTTCCAAACTGAAACCGCTGAGTGAACAGGTCCAATGTCTGTTTATAAATCTTCGAGCTATTTTCAGCGATAACCAGTTCCCGGTCCAACTCGCGCAGACGGAAATAGCCAGTCGCCACGTCACTTACCAAGGTCAGCAGGACACCGCGCCGCACATCTTCTTGAGCGAAAAGATTCGCCCGCGCGGCCTCAGTCGATCGCCGGATGCGGCCCCATATATCGATCTCCCAAGCGGCGTTAAGCAGTCCTCCAAAGGCATTGAAGGTGAAATTTCCTCCCGCTTGCTCCAGCGGTACAAAAGTCTTCTCGCGGCCAGCGAACACTTGATAGCCAGCCTGCGGGTACAGCGGCGAAGCGGCTACCCAAACCATTGAGTTAGCCTGGTCAACCCGTGCGACGGCAAGTTTCAGGTCATAGTTGCGCGCCAGCGCTTCGGCAATGAGTTGCTGGAGGGCTTGGTCTTTGAAGACGTTCCACCACGGCAAGTCGGCGAGTGAAGCCGATTCAGAGGGACCGAGCTGAGAGCGGAATTCTTCTACCGGTACGAGCTCGGGACGTTTGTAGTCAGGCCCGACTTCAACTTTCCAAAGTTTACCCCAGATGCCTTTAGGCTCGGCTGTCGGCGAGCAGCCCGTAAGAAGCAAAACTCCGCAAAGCAGTACCAATCTCAAAGCCATCGATCTTGCAGCGTCCATGCTCACCAGCGACTCCTATTGAATTGCCGCAAGCATTTTGCGGAACCTTGAAAGCGTGAACGCCGTATATGCGGCCCCGATCAGAAACATTTTTGTCATATCCGGCCATACCATTGCCGGCGTGGCGTTCCTGAATAGCACCGCCTGCGAGAAGCTGACGAAATGTGTCGACGGGACAAATGTCATAATCTTCTGGAGCAAAACAGGCATGCTCTCCACAGGCGTCTGGCCGCCTGAGAGCAGGCTCATGACGATGAATACCGGGAACGCCAGCAGACCGAATTGGGGCATTGAGCGGACCAGCGTCGCTAACATGATGCCGAGTGCGGTTACGGAGAACAGATATACGATAAGACCGCCGAGGAAGAGCGTAATCGAACCGGCGATGGGAACCCCGATTGCCACCTTCACAACGATAAACAGCGACAGCATCGCGGCGACCACCACGACCAGGCCATTCGCCCAAATCTTAGCGAACATGAGCTCATAAGGACTCAATGGCATAACAAGCAAATGCTCGATCGTCCCGTGCTCGCGTTCGCGCAAGACGGCGGCACCAGTCAAAAAGATTGCAAGCACGGAGATGTTATTTATGATCTGGTTGATCGCCACGAACCAACTCTGTTGCATGTTCGGGTTAAAGCGCGCCCGGGTGACAAGCTGGACAAGGTCTCGATTTTGTGGATTCGCTCTGCCGGCCCAGAAAGGTTCAACTTCCTTGGTGATGATTTTCTGAATGTATGACGGACCTCTGCCCGCCTGGCTCATTGCGGTCGCGTCAGTAATGACCTCGATCGTGGGTGTGGCGCCTTTAGTCAGGTCGTGCTGAAACTTGGCCGGAATATCAATAACAAATGTGTACTTGCCTTCGTCCATCACGCGATTGATTTCGCCGAACGGTATGACCGCTGCGGGGAGAAATAATGGCGGCAGTAACGAATCCCGTATCTGGCGGGAAACCGTCGATTGATCTTCGTCGACCACTGCGACCGAAGCATTTACTACATCCATAACTGCGCTTTTCGCGGGTGTGTAAACAGAAAAAGTGAAGGAGTAGACAATGAGAAACAGTAAAACCGGGTCGCGGGCGAGGCTGAGCAACTCCTTGATTCCAAGCTGACCGATATGCCGGAGGTGCCGCATCGCCTAGGCCTCTTGCTTCTTCAGGAGCGTCACAGATGTCACGAAATAGATAAGAGCCAGAGCCGCAAGTGCGACCAGGTTGCGCCACAACGACGAAAAGCTGAGTGCTTTGGTGAATGTTCCGACGCTAATCGCCTGGAAGTAAGTGCTGGGGAAGATCCGCGCCGCGAACCACGCTCCTCCCGTCAAGGACGATACCGGAACAAACATTCCGGAAAATTGCACGGCAGGAAGAATGGTTATTATGGCGGCGGCAAAGATCGCAGCCGTCTGCGTCGGCGCGAAGACTGAAATGAGCAGACCAAAGCCAGTGCTCGCCAAAACGTAGATCACTCCGCCCAGAACAAGCGTCTCCCAACTCCCTTTTAACGGGACCTGAAAGAGTAAGATTGCGACGGCGACGAGCGTCGCGAACTGAACTACTGCGATACCTATGTACGGCAGTTGCTTGCCGGCCAGGAACTCCAGCCGAGTCGCAGGAGCGGCGTAAAAGTTGGCTATCGAGCCGAGTTCCTTTTCGCGGACGACACTAAGCGCCGTTAGCATGCTCGGGATTAGAATGAGCAAGAGCATGATATCGCCCGGCACCATCGCGTAGATGCTCTTGAACGCCTGATTGTACAGAGCGCGCGCTTCGACCTTTATCGGCTTGGAAGCGGGCGGTAGTCCTTTGGATTCCCGCAACTGGCTTTGGTACTGGTCGTGAACACTTTCGACGTAGCTCCGCGCCGTTTCGGCACGGAAGGGCTGGGCCGCATCGAGAAATGCGTTTACCTCAGGTTGACGGCCTCGTTGCAAGTCTCTTTGAAAACCCGTAGGAACCTCCAATGCTATGCGGAGTTCGCCGTTTCGCAAACGCCGGTCAAGCTCGGAGTAGTTGGGGATGGGATCGTTCTCGACGAAGTAGTAGGAACCGCGGAAGCTGTCGACGTAGTTGCGGCTGGCGGGGGTTCCGTCGGAATCCAGAACCGCAAAAGGCAGGTGGTCAACGTCGAGAGAGATTCCATAACCGAACACGATCATCAAAAGAATGGGACCGAGCACCGCGAATGCTAGTCGCACTGAATCATGCTGCAACTCGACCGCCTCGCGTCGCGCGAACGCCCATACTCGACCTATGCTGAACCTGCTGGGAGTCTCATCAGCGTGGGACGGAGGAGCTTCGCCTTGCGGGGACTCGAGCGTTGCTCCGACGGCGGCTGACTTCTCAGCCGCTTCTTCCAGATATCCGATGAAGGCATCTTCCAGATTTTTCGCCTTCCGCTCGGCGACCAACTGGGCCGGAGGTCCCTGCGCAAGCACTTTTCCGGCGTGCATCATCGACATCCGATCGCAGCGGTCGGCCTCGTTCATGAAATGGGTAGAAAGAAAGATCGTGACGCCGTTCTCGCGCGACAGCTTGATCAGTAATTCCCAAAACCCGTCACGCGCGACCGGGTCGACGCCCGAAGTCGGTTCATCGAGAATAAGCATCTCGGGTTCATGGATGACGGCGACAGCAAGAGAAAGACGCTGTCGGATTCCCAAGGGCAGGCTCTCGGTCAGGATGTCTGCCGAAGACTCAAGCTGGAACAGCGTCAGCAGCTCGTTCACACGATCGTGAGCAGCAACTTCCGGAAGGTCGAAGAGTCGCGCATGCAGCACGAGGTTTTGGCGCACCGTCAATTCGGTATAGAGCGAAAAGGCCTGCGTCATGAAGCCTACCCGGCGGCGCGACTCCACGTCGCCGCCCTTGACTGACTTGCCGAAGAGGAGGGCGGTCCCTTCGGTCGGTGGCAGCAGCCCGGTAAGCATCTTCATCGTGGTCGTTTTGCCACAGCCATTGGAGCCGAGAAATCCGAAGATCTCCCCACGCTCGATGCGAAAGCTCACATGATCCACGGCGGTGAAAGTGCCGAATCTCTGAGTGAGATCGTGGGCTTCGATAGCTGGAGGTCCACCGCTGGATTGCATGGGCAGGATTTCTGGTTCCTTATGGCCGCGGCGCGATTCTTCCGGGAGAAGCCGAATGAACGCCTTTTCGAGAGTTTTCTCGTTTGTGTGGCTCTTGAGTTCGGCGGGCGTGCCAGTCGCCAGGGCTTTGCCCGCGTTCATCGCCACGAGCCAGTCGAACCTTTCCGCTTCGTCCATGTAAGCGGTGGCAACCATCACACTCATGCTTGAGCGGCGAGACCTGACGCGATCGATTAGTTCCCAGAACTGTCTCCGCGCTAGTGGATCGACGCCGGTTGTCGGCTCGTCAAGTATAAGTAGGTCGGGGTCGTGAATCAGAGAACAGCAGAGTCCCAGCTTCTGCTTCATTCCGCCTGATAATTTGCCGGCTGGGCGATCGCGGAACGGAGTTAGATCGGTGCTCGCAAGCAGATCCTTGATCCGCCACTCGCGCTCTTCGCGCGATTGTCCGAACAGCCGGCCAAAGAAATCTACGTTCTCGAAGATCGATAGCGTGGGATAGAGGTTCTTACCGAGCCCCTGCGGAAGATATGCGATTCGCGATGACACCGAATTGCGGAAACGCGCATCAGCTATGTTTCCGCTGAGAACTTCGACCGTGCCGGTCTGTAGTCGTCGAACACCGGCTATGATGCCCAGCAAGGTGGATTTGCCCACCCCGTCTGGCCCAATTAGACCGATCATCTTCTGCGCGGGGAAGTCCAGGCTGATACCGTCGAGTGCAATGGCCTTGCCGTAACGCTGAGTGACCTGCTTTACGCTGGCAACTGATCCGGGTGCGCCTCGCTCGCTCTCGTTAATGCTTGCAGCCGATTCGCGCATGGTATGGTGATGTCCGTCAGTTGGAAGAAGTCGAACCCGTGGGGTTCCAGAGTTGTTCAGGAACCGGCTTCGCCTGAAGCATCGGCGGCCAGTCCGTGCCGCTGTCGAGGCGAACATAGCCCATGCCGGGAATTCCAACTTTCACAAAGGGTTCGAATTGACGGAGTCGGTTTTTGTCGAGCTGCAACTTAACCCGAAAGGTCAAATTGTGACGCTCCTCAGCGGTTTCAACGGTCTTTGGGGTGAATTGTGCTTTGGGTGAAACGAAAGATATGACCGCCTTAATAGGATACTCAGGCGCTGCATCCAGAACTATTCGAGCCTCTGAACCCAACGCTACCTTCCCTGCGACCGGTTCCGGCAAGAAGAGATACATATAGACGTCGCTCAGGTCGACCAAAGCGAGCACCTTGCCTCCCGCCGGAAGGACTTCGCCCGGCTCGGCGAGGCGGTTTTGAACCCTGCCCCTGATTGGGGCCTTGAGCACGCTGTCCTCGATTTCGGCCTTGACGCGTTCCGCATCAGCGGTCGCTGCGTCGATAGCGGATTGGGTTCGCACTGCCTGAGCTTGAGAACCCAGCAAGGCTGCTCGAGTCATTTCCATGTGAGCCTGGTCGACATCTGCTTCTTGTTCGCTCACCGCGCCGCGGGCGACCAACTCCTTCGAGCGCCTGTACTGCTTTTCTGAGTAGTTGAACTCTGCCTGCTTGGCGGCCACCTCGGCGAGCGCCGTACGTCGATTATCCTGAGCCTCCTTGATCTTGGCCTCATCGCTGCGCAGTTGCGCTTCGAGCGGTTCGGTATCCATTTTCGCTACGATCTGTCCTGCATCTACGGTGTCACCTTCGTCCGCGAGCACATCTTTGATGCGGCCCTGATATTTAGTAGCGATGTCGACTTGCTTGGCTTCCAGCCGTCCGTTAGCGCCGGCGAAGCCAGGAGGTAGACCTGGGTTGTGCAATACAAACCACGCTACGGCGCCGCCGCCGACTACGACGACCGCGACGATTATCAGAATCACTCTTCTCGACATTTTTGCGAACCTGCTAGAAGCGCGACTAGGCGCATTTGAACTTTCAAACGTTGAGTGAGCAGAGCGCCGCGGAGCCGCCCTATCGCACCCATCTCTTTGAGCACCGCAGCCAAATTAGAAACTCGCTCGAAAGACTATCGGACTTTGGTCCGATGGACGCAAGGTGAACGCTGGAATTACTTTCCAATAAGTTTTTCGTCGACTCAGTGATCGGAATGAATATGGTCGCAAAACCTGCGCTCTCGTCAGGTCGCCTTCTGGACATCCACACGTGTGCCCCGGTCGATCGGGACGGGCTGCCAGAGCAATGGGCGATAGCGCAGGTGGCCGTAGCCTCCGGCGAGACTAAGCCACTTAACCATCCCCGTTTCCAGATTCGCGAAGTCCTTCCATCCCGGGTACAGATACGGTTCGAATCCCGAATATAAGACCACTTGCCCCGGTCTCACCGTCGGCGTCACGCGCGCCTGTATGACCATCGTTGCGTCGTCGTTGAAGATGCGAATTTCCTGCCCGTTCTCGATTCCGCGGGCAGCGGCGTCCCCGTCGTTGATGTGAGCAACCGGCTTGCCGCGGCCCGTCGCGAGCATCGTGCGGTCGGTGCTGTGCATGCCGTTGACGCCCGCGCGCGGATGACCGCTGGTGACAACGAAGGGGTGATCGCCGCCGAGGGTTGGCGCCTCCTTGTGCACCGGCAGTTCTTCGCCTGCCTCCAGGAACCACTCATGGTCGATGTAGAATTGAGCGCGGCGAGTGAGGGTGGGAAAGGGCTCCTTCTTCTCGGTCTGCCAGCGGAACGGAGCAAAGGTCTCATCCGGGCGCACGTCGGAAGCTTCCGCCAGCGAGGTCGGCGCGGTGCCCAAGCCGGTGAACCGCACCCAGCCCGTCTCCCGCAGCGTCGCGAGCGTGGTGCCCGGCGGAAGCGTCCCGATCACGGCCGAGTCGCGGACCGCCTCGTCCAAGATCGCATCGTCGCCCGCCAGGGCGCCGTTCAGCGTCAGGTCCTCGTAGAAAGTATCCATCCGAACCGATCGGCCATCCTCCCCCTTTACTTCCAAAATCCCGCGGGCCACGGCGCGTTCAGAGAGCTTGCGCGCGATCAACAGGGTGACCTGGTACTCGGAGAGGGATTCCCCTTGCGGTTCGACGGCCTTATCCGCCAGAGCGAGGTACATCATGTCGTGCACCGAGTAGTCGAAGTTCGTCTTCTCGTGATGTTGCGCCACGGGCAGGACGAAGTCGGAGTAGAGCGCGGTGGTCGAGAGACGAAAGTCGAGCGTGACGATCATGTGGAGCGTCGGCCACAGGTGCTCGAGGAGCATCCGCTGGCCGCCTCGCTGCATGCGCAGCGGGTTCCCCCCGATGTTGAAGAGAACACGGTGCGGCTTCTCCACGGTCGGATGGTCTTGGCCCTTCCACCAGCCCTTCTCCAGCGCCTCGTTGACGTAGTCGTCGAAGCGGCGCTTCATGCCGGGGTCGTTGTGGGAGGGGTTGTTATATACTTCGCGGTAACCGCACTGGTTGTACCAGAAAAAGAAAGGCGAGGTCGCGCCGAGCTTCAAGCCTCCCTCGGAGGCGGTCTGTGCCAAGAGGATTTCTCGGGTGAGCGTGGGATCTTCGGCCAGGGCCGCCTGGATTCTCTGCTCCTCGGCTCGAAACATCTCTTCGGTGACCTGCTGACCCGCTCGTGGCTTCATTGACTGGAGGTAGGGCCCATCGAACATGCCTGCCCCTATGCCGCGAATGCCGCTGCCCTTCCGTCCCCAGTTGCCGGTGAGCGCGATCACCAGACACATGGCCCGCTCCATCAGGTCGCCGTGATACGACTTGCCTGTCGTCCAGCCGGTAATGATGCGCGTACGCTTGCTCGCCACCTTGCGTGCCAGCTGACGAATCCTATCGGGATGGACGCCGCAGATGGCCGCCGCGTCTTCTGGTGCGTAGGCGTCGAGCCGGCCGCGCAGCAGCACGAATGCCGGCACCACCTCGACCTCGGTACCGTCCTTCAGCGTGGCGCGGTACGTGCCATCCAGCGCCGGCTCAAGCCCTGCAAGATCGAGCGTCCGCGGCGCCTCGGCGATCCGCCGGCTGCGGGTGTCGAAGAGATGGAATACCTCGTCGGATCCGCCCTCACGGACGTCGCACTGCCGCAGGAAGCGGCTGGTGTCCGCTCGCACCAGCAGGCCGAGGTCGGTCTGTTCGCGCACAAACGGCTCATTGACCAGTCCCTCGTCGACGAGGACACGGCACATCGCCAGGGCCAGCGCGGCGTCGGAGCCGATCCGGACGGGCACGTATTGGTCGGCATGAATCGCCGAGGGGCTGTAGTCGGGCGCGATCGTGATGATCTCGGCACCGTTGTAGCGCGCCTCGGTCAAGTAGTGGAAGGTGGAGATGTTGCTTTGGGCTGGATTGTTGGCCCAGATCAGCACCAACTCGGAGTGAAACCAATCGTCATGACTGGAGCACGAGCCGTAGCGTCCGAACGTGATGAACAGCCCGGGGGCAAGATCACTGACCTCGGCAAGGACGTCCGAGACCGTGGCCCCAAGACGTAAAAAGATGTTGTTCGCGAGGGCCATCGTCTGAATGCCCCCCTCGGTCGTGCCCGGACGCAGGATTGACCGGGGCCCCGATTCCTCGATGGCTTCGAGCATCGCGTCGGCGATTTCGGTCGTCGCCGCGTCCCAGGAGACGCGCGTCCAGCGGCCTTGGCCGCGCTCGCCGGCGCGGCGCATTGGATACATCACGCGATCCTTTCCGTTGAGCATCCGGCTCCACGCTGCTCCCTTCTGGCAGCCGGTGGGGTTCATGTCGGGGACTCCGGGCTCGATCGTCGTGAAGGTTGCCGCTGGTTCCTCTCGGACGATACGACCGTCCCGGACGAAGACGCGGTAGGGGCAGTTGGCCGGATAGCAGTCGACGCAGTGCGTGCCCCAGGTCACTTTGTCCCACTTCCACTTGTCTCGATACCTGTCTGCCCAGGTCACAGTCTTCGGATCGATCACTGCGTTTTCTGCGTGGCTCATGGCAGGTTTCCTTTCGTGGGTTCGCTCGTCCAATCGATCTCGGCTGGATCGCGGTGGAGGTGGCCGAGGGCGTCCTTCCAGTGGTACAGAATGAGGGTGTCCAGGAGTTCCGACGAGTCGCCGCGCCGCCGTTTCTCGAGCTGCTCCTTCAGGGTCGCGAGCGCCGTATGGACAGCGGGACCGAACAGCGACTCGAGGTACTCGGGTCGAATGCGGCTACCCTTCTCGTCCAGGCTGCCATCCGGGTTGAGCAGTGCCGGCGCCAGCGGCGGCACATAGTAGACGTTGGACTCCACGCCGAACTCGGGATGCAGCGGGAGCGCCACGTTCCACTGGCGCACGAGCATGCGGACGGCTGAGCTTTCGTCGTCGAGAAAACCCACGAACGCCGCCCGCCCCGGGCACTGTCGCACGCATGCTGGGGCAACGCCGTGGTCGATACGCGGAAAACACCCGATGCACTTCTGGGAGACCCCGCGCAGCGCGTTGAAGTGGATCTTCTTGTACGGACACGCCTCGATGCAGGAGCCATCGCCGTGGCAGCGCGCTTCGTCGATGAGGACGATCCCGTCATCCTCGCGCTTGAAGATTGCGTCGTGCGGACAAGCTTCGACGCAGGCCGGTCGGGTGCAGTGCGCACACAGACGCGGCAAGTAGAAGAAGTAGGAGTTGGGATACTGGCCGCCGCCGCCGCCGCCGCCCTCGTCCTCGTCCCAGTTCATTCCCCAGCTGGAATTTCCGCTGATCGCGTGCAGGTGGGCGTCGCGGCCGCGGCCACCCTTCAGCACTTCGTCGTAATTGAAATCCCAGGCGCCACCGATTTCTTCCGCAGTTGGCCGGCGGCCGAGCTGTACGCGGCCATCAACGTACCCCCCACCCATCGTTTCCCAGTCGCGGGGCATCCCGCGCCCGGGCTGCGTGTTGACGGTCATCCACCACATCGACTCGGTACCCGGATCCTCCCCGGGCCAGAGCACCTTGCAGGCTACCGAGCAGGTCTGGCACCCGATGCACTTGTTGAGATCGAAGACCCATGCGAGCTGCCGCTTCGACTGCGTCAAGGTTCCCATCGCTTTTTCTCCTTCCCGGAGATTCTCCGTGACAGTGGCACAGTAAATCAGCGAGATACGCAGCGTGAATGGTGTACCCGGACAGAAATCTGATATTTTCGGACAATGGTGGCGAATTGATGCGCAATTGGAAAGCTCGCGGGGTCGGAAGCGTCCAGCTGCTCGTGAGCTTGGGCGCTGAGCGCGGGGTCTTGGCAAGCGATTGTCTGCGCGGTTCGGCAATCGCGGTCGACAGCCTCGAGGAGCCGTTCTTCGAGGTCGAGGCGAGCCAGGAACTCACGGTCGTGCGCAACCTCCTGCACCACCTCGCCCACGTCCCGGGCATCGGACTCGAAGCTGGGCGGCGATACCGGCTCACGGGCTACGGAATCCTGGGCTACGCGCTCCTCAGCAGCGGCTCCCTGCGCAGTGCGATCGATTTCGCGGTTCGCTACCTCGATCTCACCTTTGCCTTCAATCGCTACCAAACCGAGAAGCTGGCCGAGGGGCTCCGGATCGTGTTGGACGATCGTGACGTTCCCGAAGATTGCCGGCAGTTCCTCGTCGAGCGCGATGCTGCAGCGACCGTGGCCCTCTTGCGTCAGCTATTGCTGAAACCGTTTCCCCTCCACCGGGCAAGCTTCCGCTTCGAGCGACCATCGTACGCTGCGCGTTTCGAGGAGTTCTTTCTCGGCCCCGTTTTCTTCGGAAGGCCCGTTCACGAGATGGTGATCAGCAACGAGTGGGTGGACCAGCCGCTTCCGCAAGCCGACGAGCGGACAGCGCGGCTGTGCGAGGAGCAGTGCAGAGAGCTGCTCGATCGGCGGCGCGTGCGGGCGCGCATGTCGGAGCGGGTCCGTCAACATCTCCTGCGGCCACGGGGCGCCGCCCAGATGGAAGGGCTCGCAGCGGAGCTGGGAATGGCACCGCGCACTCTCCATCGGCACCTCGCCGCCGAAGGAACCTCGTTCCGGCAGCTGTTGGACGAGGTGCGTCAGGCCCTGGCTGAGGAGATGCTCGCACACCTTATGACGGTGGATGAGGTTGCCGAGCGCCTCCGTTACTCCGACGCGTCGAGCTTTGCCCACGCATTCAAACGGTGGAAGGGCATCTCCCCCAGGACGTATCGCCGGCAGACCGCCGACGCGTCACGGCGCGACTGAGTTGCCTGTGTGTGCCGAATTGCTAATTCTGGGGAAATCAGTAATTCGCCACACACACGGGCGGAAATTCCGCTTTCGCTCCCAAGTAGAGCGGAGCCAGGCGCTGCAACAGCGGCACCGCGCCGCCCTCCGCAATTCGGGCGCGTCCATACGCGACGACGTATTCGCGCATTCCTTCCTTGCTGGTGTTTTGGCCGATGAAGGATAGCGCTACGCGTGGGTCGCGCCGAATGTTCTTGATCTTCTGATGAAGCGCCAGGTGCCCGATCACGAAATCCTCGCCCTCAATTCCGACCCATATAACCGTGACTTGCGGGCTGCCGTCCTTGTTAAGGCGATTTTGTTGCAATCGACACTCAGGGCCGATATACTTGAATTGTGGGCAATCCAGCGGTGAGGATAGCGACGATGAGCCGAGCAAGCGAGGTGCGCCATGAGCGCCGCGCATGTTCGCTCGTGGCTTTGTGTTCTCCCAATCGACGGGAGATTTAGCATCGTGCGCATCGTGTTTTCCGATGAAACCGAGCGCGGGCCAAGTGAAACCATCGCCGCGTTTGCTGCGGTGATGATGAACATAGATAGCCAGCTAGAAGCGGTCGATGAAGATTTCGACCGTCTGCCTAAAGGCTGGCGGATGCGTCGTGAAGTTAAGGGTCGCGAATTATTTAAAGACATTCGCAAAGGCCGTGGTAAGGATTCAGGCGCGACACTGAAGGCAATCTGCGCGATACCAATAGCGCGAGGGATACCGATCTTTTCGGGGGTGATCCACCGACAAGGATTTGAGAAAGTCAAGCGAGAATTATTCGGCGAGCAGCATAATTGGTCAGCGTATGATGTCGCTTTTGCGGTCTGCTTAAACAGCGTCGATTCTTACCTTGAAACTCTTGTCCCTTGGGAAAAGATTCTCTGGATTTCGGATGACGCACGAAATGAAAAAACCATGAAGGAAGCGCTATTTATACAGAAGGTGTTAGCGCAAAGTAACATCATGCAGAAACTTGGCGGTGCGGCCGCGTTTAAATCCCATATTGTTGATCCGATCTATTTCGGTCGTTCGCATGAATCCCGCGCGCTTCAGCTTGCCGATATTTGCTGTTCAGTTATTGTCGGCCATCTGCTCGGCGATCCAATCGCCGAAACCTACTACGCCCAGATCAGGCCGCGATTAGTGGCCGAACCTGTCGCGCTTTATAAGGATTGGATCAAGTAGGCTTACTTGAGGCGCGCATCGTCAGTCGCGACGCAAACGGCGACGCCCATCAGGGTGGAAATATCCTTGCGCGTCAGCATCGGTCGCGAATCATTCTTGTATCGCGGTTTCCGCGTCTGCTTGTAGAGGTCATCTAAATCGTAATCAGCGCGCGCGCTCTCACAGTCTTTGGCAGAATCAAAACTTGAAATACTCTCCCACTGCGAAAGCGGCGCGTGAGGTCGAAATTGAAAGACTTTGCGACTATCGAATCGCGCAGGGGGGATCATCAGATACCAGCCGACAAGCGCGAGCGTGGCAGCGTGGCGGGATTTCAAGAATTTAGTCAGACGTTAATGGGCGTGCGTTGAATTCATTGAGTTGCCGATTAGCGCGCTGGAGAGCCCTTTCTGCACCCAATAATTCGATTTGTGCATCTTCGACCGCTCGCTGGCGATCGCTCACGACTTCTTGCGCTCGCGCGCGTTTTTCCGCCACCGCAAGTTGCTGATCTGCGTATTTATTTATTGTGGCCTCAAACGCAGTGGGGTGATTTGGATCGGAATTACAATGTTGATATAGCTCGTTCTGTTTCTCAGCCAGCGCTTGTTCTTGGTCAAGGAATTCGTCTCTCCGACTTTGCGCTGCTTTGAGCGTTAGCTTCGCGCGGTCGAGGGTAGCCCGGAGCATCTCGACTTTTCTTTCCGCTTGTTTCCTAGCCTCGACCGCATCCGCGCGCGATTCCCTGATACTTTGAATCACACTTACGCTTACCACGGTTTCTATACCTCGACTTAAGATTTCGTTTGCACTGGAATGATCGCCTTTTTCAGCAACCTATCGAATTTACGAAGATCGGCGCCGGTTAGATGGTTAAGCCCTTCCTTTATGCGCGCGTCTTCGGCGAGCTGCTTTTCGCTTGGAACGTATTTTTTGCCGGCCGTGCGCTTTGTGGAAGCCACCCCGATACTTTAGCGCGTTCAAGTCTGAATCGCTAGTTACTGCACGTCGCAATCAGATCAGCGAACGCATTCGGGTTATTTCGTTGATTGTAGCGCCATGAAAACTCGTTCAGGTACAGCGGCAGATAGTCTTTGCTGACTTTGTGGTACGACCCCATGATGCCGCGCTTTAGAAGACTCCAGAACCCCTCGATGGTGTTTGTGTGAACCGCGCCGACAACGTATTCGCCCGCGCTGTGCCGCACGACGCGATGCGGGAGATCGCGAGCGAGCAAATGGTATCCTCCGTGTTCATCAGTCGAGACTAACGAAACATTTGGCCCAACTGCGGAATGCACAAACCCGTCAAGGGTCGCGGTATCGGTGTTCTCGATCACTTTTGCGACCACCATTCCCTTGCGTGCAATAGCGCCGATGACGGCGACCTTTCCGGTTCCGCCAGTACCAACGTGCTTGCGCTTGCTGGCGTGTTTATTCCGCTCTTTCCCGCCGACGAAAGTTTCGTCAACTTCAACTTCGCCGCCGAGCGAGAACGCATCGCCTTTCATCGCAGCGCGCCAGCGGTGGCAGATATACCAACAGGTGCGCCAGTCAGTCCCAGAGCGCTCCCCGAACACCATGCGCCGGACCTGTAGCGAGCTAAGACCCTTTTTCGCAGTGAGCATCAGGAAGCCGATCTTAAACCACAGAGTCAGCGGAATCTTTGTATCCTGAAAGATCGTGTGGGTGATTACGCTGAATCGGTAGCCGTTGCGCCCGCCGCAATCTTTATTCTTGCACGCCCAATGGAAGGGCCGCGCCTTGAGCGCATAGACCCCTTCCTTGCGGTGGCAGCGCGGGCAGCGCACGCCATCCGGCCACCGCTTAGCGGCCAGATATTCCTTGCAGGCTTCCTCAGTCGCGAACATCCTGTCGAATGATGCTAGGTTCTGCATGAAGCCTATTTAAGCACACGCACGCGCGAGTGTCAACAGCAACAAAATCGCCCTTGTTAAGTGTAGTCAAATGAGCGAGCGGCGCCTTGGCGATCTCGTCGCGTACCGATTGCGGAATTTTCATGTGAGTATCTCCATGAGACGAAGCATTAACGGAGATCGACTTAATGGCAAATCATCTCGGGGGCGAGACCCAACGCGCAAGCAGGCCGAGCGATCCGCTCTGACCCGCCTCGGGTACGGCCGTGACAAGCTCGGATCTTCGATCGCTCCCAGCGTAGCGGGACCGTTCTCTATCGTAGGCACCGGCGTCCCTGCCGGTGCCCCGTCCGGGCCAGCGCCGACACCGTTCGGCAAGGCTCGGGGCAGGCTCCGGCTGGCGCCTACGCCACGATTACGTCCGCGTTGAGCGCGCTTTAGTTCATTAGTTGTTGCGTTTGGGAGTGAACGGGAGCGGCGTGGCGGCAGGGTTTTGCGAACAGAAGTCCTGGTGTTCCTGACCAGCATCCGTCCAAAACGCCGTATCCGCCGGAACGGCCCTGCCACTAAAGTCCTCTCCAAGCGCGCAGTGACAGGTGACTACCGGCACGCTATTGATCAATCTCACAGAGTCACAGGCGAAGCCGAAACAATTGACACTTTGGTCTCCGAGATGAAGGTCTGCCGGGCAAATCTGCCTCTTGGCGCGGGCTAAAGGACCCCACTGCACCCAACCGTTCATAGCCTGCGGAACGTACTTCGCGCTCGACCAAATGGACCAGACTTCATCCGGGGATGGCGGCGCGCAAGAACCACTCATCTGCCCCCCATTCACGTCGGCGGTAAACCGGCCGTAAATCACCGGGCAGGTGCAATCAGCCTCCGGGAACTCCGCCGTACCGTCGCCGATGACGTTCACCGTGACCGTCCCTCCGGTCGGCGTGCAGGTCGAGGCATCACACAGGGCATAATTACCGAAGCAGGGCCTATAGTGATGACCAGATGCGGCCGCGGCGACCCAATCGAAGGGCGCACACACGACAAGGATCGAGCACAAGCCAAATATTAGCGTCGCCCGGCCAACCCCCGCGAACAACAGCGCCAACCCCAACGGTTTCGACCTCTCACTTACCTCGCCCACAAGTCCCTCCACACCGGGGAAATCACCCCATTTCCAGGCGCTTATATACGGGAAACCTTCTTGTCGCAATGCAGCCTGCTAGAGAAAGCTCTTTTAGCTGAGATTTCCGTTTTGACTCTCCGTTTCCAACTCCTGCATAGGCCAGACGACCTCTTTCTGCAAGGGTTTCAGCCGGTTTGGGTCCACGGCCTCTCAGCGGCGCCGGAAGGAGCCGGTTTCGCCTCCGGTGAGCACGCAACGCCCGGAGATACCCTTTCCCCGAACGGTTCCGCAAACACTTTTCCCTTCGCCCCAGCGGCGTCATCGAAATTCCCTTCCCTCTGCGCCGCGCCTCATCCCCCCGGCGACGGCAGCGCCGCGATCTTCCGCAGCATGCCGGCAAACAGCCGCCGCGTCAGATGCCCCTCGGCCAGCAGCAACCAGTAGTAGCGCGCGTGCTTGACCAACCGTCCGCCGGTTTTCACCAACCGCTGCTGCAGGCTGGTCAGCGACCAGGTGGCGACCCGCGTCGGCAGCGCCAGCCGCCGCCACAAGTTCCCGAGGTTGTAGGCGATGACACTCAGCCAGAGCCGCACCTCGTTGGCGCGGAAGCGATGGCAGCTAAGCCGCGTCATCTTGACCGCCTGCTTGCCTTCCTTTATCCACTGTTCGGCCGTGCCGCGCTTGTTGTAGAAGCGCACCACCGCCCGGCGTGAAGTCCCAAGATTGGTCACGATGAACCCCACGCGGGGGAACAACTCCCCGCAATGGAACTCGACCTTCGCCACCACCCGCCGGGCTAGCGTCCAACTCGCCGCCTGATAGAGAAAACTCTTGTACCGCACCACCGGCTTGTAACTCGGCCGTCCCACTGGCCGCGTCAGCAACTCCGTAATGTTCCGCTGCAGATTGTCGTTGGCAGGAAGGCGGATCGCGTACTGCACGTCCCATTCTTCGAGCGCCTCGTAGAGCTCCGGCTTGGCGAAGGCGGCGTCGCCGCGGAAGGCCACCTCTTTGCACTGCGCCTGCTGCCGGTCGATCTCCGGCAGCAACAGTTCCTCCCAGCCTTCGGCGCTGTGGACGTTGCCGGGCCGTAGCTTGGCGGCCAGGCAGTCGCCCTCGCGGTTGAACAGCAGCAACGGGTGATAGCAGGTGGACTCGAAGTGGCCGTTGTACGCACTGTGTTCCTGCCGGCCATATACCGGGATTTCTGTGCTGTCCATATCCAGCACTACCCGGCGAGGTGAATCGATGGCTTCCGCCTTGGCGATCAACTCCCGATTGAGTGCGGCCAGCCCGGCAAGGTTTTCCTCCTGCGTCAGTACTTCGGTCTCGAACGACTGCAGGCGCGAGGTCAACGCCGCCCCGCGCTCCCATATCTTCTCCGAACCGATCAACCGGAAGGCCGGATCTTGAGAAAGTCGCTCGGCGTCGTTCACATCCTCATACCCCGCCAGTCGGCTGTAGACCGACTGCCGCAGCAAGTCGACTAGAGGTAGCTGGGTGTTCTTTCCGCGCGCGTCGGCCAAATGCCGTTCAATAAGTTCCCCGAAGCCCAAACGTTCGTCTAACTCCCGCACCAGGACCAAGCCACCATCCGAAGTCACCGCTGAACCTTGGAAATCGACCTTCAACGAGCTATTAGAGGAGAGCTGAAAGGGCCGATTTTGTGCCTCACCCACCGCCACTCCACCTCCTCACCGTCCCCGATCGCGTCCAAATCTACGTCTGTCAATAGGTCTGCTAGCTCGGTAGTGGGTCAGTTTGAAATCCGGCGCGGTTCGGCGATGCGTCCGCGCGTGCTCTGTGCAATACTCTCGGCATGGCGGAGAGACGAAGAAAACGGCCACGCGATCCATTAGCGTTAGCGAAAATGATCGGCGATATTGCCACGGGCCAAGCGTCCGATACCGAACCGGACAAGCGGAATCCCGCTGCGGTCGAGATGGGGCGCTTGGGCGGACAGAAGGGCGGTCGAGCGCGAGCGGAACGGCTCACGCCAGAACAGCGCCGGGAAATCGCCCAGAAAGCGGCACAAAAGCGCTGGTCGAAGTGAATGCACTTGATTTCCGTTTGATTCTGGTACAAGTGTTTGGGACGGGGGCGGTGGGATTCGAACCCACGAGCCGCACGAACGGCTGGCGATTTTTAGGACCGCTGCGATCAACCAAGCTCCGCCACGCCCCCGTATTTTTCATCCTTCTTTCAATACCCTGTCCAATTCCACCAGCGCAGCGACGTGATCTTTGGTTTTCAGTGGCGCTTGTGAATAGTAGATATTTTCGGCATACGGTACACCAGCCCGCCGATCTACAATAAAGTTTGTTGCGAGAGTCGGCGGACTAGTGAGTCTGCTATTGTCATAGAAGAGATACACCGCGCTAGGTTCGTAACTCGGACAGGCCGTGAAACCATAGCTTCTCACTCTTTTTGTTATCAAATCGCAGACCGGACTAAGTAGCTTCAATTGTTCGGATATAGCCCGGTCTAATTCAAACTCCAACTGACTTACATACTGAGTAGGAAATACATGTGCCGAGCGGACTGAAAACGCAGAAGTAGCCCATTGAGCTAGGTCTTTCAATACGGCATCCGAATCATCTGTTCTAGTCCGGGTGGTCACGCTAACTGTTGTTGCCAACCCAGGCAAATTTTGGATTTGAAGACTCTCGATAGTAATCTCAAGACCATTCAAGTTGCATTTCCCCCAAAGGAAATTATTTGGCTGATTAGGGGGAGGATTGATCAACTCGGCACCTGTTGGAGTATGCCTAAAGTTGTAACGACTCTTAAGTCCATCGACGAGTTCAAAAATCGGCACGGTCGCGAAAATGGCCGCTGCGAAAGAGTCAATCGATTGCGCTCGAATGATCGTCTTAATATCCATCATGGCTGCGCCGCCTGTTCGGATGAGTCGTTTTGTCCGAGTTTTCTAAAATCAAAATTGCTTAGCTTTGGAATCTGAGGGCGCTGCGCAACCAATCGCCCAGAAGTATCGCCGGGTCTGGATGTTTCTACTTCGGCACCAGCGACCAGTTTAGCAATTGGCGTAGAAGACGGATCGTCTAGGTCAAACCCCATAGCTAGCAGCAAGCTTGTTACAGTATTGATCGTCAAATTGCCTGCCGCGCTTAGCAGGCGATTAATCTGGGCTGGCTCTTTTCCTAGGCGGTCCGCGATAGTCTTCTGACTCAGCCCAGATGCATTGAATACCCTCAAGAGAAAGGAGTGGTATCTGTTTTGATTGTTCCGGAGAAAAAAAGCGAGCGTCGTTTTTGGTATGGGTTCTTGTTCAATGGTGCTAAGCAAGATCGACATTTTTCGAGATATAGTCATGAATATTCGTGCTCCCTAGAATGTCGGGCGGATTTCCAAGCCCGAAGGTTTGCTGCCACTCAGCGAGACATTCATCCTTCAATCTGTCGAATCCTTTCGACTTAACCTCATTTCGTCTTGCAGGCCCACGCAATACGACAAATACGTCAGTGACAGCAAAGCGACCAAATAGTCGGAACTGTGGTTCTCTCTCGCGGATTCGAATTTCCCAAACATCATCGCGCGCCGGATCAAGTCGCGCCATTCGAGCGTCTTTGTGATCGAGCGTCAAGGCAGCCCTGATAAAATCCCCTAACATATAGACGTTGAGGTCTGTGTGAATTCGGTTGCTCTCGCGTCTCTCAAAGTATCTCGCCAGATCGGCAGTCATATAGAGTTTCCGCCGTTCGCTCAGAGGGACCAGGTGCGCGCGAAGTCCAAGCGGTTCAAGCAAATGAAGTGTCTGCCGTTTGCATAGTTTCTCTATTTCATCCAAAATTGACATATAAGTCAATCGGAACAGAGGTCCAAATGACGTGATTTAAATTAACGCATGTGCTTGACAGCCTAAGCAAAATAGTCTATTCTAAGACGATGAACAAATCATCCCCCGAGCGACGCGCTCAGATTCTCGGCATGATGGTCGAGGCCATTTCGATCCGCGCAATCTCTCGCATGACTGGCGCGAGCAAGAACACCATCGTCAAACTGCTAGCCGATGCTGGCAACGCGTGTGCTGAGTATCAAGATCGGACGCTCAAAAATCTACCCTGCAAGCGCATTCAGGCGGACGAAATTTGGAGCTTCGTCTATGCCAAAGCGAAGAACGTTCCTGAAAAAATGCGCGGTCAATTCGGCGTTGGCGACGTGTGGACGTGGACCGCGCTTTGTGCGGATACGAAGCTGGTTCCGTCTTGGTATGTCGGCACACGCAACGCGGACGTGGCGTGGACGTTCATGCAGGATTTGGCGGACAGGCTCAGGAACCGCGTACAGCTAACGACAGACGGCCACAAAGCCTATCTCGACGCTGTAGACGGAGCGTTCGGCACGTCTATCGACTACGCGATGTTAGTGAAGATTTACGGATCAGCGCCAGAAGCAGAAAAGCGATACAGCCCGCCGGTTTGCTTAGGAACAGAGCGGTCTGTGATTCACGGCACTCCTGATCCGGCGCACATCTCGACTTCGTATGTCGAGCGCCAGAATCTTTCGATGCGAATGGGAATCCGCCGATTTACGCGCTTAACGAACGCGTTCAGCAAGAAGCTGGAGAACCATATTCACGCGCTTTCGATCTACTTCATGCACTATAATTTTGTACGCATCCATCAGTCACTGAGAGTAACGCCCGCGATGGAAGCTGGCGTCACTGACCGGCTTTGGGATTTGACAGACATCGTGCGGATCGTGGACGAATGGGAAGTAAACCGTGAAAACGAGTGATGTAGTACCCATGCTCGCCTTCGCCTCTTTCGGACTCTGGTGGGTGGTCGCGCCTCGAAGCGTAATACGTTTCTACTGTCGGTTCTATCCAAGTCCGCGAAATGCTTTTAAGCGAACAACGCCGTTTAGGGTTCGATTGGCAGGGCTGGCGTGGGTAATTTTGGTCGCTTGCGCTACCATCTGGAGAGCATTTCGACCGCCGATTTCAAACTGAGAGCCTACCAAAAATCGACGGTCCCCGGTTTCGTCCGCCCTCGTCCGGCATAGTCCGCTCTGGTCCGCGATCCCGCTTCATCCTGTTTTGTTCCGGTTCATCCTGCCAATATCGTCTTAAATTCAAACTGACCCACTACCGCTAGCTCTTGCCACATTAATAGTACACTTGGAAAATGGAAATCCGGGATTAAATGAGTTTAGCGTGCCGACCTCTCAGAGTCACGAGAAACCGCGGGTTCGTTCAGCTACGCTTCGAAAAAACGAGAGGGACGTCCGCGGGACAGTCTTGGCCACACATTCCGCCGCAATATGCAGATTTTCTTCTCCCACGGAGTTTTACTCAAAGATGGGTGGCGCTCGCTTTCGCAGCCGGAGATTGATGAGATCTTGAACGATCTATTCAGAGTGGCGATCGGGGGACCAAAGCCATGTTTCTTGCGAGCGTCCGCGCTAGACCACAGGAGCGCAAACGATCGCTCCCCGGCGATCTCTTGATCCCCGATGCAGCGGCCACCGTCATGCATGCGGTGACGATCGGCGCGCCGCCGGAGTGTGTATGGCCATGGCTGGTGCAGATGGGGTCGGGGCGCGCTGGTTGGTACAGCTACGACTGGGTAGACAATGGCGCCCATCCAAGTGCGACCGAGATCATTCCCGCCCTTCAGCACGTCGCGCCGGGGGACGTGCTGCCGTCTCTGCCGGGAGTAAAAGACTCGTTCATCGTCGCCGACGTCCAGCCGGGGCGTGATCTCATCCTGAGCGTACCTGCGGCCGGCGGAGGTCTTGTGGTGAGTTGGGAGTTTTTCCTCGAACCGCTCGCTCAACGTCGGACGCGCCTGCTGGTGCGCGGACGGGTCAGCTTGTCAGCAATCATGTGAATCTCCCCCAGTAATTATCATTTGAAACTCCCCCACCTGACTTAGGAGGAGGAGAGCATGGAAGAGCAGCTGGAAGGAGTAGCTTTTCCGCCGATAGCAATGGGAGCGGCGGAGGGGCAGATGTTGCGCGCGGACCTGGTGCGGGAGATGGTGGCGCGGCGGGAGCGGGGCGAAAGCACGCGACAGATCGCGCGGGAGTTGGCGGTGGATCGGAAGACCGTGCGGCGCTGGCTGCGGATCGGCGGCTGGCAACCGCGGCAAGGCGGCGCGCGGCCGCGCGCGATCGATCCGTACATTGAGTTCATCGAGCGGCGCGGGCCAGAAGTGGACTGGAACGGAGTGGTGCTGCATCGGGAACTGGTGGCGCTGGGGTTCAGTGGCAGTTATCAGCAGGTGCAGCGCCTGTTAAAGCCACGTCGTGATCGCCGGCGTTGGCAGGAAGCCGCGACGGTAAGGTTCGAGACTGAGCCGGGCGAACAGGCGCAGGTCGACTATGGTCAGCTGCAGGTCTGGATCGGGGAGCAGCCGGAGACGGTCCACCTGTTCGTGTTCACGTTGGGTTATTCCCGGCGCCTGTTTACCCGCGGATATCGCAACGAGCGGCTGGCCACGCTGCTCGACGGCCACGAGCGCGCGTTTCGCCATTTTGGTGGTGTGACGCTCAGCTGTCTGTATGATAATCCGCGTACGCTGGTGCTGGGGCGGCGCGAGAACAAGGTGCTGTGGCATCCGTTGTTCGAGGATTTCGCACGCTACTATGGTTTCACGCCGCGGGCCTGCCAGCCCTACCGGGCGCGCACCAAGGGCAAGGTCGAGAGCGGGGTGAAGTACGTCAAGCGCAACGCGCTGGCGGGCCGGCGCTTCTCCTCGTGGGAGGAACTCAACGGCTGGCTCGAGCGCTGGAGTGGCGAGGTCGCCGACCTGCGCATCCATGGGACCACGCACGAGCGGCCGATCGATCGCTTTGCCCGCGAGCAGCTGACACCGCTGGGGAGCCGCCCGCCATATCGCTACGAACGGGTGCGGCTGCGCCGGGTGGCCAACGACGCCTTGGTGGCGGTCGGTGCGGCGCGTTACTCAGTCCCGGTCGAATACGTGGGACTGATAGTCAGTGTCCACGAGAGCACCGAGCATTACGAGATCTTCCACCAGGATCGACTCGTCGCACGCCATCAGAAGGCCGCGCGTTACAGCGTGCTGATGGAGCAGGCGCATTACGCCGGACTGCTGCGCGTCGGCCGGCGCAACGGACCACCGTCGCCACCGCGTTTCGATCCGAACTTCGGGCCGCTCGGCGAAGTGATGGTGCGCGATCTAGCGCTCTACGAGGCCGCCAGCCAGGGCGAAGGAGGTGGCGCGCAATGAGTACCCCGCAACTCGAACGCCTACGCGAACACTGTCATCAGCTGCGGCTCTATCAGGTTGAGAACGAACTCACCGCGCGCTTGGAGCAGGCGGCGAAAAAGGAAATTTCTTACGCCGAGTTCCTCGACGAACTGCTTTCGCTTGAGGTTGGCTCGAAGGCCCAGAAGCATCATCAGATGCGGATCGCGATGGCGCGTTTCCCGTTCCAGAAGACCCTGGAGAGCTTCGACTTCAAGTTCCAGCCTTCGATCGATCCCAAGCAGATCCGGGAACTGACGACTGGCCGCTACATGGAGAGCGGCGATAACGTCTTGTTCCTCGGTCCGCCTGGCGTGGGGAAGAGCCATCTGGCCGTGGCGCTCGGCATGAAGGCCTGCGAGCACGGCGTGCGCACCTTGTTCAGCAGTGCGACCGCGCTGATCGCCATGCTCGGCAAGGCCTTGGCCGAAGGCCGACTGGAGGAACGGCTGAAGATACTCAGTCAGCCTCAGCTTTTAATAATCGACGAGATTGGCTATCTGCCGATCGACCGCCAGGGCGCCAACCTGTTCTTCCAGCTGGTCTCGCGCCGCTACGAGCGCGGCTCGATTATTATTACCAGCAACCAAAGTCTCGGTGCCTGGGGTGAGGTGTTCGGCGACCCGGTGATCGCCAGCGCCATCCTCGACCGTCTCCTCCATCATTCGATCACGATCAACATCAAAGGCGAAAGCTTCAGACTCAAGGAGAAGCTCAAGGCCGGACTGCTCAAACCTAAACTCGAAAGCCCGGCCGACGCATGAACCTGATGGCTTCTACACGGAGTGGCGAGGGGGAATCCCCCTCGCGCTCCCCCAGCAGAACTAAACCGGTGGGGGAGTTTCAAATGATAAATGTGGGTGACTTTCGGATGATTATTGACAC